>Ga0172375_10009035_pt1 | contig 13239 bp, 12 predicted proteins | sample LakKiv1m_FD_114537 | JGI IMG/M metagenome (GOLD analysis project Ga0172375, IMG submission 114537) | Freshwater microbial communities from Kabuno Bay, South-Kivu, Congo - kab_092012_11.1m | ecosystem: Environmental > Aquatic > Freshwater > Lake | place: Democratic Republic of the Congo...
CGATGAGTTCCTTCATCTTGATGAAGACGGTCATGTACCGCATGTTGTGGCCCACGAAAAGTCGGGCCTTCTTCTGCCGGGCCTTGCGGAGAATGCGGTCGCACCCCTGGATGGTGATGGCCATGGGTTTTTCGAGATAGACCGCCAGCCCCCGGTTCAGGGCGGCGAGCGCGTGCTCCTCATGGAGAAAGTCGGGGGTGGTCACGAAGACGGCGTCGAGGTCGAGCTCCAGCAGCTCGCGGTAGTCGGCGCTCGTGAAGACATCCTGGCCGTACCACTCGCGGTTCTGCTCGAGCGCCTTGGGGTTGATGTCGCAGCACGCCACGACGCGGGATCCCTTGCCGGGCTTGTGCGCCGAGATGGCCAACCCGCCCCTGCCGGACGATCCGATCACACCGATCCGCAAGTCTGTCATGGGTTTGATTCCTCTTGTTCTCACTCTGACGGGCTGTTTCGTCGCACCTTCGCTCCCGCGCCCGTGAACGGGGCAAGAGCGCATTCGATTTCACTGACAGTGGGTAGACTGCTCTTAAGATCCGTAGGCAGAGATTTGACGAGGGTCGTCTCCCACTCCGCTACGCCGATCGGCTTCTTGATATCACGCAGGGCATATTCGACGACCAGCTTGTCCTTGGATCGGCACAGGAGCAGTCCCATGGAGGGTTGGTCATCAGGATGACGCAACAGGTCATCCACGGCGGATAGATAGAGGTTCATCTTGCCAGCGAAATCGGGATTGAACGGCACAGCCTTCAACTCCACCACGACGTAGCGGCGAAGCTTCAGGTGATAGAAGAGCAGATCGAGGTAGAAATCCTGCGAACCGATCTCCAGATGCACTTGCCGCCCGACAAAAGCGAAACCCGCGCCCAGTTCGAGTAAGAAGCGCTGAATATGATCCACCAGCGCTTGTTCGACCTCCCCTTCACGCCGCGGATCGGCTGTACCCAGAAAGTCGAATAGGTAGGGATCCTTGAAGACCTGCGCGGCCATGTCCGAATCGGCAGGCGGCAGTGTGGCCGGGAAGTTGGTGATGGCTTTCCCCTGCCTGGCATGAGCTTGCTGGTCTATCTTTATGCACAGAAGGGGTTGCGACCACCCGTGTTCGATGGTCTGGCGCGCGTACCAGAGTCGTGTGTTGGCGTCATTCAGTCTCTCCATGAGAGCGATGTTTTGCCACCATGGGATTTGTGCAAGGACCCCTTGCACAATTGCCCGATCCGGCCAGGCGGAGGCGAAAGCCCGCATATATTTGAGATTCCGAGGAGAAAGTCCCTGCATATCCGGAAACTCCGCGCGAAGGTCGGCGGACAGGCGGTCGATGACTTTCGCGCCCCATCCCGCGGATGCCTGTCGTTGAAGAATGGTCTGGCCCATTTGCCAGTAAGCCATAACCATGGTCTCGTTGGCGGCCAGAACAGCCTTGAGGCGTGCCTGACGGACCAGATCCTTCAAGTGTGCCAGAGCCTCGCCATAATCCGACGGCAATTCCCCGGCTGGCGGTGGCGCCGTGAAACGGGCATCTTTCCGGGTTCGCCCCAGTGCCCGGCGTTCAGAGAAGGCAGATGGGCCTAACGGCAATAATCCAGGCCTGTTGACTTTGCGCTTTATGTCCCGCCTCCATTCCCCGCCTGTCGGGGTTTGTTTCGAATGGCTCGGATTCAACACCCTTTCCCGGCCCAACGCCAGAAAAAGAGAAAGCGGGAGACGTGTGGACATCGTAACACGAAGAGGCCCCTGTCTGCCGAATCGGGCCCGTGTTACTTCTTCTTCGCCTCCGCCAGCAGATCGGTCAATACGGTCTGGAAGAGTTCGCGGGCCAGGATCTGGTGGGCGTTCTTTTCGTCCTCCCTCTTCTTCTTCCGGGCCACCTGCTCCTCCAACATCTTGATGTTGCCCTGCAGGCTATTGATCTGCTTCTGTTGATCGTCCGTGGGATTGTTGAGAGCCTTGAGCTTTTGAAGCTGGTCCCGGAGTTGCGCCAGCTGTCGCTCGATTCCGCTGAGTTTCTTGCTCGCCTGTTCTTCTTCGCGCGTCTGTCGCTCCTTAAGCTCTTGTTCCGCCTTCGCCTTGTCGGTGAACACGCCAAGCGACTTGATCTGGCCCTTCCCAACCGCCGACTTTGGAAAAGGCCCGGAATTGGGGTGCTCCCTGGCCCACTCCTTGATCGCCACGTCAATCGCCTTGGGAAGCAACTGATTCTTGAGGGTCATATCCGCCTGCGACAACTGGAAAGCCTCCACCGTCATGATCTGGAAGGTGGTCTCCTGCGTGAGCTCCGTCACTTCGACCAGATGAATCTTCTCCTCGGTCTGGGCGCGAGCCGTCATCACCGACAGGAACACGATCAAGGCCATACTCGCTCTTTCATTATCGCTCCTTTCCTGCTTTCAACAAATTCCCCTCGCCCGCGTCGGCACCGTGCGGCCAACGGTAGATCCAGTAATGCTCGTCACTGATCGTTCCGCCGGGAAACTCATGCACCAGAAGCGCCTTTTCCCATCCGTGGCGTTGCCCCACCGCGTAATTAAAAATCAAGATGGCGTCTTTTCCGGTTGTCTTCACAAGGTCCTCAACCTGTTGATCGATCGGCCTGCCGCCGTGACCGAGCCGTTGTTGATCCCAGATGACATACGATCCGAAATCCGCACGATCAGGATAGTAGATACGCTCCAGTTCAAGATACCCCACAACCGGGCTGGCTGCAAATGAAGTATCGCCGAGGAAAACGAAGGGCGTCCGGTCGGGATATTCCATTCGGAGCCAGTCGGCGGCCGCCTTGGCTTGCGAGAAAGGCTCTTTCCAGTCCACCTTGACGGCGACAGCGGTTCCCCATGCCTGTAGCGCCAATAGTGGCATCAGAACTTTCATGCGATGCCGATCCCAAAACGCCGGCAGAACGTCGATCCAGCGCCGCTGACCGGTCCAGGGGCGATAGGAGAACGACATCCACAGCAACACAACAAACCACAGGTAGAGAAATCCGGCATGCCGCAGCCCCCCGTAGTACTTGACGTGATAGAACGCGAGCAGCGTGAGGCTTCCGAGCCAGTAAGGCGCCATCAACCAGGGCCGTTTCAGGAAGAACACGCTGCCCACCCCCAGGAGGGCGAGCCCCCACGCGAAGTGGCGATCTTGCGGGATGAGCGGGGGCTTCCCGCCCGGCCCGTCCAGAAGCCGGTTCGAGTTCCAGAACCCGGTCTGCTCCACGGGAACGGGGAGATAAGCCCGCGTCACGATCTCGCCCAGCCGACCTGCCGCATCCTGCCGCCACTCCCATCGCCACTCGCGCGCGAAGCCTGAATCGGACGGGGGCACGGTCTGCATGATACCCGTGAACAGGCCCAGCACGATCAAGCCCATGCCGGCCAGGAACCGGCCCAGACAGCGCTCCGCCTCCCGGTACCGGCCGGCGTAGGCCACGGCGAACTCGATCGGCAGGGTGACCGCCAGCACCAGCACCAGCAGCAGCGCGTAGATGTTCGTGTGGCACAACAGGAAGAGCGACGCCGCGATCGCCGGGAACCACTTCCAGCGGTGTTCGAACAGGGCACATACCGTGAACAGCAGCACGACGCTGATGGCGTAGTTGCGGGCGATGACCGCCCACTCGTACGCAAAGAAGTATCCGAGGACGAGCAGGATCTTGACGGCCCACGAGAACGGCGAGAAACGGAACACCAGCCAGGCCGCCAGACCGGCCAAGGCCACATGCAAGACCTGCATCCAGGCGGGATTCGGCGAAAGCTGCGCCAAAGGCCAGAGCATGAGGTGCCAGAGGCCGGGGTGCCCCTCGTAGCGAATGTGGCGCAGGAGTTCCAGCGGCGTGGCGGAGTCGCGGGCCAGGAGCCAGGCCTGCATTTCGTCACGCCAGATCTCGTGCCGTACGATCACGCACGCCACCACGGCCGTAAAGGCCAGGGCAAGCAAGTACGGCAGGGCACCCCTCGCACGCTGCCAGAAGACGGTCCATTGCATGGCGCACAGTAATACGGCTACGCCACGCCCGCGGCAAACGCTATTTTCAATCGGTCCGACCTCTTCGAATCGTGTTGAAGCGGGAAGCCTTTCCTATAGGATACACGGCGTCGGATGAAAACTGCGTCATCACTGCTGAATGTGCCGTTGAAGAACCCTCCTCCGCTGGACACGGGGTTTATGCCCGCGGCATTGGCGAACCGGCGTTACCGGGAGGCCGTCCGAAGCGCGGACAAAACGGCGCGGGTTGCCGTGGCCATCGAACGCGAGGACGGGCACATCTGCCGCGGCGATGTCGACGTTCTTGAACCGGGTTCGACTCATGACGCGGATACGTTCCGTTTCATCGATCGGCACATCAAGTTTCTGCTGTGGTCACGTGGCGGATGGAAGGTTCGCATCTCCGGTCCCGCGCCCATCGTTCAGCGTCTCCAGAACACTTACTCCGAGGCAGGCAGCCGGGCGCTGGATGTGTCCATGATGACGCGGGCCTACGAGAAGCCGTTCGTCGTCGAACCGGCGAACGCCGCCGCCATGCCGGCGGAGCAGGAAGCCGCCTTGTCGATCGGCGGGCATCTCGACGGCTGCCGGATCGGGTTCGACCTCGGGGCGAGCGATTACAAGGTGGCGGCGGTGATCGACGGAAACCCGGTATACACCGACGAATTCCCCTGGAATCCCAAGGACGAGCCGGATCCGCAGTATCATATCGACCACATTCGAAGCGGACTGAAGCGCGCCGCGACGCATCTCCCCGTTGTGCAGTCCATCGGCGGAAGTTCGGCCGGCATCCTGGTGAACAACCGGTTCATGGTGGCCTCGCTCTTCCGCGCCGTGCCGGCCGACCGGTTCGAGAAGGACGTCAAGCCCATGTTCCTCCGGATGCAGAAGGAGTGGAACGTGCCGTTCGAAGTCATCAACGACGGCGAGGTGACGGCGCTGGCGGGGGCCATGTCGCTCGAGGCGAAGGCCGTGCTCGGCGTGGCCATGGGGTCCAGCGAGGCGGCGGGGTACCTGGACCGGCACGGCACGTTCCGCGGCTGGATTGACGAACTCGCGTTCGCGCCGGTCGACTTCAATCCCGGCGCGGCACGGGACGAATGGTCCGGCGATGCGGGCATCGGGGCGCAGTACTTTTCCCAGCAGGCGGTCAACAAGCTCCTTCCGGCGGCCGGCCTGAGTTTCCCGGGGAACCTGGGCCTGCCGGAGCGGCTCAAGCAGGTCCAGGCGCTGGCCGACAAGGGCGACGCGAAGGCGCGCCGGATTTTCGAGACTATCGGTGTTTACTTGGGGTACACGATTCCTTATTATGCCGACTATTACGATTTCAGTCACCTGCTGGTGCTGGGACGGGTGATGTCCGGCGAAGGGGGCAACACGCTCCTGGAACAGGCGAGGAAGATCGTGAGAGGCGAGTTCCCTGAACTCGCGGAGAAAGTGACATTGCATGTGCCGGACGAAAAGAGCCGGCGCGTGGGACAGGCCGTGGCCGCTGCCAGCCTGCCGAAGATCAAATAGCCGTCGTGAAACGGCGCGAAGGAACGGAAAGAGCGGAGGGCGAGCGATGAAACTGAGAAATGCGATTGCCGACGTGTTTGTGCCGGACGGGAAACCGGTCGACGAAGCGCTGAAACGCACCACGCACATGGGATTCGGCGCGCACCAGGACGATCTGGAGATCCTGGCCTTCTGCGGAATCCTTCAATGTCTCTATTCCAAGGGCCACGGGTTCACGGGGGTTACCTGCACGGACGGCGCCGGCAGCCCGCGGGCCGGGGCCTATGCGTCCTATACGGATAAGGAAATGCAGGTCGTTCGCTGGCAGGAACAGAGAACCGCTGCCTCGATCGGCCGGTACAACGCGGTAATTCAACTGAAGTATCCAAGCGCGATAGTCAAGGATCCCCGGAACCGGGATGTGATGGAGGACCTGAAGGATCTCCTGCTGGCGGCACAGCCTTCCATCGTCTACACCCACAACCCGGCCGACAAGCACGACACGCATGTGGCCGTGGCGACGAAACTCCTGACGGTGCTGCGGGACCTGCCGGCGGCCCGGCGGCCCAAGAAGATCTACGGCGTGGAGCTCTGGCGAAGCCTGGACTGGCTGCCGGACGCGGACAAGGTGGTGCTGGACGCGACCGGAGCGGAACACATGGCGGCGGCGCTGCTCGGCGTGTTCGACTCGCAGATTGCCGGTGGAAAGCGGTACGACCTGGCCACGGTGGGCCGGTGGCGCGCCAACGCCACGTACTTGAGCAGCCACGGCGTGGACGTGGCACAACACTCCCTGTTCGCCATGGACTTGACGCCCCTGGTTCATGACAACAAGCTGGATATCATGGAGTATGTCCTCGGCTATATCGACGCCTTGCGGAAGGATGTGAAAGCGCGGCTGGACAAGTTCATGCCGCGATAGTTGGCATTCAAATTCAACTCAAACAAAGGAGTCCATGCAGGTACCGTTCTACGGCCACGTTCAGCAGTATCACAACATCCAAGCGGAAATTGACAAGAACATCCGGGACGTCCTGGAGAGCGGGCAGTATGTCCAGGGCCCCATGCTGAAGCGGTTCGAAGCCGAGGCGGCCACCTACTTCGGATGCAAGCACGCCATCGGCGTCGCCAACGGAACGGACGCCATCTGGCTCGCCCTCATGGCGCTCGGCATCGGCCCCGGCGACGAAGTCATCACCCACCCCAATACATTTTTCGCCACGGTCGAAGCCATCTGGATCGCCGGCGCCACGACGGTCATGGTGGACTGCGATCCGAGAACCAAGTGCATCGATCCCGCCAGAATCGAAGCGGCCATCACACCGAAGACGAAGGCGATCATCCCGGTCCACCTGTACGGGCAGTGCGCGAATATGCCGGCGATCTGGGCCATCGCGGAGAAGCGTAAGCTGCTGGTTATCGAAGACAACGCGCAGGGCATCGACGGACGCGGCGACACGTTCAAGCAGGGCGACAGGAGCGCAGCGGTCACCACCAGTTTTATCATTCAAAAGAACCTCGGCTGTTTCGGCGACGGCGGGATGGTCTTCACGAATCGCGACGATGTGAACGAGAAGATCCGCAAGCTGAGAAATCACGGTTCGAGCAAACGCGACCACCATAGTTTCGGCTTCAATAGCCGTCTCGACGATCTGCAGGCGGGCGTGTTGAGCGCCAAGCTCAAGCACATCACGAAGTGGACAGACGAGCGCATCCAGCGGGCGCGGCGCTACGACGCGGGCCTCAAGGACTGCAAGAATGTCGTGCGCCCCTACAACGTGCCGGGTTACCGTCATGTGTACCACCTGTACGAGATCGAGGTCAGGAATCTAGCCAAGCGCGATGCGATGGTGAAGTTCCTCAATGAGAATGGCGTGGATGCGAAGACCCACTACTCCATTGCCATCCACAAGCAGGAAGGCTTTCCGTGGGGCAAACCGTTCCGGGTCGTCGGCTCGGTCGAGAACGCCGAACGTAACGCGGCCACATGCATCAGCCTGCCCATGTTCCCGGAACTCAACGCCGAGCAGGTGGACTACGTCATTGCCAAAGTCAAGGAGTGGGACAAGAGGGACTGAAGATGGCTGATCCATACAAGGTACTGGTTGTCGGCATGGGGAAACGCGGCAAGCACCACGCAACGGCGTTCAATGCCAATCCGAAGTTCAAGGTCGTGGGCATCTGCGACATCGACCGGCCGCGCTGCGAGGCCGTGGCGCCCCAGTTCGGCAACCCGGAGATCGGGACCGACGCGGCGGCGCTGGCGGCATCCCTGAAGCCGGATGTGTTCTGCTTCTGCACGCTTCCTGCTCTCCGCCTGGACATGGTGAAAGTCGGTGTCCAGAACAAGGCGAAGTTGATTGCCTTTGAGAAACCCGTGGCCTTGTCTTCCGCCGAGGCCATGAAGATTAAGAAACTTCTGGACCGGAAGCCAAAAATCAAGGTGGTAGTCAGTCACCAGCACCGCTACGGCGTCCACTATCGCAAGGTGAAGGAGATCATCGCCAGCGGCGCGCTCGGGCGGGTTCACACGGTGTACGGGACGGCCACCGGCTGGATGATGCACATGATGAGCCACATGATCGACTACATGCGCTGGTAAAACAACGAGACCGAGGCGCTGTGGGCCATGGGGCAGGCCGCCGGCTGCGGGAAGTTCGCCGACCTGCATGCCTCTCCCGACTACGTCGCCGGTGTCATCCAGTTCGCCAACGGCGTGCGCGGCTATGTGGAGACCGGCGCCGGGGCCCCGGACCAGCCCGAGGTCGAGAAGTGGTGGGGCAAAAACCGCATCGGCGCCCAGGGTACCGAGGGATTTGCCGAGGTACTCACCAACGGCGGTTGGCGCGCGGTGACAAAGAGCGGCGGCGCCCAGAGCGGCGAAGGCGTCATGAATTATGACTTGGACATGCCGCCCTATATCCAGGACATGGCCGACTGGCTGGATGACGACCGCAAGGTCCATCCCTGCAACTTCGCCAGCGCCTACAAGGGTGCGGAAATCATGGCGGCCATCTGCCGTTCTGCGGTCGAAGGCGGGCAGGTCGCCCTGCCGCTGGAAAAAGGCAAGGACGAGCTCAAGGCACTGCAGAAGGCGATCCCGGACCGGAAGGTTCTCGTGTCGTCACCGGTCAACGCCAAGGAATATGGGGTATAATGCGGATTCGCTTAGTGAAGGTGGTGAGGGACTTGGTCACGTGTGAGATTCCTTACCCGGCTTCGCGTAGACGCTCCGCCGGGTTCGGAATGACACTTGGGCACGGTGAACGCTTCTCATTCCGAGAAGCGAAGCGACGAGGAATCTCCCATTATGTGAATGACCTATGGAAATAATCATTCAAAAAGACTCCCGTTCCGCCGCTCGTCTTGCCGCGGCGCTGATCGCCAAGGAGCTCCGGTCCAAGGCCTCGCTTGTGCTGGGGCTGGCCACGGGCCGAACCATGGAATCGGTGTACCGCGAACTGATCCGGATGCACGAGGAGGACGGGCTCGACTTTTCCCAGTGCCGCACGTTCAACCTGGACGAATACGTGGGGCTGCCGCCCGACAATAAGAATTCCTACCGGTGTTTCATGAACACGCAGTTGTTCAACCACGTCAACATCGACAAGCGGAACACCCACGTGCCTGACGGCCGGGCCCGAAACCTGGAAGAGGAATGCCGGGCCTACGAGCGCCGGATCGCGGAGTGCGGCGGCATTGACCTGCAGTTGCTGGGTATCGGAGTGGCGGGACATATCGGGTTCAACGAACCCTTGTCCGCCCTGAGGTCGCGTACCCGCGACAAGGCGTTGTCGCCGGCAACAATCGCGCAGAACTCCCCTCTCTTTGACTCTCCCGGCCAGATGCCGAAGCGGGGAATCACCATGGGGGTGGGGACGATTCTAGAGAGCCGGGGCTGCCTCCTGCTGGCCACCGGCGCCGAAAAAGCCGCCATCCTGGCGCAAGCCGTGGAGGGTCCCATTACGGCGATGGTATCGGCCTCCGCACTCCAGCTTCATCCGCGCTGCCGGGTGATCGTGGATGAAGCGGCAGCCGCCAAGCTGCGCGGCACCGACTATTACCGCTGGATCTTCGCGAACGAGCCCGAGTGGGCCGAGTTCCGGTAGGGCACTTTGCGTCTTTTGTGCTTTTTTGTGGCCAATCAAGAATAGCCACAAAGACACAAAAAGCGCAAAAAGAGCCGCTATCGTGCCAGGAGTTTCTTCAGATACTTGACGGTCTCGGCGATATCCGCAGTCTGCTGGTCGCCGCTGATCTCGCGTTCGATGATAAAGGCGCCCGGGTAGCCGATCTCGCCGAGCCGCTCGACAAAATCCGGGAACCGGACCTTCCCCTCGCCGACTTTCACTTCGTGGCCCAGTTTCATGGGATCGGTCGGATAGAGCCCGTCCTTGGCATGGATGCCCGTAACGTGCTGGCCAAAGACATCGAGGGCATCGACCGGGTTGGCCTTGCCGTACAGGATGAGGTTGGCGGGATCGAGGTTGACGCCGAGGTTGCCGGTCCCCACTTCCTGGATCAGGCGCAGCATGGTGACCGGTGTTTCCTGTCCGGTTTCAAACCAAAATTCCAGACCCATCTTCTTGACGTGCGCGGCCACATCGCGGACCGCCTCTACGACGGCTTTGAACTCCGGGTCCTTGGCGTTCTCGGGAATAAACCCGAGATGCGTGACGATGGCCGGAATGCCGGCCTTCTTCGCCCAGTCGCCGGCGGCTTTCAGCACCGCCACGCGTTCCGCGCGATATTGGGGAGGAACAAGGCCGAGCGTGTAGGGGCCGTCCACGAAATCCCAGATCGCCGGACCCGGCCAACCGGCCCACAGCGACGTGATCTTGACCTTTGTTTTTTTCGACTCCTCGCGAACGGAAGCCGCCAGCTTGTCCGTGAACAGGCTCTTATCCCAGCAACAGAGCTGGCAGACTCTGAGCCCGAAATCCGCCACGTACTTCAGACTCGGTCCGTCACCCCGCAAACTCGCCATCACTCCCACTTCATTCTTCATCGGCATAGGTACCTCCAATTCCGAGGGTGTTAGCATGGGGCCCCCGGCGAGCCAAGCAAATCTTCTGGATGCGCGACACTCAAAGAGATAGTATTACGAGCTTCGAACTTAGCGGACAAGCCTCAGGAGGGGCAGTTATGTGGGATTATACAGAGAAGGTATTGGATCATTTCAGGAACCCCCGGAATGTGGGGACGATCAAGGACCCCGACGGCGTCGGGGAAGTCGGATCCCTCGCCTGCGGCGACGCCCTTAAATTGACGTTCAAGCTCGGCAAGGACGGTCGGATCGCGGAAGCGAAGTTCCAGACGTTCGGCTGTGCCAGCGCCATCGCCTCCTCCTCCGCGCTGACAGAGCTTATCAAGGGTATGACGCTCGAGGAAGCGGGCCGGGTCACGAATCAGGACATCGCCAACTACCTCGGCGGCCTGCCGGAACAGAAGATGCATTGCTCGGTCATGGGCCGCGAGGCGCTCGAAGTGGCGATCAACAACTATAAGACCGGCGACACGACCAAGAAGATCCTCGAAGGGAAAGTCATCTGCACGTGCTTCGGCGTTACGGAAGAGGAAATCGAGCGGACCATTCGCGACAATAACCTCACGACGGTCGAACAGGTTACCAACTACACCAAGGCCGGCGGCGGCTGCGGCCACTGCAAGCCGGATATCGAGAAGATCATCGGCCGGGTCCAGGAAAGCATGAAGAAAGAGGCAAAGCCGGTGGCCGCCGCGCGTAAGCTCACGGGACTCCAGAAGATCAAGTTGATCGAGGAGACCATTGAGCGCGAGATTCGCCCCATGCTTAAGAAGGACAGCGGCGACGTGGAACTGGTCGATGTGGTCGGCAACCGGGTGATCATTTCCTTCCGCGGGCACTGCGCCCAGTGCCGCGTGGCACCCGTGACCATGAAGGAAGTCGTGGAGGCGAAGCTTCGCGAGTTTGTGTCGGTGGACCTCGTGGTTGAGGAGGAAAAGGCGTGAAGACGGTCTATCTCGACAACAACGCCACCACGCGGGTGGCGCCGGAAGTCATCGAGGCCATGGCGCCGTTTTTCAAGGAGCTGTGGGGCAATCCCTCCAGCATGCACTATTTCGGCGGCCAGGTGGCGCGCTACATCGACAAGGCCCGCCAGCAGATCGCCGTCATGCTGAACGCCGACCCGACCGAGATCGTCTTCACGAGCTGCGGCACAGAAAGCGATAACGCCGCCATTTTCGGCGCTGTCGAAGCGGCGGGACCAGGCGTGAAGGTCATCACGACCCGCGTCGAACATCCGGCGGTGCTGGGCCCCTGCAATCGGCTCAAGGAGCGCGGGGTCAATGTCGTCGAACTCGCCGTGGATTCCTCGGGCCAGTTCAACCTGGCGGACCTGCGGAAAGAACTGGCCGGCGGGCCGGCCGTGGTCACGATCATGTGGGCCAACAATGAGACCGGCGTGGTCTTCCCCTTGGAAGACGTCGCAAAGATTGTCAAGGACGCCGGCGCCGTGTTGCATACCGACGCTGTCCAGGCGATCGGCAAGGTGCCGATCGACGCGAAGAAGACACCCATCGACCTGCTCTCCTTCTCGGGACATAAGCTGCACGCACCCAAGGGAATCGGCGTGCTCTACATCCGCAAGGGAACGAAGGTGAAGCCGTTCCTGCTCGGCGGGCATCAGGAAAATGGTCGGCGCGGCGGCACAGAGAACGTGCCCTACCTCGTCGGTCTCGGCGTGGCCTGCGAGTTGGCCATGAAGACCATGAAGGACGAAGTGACCCGCGTGGCGGCCCTGCGCGACAAGCTGGAAAAGGGCATTCTCGCCACCTGCCCCGACACGCGGGTCAACGGCGACCGCCTCCACCGGCTGCCGAACACCACGAACATCAGCTTCCAGTACATCGAGGGCGAAGCCATTCTCTATCACCTGAGCGATCTGGGCATTTGCGCATCGTCCGGTTCCGCCTGCACGTCCGGATCGCTGGAGCCCTCTCACGTCATCCGCGCCATGGGCGTTCCCTTCACGGCCGCCCACGGTTCGACCCGGTTTAGCCTCAGCCGGTACAACACGGAAGATGAGATGGACTACGTGATCCAGAACATGCTTCCGATCGTCACCAAGCTCCGCGCCCTGTCACCGTTCGTACAGTAGACGTCCTCTACAAGATCCTTTTCGCGAGCGTTGTCGGCAAGGCTCAAGACAGCACTTGATGTGTAACCACAATGTGGCTACGTTCTCCTCATGAAAACGACACTGATACCGATCGGCAATTCGCGGGGTGTTCGGATACCGAAGCCTTTCATAGAGCAGTGCGGCCTTGCGGAAGAGGTGGAGATGGATGTGCAGGATTGCACGATCCTCATTCACTCGCCCCGGCAACCCCGCGCAGGCTGGGGGGCGGCATTCACTCAGATGGCCCGGCTGGGGGACGACAAGTTGCTCGATCCTCGCCCCATTCCAACGAGTTGGGATAAAGAGGACTGGCCATGGAAGTGAACCGGTTCGATGTTTTCCTCGTCAGTCTGGACCCAACGATCGGGCACGAGATTCAGAAGACGCGGCCATGCACAATCATTTCGCCCGACGAGATGAACCACCACATTGGCACGGTTATCATCGCGCCCATGACGACGAAAGCACGCGACTATCCGACGCGGGTAGCCTGCACGTTTCAGGGTACGGAAGAACAAGTTGTGCTCGATCAAATCCGGACCGTTGACAAGACACGACTCACCAAGAAACTGGGCCGGCTGTCACCGGCCGCAGGCGACCG
>Ga0172375_10009036_pt1 | contig 13237 bp, 13 predicted proteins | sample LakKiv1m_FD_114537 | JGI IMG/M metagenome (GOLD analysis project Ga0172375, IMG submission 114537) | Freshwater microbial communities from Kabuno Bay, South-Kivu, Congo - kab_092012_11.1m | ecosystem: Environmental > Aquatic > Freshwater > Lake | place: Democratic Republic of the Congo...
ACCACGTCAGGAAATACATCTCCGACAATCCCAAAAATTGGGAAAATGACAAATTATTTAACCAATTGTCTTAACAACATACTCAATAATTCTCCCTGGCATCACCACGCTAACCTTATCTCCCGTTTTATGTCCCATTAACGCTTTCCCAACAGGGGAATCTATTGAGAGCTTCATCTCCTTGGGATCTGACTCCTCGCTACTCACCAACAGATAGGTGTATTGTTTTCCCACCAGCTCGACGGTGACGCGACTCCCAAATCCGACCACTCCACTCTCATTCGCTTCCACAACCTCGCCATATTTAAGATTAAACTCTAATTTGCGTAGTTCTCGGTCTACATTACCCAGCTCAAATTTCGCTGATGTATAGGCTCCATTTTCTGATAAATCACCCATCTCCCGCGCTCTCTGGAGCGACACCAACACCACCTCACGCTTGGCGAGCAATTCATCTCGCCTCACCTTCATCGCCTCATATCCCGCCTTGGTAAACGGAACACTCGCCGGCTTCCTAATATGTCTGACTACCTCTCTCTTCGCCATGCACACATCATATCATGCCCATACCTTACAGGTTCTCTCCCTGTAAAGTAGGATGTAGAATGATATATTTATAAAAAATGCAATAATTTGCTATACTACCACTAATAAATGCGCTAAGCCTAATATCACTAGGCAAGCAGGGAGAAGAAAGTTCGATGGTTCGAACCATTAGACCTCCCCGGGTAAGCCCGTTACAGCAGTAGAGAAGTAATTAGGGTGGAACCACGCCAAAAGCGTCCCTTGGGACACGCAAGCGTGGTTTTTTAGGAGCAAAATATGACCAAACTAACAAATATTGATACTACCAAACCACTTAATCATGCCGCCCACGAAGAAGAAGTCTTGTCTTATTGGGATGAGGTCAAAGCCTTCGAGCGCTCCGTTTCCGAGCGTGGTGGGGACAAGTCCTATGTTTTCTATGATGGCCCTCCCTTCGCCACCGGTCTCCCACACTACGGCCACCTCCTCGCAAGCACTGCCAAAGATGTCGTCCCTCGTTACTGGACGATGAAAGGCTACCGCGTTGAGCGTACCTGGGGCTGGGACTGTCATGGGGTGCCGATCGAGAACATGATCGAAGGAGAGTTAGGACTCAAAGGTGGAAAAAAGGGAATCGAAGAGTTGGGTATCGACAAATTTAACGCCGCCTGCCACTCTAGTATCCTCCGCTACGACGCCGAATGGAAAAAGACCATTAAGCGCCTGGGTCGCTGGGTCGACATGGAGAACTCATATAAGACCATGGACAAAACCTTTATGGAATCAGTCTGGTGGGCCTTCTCCGAACTCTACAAAAAAGACTTGGTCTATGAAGGCAGGAAAGTCATTCTCTACTGCCCTCGCTGTAGCACTCCTCTCTCCAACTTCGAGATCGCCATGGACAACAGTTACAAAGACGTCGAGTCGCACTCTCTCTATGTCAAATTCAAAAAGACTGGCACCAACAACGAATATTTTGTTGCCTGGACTACTACTCCCTGGACTCTCCCTGGTAACGTTGGTCTTGCCGTCAATCCCGAAGCCGCTTATGTTCAAGTCGAAAAAGATGGGGAATTATTGTGGTTTGCCAAAGAGCTTGCGCCTTCCGATCTCAAAGTTCTCCAAACAATTAAGGGTAAAGAGCTGGTCGGCAACACCTACGAGCCCCTCTTCTCCTATCTACCCGTTCCAGCTGATCAAAAGTCATATTGTATTATCCCCGCTGACTTTGTCAGTATGGAGGACGGGACTGGGATCGTCCACACCGCCGCGATCTACGGCGAGGACGACTATCGTGTTTCCGTGGCCGAGGGTTTGCCCACTATTCCCATGCTCGACGATCAGGGTCATTTCTTACCCTTTGTGACTGATCTTGCTGGCCAATACTATCTCAAAACTCAGCCTTGGATCATTGAATCTCTAAGTAGTAGGGGACTTGTCTATAAGTCAGAGATGACCACTCACAGTTATCCCTTCTGCTATCGCTGTGGCACCGCGCTCTTTTATAACGCGCTCCCCGCCTACTTTATTAATATCCAAAAAATCAAAGCTGACCTCTCTGCTCAGAATGAGTCGATCAACTGGTATCCCGGATTCCTCAAGCACGGTCGCTTTGGCAAGGGTCTTGAGACTGCACCCGATTGGAATATTAGCCGCTCCCGCTACTGGGGTACTCCCATGCCTATCTGGAAAGGGGAGAAGACAGGGAAAATCCGCGTCATCGGCTCTATCGCAGAATTAAATCAATGGGCTGTAGGGGCGGGGTCTTCCCGCCCGCGCGATTTGGATGATATCCACCGCGAATTTATCGATGATATCGAGGTGTGGGTCGATGACGAGAAAACCGAAAAGGGTAAACGCATCAAAGATGTCTTTGATTGTTGGGTCGAGTCTGGCAGCATGCCCTTTGCCTCAATGCATTATCCAATGGAGAATCGAGACAAATTCGAATCTCGCTACCCCGCTCAGTATATTGTCGAGTACATCGCGCAAACTCGGGCTTGGTTCTACACCCTTCACGTTATGTCTGTAGCCCTCTTTGGCAAACCTGCTTTTGAGAACGCCGTCACGACTGGCACTATTTTGGCCGAAGATGGCACCAAAATGAGCAAAAGCAAAAAGAATTATCCCGATGTTAACGTGCTGATCAATAAGTATGGGGTCGATTCTCTCCGCCTCTACTTAATGAGTAGTGTCGTTATGAAAGCCGACAACCTCAACTTTAGCGAGAGTGCCGTCGACGACATTCGCAAAAACGTCATGAATATCTGGTGGAACATATTTGTTTTCTATCAAATGCTTGACGCTAAAAACACAGTCCTTCCAACTAACATCACAAATCCATTAGATAAATGGCTCTTATCTAAGATAGAAGGATTGGCTAATACCGTCACTACCGCCATGGACAACTACGATGTCGTTGGCGCCACGCGCCCCCTTATGGCTTTTGCCAAAGACTTTTCAACTTGGTATCTCCGTTTGTCTCGCGAGCGTCTGCGTGATGATACCGAGAGTCAAGCCATCTTTGGCTATGCCTTAAAGAAATATACTCTCCTCATGGCTCCCTTTGCTCCCTTTATGAGTGAACGCATCTATCAAAACCTGCCTCACGATCTTGATTCGGTTCATCTCGAATTATGGCCAACTTGTAGGGGCGAGGTCATCTCGCCCGAACTCGAATCCGATATGGTGACCGTTATGCAAATCGTCGAGGCTGGTCACTCTGCCCGCAAAGCTGCAGCTATTCGTCTTCGCCAACCCCTCGCTAGCATTACCATAACAGCAGATCTTTCCGCCGATCTACTTCAATTGATACAAGAAGAACTCAATATCAAAAAAGTGCAAATTGGCAAAGAATTTGCTCTCGACACTGCTCTTACCCCCGTCCTAGTGGATGAAGGCAAGGCGCGAGACATCATGCGCGATATTCAGGGCGAGCGAAAGAAACTTGGACTCACCCAAGCCGATAGAATCGCGGTTACGCTCCCCGACTTCCCCGAGTCCTGGGCAGAAGAGATCAAAAAGAAGGTGGGTGCCACCTCTCTCTCTCGCGGCACGACTCTCACTGTGACCAAAGTATGAAACTTGCTTCCTCACCACTTCTTCTCCTGGCATATCTTTTGTCAGGCATCTTAAGTTCGGCCATGCTTAGCTCGATCTCCCCCGAAAGATTGCCTCAGCACATCTTAATGTTGGTTCTCGGTCTAGGCTTCTTTCTCTATCTAAGCTCTCAGGAGGCCGCCGTTTATAAATCTTTTGCTCCGCTCGCCTATCTTCTGGCGTTATCACTCCTCCTCATTACCCCCATTCTTGGAGAGACCATCCGAGGTAGTACCCGTTGGATTATGATTGGTACATTCCAGCTTCAAACCGCTGAGATTAGCAAACCTCTCCTCATCCTCTCTTTCGCCTATTTCCTCGAGCATTTTCCCCTTAATCGCTTCCGCAATGTCCTACTTCATCTCCTCCTTTATGCTCTTCCCACTTTCCTCATCTTTCGTCAGCCTGATCTCGGTACGGCTTTGGTAGTCTCTGCGATCTGGGTGACTCAAGTTTTTGTTGCTGGGATTCCCTGGGGCTACGTTCTTTCTACAATCGTCGCCTTTTTGGTAGCGATTCCTTACCTTCCCCATGTCCTACACGACTATCAGCTTGCCCGTCTCACTACTTTTCTCGATCCCTTTAGTGACCCGCTTGGCGCTGGCTACAATGTTATTCAATCAACCATTGCCATTGGCTCAGGTGGCTTTTGGGGCAAAGGTTTGGGTCATGGCACTCAATCTCACCTTCGCTTTCTCCCCGAGCGTCACACTGACTTTGCTTTCGCTAGTCTAGCCGAAGAGCTAGGGTTAGTTGGTACTAGCTTTACTCTGGCAGTGATCTGTCTCTTTATCTTTGTTTTGCTTCGTGCCGCAACCACTAGCACAAGTCGATACTCACGCCACATCTTAATCGGCTCTTTCGCCTACTTCGCTTTCCAATCTTGCGTCAATATTGGGATGAATTTGGGGATTGCTCCAGTCACGGGCGTTACCTTGCCACTCATCTCGTATGGCGGGAGTTCTATCATCTCAACAGGGCTTATTCTTGGCCTCGCCGGCTCCATAATTCGCTCTGACCACAAGACCACCTTGATAGAAATCAAATAGTCGAGTACAATTAACACCTATGAAATACGCAATCATTCGCTCAGGTAGCAAACAGTATCAGGTCAAAGAGGGTCAATCCCTCGAGATCGAGATCATGGGCACCGCCCAAGGATCTGTTGTTTTTGATCAAGTCTTGCTCGTGGTTGATGAGGATAAAGTCGAGGTAGGTACCCCCACAGTCGAGGGAATGAAGGTTTATGGCACTATTGTGAAAGAGGGTAAAGGTGACAAAGTCATCGTCTTCAAATACAAGAGCAAATCTCGTTATCGCAAACTTAACGGTCATCGCCAACCCTTTGCTCTCGTGAAAATCGAATCAATCGGTGTCGCTCCTGTAGGGGCTGGGTCTTCCAGCCCGAAACCCACCAAGGTCTCGCCCTCTCCCAAGAAACCTGTCACCAAGAAATCTGTTGCGAAAAAGCCTGCCACCAAAAAAGCCACCAAATAACCAATTTCAAAAATAATTCCTGCTACAATTAATCCATGAATCATCAGGAAATTTCCAATTTTTTGAACAATCTATCCAAAACTAAGGAACGCAATATTGTAATTATTGATTTTGCAAATGTAGATCGCTGGCACGAATCATTAGGTTGGGCTATTGGACTAAAAAAGCTAAGTCAACTAGTATCACATATGAGTATTGGCAAAAAATATCTTCGTCGCTTTTACTATGGAGAGGACTATGGGCCAAAAGATAGCTCTACAACGTTATCTCCATGGTCTCAGAGAATAATGCAAAACGCCAAATATAGTGGATTTGAAATTATCTCTAAGAGAGTTAAATACATCCCCGATCCAAACTATGCTACTGGATATATAAAAAAATGTATTCTCGATATAGAAATGGCAATAGATTTACTACAAGAAAAAGATAATTACGACACAGCAATTATCTTTTCTGGTGATGGTGATCTTGCTCCATTATGTCATTACCTCTATACCAACTACAACAAGACTATATATGTATTTTGTGCACGCAATCATATAGGCAAAGAACTTATTGATGCAAAAGCAATAAACATTATTAAAGATATAGTTTTTGTTGAGGACTTTGAGTATAGGCTCAACTTGAGGTTAACTACATAATCAAAAACCCCCTCGCGGGGGTTTCGAACAAAGTCAAGTAGATCTAAAATCTACAAAGAGAGTATAACACAATATGTCAACAGAACAAAAATATTACTTCTTCCTCGGTAACACTCCAGATCTCTCGTTGCTTGAGCTCAAGAGTCTCCTCTCTTCTGCTCCCACTCAGCTCTCACCCCTGCTTGCTAGCTACGACGGCGAGTTAAATCTAGAGGATATTGGTGTCCGTCTCGCCGGCACCCGCAAAATTGCTCGCACCCTCACTTCTTGTGCTCCAGGCCAAGTTTTGTCTGAGATAGCTACAATTCTCCGCTCTCTTCCCAACAAAAATGTCGCGATCACCGATTATGCTGAGCTCAAACTAACTCAATCCGAAATTAGAGGGCTAAAAGACCAAGTTGATCGCCCTCTCCGCTTTGTCAGTCTCGACACAGGAGAACATGAGCTAGTCATGCTCGCTCATCAACATGTCGCCGAGCTCAACCTCATTCGTAGTGGCGAAAACATAATTATCGCTCACACTGTCTGGATTTTTGATGCTGAGGACTGGATCAGGAGAGATCGCAACAAACCATACCGTGATATTAAGCGTGGCATGCTCCCTCCCAAATTGGCGCGCATGCTTGTTAATATCGCCACTCAGGGTAAATCCGGATTATCTCTCTCCGATCCATTTTGCGGAACCGGTACAGTACTCACTGAGGCGACTCTCGCTGGTTGTGCTCCACTCTACGGCTCCGACACCAACCCAGCTGCCGTTACTGGGGCAGAAGAGAATCTTCTCTGGCTAAAATCTACCTTTAACCTTCCCGATATTACAGCCAAATTCTCTCTCACTGATGCCACCCATCTTCATAGCTTTGTTTCCGTGGTTGATGCTATTGTTACCGAGCCCTACATGGGCCCTTTGCTCGACGATCGAAATCCCTTGCCACTAAGTAAAATTCAAGATATTGCAAAGGGATTAGATAAACTCTATCGTGGCTGCTTCAAATCTTGGGGAAAAATTCTTCCCGTGGGTGGAAGGGTAGTCATGACTATTCCAAGCTTTGCCGTTTATGGTCGAGTCATTCCAACGATTTCCATTGACACGATTAGTAGTCTCGGCTACAATTACATCTCGAGTGTTGCCTATGGCAAGCCAGGGGCAGTCGTTATCCGCAATATAACAATATTAGAAAGACAATAACCACGTACTAAGTACTACGTACTATGTACAATACACTATGAGTCACGTCAAATCAGGTGGAGCCACAGCCCAAGGTACAACTAGACCAGGTAAACGCCACGGTGTCAAAGTTTTTGGTAGCCAAAAAATCAAAACCGGCCAAATCATCATCCGCCAGGTAGGGACTCGCGTCCATGCTGGCTATGGCGTAGGTACTGGTCGCGATTACACTCTTTTTGCCCTCAAAGATGGCGTGGTCAACTTCTTTACCCGACTTGGTAAGTCTTTTGTTTCTGTAAAATAATTCTCTGTTATCTTCCGATCTCTTTCGTTCTCTTTTCACGCGTGTTTTTCCATGTTAGGCTTAGGTTATGGCCAACGAACATAACAAGCTAACCGAACTAGAGCATCACCTAATCCAACCCAACCCATTACAGCCTCGTGGTACCATTCTCCCCGATAGTGTGGCCGACCTGGTCGAATCAATCAAAGAGCATGGCATCTTAGAGCCTCTCGTCGTCGCACATACTCCGGCCGGCTATCAAATTATCGCGGGTGAGCGTCGTTGGCGCGCCAGTAAAATCGTTGGTCTCAAAACTGTCCCCGTCATCATCAAAGAGACCACCCCCAAGGGCATGCTTGAGATGGCAATCGTCGAGAATGTTCAGCGCACTGATCTTAACCCCATTGAGCGTGGCAAAGCCTTCATGCGTCTCATGGATGAATTCGGTCTCGGCAATGCCGAGATAGCGAAAAGGGTTGCCAAATCGCCCGCCTATGTTAGCAATACCCTCAAACTACTTGATCTCCCCGACGCACTCAAAGATGGGTTGATTGGGGGATTAATCAGTGAGGGTCACGCCCGTGCTCTCTCTAGCATTGACGATACTCGACTCATGATCGAGGCCTACAAGCTAGTTCTCAAAGAAGGAGCTAGTGTCCGGCGTGCCGAGGAGATCGCCAGGAGACTCAAGAAGGATTTTGATGAGAAGCCAACAGCAGGGAAGAAGGCGATCATCGTTAGCGACGATATTACGAGGATGCAAAGTAAGCTTCAGGCCAGTTTTGGCGAGAAATCAATTGTGAAATTATCGCGCAGCAAACGCGAAACCAAAGTTCTTATCCGTCTCAAAGGTACTCCCAAAGAGACCGAGCTCCAACTTCAAAAAATCCTTTCCCTTGCCAACTGATGTGGATCTGAGAGGAATCGAACCTCTGACCTTTCGAATGTGAATCGAACGCTCTAACCATCTGAGCTACAGATCCTCTTGCACTATTTTATCACGCCATGTATCCTAGAGGCATATGTTCTTTTTACGTAACCTCTGGCTCTTTTTCCTCGATTTCCTTGAGACCATCGTGGTCAGTCTCGCTATCTTTGCCGTGGTCTACATCTTCCTCTTCCAACCCCATCAAGTTGACGGTCAAAGTATGGAGCCAAACTTTCACAACAAAGAGTATATCTTAACCGACAAAGTTAGCTACCGCCTAGGCGAGCCCAAACGTGGCGATGTTGTCGTGTTCCATTCTCCTCAGGATGCCAGCACCGACTTTATCAAAAGAATTATGGGAGTACCTGGGGACATGATCATGCTCAATGGCGGACACTTTTATCTCAATGGTGAGATGTTGAGCGAAAATTATATTAATGACCCAGGACAAGTTATGCCTGGGCGTTTCCTCCGTGAAGGTGCGAGTGTCGAGGTGCCACCAGATCAATACTTTGTGATGGGGGACAATCGTCTCCACAGTTCTGACTCTCGTGAATGGGGATTTGTTACTCGCCAGGGTATAGTCGGGCGCGCCTTCTTCCGTTACTGGCCAGTCAATGCATTCGGGCTTATCCCTACCGCCGAATCAGAGATCACCGTCGGCTCTGTCCGTGGTGCAATCGCTCAGTAAAGTATAATCATCTCAATGCACTACTCATTAACTCGCGCTACGGTTTGGAATCTTGCTGGCTACATTTATCTCCTCCTCGCTAGTTTCATCAGCATTCCAATCATGGTCCATTCGCTCGGTGTTACTCAATTTGGAATATACAGTTTGATTATTGCCTCACTCACCTTTGTTTCTGCGATTAACTTTGGTCTTCCTCAGGCTGTCGTTCGCGCCCTTGCTCTTGCTCATGCCAATCAATCCGAGCGCCAATCTGTCTGGGCAACTTCGAGCCTTCTCTTTATAATTTCTGGAGTTTTGGCTGGGATCATCGCTGTTCTCCTCGTTCTCACCCTCCACCTCGCACCCTCTATGCTAGCGGTTATCTTTGCTACCGGGCTTATTAATAATGTGGTCAGTCACTACCTTACCCTGCCACAAGCCGAGGGTCACTTTGGTTACTTCAATACCAAATCCTTTATCATTGGGACTAGCAATACGCTTGTCTCTGCGCTCGCTTCCAGCAGGGGATTTTCTCTCCAAAGTATTTTGAGTATCCAGCTCTTTTCGTATCTTTTGACTCTCGTCCCCCTAGTCTATTTTTCGCTTCCGTATTTCCCCCATCCTCGCGACTACACTGTATCTCTCAAGCAGGCACGTTCTCTCCTTATTTTTGGTTTCCAGAGCTGGATCGGGAAAATTGTTGGGCAAATTCAGTCTCAATATGCCAAATATATTCTCGCCACCCTCTCTCCACTTTCTCTTTCTGCGTATGTAATAGCCCAAAGTCTTGTGCAAAAAACCGTGGGAGGGGTGGTCCAGCTTGCAACAGCGATCTATCCTGCTTCAGCGCGTAGCAATATTCGCGCTATTTACTATCGTCTCCAAATTATCTTATTTGTGGGAGGTCTACTCACCTTATTGTGCTTTAGGATTTGGGGTCTAGGATTTTTGTCTTGGTGGCTTGCTACGCCTGAGCTAGCCAAACTTGTACACTCGCTCCTCACTATTCTCATTTGGTACTTTGTCGTGTTACTTTTGACTCCGCTCCCCGCCACGATTATTGAGGGTAGGGGCAAGCCCGGTCTGGCCTCATTTTTTGCTTTTGCTACAACATTGATCGAAATCGCGCTTGCCCTCTACCTCCTTCCGCGCTATGGTGTCCTCGCTCCTGCCTACGCTGCCCTCGTCGCAGTCATCATCACCACTCCACCTCTCCTCTTCTTTACCGATCGTTCGTTTAATAAGGTAAAATCAAACTCATGAAATACGGTTCAATCCCTGCTGGAGGTCTTGGTACTCGCCTCCAACCGCTTGGCTTTAGCAAAGAACTTGCTCCCGTTGCTCGTCGCGCTGTCATTGAGTATTTAATCGAGCGCTTAATGCTAGCCGGGATCGAGCAAATCTTTATTAACACCGCCGAGGACAAAACCGACTTGATCCGCTACCTCGCTAGCAAATCTCCCTACAAGGATCACTTGGTATTCTTTGTTCGCGAGCGCAAGGGATTGCTAGATGGAGTTGTTCTCCCCGAGCAGTTTCTGAGTGAGCAAGACGAGCTCTACTTTGGTCTCCCCGACACCATTTGGTATCCCAAAGATGGCTTTGCGCAACTCGCTTCCCAAAAAGGAGATTTGGTCCTTGGGCTCTTTGATACCGGTACTCCCGAGCGCTTTGATAGTGTGGTTATCGACAAAAATAAACAGATCAAATCAATCGAGGTTAAAGTGAAATATCCCCAGACCAAATGGACTTGGGCCATGGGCAAAATGACGGTAAAAGTTGCTCGCACTCTTCGCACTATCGAAAAGCAGCATCAGTTAGGTGGAGGAGAATTTGGCCGTGCCATGCATCTCTATGCCCAAGATAATCCCTCATATGCACTCGAGCTAGATGGGAGTAGCTGTCTCGACATTGGAGTCCCCGAAGAGTACGAGAAAGCCGAGTTATTTGTCAAAAATCATGAAAAATAGTTCGATGGTAGCAACCACTAGGCCGTTAGTTTCAGTCCTCATTCCAACGTACAACCGCGCCGATTATCTCGGCGATGCCCTCAACTCAGCGCTCAATCAGGATTATCCCAATCTCGAAATTATTGTGCACGACGACGCCAGCACCGACTCGACGCTCGATCTCCTCTCTCGCTACCATGATCCAAGACTCAAAATTATTCGTACCGATGACAATCATGGTATGATCGGCGGCTGGAATTATCTAGCGAGCTTTGCCAAAGGCAAATATATTAAATTTTTAGCCTCTGACGATCTCCTCGCTCCCCAATGCGTCTCTCTTCTTGTACGAGCTGCCGAGGCTCATCCCGATTCGGCTCTTATTACCTGCCAGCGCGAATTTATTAATGAAGAGGGGAGGGTAGTCAGGAAAATGGGCTTCGCTCGCAACGACACAGTTGTTAATGGTCTCGCTCATGCCCGTTGGATCTTAACCGATCTGAGGGAAAATAAAATTGGAGAGCCAACGGCCGTTCTCTATCCGAGGTCGTTTATCAAAAAGGCTGGGGAATATGATCCCCAGTTCTCTCAATTCGCGGACTTTGAGTATTGGATTCGACTCCTTCAATTTGGGGACTTGGTCTATATTCATAAACCCCTTTGTTCTTTTCGCACTCACTCCGGGAGCAATACTACAGCCGCCATCCGCGATGGTCGCTTTATTACCGAGATCTTCGCCCTAATTAGTAAGTATTATTACAGTCCTCATTTTACTCACGCCTTTCATCTAACTCCAGCAGACTACGCTCACGTCAGACGCCAAAAATCTCTCGACACGCTCAAAAATATCAAAGATTTATTATTTGCAGGTAACCTAATTCGTTCGTTTACCTATACCAAAAAATTGGCTTCTTCAGTACTACAACTTTCCAAATAGGGGAGATCGCACTGGCATTCCCAGCTCGGTCTATTGCGCGTACTCCGACGTAGTATATCCCTGGCTTAGTCCAGTTGCTCCACCAGCTCGTATTGGTAGTTGTCCCTAACCACTGCAAATTATTCTTCTTGGTACCTACCCACACTTCGTAGCTAGTCGCATCACTCATTTTTTGCCAATGGGCAAATATTTGGTTCCACCAGCCGAAAGCTACGATCATCTTCGGTGTTTTTGGAGCAGTCAAATCGATATTGGCAGAGTTGGATATTTGTGTGGTGGTATTACAATTTCCCGCCTTATCACAAACATTTGGCGTGACGCTACACGACTGATCCTGACCTTCTGTATTGATTACGCAACTCGGATCAGAATAATCATCACTCAGGTTCGTGTCAGTGTAGTGGAAGTATGCTATCTGTGCACTGTTATACCATCCGGTAAATTCAGTTTTACTTGATAGTATTGGTTTGATCGAATCATAGGTTATCGCGCAAACATTGCTCCAATCAGATTTATTTCCCGCTGCATCATATGCTCGAACTTTCAAATAGTGTATTCCTTCATTGAGCGATCCTCGATATTGCGAGTTAGCAAAAGTCGTATTCCATACCCCTCTTCCTGTGCCTGATGCCAAAGGATAATCAACCTGATAATCGTATCCATTCACACCTACATTATCAGTACTATCTGACCAATCTATTGTTACATACTTACTATTGGTATATCCCCCACAAGCAATGTTGGGGTTAGCAAATCCGAGCATTACTGGTGGACTCGGCTTCTCCACATCTCTTTGGCTCAGATTACTCGTGCTACTGTCGGTTTTGTTAAATGCAAGATCAAATATTGTTTCTCCACTCCCGACACTTGGCGATACCTTTTTGACTCTCCCCTGCACATCGTATAAATAAAGCTCGATCGGCTCACTATCAGTTGTGCTTGTGACCCTCAGCTCATATCGACCACCATTTGGCTTTGGCACAAGGGCAGTAGTTACAATTCCACTCGGTGCTCCACCCTCGCTATCGTTAATCTGTTCCTGAATCCAATTAAACGGTATTGTTTCGCCAAGACTATTTTTCAGCACGTAAGTAAGATTAGGATTTTTGACAAACAGCATGTAAGACAAATCCGTCTCAGTTGTAGTGAAAGTATTGTTGGTTAAAAACGTCTCTGACTTAAGCTTTGTACTTCGTGACTCATTGTTCGGATCATTAATGCTGAAGCTCGCTGACTCGCTCGCATATGCAACGACAAAGTGACCTCCCTCATTCACTATGGAGGGGAGAGTAGATGGTAGTCCGCTAGCACGCGAGTACTCCAATTTTGTGTCTGCATGTCCTGCCTCATATTGTTCTCGGACGTAGCGTGTCACTGCTAACCAGTTAAGCCAACCCTGTCCGACATAACCGTCATCTTGATTACTCAGCCACAGGTTAAGCTCATCCGGAGTGATGTCACCATTAGAATCGTCTTTCACTCCATAATTCTTGAGAATCATCGCCACTGATGTTAGTGCACAACCCCACCGGCCAATATTATC
>Ga0172375_10009037_pt1 | contig 13237 bp, 9 predicted proteins | sample LakKiv1m_FD_114537 | JGI IMG/M metagenome (GOLD analysis project Ga0172375, IMG submission 114537) | Freshwater microbial communities from Kabuno Bay, South-Kivu, Congo - kab_092012_11.1m | ecosystem: Environmental > Aquatic > Freshwater > Lake | place: Democratic Republic of the Congo...
AATGATTGGAAAAATAGCAGAGACAAGGTGGGTTAAAATAATTTTTGGTTTTTGGCGATAGTAAGTGAGAAGAATGAGACTGGAAAGAAGAGAGAAAAGACCGATTTCTTTGACAAGATAAGTGAGGCCAATAACGAATCCGGAAAGGATGATTAGATAATTTTTTTTGTTTTTGAGACCGAAAATGAGCAGGGAGTGGGAAAAAAGATAGAAAGGAATAATAAGATTTTCAAGGAGGGCAAAACGGGAAATAAGGATATAGGTGGTAACGGTGGAATAGATAAAAAATGAAAGGAAAGAAATAACCAGATCGTGATAAATAAGATAAGAGAAGAAAAAAACAAGGATGGCAGTAATTGAGGCGACAACGAGAGAGACGGAACGGATTTGAGGAATAGTGATATCGTCGAAGCGTTTGGGAGTACCGACATTAAGGGAATAAATGAGACTGCCGAGAGGAGGGTGATCCAAGAAAGGTTGAACCAACATAATAGTTTCAAGACCATTACCAATATTCACATCAAGAGTGCTGGTGACGGGATAATGGAATTTTTTAACATTCTGAGGATTCGGAAAAAGATGGTCGCCAACAATGTATAGTCCTTGACTGCCGACGATGGGGTCGGGATTTTTTCGGTCGAGTTGACGGTAGATGTCCAAATTAGTCCAACCAGTAGGAATGCCGGTTTGGCGGAAAGTATAGCCAACAATAGGATAGTTATGTTCATCAGCAATACCGGTTTCAGGGATAGTTTCATGGCCAAGCCATTTTTGATAATAAAATTTTTTGGTCAAAAAGGCCAAAACGACAGCAACAATTACCAGGATAATTTTTTTAGCCATAGCCAGACGATAAGGGAGGATAACATAATTATTAAGCCGATTTTAAGGGATTGGGGAAAATAGGAAAACTCGACCCGGTGGTTACCCGGAGGAAGAAAAATGGCACGAAAAGCGTGATCGGCGCGATAGATGGTGGCGGTTTGACGATCAGTGGCAGCATGCCAGCCGGGGTAAAAAGCGTCAGCTAAAACCAGAAGACGGGGACAGCGACTATTGGTGGAGATAATTACTCGATTGGGGGAATCAAGAACAAAATCGGCTTTTTCCTGATTATCGATACAGGAAGAAAGGGTGGATGAGGAAAAATCAACCGATTGGTGAAGAATGGTGGCGGAAAGAGGGAGCGAAGGAAGCAGACGAGCGGTTTCATCGGCAGACGAGGAAACAATAAACTGGTTGACCAGACGAGCGCGGGGTAAAGCTGATTGGTTTTGGTAAACACCAACCCGGCCTTCAGAAAAAACCGGGGTGAATGATTTTGGGAGTTCGGTAGGGATAATGTCGGGAGTGGTGGTTTGTTTGAGGGCGTATTTAACGGCAGCACGGCTGGGAAGAGTGTTGGAAAAATTAACCAGTTTGGCGGCGCGGTAGGCGGAGGTGGGGAAATTGCCCTGGTTGGCCAAAGAAAGATATTGGTAATTTTGCCAAGGGACGAGAGTGTCGTAGCCGTCGATGGTTTTGAGGCCGTAGGGAGCCCACATATTTTCGGGAATGGTGTCGAGAGTGGCCAACCGAAAATGGTTGGAATTTTGCTGAAGATAGGTAGTGGTGGGAGTTGGAGGAAAAAGATATTTTTCCGGAGAAAAAGGGAGGTATTTTCGACCATAGTAAAAAAGCTCGATAAAGAGGAGTAAAAAAACGATAAAAGAGCGACGATAAAAAAGAAGGCTAAGAGCAAGAGGGAAAGCAAAAAGAAAGACATAGAGAGTATTTTTGAAAGCGACAAAGTGGGCGGAATAAGAAATTTTTGAGAAAACCAAGAGAGACACGAGCCAAAGAAAAATCAGAGAAAGGGAAATGATTAGAGAAGAACGGGGGAAATGTTTTTGGCCAAGAAAATTAATAAACCAGCCGGCTAAAAAGGAAAAGGAGAGATTGCTTAAAATAAAAAAGCGAGTGGCCAGACCGTTCTTGGCCATGATAAAACCAAAATTATTTTTGAGAAAAACGGAGAAAGGGTTGGCGACCACCAGAAGAGCAACGATAATAATAGTAATGGAGAAAAAGACTGTTTCGCGGGAGCTTTGGCGACGGAAGAGGACAACCAGAGAAAAAATAAAAGCAATAAGAGCGATTAAGCCGGGGTAAAAAGCATTATTGTCGTAAAAACCCTGGCCGAAATAATCAGCAGTGGCGGGATTGCCAAAGAAATTGGGTGAGAGGACAGTGAGGAGATTGACGACAGGCAAAAAACCGGCGCTGGATGAGGCGGCAGTGAGGTCGAAACGGTTGATGGAAAGCCGGATAAGCTCGTAGCCCGGAAGAAGGATGGGGGCGGCTAGGCCCAAAGAAAGGAGGAGAGCAACAAAAAAACGAAAAAAAGACCGAAAATTAACCTTGGGAGAAGTAACGAGAAAATAGAGAAATGAAAAACCGAGAGAGTAGATGGCATATTGAGGATAACCGGAAAATATTTGAAGAGCGGCCAAGAGAGAAAAGAAAAGGAGGGGGCGGCGGGATTTGATGACAGCCAGCATCAGGGGGAGAAAAGCGGCAGTATAGTTGTGAACACCGTATTCCAACCAGACAATGGAAAACAAAGAAAAAGCATAGACCAAAGAGCCTGAAAGACAGGCGAAAAATGAAAACTTACATGTTTTTAGGAAAATATAGGCGGAACAAAGAGAAAAAAGGAGTTGGAGCCAGATCATCAGACCCCAGGAGGTGCCGGGGGAAAGGGGAAGGAAAAAAAAGAAATTAGTAAAATTGACGACAGAGGATTGAAAGTTGGCAAAAAGAGGCATCCCCAGAAAATAAGAATTGTGCCAGAGGGGAAATTGGCCGTTTTTTAGAGAGTCAACGGCGGCAAGCCGCCACTGATAGATAATGGAAACAACATCGGACATCAGGGGATTTTTGACGGGAACGCCAACAGAATTCCCCCATTTTTGATTGAGCCAGGGATAATAAAGACCGACGGTAATATCGGCGGGGATGGGAATCTTTCCCTGGAGAAAAAACGGAGAAAGAAGAAGGAGAGAAACCAAAAAAAGAACTTTCATGTCAACGGAAGAGTTGTAATACCTGAAGATCGGTAAGTTTTTGAGGGAAAGATGGCAGTGGATAGCGGTTCATTTGGCGGCGGGCGGCAAAAATAATTTTAAGGTAGTTCGGACCAGAAATAATCCGGGAAAAGACGGCCCAGCGATGGGAACGAAGAAGAGAGGGGTCAGTAATGTGGCGCCAAACTAACAAAAGACGGTTGCGCTCTTTGACATAATCGGAAAAGCGGCGAGGAAACTTAGAGATAGTCGCTTCATGGCGATGGTCGACTACGGCTTGGGGGTCCCAAAAAAGGCGAAAGCCGGCTTTCCAGGCGCGCAAACCAAGATCAGCATCTTCATAATAAAATGGGGCATAGACTTGGTCAAAACCGCCTAACTTAAGGAATAAGTCGCGACGAACAACAGAACTGCCGCCGGAAAGCCAGGCGCTGATATGGGGACGGGAAACGTCGGTGCCGGGTTCGTGCTGAAGATAACCACCAGACCAGAAAATTCTGGCCCAGTTAGGGTGATGAATTTCAGAAAACCCGACACCAAAAACATCGGGTTGGCGAAAATGTCTGATTGCCGGAAGGAGATAATCGGGATGGGGGCGGATGTCGCTATTGAGGAGGACTACCAGATCGCCTTTGGCGGATTTGACGGCGTGATTAGAATTGCGACCAAAGCCAAGATTGGACCGGTGGGTGATAATTTTGAGCTTTTGGTACTTTTGGGCCAATTCGGCGACAAAAGAGAGACTATCGTCGGTGGAGGCATCATCAGCAAGAATGACCTCGCCGGCTTGAGGGCTGCAAAGAATAACTTTCTCTAAATTTTTTTCCAATAACTGACGGCCGTTAAAATTGGTAACGATGACAGAAATTTTAGGCACGGGAAGAATTAATGATCTTTAAAAAACTATTGGCAAAATTGTCCTTAGAAAAACGGAGAGAAGCGGCTTGGGCGGCGGCGGATAGTTTTGATAAAGTTTGAGGAGACCCAATAAGAAGAGAACTTTGAGAGATCAGGTCATCAAGAGAATTCCAGAGATAGCCGGTTTGGCCGTGGGTAACAATTTCCGGTAGACCACCACGGGCAACCACAAGGGGAACAGTGCCGGAAGCCATGGCTTCGACAGTAGTAATACCAAAGTGCTCCGTTTCTTCGGGATGCTGATTTTGGTCGACGGCGTAGCCGGCGGCGTGCCAATAAAGACGAGAATGGGCATATAGGTCAACCAGGGTGGAAAAATCGGGATTAATAACAAAATCAATCGGATGATTTTGGGCCAAAAATTTGAGGTGGCTGAGATAGGAATTTTTTGCCTGATCTTCAAGACTGCCACCAGCCAGGACCAAACGCCAATTTTTGGCTAACGGCTGTTGAGCGAGGCGGATAAAAGCTTCGATCAAAACATCCTGTTTTTTGGCATTGAGGATGTTGTCAAAACGTCCGACAGAAAGGATGAGGTTTTCTTTTTTGCCCGGGGAAAATTTAGCAACGTCAACCGGCGGGTAAAGAATCGAAAGATTCTTGGGGAAATATTTTTTGGTAAACCCGGCAGTAAAAGAAGAATTACAGATAGTGCCGTGAATAAAACGGGATTTGAGAAAATTAAGAGCGGATGATAAGGGCGACGGCTTGAGGATGAAAGGGACCTGGATATGGAGAAAGTTGCGGTGGGAAAAAAGAAAGGGGACGCTGCCGTCACTAAGGTAGAAAAAAAGATCGTAGCGACGAGTGGTTTTAAATTTGGTAACGAGAGGCGAAGGTGGAAAGGAGGGGCGGCTAAAAGAGGGTTTGGTGTCGGAATCTTCCTCGACCAGTTCCAGGCGTTGGGGGGTGATATGAAAAATGTCGGGAACGAGACGAATGGGAGTAAGGTCTAAATCAAAGCGGGTGGTAGCCCGAGGGAGAAGGTCGGGAGAGCCTGACCAGAAAAGGTCAACGGAATAGCCGTTTTTAGCTAAAATTTCAGCGACAGTAAGGCAATATCTCTCCCCTCCTCCGAGAGTGTCAAGATAGGGATCGTAGATGCCAGCCAGCATTAATCAATTATAGCCTGTTTTTACTGAAGCTCCCAGAGCCGGGCATAGATGAGAAAAGTATCGAAAGCTTCGAAAATAACCGAAATCCAGCCGACAGTACCATCGCGCCACATTTGCTCAACGAGAAGACGTTGCCAAATTTTGGTAGCCATCATTCTTAAAAATCGCCACCAGACCACCGGTGGATGTTTGGCCCGATAAAGAGCTTCAGCCTCCATTTGAGTCCAGACTAAGGTTTTTTGAACCATGGAAGAGAGTTGGCGATGGGTAAGATGGATAAAATCAGATTTAAGATAGCCAAAAGTTCCGCTAATAATTGGTTCTTCGTGGAGGTAGCCTTTAAAACCCTTAAACGGTCCGCGGCGGAAAAGGCGTTTGACATAATCAGGATATGATCCGCCGAAGCGGACTCTCTGGCCCAAGTAAAAGTTGGCCCGGGGAATGACGTAATAGGAATGGCGATTGGAGGCAGGATTGTTGACCAAAGAATGAACTTCTTGTTGAAGATCGGGAGTAACACGTTCGTCGGAATCGACATAAAGAAGCCACTGGCCGCTGGCTTGACGAAAACCTAAATTGCGCCATTTGGAAAAATTCTTATTATATTCGTCGGTGGTTTGGACGATTTTAATTTTGGGAACGGTTTTTTTGGCGATAGCGACGGTAGCATCGGTGGAGTTGGCGGCGACTAGAATAATTTCGTCGGCAAAAAGACAGCTTCGGAGACAGTCGGCGATAACTTCAGCCTCATTACCGGCAAGAACAATGATCGAAAGTGTTAATTTTTTTTTCATTTCCAACTACCTTTTCCGAGGCGTCCAAGGAAAAAATCAATAACGGCTTGCCGTTGCCAGGCGGAAGGAGGAGAAATGAGAATTTTGACAGCCTGGCGTAACAGAGCAAATTTGGGGCGGAAAGAGGCGTAGCGGAAACCAAAGAGAAAACGATTGCGGGTAAGGAAATAATCATGTAGAGGGCTGCCGGTTTGAGAGGAGCCGGCGTTGATATGCCAAATAACCGATTGGGGAACAAATTCGATCTGCCAACCAGCGAGAATAGCCCGGCGGCAGAAATCAGCATCTTCGAGATACATAAAATAAGAGGGGTCGAGCAGACCAATTTGATTAAAAACTGCCGATCTGATAAGAACAACACAACCGCTGATGAAATCGGGAGCAACAGCAGGGTGGTCGTATTGGCCTTGATCAACTTCGTCGATGCCGATGTTGGAGCCGATAATGTTTTGCCAATCGAGATGGCCGCCGGCCGACCAAATAACCCGGCCGCGATCGCGGGGTTGATAGCGATCAGAATGATATTCCCGACCAGGAGAAAAATAAATTTTGGGGCCCAAAATACCAAGCTTGGGACTGGCAATAGCTTTTTTGACCAACAGTGAAAGGAACTTGGGGTCGGCTTGGATATCGTTGTTGGCCAAAAGAATAAAGTCGCAACTGGTTTTTTGGGCTTGACGAATGCCTAAATTAAAGCCCTCAACATAGCCAAGATTGGATGAGGAAAAAATCAAATTAACTGTTTTGTTTTTGGAATAATGGCGGCGGAAAAGAGCGGCGGAATTGTCGCCGGAACCGTTATCGACCAGGAAAAGTTTAATCTGAAACCCAAGGGAACGACAGCGGAGAAGTGAATTGACTGAATCAACGGTAAGATCGGGCTGTTTCCAGTTGACGACAACAATACCGACCTTGGTCATGTCAAAAGTTTTTGGTCAAACGGTTAAACCAATGACGGATTTTGATAAGAAAAATTTTAAAGAAATTTCGGGTGTATTCCCGGGTGAAGAAACGGTTGAACCAGTGGCTATACTCGTAAACGGCTTCTTGACTGGCAGAAACAAAAGATTCTTTGGATAGGTTTTTATCAACAAAGCCGTATTTTTCCCAAAGGCGAATGTAAACCAGAGCAATAGCAAAAGATTGGAGTAAAGAAAAGACAAGGCCGTGAAGGCCGTCTTTATAGCCTTCGGCAAAGAAAAAGCGACTATTAAATTCCTGAACCGGTTTTAAAAGAAAATCGGTCATTTTAACCTTGTAACCAGCAGTTTTGAGTTCATCGGCCTGAACACCGGAATAGCGCAGGGCCCGAAGAACAAATTGGCTGACAGAGGGATAATTACGGTGGCGGATGGCCAGCTTGTCGGAATCGGGGAGAGTTAGGCCGGTACCGGAAGTAATTGGCTGGCTATGGATGGCTTTTTTCCAGGTTACCTGCCCGCGACGAAAAAAACGGATGAGGTAATCGGGCCAGCAGTTGGAATGGCGGAGCCATTTGCCAAAAATGATGTTTTTTCGGGGAATTTTGACAAAATTAATGTCTTTACGGCCGGTGAGGCGAAGAAGTTCGCGCTTAAGCGTTTTGCTAAGGTATTCATCGGGGTCGAGAAGAAGGATCCATTGGCCAGTGGCTTTGGAGAGGGCAAAATTACGGGCGGGCTCAACTACCTTAAGGGGACGGAAAGAAAAAGTTTTGGCCTGGTATTTTTTGGCGACGGCCAAACTGTCGTCGGTGGAACGCATGTCGACGACAATGATTTCCTGGGCCAGAGAACGAATAGAAGAAAGGCATTTGTCAAGATTTTCGGCTTCGTTGCGAACATTGACTACCACCGATATTAGGGGTTTATTTTTCATAGATATTGATAGTTTAGCATTTGGGGGAAAGTTTCATTTTCGAACCCGGTAGATAGAGACTTGGGGATTGTCAAAAATTAAGTCGAGCTGCATGTTCCAATGGCTTAAGCGGGATTCATATTTTTGATAACCGACAAGATAAATGTAGTCGATGTAATTATTAATAAGCAGATCACGATTTTGGAAACGTTCGTCGTAGTTTTGAAGGAAAAAATTTTGAATTGATTGTCGGCGGCTACGCCAGTCAAAGTTGGTAATTTCCAAATTCATTTCATCGGCCAGAAAAATTTGGTGACCACTGAAAGCGGAAAGATAGGCGGTGGTTTCATATAAATAGAGAGGTAGGGGTGTGGGAAGATTCTGGCGACGATATGGATCGAAGGAAGGAGCAAGAACAACGCCTGGCGGCTGGCGGCGGAGAAAATCCAGAGCTTCGATTTCGGAGGGCGGTAGAGCGGCAGGCGGAGGGTTGCCCAAATAATCGCTGATGGTGCCAAGAGAGGTGGGAAGAGAAAAAAGGAGCAGGGCGGCAAGGAAAAAGGGACGCGAAAGGTGGCGGGAGAGAAAGACGGCGGCGTAATAATTAGTGAAAAAAAGAAAATAGTAAAAAAACTGAATAGTGTTCCAGGCAGTGCCTTTTTGAATAAAAAGCAGGGGGACAACCAGGGAAACGGCAAGAGAAATCAAAATAAGGCGATTAAAATCGGAAACGGGACGACGGCGAAAAATGGCCGGAAGAGCCAGGAGGCGAAGACCGAGATTGCCGATAAGGAAAACAACCAGTAAAAAGAGCTCGATAGCCAAAAGAACAGGGAGCTTCCAGGTGAAAGGATTGAGAGAGAGGTTGTAGTGGAGAGAAGATAACCAGGGAAGAAAGAGCTTGTCGGGGGAATCGATGAGGCGATGGGCAAACCAGAGAGGTTGAAAAACCAAAAGGCTTTCCGAAGAAAAAAGACCAAAAAGTTTGGCAAAAAATATAAAGGCACCAAAAAAGGAAAGACCTAAGAAAAATTCAAAAGTAAAAAAACGGCGATGACGGAAAAAGTCTAAAAGCCAAAAGACCAAAAAGGAAAAGGCAAAAATAATGGCGGCATAAATTTTAACGCCAGCCAAAAGACCGAAAGGGAGGCCAACAAGCAAGCCCCAAAGGGGAGGTCGGTGGCGGTTTTTTTGCCAAAGAAGAAGTCCGGCGAGGAGGAGGACGAGAGAAAGGGCATAAGGCGGATTGATGAGAGTGGAGACTGATTGCATTGACCAAAAAAGAGATTCGCCGCCAAGGCGATGCTGGCGAAGCAGAGTAACCAGCCAACCAAAGGAGCCGCAAAAATAAACCAGAAAGGTAAAGATCCAAGCAACAGAAAAACGTTTGGAGACAGCAAGAGCCAGGGCATAGGATAAAAGTCCGATAGAAACGGCAAAAAAAATAGGGATGACCCGGAAGTAAAGGTCAAGAAGCGAAAGGTCGGTGAAGCGGTGGAGAAAAAAGGCGAAATAATCGAAACCCCAGTGGTAATTAGTTAGAGAGTGGCCGGAAAAAACCGGATTGGCCGGGGAAGGGGCAGAAGACATTTGGTTGATTACCGCCAGATGCCAAATGCCATCGTGGCCTTGCGGCCCCCAGAAGCCATAACCAAAGGATGATGGCAGGCCACTGCGGAAGGTAGTCAAAAGCCAAAGAGAAGTGCCGGATAAAATAAGAAGAAAAAGCCAAAGTTTTTTCATCGGCGAAGCAAGGGTTTGACTTGAAGATAAAACCAATTAATTTCCCGGCGGGAAAAAAGAAGGTGGTAAAGACTATAGCTTAAAATTCCGATAATAATTTTGAGAGGTAGAGGGGAAGAGAAGGAAAGCAAAAGAAGGACGGTCATAACAATAGTGGAGACAAGGGGATGAAAAATAGCTGACAAAACATTGACCTGAAAAACTTTGGAAGAGAGATGCCAAACGACAAAAGAACTTAAGCCGACAAGAAGAGTGGCGGCAGCGGTACCAAGATAACCGAACTGACGGCTAAAAAGAGGATAAAAGATCCAGGTAAGGATGGTCCACATGATCATCAGCTTAGTAGTCAAGCGGATTTGACCAACGGCATTAAAAGCATTGGTGATGGGAGTAGTAACCGCCGCCAGAGCGGCGTTGAGGGCATAAAAATAGAGAGGGACAACCGCAGGAAGCCATTTGGTATATTTGGGGACAAGATGGATAAAATCGGTGGCAGTTAAACTAATTCCGGCCAGAGCCGGAAAGACAAAAAAAGCGATAAAGTAGAGACTGCGGCGAAGAGACTGACGAAGAATGTCGGGGTGGTCCTGAAGACGGGAGAAAGTGGGAAAAGTGACTTTCATGATGGCATCCATCAGACTAAGGGGAATTCGAGGACCTTTTTGAGCCCAGGAAAGCAGGCCGAAAGATTCCCGGCCAATAATACCGCCAACAAAAACATTGGAAAGCTTATCCTTGGCCATAGCGATAAAACTATTGAGTTGAAAAGGAATCCCAAAACGAAAAAGTTTTTTAGCCGAAGGGAAAGAAAAGGCAAAGCCAATCGGCCAGGGACTGTAGTGGTAAATGATGACCAATCCCAAAAGACTACGAAAGAAAGTGGCGATGGCATAGGAATAGGCACCGAAGTTAAGAAGGGCAAAAATGACGGCAATCAGATAAAAACTGATGTTTTCGAGAATATCGATAATCGAGACCAGTTTAAAATTTAAATGACGCTCGAGAATAACTGAAGGGATGGTTTTAAGGGAAGCGGCGACAAAAGAAAAACAGAGAGAAAGAGCGATCCAAAGTTCTTTTTGGCCATACTGACGGTGACGGCTAAAACCAGAATAGACAATAGTAACGGCAATAAGGGAAAGAACAACGAGAAGTTGTTGGATGGTAAAAGTAGTCCGCAGTTCGTCGGTGGTCACTTCGTCTTTTTGCTGGATAAGGGCGGAAGCCAGGCCAACATCGGAAAAATAGCCCAAAATTCCAACTGATTCGGCAACGAGGGCGAAAAGACCGACATCACCGGTATCGAGAATCAGGGTTAAGACGAAAAAGCCAGCGATGGCGATGGCTTGGATCCCGAGATTGCGAAAGGAAAGAAAAAGAACATTTTTGGCGGTCTTGGTTTTCAGGCTTTGGATTTCGGCGGTTTCCACGGCGGATTTAACCAGTAAAGAAACATAAACGACCAGGAAAAGAGAGAGAGACAATTGGCAATGATTCTGATGGGGGTGGAATGAAGCCGAAGGTAAAGCTGGTGGTGGCCGGGAGTGAGGGAAACGACCATGCGGCCAAGCTCAGGATCAACGTCAAAGTTAATTTCCCGACCAAAGTCGGTAATTTTGAAATTTGGAAAATAAAGTTGGGAAAGATAAACTTTGGCGCTGCGGTCGAGATGAATATTAAAAAAGAGCCAATCGGTGCCGTGTTTTTGGCCATAAATTTCGTATTTGGTTTCGGCCGGGTCGACAAGATCAACATACTCAACAGCGGCTTTTTTGGCGGCGGTAGCGGCAGTTTTGGGAAGGTAATCATAAATTCCGGAAGTGATTTGATTGATCCATGATTGGCCGGAAAATTTATCTTTTTCGGAAACGGCACCGGAAGTGACCGGGTAAAAATGGGAAAAATTAAGAGCAATGACCAAAAATACCAGAACGCCGATAATGATTTTGATTTTATTTGACGGAAGTTTTTTGAGCAAAAGAGGAAGAATGCCAACCGAAAGCGAAAGCAGAAAAAGTGAAGGGTTTAAAAAGCGCCAAGGAAACTGGATTTTTTGGATGGGGGGTAAGAGCAACCAGACGGGAGTTGATTGGCTATGAGTAAGAAAAAGATAAAAACCGGCAAAGAGAATCAGCATTGAGGATAGAAAAAGAGAGGAAGAAATTTTTTGGCGGCGAAGAAGGCGAAAGAAAAAATAGAGGAGAAGAAGTAGCGGTAGAAGCCAATGGAGGTAGCCAACCATAAAGGACATACCGTCGGCTTCCTGCCAAACCGAAGGGCCGTCGCCCCAAAAATTACTGATGAAAAGTTGGTTGAGACTGACAAAATGGGCCCGAAAATCAAAATAGTTGCGAAACATAGTTTCAATCTGGACATATTTGGTTTCGAAAAGGAGGGGAAGAGTAAAAAAAGCGGAAAGACAAAGACCAAAAAGACCGGCAAGAGAAAGTGGAAGTATTTTTATAAAATCTTTAGTTTTTAAGAACCAAAAAAGACACCAGACGGCTAAAGGCGGGAGAAAGATCAGGGCCATGGGGTTGTGGGACAGCAAAAGACCACTGACAGATAAAGACAGAAGCCAAAAATCAGAAGAGCGGCGGCGCAAAATCAGCTGGCGGGAAAAGTGAAAAATGAGAGGGAAAAACACGCTGGCCCAGGCTTCGTTGTAGGCGCCACGGACGAAAATGTTAAGGGCATGGTACGGGGCAAAAGAATAAAAAACCGAAGAAAGAAGGCCGCCAAGAGGCCCAAAAACCGACGAAGCAAGAAGATACATGGCTAAGGCCGCGGCAATAAACTGAACCACCGCTCCGTATTTGACTGTTTCCAGATAGGAAAGACCAACAGTTCTAAAAACCTGGCCGACGATATAGGGAAGCGGAGGGTAAAAATTAAACTCGGGATAGCCATAGCCATAGCCAAGACGGGGAGTCCAGCGACAAGGAATTTGGCCATCTTTTAGGCAACTTTCGAATTCCATCTGGCGGATTAGCTGCATGTCGTCCTGCATGTTGTAGTAGTGGCCGGGATGAAAAAGCATGAAGCGAGCGCCGATCAGGGAAAGAAGAGCGGCCAGTAAAGGAAGGGGCATGGTCTAATTTTACACTAAGGGGGTATGGTATTCTTGGGAGGTGGACTTCAGGAAAATAACGATGGGTATTGGGTTTTTTTTGGGATTAGGGGTAGCGATTGGTTTTAAGCTTAAATGGAACGAAAGTTGGATAACAACGGGATGGCTGGTAGCAATAGCGTTGATGGTTTGGGGCCAAAGAGGAAAAACGGTAAATAAAAAAAAGTGTGACTGGCGAGTAGTTTTAGTGTTTTTGATGGTAGGAGGGATATTGGTTTATCGGCTAGGATCTTATCCGGGGGGAGTGTGGACAGATGAGGTGGAAACGACACTGGCCGGAGGGAGATTGTTGGATAAAACACTGGCAGAAAAACGATTTGTTCCCTTTAGCCCGGAAGCAACCGGACATCCAGCGGGGTCATTGCTGATTAACGGGATAAGCTGGAGACTGTTGGGAGGGAATGAAACAGCCTTGAGGTTGCCGGCAATATTGGCGGCAAGTTTGGCCACAGTAGTTTTTTATTTTTTACTAGCCGACAGTTATGGAAAAGCAATCGCGATAGCAGGAAGTAGTTTTTTTGGAGGATCGTATTGGCTGATTTCTTTGGCAAGAATAGGTTATGATGCAGCTTATTTTTGGCTGGTGGAGGTTTTAATTTTGTTAAACCTTTATCGGTTTTGGAAAAATAACGAGAA
>Ga0172375_10009038_pt1 | contig 13236 bp, 11 predicted proteins | sample LakKiv1m_FD_114537 | JGI IMG/M metagenome (GOLD analysis project Ga0172375, IMG submission 114537) | Freshwater microbial communities from Kabuno Bay, South-Kivu, Congo - kab_092012_11.1m | ecosystem: Environmental > Aquatic > Freshwater > Lake | place: Democratic Republic of the Congo...
AAAATAAAATAACTTTTTGAAATTCGGAAATGCAAAGTTTTTTTCGAAAAATTCCTTGCTCAGGTTTTTTTTCAAAAACAACAGGATCAATACCACTGAATATGATGGCACTATTTTTTATAGGCAAACCTGAAGCAAGAGATTCATCTTTCTCTTTTTTACTTGCAAAGTGTACCATGGATGCATATTTTATATTTCTTTTTTCAAAAAAGTATATATATAATTTCTTCAAAAAAGAATGACGACGTAATGGAGTTTTCATAAACGTTCCATATACAGAAATGACATATGGCTTCTTGAATTTCCTCGCATAATAAGAACCTACAGTAGATGTGGCGAGGAATGCGGATGTAATGTGAACTATGTCAAATTCTTTCACGCAATCGTTCATTTTTTTTCTAAACTCCGAAGAATAATACCATCTTCGCGGAAACGATGTTGAAAAATAAAATACTTTTACCCCATCAATAATCACTTCCTGATTTAATGGAACATCCATGGTTACATTCCACCCATCGGTGTTATTCGTATATACAGTCACATCCATCCCCTCTTTCACGAGCCATTTATTAAGATCGTGGGTTACATTATTTGGACCGCTTGCAAAACGCCCCGGAACATAATTGGGAATAATATGAAGAATTTTCATTTTTTATAATTACTAAATGTGTTGATCACCTCCTGCGCCCTATCAACTACCTCGTGCCCATCCTTTTTGAGCCGAGCATATCCCGCTTCTGCAATTTTTTTTCTTTCTTCGTCATGAGAGGTATAAAAAAGCAATTTTTCAACTAACTCCTCTTTTGTTTTAAAATATTCCGCCTCTTTTCCCTCCTCAAACAATGAATTGAGGTCGTCTGAATATGTCGCACACATAAATGCCTTTGTAGCAGGAATCTCAAAACATCTCCTCGTATATGTATCACTATTCAGGTGCGAAAGGAATACCAATGAAATTTTTGCACTATTTAATGCAAGATTATAATCTTCCTTTACATAGGGGATGTCTCCAAATTTTTCTTTAAACAGATTATAAAATTTCGAACGACGCCATTCTGGTCCATACAATCGAAAATCAATTCCATTTTCAATTATTGCCTTTATATACTCATCCCGTCCGTCATCTTCGTAGTGACCTATGAAAATCACATCATGGGAATACTTATTTTCCGAAATATTTGAAATCGGAAAGTTCTTTTCTTCGATGTAGTATGAGCGAAGAATACTGGTGTTCACATATCCAATGTTCTTATAATCTTCAATGTTCTTGTGCCGATATACAAAAATATGGTCATAGTATGGAATTCCCTTTTTAAAATGTCTCCAAAAATAAAATGGATACTGTGTTCCAAATGGATCATCATTATTATAGCCAAATAAAGTAATCCCCTCTTTTCTTATTGCCTTCAATGTTTTGGGAAAAATAAATGCCCCGCGGTATAAAAATATAAAATCGGGACGCATTCGAAGTACAGCACTAAGAAAGTCTTTGTTTATTTGATATATTTGGGGACCAAAACGAAATTTGTTCTGAATACGAGTAAAAAGATCTTTTGAGTCTAGATATGAAGAAAATTTGAATTGCTCAACTTCATATCCCAATTTTTTGAATGCATTAAAAAACGCTTGCTCATGTATTGCGGTATTAAAATCTCCTGCAACAAGAATCTTCATATTATTTATATGCCTCTATATAAAGAGAATGCTCGGGATATACATCCAAAAAATCTATATCGGGACATACTCCTTTTTGATACGACATTTTTTCTATTTTTTTAAATCCAACCTCCTCCAAAAATTGTTTGAGTAAAGAAAAATTATAATTATATTTGTGCATATGAAAATCATATGATTTCGAAGTGTAAAAAAACATATCGAGCATGCGTTCAACGTCTCCACGTGTATACCAGGAAAACGCAACATCAAGATCCGGCACGGCGATCCGAAGAATTCCCCCATCTTTCAGGGTAAAAAAACAGGAGTGAAGAAACTTTTTGCCATCGTCTTTATTTAAATGCTCAAGAAAGTGACTTGCATATATTACATCGGCCGTCTCCTGTTTTAGGGGAATTCCGTTTCTCAGATCAGAAAAATGCAGATTACATTTTTTTACTATATCGTCGAATTCATTGAATGAGTAATGCGCGGATGACCCAGCAAATGCATACATAATTCTGTTCACGAATGTGAACTTTTTTGAACAAAAAAGCGCCGTGGGACTTCCGTCAAGATTGATCCAGGAAGGAATACAGCGGAGTCCGCATCCTGCATTTACCATTATCTTTTCTTTTTTTTTGATTTTTATCTTTCTTGATGAAAGAAAAAATGAAGCAATCGAAACAATTGTATTAATCAAAAATTTCTTCATATAAAGTTAAAGTTTTGGAGTTCTTCCGAGTACGCTTTTTATAAGCTTGATCGCCCCGTCACAAAATTTCTTCCCAAATAAGATAAGGGAAAGAACATATATATAGTAATATGGCGTTACATTAAATCCTAATGCATTCAACTTTCCAACATATGAGAGGAATGTCTTTATTCCTCGTTCACGTTGAATTGAAAGAATCGGGTATGAATATTTTGATATATCCCTTTTTATAAAAGCTGTGGATTTCAGATTATATTTTTTATCGATATATTCCGTGATTTTTGAAAAACCTGTCATAAAATTTATGGAATTTTCCACAGTCACTATACCGGGAGTATATAATTTTTTCTCCGCTTCAGAATTCCCGAAAAATGGGCTTAATTCTCTTTCGTACTGCTCTGTTAATGGTTGGTCAAAATAGGCAGACGGATATTTCAGCAATACCTCCGCAACAAGATAGAGTTGAAATAAAAGTGTTCCGTCAAACACATTAATAAGATGCGGCATCGCCAGTTCTCTTTTTATTGTGAATCCTGAAATGAAAACACTTTTCCTAAATAGTTCAAAATATGATCTCTCCCCAGAATCAAAAAATATATTACCACTATAATAACGAAATGGTTCTGTAGACCCATTCTCATACACTGTTCTATATGAACGGAGGACATATCCAAGTTCATTGTGAACACGAATAAAGGATATTAACTTCTGAAGAGCGCCAGGAATAAAGGCATCATCATCACCCATAAACACCACCCAATCCCCCGATGACTGTTTGATACACTCCCTCACATTCCCATCAAACCCAAGATTATTTTCATTTTCGCAATACACAACGGAAAATGGAGAATTCTTTTTATACGCGTTTACTACGCCCCTTACCTCTTCTCTTTTTGGGCTTTTGTCTTCACAGACCATTATTTCCACCTCTTCATACTCATTCGCATCTACACTCCGAAGAAGCCGATCTAACGTGTGTGGTCGGTTATAACTGAGAATACAAATTGAAATTAATGGCTGCTTCATATTTATTGCATAGTAAAATTGTTTCGCTCCATCCAAAGAGAAAGGACAAGTAGCGCCCATGTCTGATAATTATTCATAAGATCCACACTCTCGACTTCCCGCGAGGAAATCAATGAATAGATCTTTTTATTTTTATTAAACAAATAACTTCTCTTTAATTCCAACATTGATTCTTCTCGTAGCCATTTTCCAACAGGTGCTCCAAACCCATGTTTCTTCCTTTTTCTTATACTTTCTGTCCATGAATCTTCATAAGCCTTTCTTAAAATATATTTGTCGCTTCCGTCCTTTATTTTAAACGAATATGGAAGAGAGAGGCAAAACGATGCCAATGAAATATCAAGAAATGGGGCTCGAAGTTCAAGCGAATTCGCCATGGCCGCACGATCGGTTTTCACCAGAATATCTCCCGGCATATAGTTTTCGATATCCACTCTCATCGCATCATTCACCGATCCATCTTTGCGCCACGTAGATTCCGAAAGAATATACTCATCCACAATCGGGAGACCAAATTTTTTTAATGATTCATTTGAAAACACTGTTTCGCGTCCTTGTGTATGGGCATGCATCATAGAAGGAAATGAACGGGTGCGCGCTCCAATAACTTTTTCATATGTACTATTATTTCCTAGGCGACGCGATATCCTTCCGGCAAGATGTGCAATTTTTGTTTTTAATAACGGATCTAGGGCGGTTTTTTTATTACTAAGAAAAGGACGATACCACCCATATCCACCCAATAATTCATCTCCCCCGTCTCCGGTAAGTGCAACTGTGGTATATTTCTTTGAAAGTTTTGAAATGAGATACGTTGGAATATTCGATGAATCCCCAAACGGTTCGTCATAAACTTCCTGCATCTTCATAAGGAGGGCGGCAATATCTTCATTATCATCCCATAATTCAATATGATCCGTGTTATATTTTTTAACAATCTCTTTTGCAAAAGGGAGCTCATTTATTGAATCGCGGAATCCAAATGAAAATGTCTTTATCCCCGGCTTCAATTGAGACGCGATGGCCACGATAGTTGAAGAATCCAAGCCACCACTCAAAAATGCTCCAACCGGGACATCTGCAACCAATTGTTTTTCCACCGATTCGTTCAATAATCTCTTAAATTCCGAAATGGCATCCGAAAGTTCAATGTGATGTTGTGTCTCTGGGATATTCCAATATCTCTCCATAAAAACTTTTCCCTCCCTGAATTCAAGAAAGTGCGCAGGGGGGAGAGTAAATATATTTTTATAAATTGTCTTTTTGGGGTGTACATATAAATGCTTTAAATAATACGAAACAGATTCCTTATCGAGAACCGGCTCTATGAATCCCGACGAAAGAATTGCTTTTATTTCTGAGGCAAAAATAAACTCGCCGTTCTTTCCAATTGCATAATAAAATGGCTTTTCCCCAAAACGATCACGCGCACAAACAAGTGTTTTTCTTTTATCATCCCACAATGCAAAGGCAAACATTCCAGGAAGATGTGACAAAAAATTTTCTTTGCCATACTTTCCATATAACGCAATGATTACCTCCGTATCAGAATTCGTAGAAAACTTATACTCAAGAGAATCACGTAACTTCTTATATCCATAGATTTCTCCATTGAACACAATCCCAATAGCACGACCAGGAGTAATCATCGGTTGATCTCCAGTCGAAAGATCAATAATACTTAACCGTGTGTGACCAAGTGTACAACAATCAAACGCAAACGAACGTTGCATATCGGGCCCTCGATGCCTAAGAGAAAGATTCATTTTCCCTATAGCCTCCGTATAATTATTCCCTTTTTGACCAACTATTCCTGCAATTCCACACATAGATTATTATAATAGTACACCGAAATAAAAATTATTGTCACCTCTATGAACAAAAAACGAATTGATATACTTATTCCCGATTTTTCAGATCTTGGCGCACAACGCGTAGCCATTAATCTCGCAAACGGGCTCAACAATACTCATATTGTACGTTTTGTTGTATTCGACAGGAATGGCTCATTTCATAAATATTTGCATACTGATATTCCAATCGTTTCCCTTAATGAAACAATTTCCAATATACCAAAGTTGCGCGTGCTCTTAAAAATATTTTCATATCGAAACACAGCAAAGAAAAATAATACTGATATCGCAATCAGTTTTTCTCCAATAACAAACTATGCCGTCGTTTTTGCAAAGCTCGGAAATAAAAAAATAAAAACAATCATACAGGAACATGCATTTCCCTCGTTGTTTTTAAAAGACAGGGAAAACGTAAGCGCATTATACGAGATTCTTTTTAAACACCTCCTTATAAAAATTTACGAAAAAAGTGATTGCTTTGTAACAATCACTGACGCAATAAAAAAAGATTTTATTGAAAACTTCAACATTAAATCTAAATTTTTTGAAGTGGTAAGAAATCCATTGGACATAGAAAAAATAAACTCCCTTGCGCATGAGCTGGTAAATGATTTCACATTTGATCATGAGAAAAAATACCTTATTGCAATTGGAAGGCTTTCGGAACAAAAAAATTTCAAGCGTCTTATTGATATTTTTGAAAAAGTAAAAAAACAAAAATCAAACACAGAACTTTTAATCATCGGAAAGGGCGCGTTAGAATCTGAATTAAAGGAACACGCGAAGAAAAAAAATCTTGAAAATTTTGTTCATTTCCTTGGATTTAAAGAGAATCCATATAGTTACGTATCAAAATCGGATGTGTTTTGCCTCTCATCCAACTGGGAGGGACTCCCACAAGTCATCGCCGAGGCAATGGTTTGTCGAACCCCCGTTGTCGCACATGACTGCCAGTCAGGGCCAGCGGAAATGATTCAAAATAAAAAAAATGGGATGCTTACCCCATACGGAGATTTAGATAAATTTGCACAAGCAGTAATTGAAATATTGGAAAATGAAAATCTCCACAAGTTGATCACGGACAATGCATATAATTTTGCCACACAAGAATACTCACTTGAAAAGTATACTGCTCAGTACAAAAAAATTATTGAGGCATTACTTAAGAAAGAACGCCAATAAGACGAAATGTGTTCTCAAGTCTTTTTTCCCACGTGTGATCCTGTCGCGCACGCAAAAAACCCGCAGTGGCGATTTTTGTTAGTGCTTCCGGATGTGTTAAATAAAATTTTATTTTTTTAATACATTCATCAAATGTGAGATAACACTCAATTTCCTCTCCTTCTTTATAGAGTCTCAAAAGATCTGGATTTCTGTGTGTAATATATAATGCCCCAGCCATTGGCGCATCAAAATCTCTCAGTTTTATAGTAAACACATCATCGTTATAACCAATTGTTCCTGTCCCCAATATAATTTTTGCTTCCCCAAACACTTCGGCTGATTTTTCGGCACCAATTGGACCATTCGGCCACCCGGGACCAAAAGCAGTTATGTTTATCCCAGCCGCAATAATTGCCTCAACTAATTTTCCCCTTAATCCATAGTTAGAACCAACGAAAACAACATCATATTTTTTTTCTTTACGTGGATAAAAGATATTTTGATCACTTGCTAACGGCCAATATATTGCAGGGCACCCCTCAACGGTATACCACTCACACACAACCTCTGTTGTGGTTAAAACCAAGTCCAAGCCACCAACGAGACCAACAGAACCCATACGGCGCCCAAGATACGAACCCCAAAGATCCGCCAATTTATCATCCATGGATATATTTACCGTCGGGATACCCATTTTTTGTATTTCCCCTAATGTCTCCACGTCCAATACATCTGCCCACATCTGCCCAAGAAAAATATCAATCTTCCCCTCACTATGTGCTTTTTTCACCTGTTCCAATAAAACGCGATTATTACTCTCTATAACCTTTCGTATAGATGGACTTCTCTGATCCGCATGAGAACCGGCTAAACCATATCCACCATCTTCGTTTTTAAAAATGATCACCTCCCCAAATAACCGAAGTCCCTGTAAAAAACCCGACTCGTCCTGAGGCAAGTTTGCACCAACATAAAAAATTCTCAATTTTCCCCTTTCTTTTGGATTTGGAAAAATTCCACGATTTTCCAAATTTTTCTTTAAACCCGCCGCAATGTCAGAGACGCCACATACAACACCAAGGGTTTTCGCTCTGGCCGAATAATATTTTTCCAATTTGTTAAATTTCCATACACTCTGACGCGCTTTTATAATTGCGTTTATATAACGCATAAAAGTTATTTTTTTAAAAAATCCCTTGAGTCTTTTAAACATATAAATTATAACCTTGCCTCAATATATAATCCGTCTTTTTCATAGCCACGAAGTTTTAGTATTATATCAATCCAGAAAAATAATAACATATCCACTAGAAACCTCCCCCTCGCTAAAAAACTATATACCCTCCGAAAACCCGATCGATAACTTGAGTTGGCAGAAACACCCTTCCCTTGATTTATAATCTTATTCCTCACAATAGAGGCAACACCAATTCCAGGAATAAGGGGGAAACGATATTTCCCAATATCTTTCACCACAACATCCGTAAAACCGACTTTGTTTAAAACAAATATCAGAGATTTTTTTGACCATTTTGTGAGATGGTGGGGGGGCATATCTATACCACGATCAATCATCTCCTGATAGAGTTTTGGTGATCGATTTCTATTTGGCACAAATACGGCGAGTTTTCCCCTTTTGTGAAGTATTTTTTTTGCATCTTCCAAAATTTTTACCGGGTCTTCAACGTGCTCCAATACTTCAAACAAGGTGACAAAATCAAATTTTTCTCCTCTTTCTAAAAATCTTTCTAAGTCCTCCTGATAAAAAACATTTTTTGGAAAAATTTTTTTTCCTACCAATACAGCTTCCTTATCCGTCTCAAGTCCAACTACATTAAATCCACGTTTCCTGGCCTCATGGAGAAAAAGTCCGGTGGATGTGCCAATATCCAACAATTTTGCACCTTCCCCCTTTTTACTGTTTCTTTTTAGAAAAAGTGACTGACCAGTGCTTAGTGCGGTTGCAAACCCCTCATGAAAATCAGTCTTATTATAGAAATCTGAATATTCACCCGAAGAAAGCGCCTTCATTGGAGAACTGTATACAAGATCACATTGTGGACATTTATACAAAGAAAAATCTCCAAATTTTTCAAATTGTTCTTTATTTGATGTTTTACAGACGGGACAAAAAACCCCCGAGTCTTCTATCCCTTGATGAGTTTCCATATTCCAAATTTGACCAATAAAATTTTAACCCAATGCTTTAATTTTAAATAAAGGACATAGTGCCATTTTGCATTGATCCAATTTCCCAAATAGAACGGCTTTTCCATTAATCCCTCTGTGTATGAAATATTAAAGTATTTTTCATAAAATCCAAGTAATTTCTTCGCCTGTCCTTCGAGTGTGAGATTTTCTAAAATATACTCCCTAGGGGCAAAGTTGTTTAATTTCTCTTCCATTGTATCGAGCGCGTTCTCGATTTCCTCCAAATTTTTTATTTTTATTCCACATCGATCGTCAAAATAAGATGCCGAAGATGTATCGGTGTAATCTTTTTCCTCTCGATTTAATTCTCCCCCACCAAGACAGTGACCAACAGAAGAAACATCGCACACAAGTATCGGGATGTTGGAAGACAATATTTCTTGCAATGCTATTCCCTGACTTTCTTGTCTTCCAAGCCACACCACATATCGAGATTCTTTCAAAAGATATTTAAATTCACTTTCTTTATATCCCTTATCATAATGCAAAAGTTTATAGTTAATATTTTTTTTCTTTAATCCCATCTCTACTCTCTCAAGCTCTTCATTAAATCTCTGTTTGAAATAGAGAAGCACAAATTCCTTTTTCTCCGTCGATGGCTTGAATTCTTCTGTATCAATACCCGTTCCCCACACTTCCATTGGACACTTATCGAAACTAAAATGAAGCCAAAATCTCTTATTCCACTCAGATGGAACAAGATAAACGGCGCGAGAAATATCAAGCGAACGAGGAAGATCTCTTGGAACTACATATAAATTCGGCCCTACAATAACCCGAATGCGAGGGTCTAAATTCTTTACTTCCTGAAGTGCAATGCGATCATCATGAATATAAAGACAACTGCAATAATCAAGACGCTTATTCAAGACATATGGATACCCAATTTTGTCGAGTCCTTTAATGAGGTTATCAATAACCTTTTTAGGACCAGAAACATTTTTAAAAATAAGTGAACGAGAAATAATATTTATCATAAAAAACTAGACCCAGAAAAGAAGATTGTCCTCCGTGTTGCGACTGAGTTTACATTTATAATTTTTCTTCAGGGAAAGAATATATTCCGGAATCACTTTTTTATCTTCTGCGTGATGATATGCAGAAAGAGACAATACCGGAGAGAATTTTTTTATTGTTTCTTCTGTTCCCTCTAAAATCTTTTTTTCATACCCCTCAGTATCCATTTTTATAAAATCAACCCGAGTTAATCCATGTTCTTTTACGAAGTTATCTATGGTGGTTATTCTTATCTCCTCTTTTTTTGCATTATCAGGATCTCCATACATATCGCTATCCTCCAAGGTGTTTGATCCACTACTTTCCGCCAAGATCAACCTTCCAGTCCCCTCATTATTTCCAAGTGCTATATTTATTGCCTCTATATTTTTATATTCCGCGATATTCTGCGATAAAATATCATACGTCTTTTTACTCGGCTCAAAAACGAATATCTTTCCTTCTGGACAGGCGTCTGCCGCAAAAACAGAAAACACCCCTATATTTGCCCCTGCATCGATAACAATCGAATCTTTTTTCAGAAATTCTTTGGCGTGATACTGATCAACGGTAATTGACTGAAAAATCATAATAAACGTATGAAACCATGATTCAAATGTACTAAATTCCTGAGCTGGAAAAAATTCATTCGAAAATAATTTTATCTTCCCGGTATCGTATATTCCATTCTTTTTAAACACCTCACTTACATACATTCTCAATTTTTCGAGTTTTTTCTCACCAATACTCTGTTTGTGAAAACGCGATGGGAGCATATCGTTTGCCATTTCCCTAAAATTTAAATCCCCACTTACAAACATGTGTATACCCAACAACCGATTCCAAAGAATCCTTTTCATTTTGTTCTTTACAAACATTGGAGTCTTTTTTGTACTCAAGTTCCGGTTCAAAAATTCAACCCCATCAAATAACCCATTAGGCATATTAGAAGTATATCCTCGCCACAAAAGAAGTACAGATTTGAATAAAATACGACAATTAGTCTATAATAATCAAATGAATTTATCTGGAAAAACAATACTTGTCACTGGCGGAGCGGGATTTATTGGATCTCACATCGCAAGTAAGCTTATCGATTTGGGAGCAAAAGTCATTATTGTCGATAATCTGAATAAATACTACGACTCCACACTTAAAAAAAACAGGTTAAAAAGTATATTACGTGGAAAAAAGTTTGTGTTCTACAAATATGACATCGTGAATTTTAAAACACTCGAAAAAGTGTTCAAAAAACATAAAATTGATATAGTATGTCATCAAGCGGCCCAACCTGGGGTACGCTATTCAATCGAAAACCCGATACTTTACGGAAAAGTAAACCTGATGGGAACGATGAACCTTCTTGAATTATCTCGCTTACATAAAGTAAAAGGATTTATTTTTGCATCGAGTTCATCTGTCTATGGAGAAGAATCAAAAATTCCATTTCACGAAGATGAAAAAATTCATCGTCTTGTTTCTCTTTATGCCGCAACCAAAAAGGCTGACGAAACACTTGCGAGTGCCTACCATAAAATTTATGATCTCCATATAACTGCCCTTCGCTATTTCACCACTTATGGTCCGTGGGCACGACCCGATATGGCGCTCTTCAAATTTACGAAGGCAATTCTAAATGGAGAAGAAATAGAAGTATATAATTTTGGAAAAATGAGTCGCGATTTTACCTATGTTGACGATATTGTTGATGGTGTTATTCGGGCAATGAAAAAAAATCTTCCATTTGAAATAATAAACCTCGGGAGCGGAGAACCGAAAAAATTAATGGAGTTTATTAAAGCCATCGAAAATTCAACGGGAAAAAAGGCAAAGATAAAATACCTCCCACTCCAAAAAGGAGACTTATTGAAAACGTTTGCAGATATATGTAAGGCAAAAAGTAAGCTCGGATGGAAACCGAAAACATCAATAGATATGGGAGTCAAAAACTTTGTAGATTGGTATAGGGCTTACTACCACCTATAAAGCCACCATGTTGGATTTGTTACATCTCCACACATCATAGTATTCAATTGATTCTTGAATACGAAAGTTTTCATTAAACGTTTGAATAAAAGTATCATCAAAAAGTGGTTTTCCGTATCCTAACATCCCCTCAAACGGTTTTGTGTTTTTAGGGAATACCCAAATATCATCCTTACACTTCTTAAGGTTCTCCAAAAAGTCAGGAGAAAGTGTTCCTCCCGCTTCCCTAAAATCCGCAAATGCCGCTCTGTCGAGAAGATAGTTTTTTCCGGCAAAAAGGAAAAGCGGGCGAAACGAAGGGAGATTTGCAAATAAATTCGAATCACCGGAACTTTCACTATATCCCATATACACTGGGGATGTTTTATATTTATCCAAGATGTAATTTATATCATCCTTCGCTTTAGTCGGATAAATTGAATATAACCGAAATACACGGAATGTAGTCACAAAAGAAATAAAAAGTATTACGAGTAAAAATGGGATAATAAAAAACTTTATTAAGTTATTATCATTAGTTTTTTCATTCTGTTCTCCATAAAAAATCCCGTACCCATACACCAAAAAGGGAACAAATGGGAGAAGATGGTTTTGACCAGAACCAACCTTTGAAGCAAATATTGATGTAATGAGCATACCAACCGCCAATACAACTATATATAAGGCATTTTTTGAGAAATCTTTCGTATACCTAGAAAACAGAATTGGTATGAGGGGAATAAAGAAAAAAACCGTATATCCAATGTTATTTGCAAACGATCCACCATCGAGCCCATGTTTCCCAGCCAACCCCAACCAAAGAAGATAGTTCCCAAAATTTACATTTCCAAACGCAAAAAAAGGAATTGCCGCTGACACAAAAGCGATGCAGCACGAGGAAATCACAGAACGTATTTTAAAATTTTCCCAAAGAAGAAAGAGGGCGGGGAGAAAATAAAATATACCAGAAATCTTTAGGTTTATCCCCAATCCTATCGCAATACCAACAATTACGATGGATGAAATCTCTTTTTTCCTCATAGCACCGAAAAGCGCAAGAGAAGAAAAAAGAAGCGACATTACATCAACTCGCGCCTCAAATGAATACGTCCAAAACAAAAGGAAAAGACCCGAAACAACTCCAAAGAATAAATATAAATTTTCTTTCCTTATCCAATTCTTCAATGAATAAAAAATAAGAATAAGCGAAAGAAAAAGCGACACCACACTCCCCACCTTTGAAGAAAACATTGATGCCCCGAAAATAAGCATAAAAAAACCATTTATCACATAGGCAATCGGACCATACAGCAAACTATAGATAAAAGGGGCGGATAGATTGTGATACACCTCCTTTCCTTGTATAAAAAATGCCGAGGTCGAGACAAGGGAAGGACTGATGGGGTCTAAATACAAATTGGAAAAAAGATAAGTAAAAACAAGGATGATATAGAGAAATAAAAGAAGGACAAAAAGCCAATTTAATGACTTAAAATTAATCTTTCCTATATACCTCTTAAATAGGAATGTGCATATAAAAAATACACAATAAAGAGCCAATGGAGCCCCTATAAAAAGAAAGAATACACGCAGTACAAAAGCCATTATTCAATCATATACGATTCGCCCACTCGGCTCAATAAATAAAAAAAG
>Ga0172375_10009039_pt1 | contig 13236 bp, 11 predicted proteins | sample LakKiv1m_FD_114537 | JGI IMG/M metagenome (GOLD analysis project Ga0172375, IMG submission 114537) | Freshwater microbial communities from Kabuno Bay, South-Kivu, Congo - kab_092012_11.1m | ecosystem: Environmental > Aquatic > Freshwater > Lake | place: Democratic Republic of the Congo...
CCGCCAAACTTTCTGATCTCAGTAGGTGTTCTCAACCAGCTCGATGTTGTAGTATCGAAATTTCCATACTTCTGCAAATCCCTGTATTGCTCCTCCGTCAGGATATCAATACCCATTTCCGCCGCCATATCAACAGCATTATTTACCGGTTTATGTGCTTTCCTCGACTCCAGCGCTTCGCGATCGTAACAAACACTTCGCCGGCCATCTGGGCTTTGTGCTGAACAGTCGTAGAAAATGTATTCACCTGTCTTTTTATCATTACAAACAACATCCGGTTCACCACCGGTCCTCTCCATTTCATTGAGCGACCACAGTTTTTCAGCGTTATCTTCAAGCTTTGTTTGTATTTTATCCCATTCAAGACCTTTATGCCGGTTAAGGTTTTTCTCAAAACGGGCTTTCAATATCCTGAGCAGTTCTTCGCCCTGTTCCGGCGACAACTTATTTTTATTCCGAATTGTCTTGTTCATAATTTTAAATTCCTCTCCTATCGGCTTGAATTAATTAAGGTAATGTCAAAGGAGTTAACAATAATACAAAAATTAAATCGCAAGTTTTGTTTGCTTCTTATAAAACTCAAGTCTTTTTTCGGATAGTTTAATGTATTCTTTATTAATATCATATCCTATATAATGCCTCCCGGAGGTAATTGCAGCAACAGCAGTCGTACCCGCTCCCATAAATGGATCTAAAATGATATCATTCTTAAAGGAATAAAGCTGTATCAATCTAAACGGAAGTTCAATGGGGAATGGAGCTGCGTGTTTTAACTTTTTTGCTGATTCCGGATTAAAATACCAGATAGATTTAGTCCATTCAATAAACTGATCTCTTGTAATAGTATTTTCCATCCCCTTTCCATTTCTATTAAAATCACCTTTAGAAAATACTAATATATATTCGTGAACGTCTCTTAAAACGGGATTTGAAGCAGATAACCAGCTACCCCATGCCATTGAAACACCTGCGCCTGCCGCTTTATTCCAAATGATCTCACCTCTCATATTAAATCCTATCTCTGTCATAATTCTGGAAATATTATCGGAAAGGGGTATGTAGGGCTTTCTTCCAACATTTGCTACATTCACACACGCCCTCCCTCCATTGACTAATACCCGGTATGTTTCTGCAAATACATTTCGCAGCAAGTCTAAATATTGTTTAAGGGACAAATCCTGATCGTATTCTTTTGAAACATTATAAGGGGGAGAAGTAATCATTAAATGCAGGGAATTGTCCGGTATTTTTGACATATTCTCGGAAGTTCCACAAATTAAAGTATCTAATCTCAATGGGGTTAGTTCCCCGCCCCTTGGGGCGAATAGAAAAAATTCCCGTGATACCCCGCTGCTCTGCGGCGGGGTCATTCATTAATTTAACCGGGAATACATTGTCTTTAATTGCAGGTGTATTATTATTTGGCAATTCAGAATATAACTGAGAATTATAGAATGCAGATGAATCGTGATTAATCCTGCTTGTTGTCCCGAATCTACTCGTTTTCGTTCCCTGTCTTTTTTCACCTATTCGTTTGCCCATAAATCGAGGCTCTTATACCAACTTTTGCAAATGATCTTAAAAGAATTTCACACGCTTTTGCAATAATTTCTTGATTTTTTTTTAAAACTCCTGACTGATTTCAAACGTATCAACAAATTATTCTATTACCGGAAGGGTAATTATTAAGCTTAAATCACCCTTTTGATAAGTCTGAGTTTGTGTGTGTACTGATGCAACTGTTCGTGGTATATGCCTTCATGGTCGATGGTATCGATACGCACCTGGCCTGAACAATGAAGTATATGGTTACGGTCGATGAGGAGTCCCACATGGGAAATATTACCTTCAGTATCGTCGAAAAAGGCCAGGTCACCCGGTTCGGCCTCATCTAAAAGACTGATCACCTCACCCTGGTTTGCCTGTTGGGTAGCATCGCGCAGAAGCTTGACTTTTTTAAGCTTATAAATCATCTGGATCAGGCCGGAGCAATCGATACCGAAGGGTGTACGACCGCCCCATAGATAAGGAGCATTAAGGTACATCATGGCATCATGGATCATGGCATGTTTGATCTCTATGATCTGCTGGGGACTCTCAGCCTCCTCCAACTCTGACGGGTCAGAAACCTGACCGTCGAAAACAAACACTTGATCATTTATGGTAAACCTGAACTCTTCTATAGCCGGTAAAGAACTTCCGGCAACGATCGGAAACACCGACTTACTGTTTTCGTTCTGCAGCAACTGAACAAGGTCGAGACTACAAGGTGTATCCACATCCAGGAGACGTAAAAATTCTGGTTCTTCAATGGAAGTATGACTGCGTTCGTCGAACCATCCTTCATAGTCGTCGTAGGCAAGCCTGACTTTTCTCCAGTTGTGTTCAGTTTCAATAATCCGGTAAAGCTCCCCGAACAAAGCCTGGGTGACCATCTCACTGCGATGGTTGGGCTCACGGCGAAGAGGAATGATACTTTGCAGGCAAATTCCGAATTCCATAATTAAATATCTGATAAAAGGCTGTAAAGATAATCAGATAAGTCAAACCAGTTTTGACTTTTTTTTCTCTTCGATGGTGTGTTTTAACTCTTCAAGTGAGCAACCGCCACAAGCCTGTGAACAACCTTTACACTTTCGCAGAGGGTTAGTCAAAAAACGGACTACCCGTATCACCGACAGGACAACTGCAACCAGCAGGATAATTCCGACGATTATTTGTTGCCAATACATAGTACATCAGATAAGCAGTGAACCTAATTGAAATACCGCGAATGAAATCAGCCATGCCAGAGCGGTCGTATATAACATAAGGAACAGCGGCCATTTCCAATGACCCGACTCACGTTTCACTGTTGCCATGACAGCAACACAAGGCATGTAGATCAGAATGAACAACAGGTAAGATATTCCAACCAGCGGAGTGAATATCTTTTCTCCTTTTCTTGATCCCGTTTTATAAGTCTCGTTATGCAGAGTGGCAGTAAGGGTAGGGTTATTGGCATTCTCATGATAATGGTCAGAGGAATAGAGAACCCCCATAGTGCTGACCACCACCTCTTTTGCGGCGGCGCCTGTGAGAAGGCTTACACCCATCTTCCAGTCGAACCCCAGGGGACGCATCACGGGTTCAATGAACTGCCCTATTGTACTGATAAACGATCGTTGCAGCCGTTCTTCAGGCTTAGAGCTGCTGCCGCCGGGAAAATATTCCAGCGCCCAGATCAGTATCACGGCAATAAGGATGATACCTCCCATTTTGCGGAGATACTGTTGTCCCTTTTCCCACATATGACGGAGAATGACACGCGTCGTCGGCATACGGTAGGGAGGGAGTTCCATGACAAAAGGAGCCTCCCTGCTTTTAAATAAAGTCTTCTTGAAAAGGAGGGAGATGAGTACTGCAATAACGATGCCGGTAAGATATAATCCGAATATAACACTCCCGGCATGTTCTCCGAAGACTGCGCCGGCGATCAGGATATAGACAGGTAAACGGGCGCTGCACGACATAAACGGATTGATCAGCATTGTAAGAAGCCTGTCGTTTCGATCCCTTATGGTACGTGTCACCATTATCGCAGGCACATTGCATCCGAAACCCATGATCATCGGAATGAAGGACTGGCCATGTAATCCCATCTTGTGCATGAGCTTATCCATAATAAATGCAGCCCTTGCCATATAACCGGTATCTTCCATAAGGGAGATAAAAAAGAATAAGATCAGGATGTTTGGCAGGAAGACGATGACACTGCCGACTCCGTTAATTACCCCATCGACAAGAAGATCCCGCAGGGGACCTTCGGGAATCAGAGTTCCGGTGATATTACCGATAAAGCTTACACCAATCTCAATCCAGTGTTTCGGGTAGGCGCCCACCGAGAAAGTGCACTGGAACATGATCCACAAAAAAGTAAGAAAGATCGGATAACCTAAATATCGGTGTGTCAGATATGAATCAATCTTCTCGCTGATTGCTTTTCCCGGGCCGGCCTGGTCGGTCCGTTTCATTGTCTCCTTCAGTGCGCCGGCTATAAATCCATATTTTGCATCGGTGATAAGAGTACCGGAATCTTCGCGGTAGTTCGACTCAAGCTGTTGTACCTCTTTTTCGACTGTCGGAAAAATTGATCCGGAAAGTATGGAATGTTTAATTCTTTCTATTGCATTTGCATCTTTCTCCAACAGTTTGATGCTGATATAGCGCGACGATATTTTATCGATCAGCTCAATATCTTTTCTGATCACTTCCTGGATCCGCCGTATTGACCTCTCAATATCAGTCCCGTAATTGATATGAACATGACGCAGAACCGGGTTGCGGTCCTCAAAAACCTCGATGAGCTGAGTAAAAAGCTCATCAATCCCGGTACCTTTTGATCCCACAGTCGGAATAATCGGGATTCCAAAAAGTTTACCGAGAGCATTATAATCCAGAATATCTCCCTTCTTTTGCAGTTCATCCGACATATTCAATGCGATGACCACACGGATATCCATATCGATGAGCTGGGTAGTGAGATAAAGATTTCGTTCCAGGTTTGATGCATCGACCACATTGACGACGATATCGGGCATGGTATTGAAAATGTGGTTCCTGACAAAGAGTTCTTCCGGAGAGTAAGCTGACAGGGAATATGTTCCCGGAAGGTCGGTTATGTTAAAAGTATAGCCGCCTTTTTTAAACCTTGCCTCTTTGGCATCTACCGTCACACCACCGAAATTTCCGACGCGTTCATGTGATCCGGAAGCATAATTAAAAAGAGTCGTCTTGCCACAGTTCGGATTTCCGACCAGGGCGATATCAATTGTTTTTCCCCTGTCGGGTACATCAACCCTGAGTGAATCTTCCTGCAGGATACCATTGAAGCCGCCATCCGGCACATTTATATTATGACTCTCAATAAATTCGCCGGTGGTTACAACTTCAATCAGTCTTGCCTCGCTCTGTCGCAGCGAGACATTATAGCCAAGTATCCTGTACTCGATAGGATCCTGCAAAGGCGCTGACTTGATGACAGAAACTTCCTTTCCCTTAACGAATCCCATTTCGGTTATACGTTTCCGGAAAGCGCCACGGCCGCGAACTTTCACGATCGTACCACTCGTCCCCTCGGTCAGGTTTAATAAAGTTAACAATTAATTTGGATTGAATAAAAACAAAGATACAAAAAAAATATTCTCCGAAGAGGAAAAAATAATAAATCCTTTTTTTTTGGAATTTTTTTTCTCTTCTTTATTTCCTTTGTCTCTCCTCAGTGTTCTTTGTCGATAAAATCGTTTCAATCACAATATCCATAACGATTTTTAGTCAACGCCGAAGGATTGAGGTTAACCTACGCAACCACACCGGCTAAGGTAAAACGACGTCTCCGGTCCGAGATTGAAAAGACAATCTATAACACTCAGGTTCGGGATGAAACCGGTCCTTTCATGAAACACCTGACGGTATTCGGGATTCAGGAATCCGGATCTCCCGGAGACAAGATTTTCTGTATTTTCAGATTCACTGTTTTTGATGAATGCATCTGTGTAAAGAATTGGCCGTCCGGTTTTAATAGCAGAAAAGATAACTTCAAGAGCCTCGTGGTTCAGGTCGATGAGGTAAGTAAAAAACTTCATAAACAAAGGCATAAAAAGATCCCTGTAATGAATAAAAAAAGGGGAGTTATTATATGCCGTCTCTATCGACCGCCAATGGATCTTCTGCCATGATTGCGTGTAGGAGATCCTGATATCCTTAATCAGTGTACGGTTACCATTGACTTTTATGACCGGAATGCTCAGGGTTTGCCGCCCGTTTGGTCCGAGAATGACACAATGATTACGGCAAGTCTGTTTTACATAAGTTTCGTATGCCTCCACCACTACCTTCTCCGAAACAATAAATTGAGAAATATATGAAACCGGTGGCAGGTAGGCAGTTGGAAATACCATTGAAATGATTAAAGGTTAATTTGCAACCCCGCCCTTAAGCAATACTTCACTTATTGCCTTCTTCAACGACTCTTTTGGTAATGCTCCGACTGCCATCTGTGGCTGGTCCTTAATCGGTACGAAAAGCATTGAAGGGATACTACGGATATTAAATGCGCCGGCAAGCTCTTGTTCAGCCTCAGTATCAACTTTATAAATATTGATCTTACCGTTATACTCTTTTGAAAGTTCTTCAAGTATTGGGGTAACCATTTTACATGGGCCACACCAGTCGGCATAAAAATCAACAATGCAGGGAAGGTTGCCTTCAAACTTCCATTCCTTATTCTTTTCAAAATCGAAAACTTTCGTCATGAAAGTTTCCTTTGTCAGATGTTCTATCATGATTTATATTAATTTTTAGTTAATTCAGTTTGTAATTGTTTAAAAATCAAAGAATAGTAATTATAATAATCTTAAAGTAATTTTATTTTTTCGTTAGTATATCGTTGATGACCTTAACATAACCATCTTTGGTCAATGCGCCGACCGACATCTGAGGCTGTCCCGATTTAGGAACAAACAACATTGTTGGTATTGATCTGATATTGAATATTCCGGATAATTCGCGTTGCTCATCTGTGTTTACTTTATAGATCCTGATTTTTCCTTTATATTCCTTTGCCAGTTCATCCATGATAGGTGCAACCATTTTACATGGACGGCACCAGTCGGCATAAAAATCTACAAGACACGGAAGGTCGCCATTGTATTTCCAGTCTTTGGGATGTTTTTCATAATCCCAGACAAGCTTTTTAAAACTTTCGGCAGTGAGTTTAACCACAAGGCCGTCATTGTCTAATGTCAAAGCAGTACCATCGGCATTGGAGTTTTTATCTCCGTGAGCATTACTGCATGCGTTAAAGCTCAGTAAAATGAATAAACTTAAAATATAGATATGCTTTTTCATATTCTCAGGGTAAATTATCGGCTGCAAAGATAACTATTTTTTTTAATAAATCGCATAACTATCACTATTTTTTTTATTTTTGCAACGTTATGCGAAAAAAAATGGAATTTACAATACGGAAGTTGGATCCACAGCAATTTATTACACGTTTCGCAACTACAGATGATTGTTTACAATTTTTATCCGAGCAAAAATGGATGGAAGGATTTGTTTGCCGAAGGTGCGGACATACTAATTTCTGTAAAGGGAAAAGCCCGTTTTCCCGCCGGTGTACACGTTGTAAACTGGAAGAATCGGCTACCGCCCACACTATTTTCCATCGATGCCACATTCCAATAACTGAAGCCTTCAGGATCGTATATATGGTTTGTCACAATCCTGATGTTTCAACCTATGAACTTTCACGACAGATGGAACTCCGGCAGATGACCTGCTGGAAACTGAAAGCCAAATTAAAGGAATGTCTTGAAAGGAAGGGCGAGATTGATATGCTTTTTAACGGATGACTATTTTTTTAAAAGTTATTTCATTCTCTGAAACAAGTTTCAGGAAGTATAATCCCTTCTGCAATCCCGTCAACTGGATTTTCTTCTGAAAAATACCATTTTCAACTTTAAATGTCTCTCCTGAAACCTTCCTGCCATTTACATCTGACAATTCATAATCAATTTCAGGAGAATTCAGATTCTTTCCGCTGATATTTAAATAACCGGTAGCCGGATTAGGAAAAACCTGAACTGATGAAAGTTCACCCATCTCCTCCGATCCCACCGGGAATGAGGAATAATAACCCTCCCAACCCTGGCCGTTGACGGATTGGTCCGTATTGAACATCAGGAACATCTTTCCGCTGGGAGCGGTAAATGGTCCGGGCATATTTCCTTCGGTATAATCTCCGGATATCTCACCGATAAGCTGTTCCGATTCAATATCGTAGATCTTCAGGATGTCCTTATCCTGTTCGGTATTGAATGAGGTAAAGGTCAGCATTACTGCTCCCGTATTCTCCGGAATTATTTTCCAACGGCAGTTTGTGGAGTTTTTGTAGTTAAAATTAAGGCTCCCGTCACTTATAGTCCCTTCAGGGTCGGTTAAAGTTGTCATCCCCTGGCACCATACAACCGACGTTGCGATATAAGTAATAAAAAAACCATCTCCTTCGATGCTTCCGTTCGTTGAAAATGTGATAAGCGCCTTGTTGTTGTTTACAGTAACAGCGGCTGGAATATTTTCACCGGAATATTCTGCCAATAGCTGGTCATTGGTAGTTCCTCCATCATAAATCCTTAAAACATCATTACCTGTTTCCGTATTGAATTTATTGAACGAGATTACAATGTCTGAGATGGAATCGGAGGAAGTCTGAGGATCTATCAGCCATTCACAGGAAGAGTTTGGCTGGTAGTTCCTTGCAGGCCCGCTGCCATCGTCAATAGTACCTGTAATGCCGTCGAGTACCATCTGACCGCTGCAATTTTCAGGATATGTATTTGTAAGTGTATCAGGATAGAGATTCACGATAGCTCCTTGTCCCTGAGTGAAGTTATTACCACCCGGATTAAGGTTGGTAAGATAATAGTATCCGTTGTATGAGCCGCTCCAGCCCCAGTTAAAATGAAAATAATCGGTACCCTGATAACCATCAACATTAAACGCATGGCCGCCGGAGCCAAATCCATGATAATACAATGGTCTTTTATTATCAATATTCTCTCTGAGAATTGAAGCCCAGGTATCTTCAGCATAATCGTCTTTATAAAGCAACTCAGTATTCGGAGAATACCTGAAATAATTGATCATTGATGCAGCGGCGTCCTCACTGTAGGCGCCTGAACCATTCGGAGAATACATCATATTGACGGAAATGCCTGCATGCCATAGCAAAGTAGCCATCGAAGTATCGTTGTAAGAAGGATTATTGTGAGCATTCATCATCTCCTCCCAGTTATAGGTTGTAGTGCCAAAGTTCGCACACTGCTGATCATAGCCGTCGGGAGTGTAACAATGCTCTCCGTTCCCAATATCCGGCCACCGGTAGTAATACATTACCTGACACATGGCAGTTGCAACGCATCCTGCCCAGACATGACCGCCGGGTCCGGCGCCATCTCCCGGACACAGGATATTATACGGATGGCCCTGATCCCAGGTTGATTGCAGCATCGGCGTTACATCACGGAATTCCGTATTCCGCAATACGGCAGGATCGCCGGTCGTAAGCCTTTTCCATTCCTGACTGACGTCAGGAGGTGCAGATACCTTGTGTGTTATGTTATATCCGATCTGACTGGCATAACCCTGCATCCATTCTACAAACTGAGGCGGCTGATCCTGGCCGGTAAAATTACCTTTGAAAGAATAAGCAAGAACCGGTGTTACTGCATCATCGGCTGAGACTATCACCCAGCCGTTACCTTTAAGGTTGATAACATAATAAACAGGAACACCCTGGTTCTCGACAGTCACGGATTCATCCGGAGAGAGTTTTTGAAATTCCGTATCGGAATATTGACTGATCCTTTCATAATAAAAGCCGATCCCGACTTTTTTACCGGTTTCAATATCTACTTTTTTAGCAATCAGAATATTGCTGAATAACAGCGCCAGGAAGAATGGAAAGATTTTTTTCATGATAATTTATTGAACGATGAGTTTTTTAACACTAATACCGGAATCACCCGTAAGACGGAGGTAATATATCCCTTTTGAGAAGGAGTTAACATCGAGTGTCTTTTGAAAATCTCCCTTGAGATAATGCAGATGCTCTGTCAGGAGAGTGTTACCTGTCAGTGAGAGAAGTTCAAGTTTAATATTCTGAGGTTCTCCGCCGTTGAAGCTAATCACTACTTTGTCATTTGCCGGATTCGGGAAGATGGTGAGGGTGTTGAACAGCTCTTTTTCTTCCGTTCCGACAGTGATGGTATAACTGGCATCCCAACCTTCTCCGCGTATGGTCTTGTCAGTACTCCAGATCATGAACATCTGACCGCTGTTTGCCGTCACTGATGGAGGCGGATCGGGATATTCTCCTGAATATGTGGTAAGCAGAGTCCCGGTTCCCAGGTCATATACCTGTAGTTTATCCACATCTTCTTCGGAATTAAAATAAGAGAATGTAAGGGTTACACTCGTGGCATTTTCCGGAAGGATCTTCCATTTGCAGTTGGTAGAATTCCTGTAGGAGAAATTATTGCTTCCATCTGAAATGTTACCGGCGGGGTCTACAAGTGTCGTAAGAGATTCGCAGAAGGGAATGACATTTCCGTTATATGAAGCAAGCCAGCCGGGAGCTGATCCCGAACCATCGGTTATGAAAGTAACAAAAATTTTAGGTCCGGTGGATGTAACAGGAGAAGGAACCGTTGAACCGGAAAAGTTGCCGATCAGTGGTGCCGAGGCATCTGTGCCATCGTATACTTTAACCTCATCCCCGGCAAGGGTATTGAAACGGACAAAGCTCAGGGTAATATTGGCAAGACTGTCGTTTGCCCCGATAAGCCAGCTGCAGTTGGCATTGGGCTGGTAATCGGCAACGGGTCCGCTACCATCTTCAATAGTACCAAAGTTATAAGTAGTATCATCCACGTTGCCGGTACAGTTATACGGATATTGGGCGGGATCGGGCATTATATCGAAAACAGCGCCCTGGTTGTTATTAAATGTATATCCTCCCGGATTGATATTATCGATGGTATAGTAACCGTTACTTTGTCCGCCCCAGCCAAAATTAAAGTGAAAGTAGTCGTTGGCCTGATAACCGTCGCAAACCCAGGCATGACCGCCACCGGCACCGTGTCCGCTGTATTGAAGAGGCAGCTTGCTGTCAAGGTTCTGTTTCATTTTGTTTTTCCAGGTTGTTGAGCTTCCGGGAGGGCGGTTCTGATAATAACATGCGGTAGAATATTTGAAATATGTTTCCATAGCATGAGGCACATCGCTGCAATATGCGCCTGACCCGTCGGGTCCCCAATCCATATCAACAGCAATACCACCATGCCATGAAAGAATAGCAACCGGGTCACACTCTTTTGTCGGTTTTTCAGCCATTCCGTCCCAATCGTAAATGGTAGCGCCGAAATCAGCACATTGCGGGCCATATTCGGTATGTGTGCTGCAATGATATCCCTGACCCTGTTTCGGGTAACGCCAGTAGTACATGATCTGGGTCATTGAAGTGGCAACACATCCGACGGGTACATGACCATTGTAAGTACCTCCCGACGCCGGATCTTCGGGACATAAGGCATTATAGGGGAAATCCTGGTTCCAGTCGTTACTGATCAGCGGTTCAACATCTGTTACCGACCTCAGATTTTCCAGCTGTCCCGGGTCGGTTGTTGAAAGACGTTCCCAGGAATGGATGATGGTTTCATCAGGTAAAAGATTATTCTGACGTACATAGGAAATTTCATTCCTGAAATTATTCATAATCCAGAGGAATGCTTCGGGTTGATTTTCAGTTTTGTAGGAGGATTCAAAAGAATACCCGAGAACAGGAGTACAGGCATCTTCGGCTGAAACGATGATAAATCCCTTTTCCTTAAAATTAAAAATATAACAGAGAGGTTCAGATCCATCTTTTTCGATGAATTCTTCAACGATTGTGAGTGAGTTGTAAGGCATACCGCCATGAATGTTTACGCGCTCAAAATAGAAGTTCTTTCCGGCCAGGCGGGCATCTTTAATATCCACCATCCTGGCAAATGATGAAACAGTGATCCCAATAATCATTATTGAGATCAAAATGATAAATTTTTTCATTTTATCCGGGGGATTTGGAAGGTTCTTTTCAGGGTTCAAGAAGACAAATATAATAAAAAATTACATTTTGTTGTATGTATCAATATGATACCTGATTTTTCTTATTCTTTGTACCTTCGTTGATCAAAGACCGGAAACATGTCGCTATTAATTACAAACATAAAAGAGCTGATACTTGCAGAAGGAAAGCCTGTCTTAAAGAAATCGGGTCATGAGATGGGCCGGCTGGATACAATTAAAGATGGGTGGATATTGATTGAAAATGACCGAATCATCGATTTTGGTCCCCAGACCGAAACCCCCTCCCCGGGTGGGGAGGGGGCAGGGGGAGGGGCTGTCGTTATTGATGCCACAGGCAGGATGGTCTTCCCTTCTTTTTGCGATTCCCATACACATCTGGTTTATGCCGGCAGCAGGGAGATTGAATACATCGATAAGATCAGGGGATTGAGTTATGAAGAGATAGCCGCTAAAGGCGGAGGTATCCTGAATTCTGCCAAAAGATTACATGACGCATCAGAGGAGGAATTGATAATCCAGGCGCTTGCAAGGTTGGATGAGATCATGTTACTTGGTACAGGAGCTGTGGAGATAAAGAGCGGCTATGGTCTGACTGTAGAGGATGAGCTTAAGATGCTGAGAGTGATCAAAAAATTAAAAAAGCAAACTCCGCTCACTATCGTTCCTACTTTTCTTGGAGCCCATGCGGTACCTGCAGAGTATCGCGGCCGACAGGGTGCATACGTCGATCTGGTAATTCATGAGATGATCCCGCAGGTCGCCTGCGAAGAACTCGCAGATTATATTGATGTCTTCTGCGACCGGGGATTCTTTACTGTGGAAGAAACTGAACGGATACTGCTTGCCGGAATGAAATATGGTCTCAGGGCAAAGATCCACGCAAACGAGCTTGATTATTCAGGCGGTGTACAGACGGGAGTGAAATACAACGCCTTATCTGTCGATCACCTTGAGTACACCGGAGATGCGGAAATTGAAACATTGAAAGACACTGAAACTATGCCGACAGTTCTTCCGGGTGCAGCCTTTTTCCTGGGAATGATATCTGCACCGGTACGGAAGATGATCGATGCAGGGTTACCTGTCGCTATGGCCAGCGATTTTAATCCCGGATCATCTCCGAGCGGTAATATGCAGTTTATCCTTTCACTTGCATGTATAAAGTACAGGATGCTTCCGGAAGAAGCTATTCATGCAGTAACGCTTAATGGAGCATATGCCATGGGATTGAATGAAGATTACGGCAGTATTGCCCGTGGAAAAAAAGCCAACATTTTTATTACAAAACCGATTCCTTCATACGAATTCATGCCTTACGCTTATGGTTCCGACAAAGTGGAGACGGTTATTTTGAACGGGAAAATTGTTGAAAAGTAACAAGCCGGCAGCCGGCAATCAGCAAAAACACCGCTCGCAGACTACTGATACAGACTTACCAAAAAAAGAACATAAATACAAATAGCACGACAGATGAAAACAATAGGACTAATCGGTGGTACCGGCTGGCAATCGACGCTTGACTACTACCGGATCATGAATGAAACCACGATGGAACGCACAGGAGGA
>Ga0172375_10009040_pt1 | contig 13236 bp, 13 predicted proteins | sample LakKiv1m_FD_114537 | JGI IMG/M metagenome (GOLD analysis project Ga0172375, IMG submission 114537) | Freshwater microbial communities from Kabuno Bay, South-Kivu, Congo - kab_092012_11.1m | ecosystem: Environmental > Aquatic > Freshwater > Lake | place: Democratic Republic of the Congo...
ACCTGGTAGATAATAAAGAGCTTTTAATAGCCAATTCGTTAATTAATACATCCGGGATGATTGCTGCCGTTTTAGGTTTTGGCATAAGCGGCGTGATTGTAGAGCATTTAGGCGCTAAAAGCGGTTTTTTCCTTAATTCTTTGACTTTTCTGATCTCTTCAGTTTTTATCTTTTTAATCTCTAAGAAGTTTACGGCTTCCGTAAGCATAGAAGAAGTCGGAAAAGAGATTGTGGAAGTAATCAGTAAATCTGTCCTGCAGGAAATAAAAGAAGGGATTCTCTACTTTATCCGTAAAAAAGATATCCGTTTTACCGCGGGGATTATTTTTGCCCTTTGGTCAGCCCTGGGTTCTGTTTATGTGGTGATTATCGTTTTTGTGCAGAAAACCCTGCATTCGGCGACTAAGGACCTTGGGCTTTTGGTCATGTTTTTAGGGATAGGGCTATTTTTGGGCTCTATTGTTTACGGTAAATTCGGCCAACGTATTTCTCATTACAAGGTAATTTTTATTTCATTGATCCTAAGCGGCATTATGCTTGACATATTTGCCCTGGCGATATATTATTTTCCTAATTTCGCACTAGCTGCGCTCCTGGCTTTATTCCTGGGTTTAATTATTGCGCCGATTATGATTGCTTCTAATACCATAATCCATAATGTCAGCGCTAATGAAATGCTGGGAAAGATCTTCAGCTCGCTGGAAATAGTTATGCATTTCGGTTTTCTTCTATTTATGTTTGTCAGCAGTATTCTCGCCGAGAGATTTTCGCATTTATTGATCCTGGTTGTTGTAGGGAGTTTATTGAGCCTGCTTGGTTTGGCGAGTTTATTTTTAAACAGGAAGGTATCATGGTTAGATTAGCCGAAAATAAGCATTATTCAGAAGATAAGCCGATAGAAAAGTTACCGCTTCCTTCTAAAGTATATCTGCCTATTATCCAGCATATCGGTAAAGTTTGTAACCCGTTGGTAAAGATCGGAGATGCGGTCAGAGTTGGCCAGAAGATTGCTTCTATTGAAGCCGGTGTTTATGCCCCGGTACATGCTTCAATATCAGGCAAGGTTACAGCCATCCAAAATTGGCCGCATCCTGTTTTAGGCAAAATTAAAGCAATAGTAATAGAGGGAGACGGCAGGCTTGATGAAACCTTGTTTCATTTAAGAAGCCAGGACGAAATAGATAATCTTAGCGCAGTAAATTTAAGGGAAATTGTTTTAAACGCAGGTATTGTAGGTATGGGCGGGGCAAGCTTTCCTACCCACATAAAACTAAATCCTCCTAAACCTATAGACAGTTTGATTATTAACGGAGCTGAATGCGAGCCGTTTTTGACTTCGGATGCCCGTTTGATGTTAGAAAAAAGCCAAGAAATATCTTTGGGGATTATGTTGGTGGCCCGCTGTTTGGGGATAAAGAAGATTTATATTGGTATAGAAGATAACAAACCGGAAGCGATTAAAGTTTTTTCCGGAATTTCCTCAATCAAGGTCAAAGTTCTAAAATCCGAATATCCTCAAGGCGGAGAGAAACAACTAATCAAGAATATATTGGGCGCAGAGATTCCCAGGGGTAAATTGCCTTTTGATATCGGCGTTTTGGTCCAGAATGTTGCCACTATTTATGCGATTTATGAGGCGGTTTACAAAGATAAGCCTTTAATCGAAAGAGTAGTTACGGTTTCCGGCAGTTGTGTTAAAGACCCAAAAAATTTACTGGTGCCTTTGGGGACTCCGATAAGAAATTTAATTGAATTCTGCTCACCTTTAATAGAAGAGCCGGCAAAGATTATTATCGGAGGGCCGATGATGGGGCTGGCCCAATATACCCAGGATGTGCCAATAATAAAATCAAGCGGCGGCCTGTTGTTAATGAGCAAAAAAGATACCTTGGCCAGGGATGAAGATATTTGTATCCGTTGCGGCGCCTGTATTCGCAGTTGCCCAGTAGGCCTTATGCCTTGCCAGATTAATTTAGCTTCTGAAAAACAGATGTGGAATTTAACCAAAGAATACGGGGCCAATGATTGTATCGAATGCGGCTTGTGTAATTACGTTTGTCCCTCAAGCCGGACCTTATTGCAAACTATCAAAAGGGCAAAATTGGAGTCGGGAAAATGAAAGAAATGATCCGGTATGGTTTTATTCTGGCGCTTATCTGCGTGATTGCCGCCGGCCTTCTGGCAGCGGTTAATATCTTTACTCGTTCTAAGATTGCTGCCCAGATGCAGGCAGAGGAACAAGCAGCGCTTAAGGAGGTCATGCCGAATGCCTCTAAATTTAACGAAGTTAAAGCAAGTTCGCTTGATGAGACATTATATTATCAGGCCTTTGACGATAAAAATAACCAAGTGGGTATTGTTTTTAAAGCCAGCAGTAAAGGTTATTCTAGCGTTATTGTGACTTTGGCAGGGGTCTTGCTTGACCATAAAATAAGCGCTATAAAGGTTATTTCACAGAATGAGACTCCCGGATTGGGAGTAAGGGTTACAGAAAATAAATTCAGGGATCAGTTTAAAGGCAAAAACAGCCTGGATCTTTCCGGAGTCGAGGCGATTACGGGCGCTACGATATCAAGCCGGGCAGTAATCGAATCGGTGAAGAAAAAGGCGCAGGAAATCAAAGAATTGGAAAAGAATGGAAAATAAACTTTTAGTTTCTCTTTCACCGCATATACACAAAAAAGAATCGGTTTCGCGCATAATGTGGGCGGTTGTTTTAAGCTTAATCCCCGCCTTGATTTCCGGCATAATTATTTTTGGCCTGAATGCTTTATGGGTTACTTTGGCCGGGGTAATCGCCGCGGTTTTGACCGAATTAACGCTTGAAGTTTTTACCAAGAAAAAAATTACTATTTTTGACGGTTCCGCCGTTATTACCGGGATCTTATTAGCTTTTAACCTTCCATCAAATGTGCCTTTATGGCTTCCGGTAAGCGGTGCGATATTTTCCATAGCCATCGGTAAGCAGGTTTTTGGAGGCATTGGCCAGAATATTTTTAACCCGGCTTTAGTAGGCAGGGTATTTCTTATGGCCAGTTGGCCTAAATATATGACTACTTTTGTCAAACCTTTTAATTATGATGCTGTAGCTAGCGCAACGCCGTTAGCTGCGCTTAAGGAAGGTAGAATCTTAGAAAATATTCCATACTTGGATCTATTTCTGGGTAATCGGGCAGGTTGTATCGGAGAAGTATGTATTCTGGCATTATTAATCGGCGCGGCCTACCTTTTGATAAAAGGGTATATCAGTTGGCATATACCGGTAATTTATATTGTTACTACTGCTTTGTTTACCTATACCTTTGGGGGTAAAGCGCTTTTTGGTGGGGATTGGTTATTCCAGATATTAACCGGTGGGCTTATTCTGGGCGCATTTTTTATGGCTACTGATTATGTAGCTACCCCGCTTACTATCAGAGGCCAGGTGATTTTTGGCATAGGTTGCGGTTTACTTACGGCCATTATCCGCCTTTGGGGAGGGTATCCCGAAGGCGTCTCATATGCCATATTGATTATGAACGGCGCAACTCCGTTTATTGACCGCTATACTAAAAGCAGGATTTACGGGACAAAATGAAAATTATCGCGGAATTTACCAAAGGCATAATTAGAGAGAATCCCACATTTGTCTTAGCTCTGGGGTTGTGCCCGACCCTAGCAGTCTCGGTTACGGTAGTCAATGGTATCGGAATGGGTATTGCGGCAACTTTTGTGCTCTTGGGCTCAAGTATAATCGTATCTTTAATCAAAAATTTCATTCCCGACAGGGTACGTATACCCTGCTATATCGTAATTATTGCTACCTTTGTTACTATTGCCGAACTATCTATGAAGGCGTATAGCCCGGTATTAGACCGCGCTTTGGGTATATATGTTCCGTTAATTGTTGTAAATTGTATGGTTTTAGGCAGAGCCGAGGCGTTTGCTTGTAAAAATAATTTTGGCCGTTCATTTTTTGACGGTTTGGGAATGGGAGTAGGTTTTACTTTAGCGCTTATTTTAATTTCTGCGATTAGGGAATTTTTGGGAGCAGGACAGATATTAGGGCATACTTTAATTAAAGGATTCGAGCCGGTGTTTGTTTTCGGCATGCCTTCAGGCGCGCTATTGGTTATTGGTTTATTACTCGGTTTTTTTAATGTTTTAAATAATAGAAAAAAATGAATATCCAAGAATTCATAACTATATTTATCTCGTCGGTTTTTGTTTATAACGTTATCCTTTCGCGTTTCTTAGGGCTTTGTTCTTTTATCGCCATATCAAAGGAGACTAAACCTGCTTTGGCAATGAGTTTTGCAGTTATGTTTGTTATTGTCAGTTCAAGCGTGATAACCTGGTTTATTTATTCTTTTCTGCTGGTGCCTTTAAACTTAACTTATTTACGGACTATTTCGTTTATTTTAGTTATTGCTACTTTTGTACAATTGGTAGAAATGGCAATAAGAAAGTTTAGCCCGCAGCTCTATCGTGTATTCGGGATTTATTTACCTTTAATTACCGTCAACTGCGCGGTATTAGGCGTAGCAGTATTAAATATTGATATGTTCTTTTTAAACGGTAAATCTGTTGCCGGTAGTTTTTATTATTCGGTTTTTCAAGGAGTATCTGTAGGTTTAGGTTATACTTTAGCCATGTTTTTAATGTCCGGAATAAGAGAGAGGCTTGAATTTTCGAAAGTTCCAAAAGCTTTAAAAGATTTTCCTTTGGCTTTTATCATTGCTTCAATTTTAAGCTTGAGTTTTATGGGCTTTAACGGTTTTAAAATCTAAAAAATGGAAATATTGGCTGCAATATTAGTTTTAGGCGGGTTAGGGTTAGCTTTCGGAGTGGGGCTGGCTATTGCTTCTAAGAAGTTATCCGTTCATGTCGATCCAAAGCTGGAAGAGGTACACCATTTATTGCCGGGTTCGAACTGCGGGGCCTGCGGTAATCCCGGATGTTTTGGTTTTGCCGAGAGTTTGCTTAGCGGTAAAAGCAACGTGAATGCCTGCAGGGTTTGCAGCCTAGAGATTAAAGAAAAACTAGCTAAGATTATTGGCGTTTCTGTCGAAAAGCAGGCCAAAAAAGTAGCTACTTTACATTGCCATGGGGGTATTAGAGTAAAAGATAAATATTTATATAGCGGATTAAAGGATTGCGTCAGCGCGAATCAGGTTTTAAAAGGCCAGAAAGAATGCACCTTTGCCTGCCTTGGTTTTGGCACCTGCGTGTTAGCCTGTCCTTTTGAGGCGATTACCATGTCGGCAGACAATTTACCGGTAGTCGATATTTCTAAATGCCGGGCCTGCAATAAATGCGTGTTAGCTTGTCCGAAGAAATTGTTTTCGCTCGTATCGGTAACCAATCCGGTTTATGTTGCCTGCAGCTCACATGATTTCGGCCGGGAAGTAAAAGATATTTGTCCCGTAGGTTGTATTGCCTGTAAGTTATGCGAAAAGGCCTGTAAATTTGACGCTATCCAGGTTACGGATAATCTTGCGGTTATTGATTACCATAAATGCACTTCCTGCGGAGAATGCGTAAAAGTCTGTCCTGCCAAAACAATAAGGGTGAGGAGATGAATCTGGCCGTATTTGCTTCCGGAAACGGAAGCAACTTTGAAGCAATCGTAAAAAAAATAAAAGAAGGCGAAATCAAAGTTAACTTGTTGGTTTTGGTCTGTGACCAGCCTGGCGCTTTTGTAATTAAGCGCGCGCTTAAACATAATATCAAGGTTATTTTAGTCAGCCGCCGGGATTTTAAAAACCGCGATGATTTCGAAACGGCCATAACCGAAAGATTGAAAAATTATCGTATTAATCTGATAGCTTTAGCGGGTTTTATGAGGGTTTTAAGCCCGGCTTTTGTAAAAAGATTCAAGGATCGGATAATTAATATCCATCCTTCATTATTGCCTGCTTTTAAAGGCGCCTGCGCGATAAAAGACGCTTATGATTCTAAATGCTCAGCTACCGGAGTTACCGTGCATTTTGTCGATCAAGAAGTGGACCATGGGCCGGTTATTCTGCAAAAAGAGGTCAAAATCGATAGGGCCGATAGTTTGGCTGCCTTAGAAAAAAAGATCCATCTTTTGGAGCACAAGCTTTATCCTCAAGCTTTGAAACTTTTCATTGCAGGGAGAATCAGGTTTAAAAAAGGTAAGGTTAATCTTTAGGGTGGGCCAGGATCGCCGCCTGGTTAAGGATATTTTTAGTTCCCGTAGCCTCGTTGGTAATCTCCACAAGCTTAAAATCCTTATAGTCGTAAATATCCAAAGTATAAGCAACTATTTTCAACACTTCTTTATCGATATCGGCATTGGCTTCAACTTCCGGCTTTTGGAATTTAAACTTGATCCGGCTTTGGATCTGGTCGGCGATAAACTCTTCCATCGATATATCGTGAAAATCTAAATGGTCTCCCTGCCTGTCACCGACGATTTCAAGGTCGACAGCCGTGTCTTGAATGATGCGGTGCTGGTATTCGGTCTGCGAAATTAACCCATAGGATAATTTTTTCAAGTCCATTAAATGGAATATCTGCTTTATTTCAAAACCATTCTTTATATCGGCTGTGACTATGCAGAACAGGAAAGGTTTCTTTTCTTTTGAACAGTCAATGCAAAAAAGTACCCTGCGGATAATCTGCAGGACGTTAAAAATTTTTTCATTAACCTTTTTATCGATTGATACTTCCTGCTCTTTTTCTTTTTCGGGGGTAGGCTTGATATTATAATTTATCTTTAGAACCTCTTCATAAAGAAAATTCCTTTTATCTTCCAGCAGGAACCTTTCTTTATATTTTTCAGGTTTGTCCGGTTTTTTTATAATGTCTTCTAGGGGCAGGTATACCCAAAGAGTATTACCGATAAGCTTAGTAACAATATCAAGCTTATACTCTTTTTTAGATATATCTTTTACGGCCTGGGTGATATCTTCTTTTAAATATGAGGGAGTGGTAGAAGAGGAACAGGCGGAAAGAAATAAAATAAAAGGGAGAATCTTAAGCGCGGTTTTTGCCAAATTCCTTGAAGATGGCTTCAATCTCATCGTAATTAAGTTCGCTTTTTGTCACTAATTCTTTGGCCAAACGGTCCATAAGCAGTTCTTCCTTTTTAAGCAGGGCGGTAACTTCCACTAAGCAAGAGTTTAATATTTCCTGAACATCAGCATCAAGTTTTGCTTTGGTATCTTCGGATATTTTATCTAGGATTTCCCAATTACCCAAAAATCCGCTTTTTCCCATACCGCAGACCCAAACCATGTTATGAGCGTGATGCATAGCGCTTGAGAAATCTCCGTATACGCCGCTGGTTGTAGCATTGTATTTTATTTTTTCCGCAGCGTATGAGCCAAGGCTGATCTTAATTTTACTTAGTATATCGTTAGAATCTTCGATAAACGTATCTTCTCTTTCCGGGATCCAGGTTGCTCCGCCGGTCGGACCGCGAGGGGTGATGGTTATCTTAAAAACGTCTTTAGACGGGGCCAATAGATAGGTCGTGATAGCATGTCCGGCTTCATGGTAAGCAGTCTGCCATTTTTCTTTTTCACTTAATTTAACCCTGCGTTTTATACCAAGGGCGATTCTTTCTCTGGCTTCATCGATCTCTTTCATAGAAATTGATGTATTTTGATTGCGCACAGTGATTAGTGCCGCTTCGCGTACGATATTAGCAATATCTGCCGGAGTTTGGCCTACGGTAATCCGCGCCAGCCGGTCAATCTTTACATCCTGAGCGTTATATTTTACGCTTTTTAAATAATAAGAAAAAAGTTTACCGCGGTCTTCCAGGTTTGGTTTGTCTACAATAATTTTTCGATCAAACCTTCCCGGCCTGAGCAATGCAGGGTCAAGGTAATTTTCTGGGGCATTCGTTGCGCCAATTAAAATAATGTTATGATCTTTATCTTTTAGGCCGTCCATTTCAACCAGCAACTGGTTTAAGGTGGTATTATGTTCAGTAGTTCCGCCGAAACCTTTATCTAGGGAACGCTGTGCGCCAATGGCGTCAATTTCATCAATAAAAATGATACAGCCGCCTTCCAACTCTGCTAATTGTTGCGCCTTTTTAAAAAGTGAACGTACGCGTCCGGCACCTACGCCGACAAACATCTCTACAAATTCAGACCCGGACATAGAAATAAAAGGAAGTTTGGTTTCTGTGGCAATTGCTTTGGCCAGATAAGTTTTTCCGCAGCCGGGAGGCCCGAGCATAAGGATGCCTTTAAGAATTTTTCCTCCGATACGCTGCAGGCTTACGCGGTCGGTAATTAATTTCACTACTTCCAACGCCTCTTCTTTAGCTTCATCCATTCCAATAACATCATTCCAGGTGATCCCGATATCCTCACCCGCAACAGATTTTTTACTGGTTTTAGCGAATCCGCTGGCCCCTTTTTTAAAAAACATCCAGTAATACATATATGTAAATACCACTGCCTGGACTAAGCCCATGATCAGATAGGTATACATAGTTAAAGGGAGCATTGCAAGCTGAGATTGCCGTAAATACGATTCAGCTTCGTTCCAGGCGCGCAGACCTTTAGAGATTATGATAACAAGCGTAATGCCTAAAATGATGATGCCGGTAATTACCGTAATTCTTATCCAATAAGTTTTAAGGTAAAATTTAATTTTTTTCCAATTCATATCGCTCCTTGTCCGCCCGCTCGATAGATTGATCTGGCGGTTTTTTTTGTGTTTAGATTACTTAAAAAGTATCATATCCGCCCGCTCAAGTCAAACCTTTTCTTGACTAAAGATTTTTTGAAGGTATAATTATTAAGTTATTTTATATCTATATTAAAAAAGGAGTTTTGAAATGGCCAATATCAAAAAAGTATTCGCAAGACAAATCCTAGATTCGCGCGGAAATCCGACGGTTGAAGTAGATTGTTACCTTACTAACGGGATATTAGGCCGGGCCGCTGTTCCTTCCGGAGCCTCTACCGGGGATAATGAAGCCTTGGAATTAAGAGACAATGACAAAACCCGTTACATGGGCAAAGGGGTATTAACAGCAGTTAACAATGTAAACACTATAATTAATACCGCGATTAAAGGCAAGCCGGCAGATTTTAAGAAGATCGACCAGCTTTTGATAAAACTGGACGGCACCGAATTTAAATCAAAACTTGGCGCCAATGCTATCCTGGGAGTTTCGATGGCTGTTGCCAAAGCTGCGGCGCTTGCGGCCAAAAAACCGCTTTATAAATTTTTGGGTAAAGACAAGGCTAATATCCTGCCGATTCCATTAATGAATATTTTAAACGGCGGTATGCATGCGGATAATAACCTTGATATCCAGGAGTTTATGATTATGCCGCAAGGCGCGCCTTCTTTTTCAGAGGCGCTGCGGATGGCCACGGAAGTTTTCCATAACTTAAAATCGATATTAAAATCGAAAAAACTATCTACTTCCGTCGGAGATGAAGGTGGTTTTGCTCCCAATCTAACTTCTAACGAAGAAGCTTTAAGCTTAATTGTTGAATCGATAAAAAAAGCCGGATATCTCCCGGGAAAAGATATTTCTTTGGCTTTAGATTGCGCCGCCAGCTCTTTCTATAAAGACGGAAGCTATACTTTTGACGGCTCGCCAAAAACCTCCCAGGAGATGATTGCTATATATGAAAATTGGCTTTTGAAATATCCGATTCTTTCGATTGAAGACGGACTTTCCGAGCATGACTGGCCGGGTTGGCAGGAGATGACCAGAGAAATCGGAGACAAGGTCCAGCTGGTAGGGGATGATATTTTTGTTACTAACCCCAAGATATTTAAAAAAGGGATTGCGGAAAAAATTGGCAATGCTATACTGATCAAGGTCAATCAGATAGGTTCTTTGTCTGAGACCCTGGAAGCTATTTCTATCGCAAAAAAGAACAAATATAACGCAATTATTTCACACCGTTCCGGCGAGACTGAAGATACGACAATAGCGCATTTGGCGGTAGCGACTTGCGTAGGCCAGATTAAAACCGGTTCACTATCCCGCACCGACAGGATTTGCAAGTATAATGAGCTTTTAAGGATCCAGGAAGAGTTGGGTAAGAAGGCTGTTTATGCGGGGAAAAGTTGGAAGCTACGGAGCGCTGGTTTGGCTTCCAAATAGCCAAAGCCAGAAGAGATAAATGCTCTCTACATTAAGAAAAGCGTTCTGGCTTTTTGGGTTTGCAGTTTTACTACTCATTTTATTCTTGCCGGGTTACACCAAGCTGCAGGAATTAAAGATTAAAAACCGCCAGCTGGTGGAGAAATACCGCAAGATTGCTATTGAAAATTTCCTTTTGCAGGAAGAACTTCGGCGGGCCGAAAATGACCCGGTTTATCAGGAAAAACTCGCCCGGGACAAGATGGGTGTGGTAAGAAAAGGCGAGATTCCGATCAAGATTTTTTCTGAAAAGAAACGTTAAATAAGATTCGCTATTTTATAGTAACCAGTGGTATAATGTATCGTTCTTTAATAAGTTTCGCGGGGTGGAGCAGCCTGGTAGCTCGCAAGGCTCAAATGGATACAAAGCTTAAAGCAGATATTGCGGAATCAGCCGTAACAACCGAGCTTCTCAAAAGAGGCTTTAGGGTGTTACAACCTATAGGAGATCGGCTATCTTATGATTTAGCAGTAGATCTTCAAGGTAGGTTAGTGCGTATACAGGTGAAAAGCGCTTGGTTTAATGCCAAAGATAATTGTTATATTGTCGATGGCCGCAGGACCAGGACTAATCGCCGGCGTATGCTAAGGAAGCACTATAGTGCTGATGACTTTGATTTCGCAATTATTTACCTTGCTGATTTGCAAGTATTTTACGTTATGCCTGTAGCAGCCTTCTCTAGCTACAAAAGCACAGTAACATTGGTAGAATCAACTAAAAGGCAGCGTGAACCTAAGTCAGCAAGGTATAAGGGGCGTTGGGATTTGTTATCCGATGGGCTCTTCAGCCGGTAACGGTTGAAGGATAACCTGTCAAATTCGGTGAAGCCTTTGTTTGCAAGGTAATACCGAGCCAAGTCCGTCAATATTTTGGCGGGAAGGTGTAGAGACTAGACGGCAGGAATCCTTAAGTTTAAGTTAAGGATTAAGATATAGTCCAGACTACGAATCCACGAGTGTGGAGCAGCGCAAGCTGAAGTAGTAAGCATAACCTTGAGGTCGTCCGTTCAAATCGGGCCCCCGCAACCAAATCTTTCTCTCGGAATCCAGATTGAGAGATAAAATTAGCCCTGATTAGTACGTCTAAACAGGGCTATTTTTATGTCCTAATGTTTCAAAGAGTTAGGGCATTATTATTTCTGTATTTTTTCAGTCATTGATCTAAACGATCAATCCCACCGCAACCTCTTAAAAATCAGCCAAATAAATCTCGCTAATCTATCTCTTTATCTCGGAATCGGCGATTAGTTTCTCTCTTTTAGTGTCGCGGTTATTCGGCAATATAATCGAGATATCGGTCAAATAAAAGACGAGAAACTGGCTCAGCGGTTATTGGTAAGCAAGGTTTGCCACTGGGCAAGTTGATTGCCCCAGAGCACTTCTTTGAGGAGAGGGCGGATTTTGAATTCGGTAAGGGCGATTATAGCGGGAGAGTTTATAGAGATAATGTCTTTTTGAATCTGAGGACACAGGAAAAGGGTATTCATGATCTGGTCTATGCGCGTTACGCTTAAATTAAGCCACTTAGACGCTTCCCTTGGATGGTTTATACGGCCTTCTTTGATGAGTTGCTGTACCTGGTGCGCCAGGATAAGCATCTTGCGCACGGTCGGCTCATTTTCGATTTCCTTTTCTTTGTGCCATTTATTTAAAGGTCTTATCTGCTTAAGATCAACCTTAAATTCGCGCCTCTCATTGTCATCTGCAAGCGTAAGGCCGAGTATTTTGCTGCTTGCTGTGTAATCTATCCCTTTAATCAGGATTTTCAGGATGCGCTTTTTCTCTTCCGGATGCAAGGTTTCCCAGATTGGAGAAAGAAGAGCGTCTATTTCTTGCTTATAGGTATGGTTTTGGGTTTTTTGCTTATCAGAATATATTTCTTGGAGAATATTGATCACGGCATCTTCTATGGCTTTAGAATTGACCGAACGCGTCGGGCAGGAGCCATGTCCGAATTTCTGGGCGTTTGTACAGGTATAATAGCGGTATTTGTGGGTCCCGTGCTTAATGGTGTAAGTATGCACCATATATGCGTCGCAGGCTTTACAGTGCAAAAGATGGCTTAACAAGCCGGTGCAATCCGTATTCTTCAGGACCTTTCTTTCCCTGTGGTTCTGGTCAAGCAGGGCCTGGGTTTTCTTGAAGGTTTCCTCGTCTATCAGGGCATCATGCTGTCCGTCGTAAATCTGGCCGTTATATTCCACTTTGCCCATATAACCGACATAGCGCAGCATCCACTGTATTTTTGCAACGCTAAACTTTGCCCCACCGATAACCTTGCCATTCTTACAGGTAAATTTAGCGGTCCGTAGACCTCTCTCACACAAGATTTGTGAAATTTTAAGGGTAGAGTTGCCTTCCAGGTATAGATTAAATATTTCTCTTACCAGCTTTGCACCTTCCGGCTCTATAACCAGCTTCTTTTTCTTATCCTTTTCCTCTAAGCGATATCCTATAGGAATATAACCGCCTGTCCATTGGCCGCGCTTCCTGGCAGCGGAGAGCTTATCCTTAGTTCTTTCGCTTATAATCTCTCGTTCAAACTGCGCAAAGGAAAGAAGGATATTCAGCGTAAGCCTTCCCATTGATGTATTGGTATTGAAGTGCTGGGTTACCGAAGCGAATGTGACGTTATATTTTTCAAAGAACTCCAGAAGATGCGTAAAGTCCAGCAAAGACCGGGAGAGCCTGTCTACCTTATAGACAACAACACATGCAATTCTTCCTTCCTTAATATCAGTAAGCAGCTTCTGTAAGCCAGGCCTGTCAAGATTTGCTCCTGTAAACCCACCGTCATCGTAACTTTCCGGCAAAAGAACCCAGCCTTCGTGCTTTTGGCTCTGGATGTAATTTACAGCAGCCTCCCTTTGGGCATCCAGGGAAGTGAAGTCTTTATCCAGGCCTTCTGTGGAGGATTTACGCGTATATATTGCGCAGTAGATACGCTTCTTTGGTTGTTTTGTCTCTTCCATAGTTAACTCCTCTTACAGGCCGAAGAATAAATAGCCGTTCCAGTGCGCGGTGGTTATAGTCTTAGCAATAGCACTAAGGCTCTTATAGGCGTTATTCTTGTACTCAAAGCCAGATTCTAAGACCTTAACTTC
>Ga0172375_10009041_pt1 | contig 13236 bp, 11 predicted proteins | sample LakKiv1m_FD_114537 | JGI IMG/M metagenome (GOLD analysis project Ga0172375, IMG submission 114537) | Freshwater microbial communities from Kabuno Bay, South-Kivu, Congo - kab_092012_11.1m | ecosystem: Environmental > Aquatic > Freshwater > Lake | place: Democratic Republic of the Congo...
CGGCTTCGATCAAAACGATGAAGGACGGATTTGCGGAAGTCGCCGCCAAACTGGGTCCACCCGGCGCGCACGAACGCGCGGCAGAAATCGTGCTGCAAACCGTCGGCCCCACCTGAAAAGGGTATAGGGACACTTAACCGGGCCACGCATTACCGGGTACGGCGCGGGACAGGACAACACGACCCTGAAAGGGTCGCACATCACAGCCAGGGGCAACGCCCCTGGAATCGTGTAACGCACGCAACAAATTGCGGCCCGTAAGCGCGAACAGGGACGGGCGACTCTCTTCGCGCTTCACGGCCCGAAAAAGGGGATGGGGTTCTATTCCGCAATTCTAATTATGACGTCGAACCCACCCTGTAGAAGCGGCGCCCCCGCCGCTTTCCTTGTGTTTTCACGCGACGAGGGCGTCGCGTCTACGACAACAAGCTCCCGTTGTACCCAAAATCAGAATTGCTGCTGCTCCTTTAACAATCAATCGTCCGCCTTTTCCGCCGGACTTGACGGATATGCTTTGCGGCACGCGGCAAGCAAGGCGGGATAAAGGGCGGATGCGGCAACTTCATGGCCGGCCCGGGTCCAGTGCCCGTCCCGCGGCAGGTACATTTTGCTTCCACCGGCCTTGAGTGCAGGCATGAGATCGACGAATTCCACCCCGAGTTCCCCGGCTATCCGCCGGATCCCCTCCTGGTCGCTCAAGTTGGGCTTCCCGGAGAAGAAGAAATGATCGTACGAACTTCCGCCCGCAACCTGTGCCGCGATCGGAACCGCCGTCAGCAGAAGCGAGGCGCCATCCCGATTGCACTCTCGTTTGAGCAATGCGAGATACCTCGCACTCAATTGCCAACCATGTTCAGCCACAGCGGATTTTGCGAAACTGCTTTCGAGTATGAAAAACTCCTCGTTTCGCGGAGGATCAGGAAATCTCCCGCGCAGACGGACTAGCGCAACGGCGCGCTCAATCCATGCCGCAATGTATGACACCGAGGACAAGCCGCGCGGCCTGGAATACACTATCCTGCTCAATGCCATCCTGTATTCCACGGATTTCCCGGCCTCGTCTCCTTCCAGGACGCGGAACCACGGGAAGCGGTCCGCGGGCACAGCCAGCGGATTTCCATCCGTATCGCACTGCCCGACCAGCGAATATCTTATATCGTCAAACACGTCGTTGGCGAAAAACGCAAGCACAACGACACGCGGATGAAATTCCCGGAATTTTGTTTTGTACGCAAGGTATTCAAGTATTGGCGAGTAAGAGGACACACCGCCATTCAATACTTCAACCCTGTTCCCAAGATCGGCGGCAAGCCTGCGCTCTATGCGCTTGCAGAAATTAGCCTCTATCGGCACCTGTCTTGCCTCCACGAATGAATCGCCCAGGACCAGCACCCTTACTATACCGGTTGAGGCGGGATCGGACGGCTCGCGGTCGTGCATTCCCCTGCTGTTGATTCGGCTGTTTACACAGAATTCGGAGCCCGGCGGCGTCCCGGTATGGGTGAAGTTGGCGCCTGGAACAAGGACGTGGTTGAGCACCGGATCGGGTTTTTCAATATTTTGACACCATATAACGGACGCAAACAACAGCCTGGCCGAGCCGGCCCGCGAGCATACAGCAATACGCACCACAAATTCGGCCGATGCTAGACACGCAAACGCGGCGCAGGCGGCAAGAGCAAGCTTCTTTCCCGCACGGCGTGAACCGACAAATTTCTGTGCACGATTCTCCATCACGGAATAGCCTGCCATAAATATTGATTTCACAGCAATTCTAATTATGGCGTCGAATCCACACTGTAGAAGCGGCGCCCCCGCCGCTTTCCTTGTGTTTTCACGCGACGAGGGCGTCGCGTCTACGACAAAAAGCGCCCGTTGTACCCAAAATTAGAATTGCTGTTGATTTCATGCAATCTCTGGACTCCGTTCCGGACTGCTGGTATAATAATTTGTATGCAATCACTTACCGCGCGATACCTTAAGTACACCAATGATGCGGTATTCCGTTTCCGGTTGAAAGATGGAGTGATTCTGGACGCCAATACAGGTCTCACGCATCTACTAGGCCTGAAATGCGCCCCAAAGCACATTATCGGACAACCGCTACGCGAGTTCGTGCTTCCTTTCGACGAGGAAACTGAAAGCATTTTCCAGCGAGTCATCCTGAAAAAAAAGAAGATCAACAATGCTGAGCACCGGTTCAAAACGCAAAGCGGCGAAATCCGGTGGATTATCTTCGACTCCATGCTGGTCAGGAACGCGAACAACGGCGATGCAACAGTCGAAGTCGTAGCAAAGAACATCACGGCCTTAAAGCAAGCCGAGGATGCACGGGGAACGGAAGAAGCCCGGGCGCGGCAATACCTGGAGATAGCCGGAGTCATGATGGTCGCCCTGGACACACGAGGCCGGGTTACCATGATCAACAGACATGGCTGCGAACTGCTCGGCCGTCCGGCAAATGAAATCGTCGGGAAAAACTGGTTCAAGAACTACCTGCCCGCCGATATAAGGGAAGAAACAGCCTCGACATTTGAAAAACTGATGGCTGGAAATCTCAATGGCGCGGCACGATATGTCAACCCGGTGGTTACGAAGAGCGGCGCACAGCGAGTCATATCATGGCATAATTCGCTTCTTCGCGATGCAGCCGGCAGGATAACAGGCTCACTCAGCTCCGGCAATGACATCACGGACATAATGGAACACCGGAGGATGTTCCATATTATTGCCAGCACTGCACTGGAGATGGTCCAATTGCCGACATCAACGGATATCTGCGATATTGTTTGCGCACGATTAAAAGACCTGATCGGCGATGCGATAGTCGGTGTAAACACATACGATCCGGAGCACAAAACCCTGACACCCAGATGTCTGAAAGGACTTGAAGGGAACCTGCTGAAAGCTGTCACCGAACTGCTGGGATGGAATCCTAAAAACGCAAGTTACGGCGTAGTCACGGATGACGCGATAAAGGAACTCCTGACCGGAAAAGTTGTGCGCATGGATGACGGAGTTCACCAGTTGTTTTTCGGCGCAGTTCCCCAAACCCTCTGCCGTGCGGCGGAAAAGCTGCTCGGTATCAAAGCTGTTTACAATGTCGGTTTTAGAAAAGGAAACATCCTTTTCGGCAATGCTGTAATCCTCCTGCGCGGCGAAACCGTTATTAATTCGGAAGCAGTCCAGACGTTCGCGAACCAGATTGCTATTGTGATCGAGCGACGGCGGACGGAAGAAGAATTGATCCGACTCAATGAAGAGCTGGAACGCCGGATCGATGCGCGAACGGCGGATCTGGAGGCAGCCAACAGCGAGTTGGAATCGTTTTCCTACTCGGTGTCCCACGATCTGCGCGCACCGTTGCGGGCCATTGACGGATTCGGCAAGGCGCTCGAGGAAGACTACAGCGCAACGCTTGACGGGCAGGCAAACGACTACCTGCGCCGCATAAGGGCAGGAACCGAACGTATGCTGAAATTGATTGACGACATGCTGGAACTGGCAAGAACCGCCAGGAAGGAAATGGTCTACGGCAGAGTCAACCTGTCGTCGATCGCAAAAAACATCGCGGACCGGCTGGAGAAATCGGAACCTAACCGGCAGGCGATGTGGACGATCGAAGAAGGAATGCATGTGCACGGCGATTCGCGTTTACTGGAAGCGGTGATGGAGAACCTGCTGTCCAACGCATGGAAATTCACATCCCGAAAACAACTGACAAGAATTACGGCAGGCTCGATTCCCTCGGCAGGAGGCGCGAAAAAAGCCGCGCTGGACACAAACGTGTTTTTCGTGCAGGATAATGGGGTGGGACTGGATATGGCAACGGCCGGGAGGCTGTTCGGCGCGTTCCAGAGGTTTCACCCCGCAACCGAATTTCCAGGAATAGGGGTGGGGCTGGCAACAGTCCGGCGCATTATTCACAGGCATGGCGGACGAATCTGGGCAGAAAGCGCGGTCGGGAAGGGCGCAACGTTTTTCTTCTCTCTTCCGACGGGCAAGGAGTCAATGGATGACAGCGCAACTGAAGCGGGGACAGGCCGGGAACGTCAGTGAACGTGATTCGATTGGAAAACAGGGAATCGCACAGGCAGGCGCCGGAAACGGGCGACTGTATCTGTTGATTGTGGAGGATTCCGAGGACGACGCTGTTCTTCTTGTGCGGACGCTCGAAAGGCAGGGTTATAACATCGAGCATATGCGTGTGCACGGCCGCAACCCGATGAAATCAGCCCTTCGCCGCAAATCGTGGGATGCGATAGTCGCCGATTATGTCATACCCGGGTTTGGCGCAATTCCAGCCCTAAAACTCCTGCAGGAGATGGGGCTCGATATCCCGTTCCTGATCGTATCCGGCGTGATAGGCGAAGAACAGGCCGTGGAGGCGATGCGGGCTGGCGCCCACGATTATCTCCTTAAAAGCCGGCTGACCAGATTGGGCCCGGCGATTGAACGGGAAATCAAGGAAGCCGCTGTCCGCCGCGCGAGAAAGGAAGCGGAAGCGGCTTTGAAGAAGTCAACTGCCGATCTGGCCGCTCAGAAAACAAAACTTGAACACAAGAATATCGCCCTCCAGGAGATTCTCGAACAGATCGAAATCGAAAAGAACCGGATTCGAACCGATATCGCAAAGAACCTGGAGCGGACAGTAATACCGGTATTGCGCCGACTGAACAGCAGGACCGATGAAACCGGCCGCAGGGAAATAGAGCTTCTTCATGGTTCATTGCGCAACCTGGCCTCGGATCAGGACATCAAGCTTGCCGCAGCTCTTTCCGCCCTGTCTCCTCGCCAGTTCGAAATATGCAACCTGATTCGCGGCGGAATGACCAGCAGCAAGGATATTGCATCCTCCCTGAGCATCTCTCCCAGAACCGTCGAAACCCAGCGTAATGTAATACGAAAAAAACTCGGCTTGCGCGGCAAAGGCATGAACCTCGCGACACACCTCAAGACACTGAGGTAGACCGGAACCGGATATAATCATTCTGCGTATTTGATCTACGCAAAATACCCGTCATAATTACATGATGTAATTAATACCGCATCGTGTATTATCGTTGTATTATCATTGTTTATAAATGCCATCGAAAAGGGGGCCGAATGGTGCAAAAGTCAAAACTTAGAGTTCTCATTCTCGAGGATTCCGAGGATGATGTTCTTTTGATTCTGCGCACCCTGCGAAAGAGCGGATTGGAAATTGATTATCAGCATGTAGATTCCCCCGAGTCCCTGGAAGAGGCGCTCGCCTCGCGCTGGGATATCATCCTGGTCGATTATTCGCTTCCCAGCTTCACGGGACTCGATGCCCTGTCGATTATTCGCGGAAGAGGGATCGAGACTCCAGTAATAATGGTTTCCGGCGCCATGGGCGAAGATATTGCCGTGGCCGCACTGAAAGCCGGCGCCAATGATTACCTGATGAAGGACAACCTGTCCAAGCTCGCCCCGGACATCCAGCGAGAGATGAAGGAAGCCAGCCTCCGGAGGGCACACAAGAACACCGAAAAAGAGAATCTTCTGCTCGCCACCGCCATAGAACAGGCTGCCGAAGCCATCACGATCACCGACCCGAACGGCGTCATACAGTATGTCAATCCTGCATTCGAGAAGATCAGCGGTTATTCCCGGGATGAAATCATAGGCGCAAAGCCATCGGTGGTAAAAAGCGGCCAGCATACCCAGGCTTTTTATGAGGAACTCTGGCGCTCCATCAGGGCCGGGAAGATATGGCACGGTCATTTCATAAACAAGCGGAAAGACGGTTCCCTGTACGAGGAAGAAGCCGTGATATCGCCGGTTCATGGAGAATCGGGCCGGATTGTCAATTACGTTTCAGTAAAAAGGGACGTCACTCAAGAGGTCGCACTGGAGAAACAAGCCACTGAATCACAGAAAATGGCGGCCATAGGACTGCTTTCCCACAAGGTGGCTCATGACCTGACCAATATGCTCGTGATCATCCAGGGGCATGCCCAACTCGCGAAGAAAGAAGCGTCCCAGTCGCCGGTAATCAAGGAACACCTCGACATGATCATGAGGGAAGTCGGCCGGATATGCACGATGACTGCGGAACTGCTCGCGTTCGCGAATCCTGCCCCGCTGTCACCGGATGTTTCCCTTCTGGACAAAATCGTGGCCGGCATTGAAGGCATGCTCAAGAGAACAGCTCCTCCCAACATCAATGTCCGGATCGAAACAAAACCGGGTGTACGCGTGAACACGGATATTCCACGCTTGGAACAGGCGATTCTTCATGTTGTCATGAACGCAGTGGATGCAATGCCGGACGGTGGCGATATGATAATCAGGGCCGGAATGGCAGGCAGCAACACAGAGGACACGCTGAACTTGAGAAGAAACGTTGCGCTTCAGTCTCCGCAGCCGGAACGCTGGGCGGTCATTGCTGTTACAGACACAGGTTGCGGCATACCCGAAGATGTTGTATCGCGGGTTTTCGACCCGTTCTACACCACGAAGAAAAGCACCGGACATGCCGGACTCGGCCTAGCCACAGCTTACCGGATTGTTAAACAGCACGACGGATATATAACGATACGAAGCAAGCCCGGCGTAGGCTCCACGGTGCGGATATTCCTCCCGATCGTGGAATAATGCAGGATCATCGATCTTTCCTTCGGAGAGGCTTCCTCAATTTCCGGTGAATGGAGCAATTGTTCTTAACGGCGGGGCTTTGACTTCGACCGATTGTGCCGATTTCGCCTGTGACTGGCCTGTTTCGCGGAATTACGCACCCGGCCGCCGGACAACAGTTTCTTGACCGTGTTCCAGTGCGCATCGAGTTCCGCAAGAGTGCAGTCGGTAGTCTTGCGGCCCTCGCTCCACACCCGTTCCTCGACCGCGCGGAACCTGCGACTGAAACGCTCAACCGCGGAATCCAGGGCGCACTCCGCATCCACACCCTTGAAGCGCGCCAGGTTTACCGATGCAAAAAGCAAATCTCCAAGCTCATCGGAAAACCTGGATTTATCGCCCGATTCCAGCGCCTCGCGCATTTCCCGGTGTTCCTCCCGGACCTTGGCCTCGACATCCCTGACATCGGTCCAGTCGAATCCGACGCGCGCCGCCTTTGCCTGTGTTCTTTGCGCCCTCAGTAATGCCGGCAAACTGCGCGGAACACCGTCCAACGCCGAACGTCGGCCTTTCCCGTGAGATTTTTCGTGGGCCTTGATTTCCTCCCAGCGCTTCAGGACTTCCGCGGAATTCCGCGCCTTTTCCCCGCCGAACACGTGCGGATGACGCCTCACGAGCTTGGCGGCAAGCCGTTCCGCCACGTCGTAGAAATCGAAACGCCCCTCTTCCCTGCGTATTTGCGCCTGGAACAACACCTGGAGGAGAATGTCTCCAAGCTCATCCATATGCTTGTCCGGATCCCCGGAACGAATGGCGTCAACAAGCTCGTAACACTCTTCCACAAGAAACTGCTGAAGGGTGTCCAGCGTCTGTTCGCGATCCCATGGACAGCCGTTGCGGGACCGGAGGCGGCTCATCATATCAACGAGTGAGGTCACGGATCCGGCGCGTGGTTCTGATTGCGCAGAATTCCTTGCCGCACATCGAGCAGTGGTCATCTTTCCCATCCCCGCATTCCTTTGTCTGCATGTATCTTTCCCGGGCCCGTTTCCCGTCGAGGGCCAGAGAAAACTGGCGTTCCCAGTCAAAATCCATCCTTGCGCGCGACATTGCGTCGTCCACGTCGCGAGCTCCGGGCAATTTCCTGCCGACATCCGCGGCATGCGCCGCGATCCTGAAGGCAATTACACCCTCCCGCACCTCTTCGGCCGTGGGCAGCCCGAGATGTTCAGCCGGGGTCACGTAGCACAACAACGCGGCCCCGTGAAACGCGGCCACAGTCGCGCCTATGCAGGAAGCTATGTGATCATAACCGGCCGCGATATCGGTAACAACCGGGCCAAGGACATAGAACGGCGCGCCGTCGCAAACTTCCTGTTCGCGCTCGATGTTCATGCGAATCTGGTCGAACGGCACATGTCCAGGTCCTTCCACCATGACCTGTACACCCCTCTGCCTGCAACGCCGCACAAGATCGCCGAGAATGTCCAGCTCCGCGAACTGCGCTTTGTCGCTTGCGTCCGCCAGACAACCCGGCCGCAGCCCGTCACCAAGTGAAACCGTCACATCGTGCGCAGCGCAAATATCCAGGATTTCATCCCACGCGGAATACAGCGGATTTTCCCTCTCATGGCACACCATCCATTCCGCCATGAGCGCTCCACCCCTGCTAACGATTCCCATCACACGCCCGGTCGCCAGCTCAACGTGCTTCCTGAGCAACCCCGCATGCAAGGTCATGAAGTCAACGCCCTGCCGTGCCTGTTCTTCGATCACGGATAGAATAACACCGGGATCCATTTCTTTCGCGCTCCCGCCGGCACGCCACATCGCCTCGTAAAGAGGCACTGTTCCAAAAGGAACAGGGCTCCGACCGAGCATTGACATCCTGAGCTCGGCAATATCCGGCCCGACACTCAGGTCCATCACGCAATCCGCTCCAGCCGAGAGTGCTGTTGTAAGCTTGGAGAGTTCCTCTTCTTCGCCTGACCGCAAGGTCGACCTTCCGATATTGGCGTTGACCTTGGTGCGAAAGCGACGGCCTATGACCGCCGGACTGAGAACGACGTGCCCCGGATTCGCCGGCAGCACGGCTCGGCCTGCGGCGATTTCCGCGCGAACAATTTCCGGAGTCGTTTTTTCGGCGCCGGCGGCCGCAATCATCGCGGGCGTGACCCGTCCGTGAAGGGCTTCCGTAAACTGGGTATTCATCCTGCGTTACCGATCCTGCATTACCGAAGCCGCTATTTCATGGCAGGCGCCTTCGGTAAGCTTGTCGAAAAAGTAATCCACGCCGCTGAAATCATGATGTTCCGTAAACGCGTCAGGAACGGCAACACAATGCATACCGGCCGACAATGCCGCCTTGGCCGCAACTGCGCTCGTTACCAACGCCGTGCTACCCAACGCGGGAACAGCCATGGATTTAGCAAGTTTGAGCCATGCGTCAGCAGTCGGAAAATCCCGACCATCGCGCGCCACCGGGAACAGGGCCGTCAACGCGGCATCAAATCCCGCTTTCTCCATCAACGAGACCGCCGTTTCCCTGTCCAGCGAACTGATCGCGCCTGTTTTGCCTCCGCGTTTATGGACATCATCAATGATTTTACAGAGAAGCGCATTTCGTTTCATGCGTCCGGCGGATATTTCTTTTTCCCATGCGTCCATTATCTCATCGGCCAACTTGCCGGCCGACAACCGTTTCTTACCGATCTTGTCGAGAATTACAGCAACGCGCTGCTCGTCGTACTGCATGGAACAAAACCGTTTGTACATGTCCTCGGTGAAATCCGCGTCACGCTCACCGAACAGCCGTTTACAAACTCCGTACATGATGTTTCGTCCGTCAACCGCCGATGCTTCCAGCTCGAACAAAAATGCAACCGGGCGTTTCACTGTCGGAATTTCCCGGCTACGTGTTTTCTCTGATGCCATCGTTTGTCTCCTTCCTTATTGAACAGGCACAGCACTATATGCACATCGCCCTGCGCCGTCAACGGCTAGTCACTTCTTTCATTGTCGCCGGAATTTCCCCGATAACGTCGCCGGCGACCATTCCGGTCTGTCCCATGCGCAACGAAACCCTGTCGCCGGCCCTGCCATGAATCCACACGGCAGCCCGCGCGGCGTCACGGGCCTCGAGTCCCTGCGCCAGAAGGCCTGCAAGCAGACCGGCAAGCGCATCGCCCATACCTGCGGTTGCCATCCCCGGATTGCCGGTGGAGTTGACGGCGAGAGGTTTCAACCTGCACGCCACTATGGTTCCGGCCCCCTTAAGCACAATCACGGAATTTGTCGCATCCGCCGCCCTGGATGCGGTCCCGGCCCTGTCAGCCTGTACCTCGGCCGGGGCCATGCCCATGAAACTGCCCATCTCACCCGGATGCGGAGTCATTACCACGGGACAATACGCGCTTTTAACACTCCTGTCCTCGCATCGCTGGGCGCTTATGGCGTCGGCATCAAGCACGACCGGCTTCTTGCTGCGATGCAACAGGTTCTTCAAAAGCAGGCGGGCGTGGGCATGTTTTCCCATTCCCGGCCCCAGGAGAATCGCGTCGAACAAATCCGGATCAACTTTGGACCAGAGGTCTCCTGACAGGGTCTTCTCCTCTGTTTCGTCCGCGGGATGTACCATGATTTCCTGCGCCATGCATGCGGTCTGTGCCGCTACCGACCTGGGCACGATAGCCGTCACAAGCCCTGCGCCGGAACGCAGCGCCGCTTTCGCCGCCATGGCAACCGCCCCGGAAAAACCCACGGATCCGCCGACAACGAGCACATGACCGTATGTTCCCTTGTGCGAAGCCCTGTTCCTCCGCGCAATAAGCTGTCTGATATCCTGGAGCACCGTCAGTTCTGTCCCGGCCTCAATCGAATCGATCAATGCGGGTGGAGTTCCGATGTCGGCCACGGCAACGCTTCCGGCAAGGGCTATACCCGGAGACTCCGCGAAGCCTTTCTTGGGCAACCCCATTGTCACCGTGATATCGGCGGCAACCGCATTCCCGATTGCCACACCGGTGTTTGCATCCATTCCCGACGGCACGTCTATTGCCACGACGAGACTGCGCGACGATGCGTTGTTAATGTACGCGACAGCCGACTCCGCCACATCCCGGACATGGCCGCGAATGCCCGTGCCTAATACGCCGTCAACCACGATGTGATGCCGGTGCTCCTCGGCGGAAACGACGCGCCAACTTTCACTGTCCGGCAATTCCCTGACTTTCAAGCCCGTATCAAGCAGCCGGCGCAAATGTGTCTTTGCGTCGCCTTCCACCATGGACATGGCCCCGGCAAGCCATATTTCCGTGCGTACGCCCTCCCATGCAAGATAGCGCGCCGCGGCAAATGCGTCCCCGCCGTTGTTTCCACAGCCGGCCACGAGAAGCACGGAAGGCGTCATGCGCCCGGTCAGTTCAATGACATCAAGCACGGCATCGGCTACGCCCTTGCCCGCACGATCCATCAGGACTTCCCCTGGGATACCGAACTCGTTGATAGTACGCGCGTCCAGTTCGCGCATTTCCGCCGCGCTTACGGTTTTCATGGTCTTGCCCCGCCCGGCTCCGCCGACTGGCCATGCTGTTCGGGCAGTTTTATCTGCCGCACATACAAAGGAATGGAGCCTTCCTGCCTTCCGTCTATCGCAAGATCAATGGTGTATTCGCCGAATTGTTCAAGTTTAACCTGCTGCATGTTGAGGATCAGGTTCGCCACAGTGGTGGTGTCCTCCGGCCTGAAACGTACCGTAACTGAGCCATCCATGGGCGGCAACACGTATTTCCCGTCCTCATCCGCGAAAGTCAGCCTGATCGCATGGGGCCCCTCCTCGATCCGCTCGAATCTTACCCGAACTGCTATGGAACCGGCAGGGTGCGTAACAGGGGTCTGGGGCGCAAGAATGGTGTCAAAAGATCCAAGTACGTTCAATTTTCCGTGGGAATCCGTGGCCGCATCGCACAAAGTAAGAACTTCGACTTTCATTAGCATCCCCCTCCCAAGTGGCTTACAGGCCAGAAAAGTTAAGCCAACATACCATCTTTGCTCTTCCCCGGCAAGTTCGCGTTTTTCAGCATTATTAGGTTTGACTGCACGATAACCTGACTCTATAATTATTATATCAAAAAAGGGTTTGTTGTTTCACTGGTTTTTCATGCATCTTTTGTTCCGGAGCCGCATTCAGGGCGACCCAGGCTGGACGGCTGAACTGCCGGAATATCCCGCGCGAAAACGCGGGGAACTTCATCTGCAATAGCGGGGGAAAGATGAAGATCCTGGTGATAGACGACAATAAACGCCTGCTGAATACGCTGAGCCTCGCGTTGTCCACGATGGGACACGAAGTACGGTGCACATTCGGAGCCGACACCGCCGCCCAACACACACAGAACGAGCATTTCGACTTTATCCTGCTCGATTACAAAATGCCGTCCCATGACGGTATCTGGTTCATGCGAAACGCCCGTATCTCCAAAGGCACAAAAGTGCTGCTCATGACGGCGTTCGTCAGCAATACAGTCATTGCTGAAATGTTCAAACTCGGCGTGTCAGGTTACCTGATAAAACCCTTTGATGCTGCGGAATTGCTGCGCCATCTGGAGTTTCACTCCAGGACCATATCGGCAGCCGGGAAGACCAACGGATAACACCCATCAATCAGTCGTATTCGACGGAGATTTTACGCTCGTCGGACGCAGAAGCCGCTGCAAAATAAACCCTGACCGTTCCTTCAGGCAGCAGTCCTTCCGCGCGTTCGGCCCATTCCACGGCTGTTACGCCGTTCCCTCGGGCATAGTCCTCAAACCCGATGTTAAGGACTTCGTCGGCATCTCGCATCCTGTAAAGATCCAGATGGTAGAGAGTCCTGGCGGCCTTGTATTCCCTGGCTATCGTGAAAGTGGGACTTGTAACCGGCCTTGTTATGCCAAGCGCCCGGGCCATGCCCTGTACGAAACATGTCTTGCCGCTGCCAAGTCCGCCATACAACGCAAAGACAGATTTCCCTGGCAGTTCGCGCAGGAGTAAAGCCGCAAGGGCTTTTGTTTCTTCAGCGCTTTGTGTAGTGAAATACTTCTTCACCGGCGGCCTCTTTTGTTTTCCGGGAAATGCTCATAGCCGCATCCGAGTCCTGAAACTCGGCCATCCGGCATGACACACTCGATTCTCCCGCGGTTGCCGGTGATCCGGCCGATCAGGGAAACATGTAGCCTGAATCTGCGGGCCCACGCTTTTGTGAACGCGACACGCCTGCTTTCAGGAACAGTGAACAGGAGTTCATAATCCTCGCCGTCGGAAAACGCATGCTCCAGCGGCGATCCCGCCCCCCTGCCCGCCGCCACATCCGGAGACACGGGGATCGCAGACGCGACAAGCCGCGCGCCCGCACCGGAAGAGTCGGCAAGACGCGGCAAGTCCGCGGCAAGCCCGTCGCTGACATCCATCATTGCGGACGCCCATTCGTATTTTCGCAGCCAGCCGCCTTCCTGCAGGCGCGGCGGGAACCGAAGGTGGCGGCCGCGACAACCGCTTCCGCCAAGCCGGCCAGTCACATATAACGCATCGCCCGGCCGGGTGCCGGACCGCAGAACTGCCGTCCCGGCCGGAACCCGGCCGACGGCAAAAACGTGGAGTTCA
>Ga0172375_10009042_pt1 | contig 13235 bp, 12 predicted proteins | sample LakKiv1m_FD_114537 | JGI IMG/M metagenome (GOLD analysis project Ga0172375, IMG submission 114537) | Freshwater microbial communities from Kabuno Bay, South-Kivu, Congo - kab_092012_11.1m | ecosystem: Environmental > Aquatic > Freshwater > Lake | place: Democratic Republic of the Congo...
ACGAATGTCTCCTGATGCTTGGATGGTTGATGATGCATACAGTGATGCGCCCGTCGTCGTGGCAAAGATGTCTCCCATGGAGTAGAGCGTGCTATCGAGATTGAGCACGGCGGTGTCGGTTGCTTGAATATCAGTAGAAATATTTTTCCCTCCACGAATAGTAAATGTGTCTCCGTCATTGATGGTCTGTGTGTCAACATCATCCCCCGCCATCGTGAACGAATTGAATGATCCTGTTCCTCCGCCCGCGCCCAAACACATTCCCCGTACACGCACACATCCTGAAGCCACATCAATCCCCCCCGCAAAAGAACTCGTACCTGCCCCAGCAACTTTAACAGTGTCGTTAATGTATGCGCTTCCCCCAACTGCAAATTGTTGCGCGGGAGATGTGGTGTTCACACCCACAAATCCGTCTGACTTGCGCACAATAAGATCATTTGCATTGACCGAAAAATTCCCGAGCATACTAAAGTTTGTATTCGCCGCTCCAAACGAAACATCCGGATCAGAAACAATAAGATTTCCCGTTGTTGAAATATCAAGTGTTCCATCCATGTCGACGGTTGAGACCGCGCTAAACGTGAGCGTGGTTCCCGAATATGTGTCCGTGACATCCTTGCGCAAAAATTGTGATGATGTAAGGCCATTCAGTGTGAGTGCATTCGTGGATGTTGCAACCCACGACGGCACACCACTCGACACACCGAGCACCTGTCCCTTTGCCCCTATGGGGAGTTTCGTTAGTGTATTTGCGCCATTTGCGTACAACACATCTCCCTGTATGTATGAGTTTTGTCCGGTTCCTCCTGATGTTGGCCCAAGTGCACTGTCGAGCGTCACTGTTGATGTTGCGTGAAGTGTCCCCACCTTTAAATTCCCAGTAACTACTCCATCGCCCTCAACCGACAATCTTCGTGATGGCGACGTCGTACCAACTCCCACACGTTCATTCGCCGTATCAATCGCAAAATAATCTGCTGATCCAATACTTGAGGCATTCGCATAATACGCCACACGATTCGCAGTTCCGTTTTGTACACTTCCTGCGCTTCCCCCCGCAACACACACTCCTTCGATCGCAAAACACCCCGCGGCAACATCAATACCATTTGCATACGTACTCGTCGCGGTCCCCGCAACCTTGAGTGCACCCCCAATATATTCATTCCCTGACAATGCGAGTTGCGCCGCGGGGCTCGTCGTTCCGAGGCCTACATTTCCCTTCGCATCAACAAATAAAAATGGCGACGACGTTCCGGTGTCCCCAATAGCGAGCGTCGGAGTGCCTCCCCTCTGCTCAATCACAAGGCCTGCAGTAAACGCGGGAGTAGATGTCCCAATAGAAACTGAGTCATTTGCATTCGCGAGTTGCACCACAGACCCTTGATCACGCCATCCCGAACTATCAGCACAACCCGTAGACGCAGTACACACATCTGAGCCGTTATATGTGAACGTCTCCCCCTTCAACGTAATTTGTGAACGAGCACTCCCTAATTTAATCGTTCGCCCGAATGCACCAAAATCATCCGATGAAAGTGATCCGGTGAACGACGCGTTCTTTCCAAAAATAGACTGTTTGAATTGTGCTGTTTGCGTAAAATAACTTGATCCGTTCACGTACAAATTCTCAGTATTTACCTCGGTCGTTCCTGTTATCACGGGGGCGCTCACCGACTCACGCGCAGAAATTACCCGACCCTGAATAACATTTCCCAAAATAAATCCCTCCGCCTCAAGATCACGAACTTTTGTAAAACCATGAACCGCCAAGTTTCCTGCAACATCAACATCTGCAAGTGCGCGAATGTTTCCATTGACCTCAAGTTCGGACAGCAATTTTGTTGCCCCGCGAACGAGCAATGATTTTCCCACGGTAACTACGCCCTCAAGATGCACATCTTCGTATGTCACGTTTCCGTTCTTCGTGACGAACGCCAATGTAAATTGTTCACTCGACATACCATCAATGGCGTCGGCGTTTAAGTTTTCGACTTTCGTGGTGGAATCAACAACGATAGGCGCGACTCCATTTGCAACGTGAGATTTCAACTGACCGTCCGTCTCGATGTGACCTCGAATCGCAACATTTCCATTTTCATCGAGCAACAACACCTCACCGCTTCCTGTGCCCGCGCGATGACCCATGATAGTGTCTGCATCCTTCACCACGTTCCATGCTGTTGTCATTGCATCATCCACCCATCCCCAAACTCCACGGATAGGAGAAATCGCAAACGCAATAATGAGCGCGAGCAACACTCCCGTACGCCAGTAGTGTTTTGTTGCATCATGAAATAATTTTTGAAATCCTCGCACACCACGTGTCACCATTCCTTGCTGAGCAGAAATTGAAAGATCCATGAATTTCACGAATCGCGAAAGAAACGCAACAAATATTTCGTCATCATTTCGCGCTGGTGGTTTTGTGTTGTTCCCTGCTTGGTTGCGTGCTACGGCTTCTTGCTTCTCGGTATTCACCACTATCGTGGGAGTTGGTGTGATGCGGTTTTCTGTAAAAACACTTTCAAGCATGGTGCCTGTCGAAACTGTTTTTTGTGAGCGAGCGACCTCTGGGGCAACAACGGTAAATGCCTCAAGTAAAGAATCTGATGCTTTGTGCGATGCGCGCTGAGCAACCATATACGCATTGAGTGAGGAAACCGTCGTGTGCCAAACCCCATCAACTTTTGTCGCGCGCAACTTTCCCTGTCGCGCAAGTAGACTCAAATACTCCGCAGAATACGGAGAATGTTTTGATATTTCTGAAAGTGGTTTTAAATCTTCTTGCATATGCCCGCCGATACGATATCGGCTTGTGTATTCAGTATAAATGACATGTCTGACATTCATGGGTAGTCACAAAAAACAAACCTGTGAAGAACTTTTTTAAAAAAATCCGCTAAAAAATTTATCACAAAATGTTTTGTGCACACTGCAATTACAATCATAAAGATCGTATTCGCATTTCGATTTCAAAGACTCATTTCGCACAAAAAATTCATCAACTCATTCCTCTCATGCGCAAAAATGTTGTCCACAAGCTCCTATATAAACATTGATACTTCTGTATTAACATAGTCATATATCCTCTATCATTTATTAATGTTTATGAAGAATGAATATCTATCCGTAAAGGACGCTGCAGCATTACTCGGAGTAACCCCACTTACCATTCGCAACTGGGATTCGCGCGGACGACTTACGGCATACCGCCATCCCATCAATAACTACCGTATGTTCAAGAAATCAGATGTTGAGGCGATTCTTGCGGATTTTAAACCACGAGAAAAGCGCTCAAAATCTGGTCTCCGAAAACTCAGTGTTGCCTACGAAGACGAGGTCTCATAGCACCCCCCTATGGTAAAAGAAAACACCCCAACTTTCGTTGGGGTGTTTTCATAGTATGACACGCGATAAGCCGGATTCTGTCGAGGACAGTCATTCATCTAGGCTCGTGATTTCTCTTGAGCTCAAGCCTGAACAAAGATCAAATGATCAATACGTCAGTTGCACCGAGTAAGGTTTTCCATCGCGCGCTGTTGCCAGCACGCGCCGTGAGCTCTTACCTCACAATTTCACCCTTGCCGATTTTGCCCACCACAGGTGGTTGCAAAATCGAGCACCCTGAGCGCATCTCGATATTTTCGAGAGATGCGTCGAAGGGCATTTTATCCTCCCTCGACTTTGCTCGGGACGCTCAATTTTGCAGCTGCCTATGGCAGGCAAAATTGGCGGTTTTGTTTCTGTGGCACTTTCTCGTCATGCGCATTGCTGCCCATGAGGTGGGTGTTACCCACTACCCATACCGATGCTCCGCACGGGAAGCACGAAATTCAAAGCACGAAGTACGAAACAAATTCAACTACTTAAATTCAAAAACGTTTCGAATTTCGGATTTCGATATTCGTATTTCCAGTGCGAAGCACTGGTGGTGTCCGGACTTTCCTCCCCCTCACCCAGAAAAGCATCTTGTTCTCTGTCTATGTTTTTTCTGGGTGAGGGGGCGACTGTCTACGCGTCACCAGCACAGTAGCACAGTACAAAATAAAAACAAGCGCCCATTACTGGGCGCATAAGTGCGTGGTGATGTTCAGCGAGAGTATTCTCCATTGTTGTTGTATATACAACGGCTGACACACCACATGTGTGATACTGCAGTTATCAACCGCAATGCCGTAATACTGATGCTTGAGTGTTTGTCCCGAGCTGCCCTCCCCCGCTATCATGCGCATCAGCATCGCGCGGATAAAAAATCCGTGAGAGCATATCGCTGTCGTTTCTTTCAGCGCGCACATAAACTGAAGTGCCTCATCTACACGCGCGATGATATCGGCGTATGATTCTCCGTCTTCTGCCTTTTCATCTTCTTCAAATAGACTATGCACCCACTGTGTGTACAGAGGACGAACAGACACATCATCGACTCGCCTATTGAGTAATCGTGATGGTTTTTCGCGCTCAACAAAGAGTGCGTTCTCCTCGACGGCAAGCCCGAGCGCACTCCCCAAAATAGCTGCAGTTTCTCGTGCGCGAGGATAATGACTCGCAATAATACGCTTCACACCTGCGTGAGCGAGCGTCGCCGACAGCATTCCTGCCTGTTCTCTTCCTTTGGGGTTGAGTGGTGAATTGGGGTGCTGATAGCGCGACCCTACATTCCCCTTGCTCTCTCCATGACGAATGAGATAGATATGAGTCGATTTTTCACTATTCATGTGTCACACCTCGAAACAGATTCATGGGCATTATACATATGCCGTCTCAAAACACAAAACCCCGTTTCCGGGGTTTTGTGTCCTTATCTACCTCTTTATTTTACCGCCTTGTACGCGTTCCGCAAGGGATAAACCATTATCTCCTACGTCGCAAGAACGCAGGAATGGCGTCCCATTCTTCTTCTTGATTCTTACTCACCTCTTCTGCTTCTTTTGGCGCAATCTCAGGCTTCATAGCAACTGGTTCGCGCATCGGAGTGGCAGGAATGGGGGCTGGAGAGGGATTAAGTGGAATCGCCTTTGCTTCTCCCCGAAAAGGAAGTGGGATATTCACGGCGGCCTCCCGACTCCTCTCTCCCATGTGTGGGTCGTTTGCGAATCCCGTCGCAATCATGGTTACTTTGATTTCTCCTTTTTTGAGTTTTTCTGAGTGCATTGCTCCAAAGATAATGCGCGCATCTTTTGCGATCGGCTCGGTGATTACACGAGCGGCTTCATTGATTTCCCACATAGTTAGATCCGGTCCGCCAGCGATAGAGAACAGCACACCTCTCGCACCATCAATCGACATATCAAGTAGTGGCGAATTGATTGCTTTTTCTGCGGCCTCAACCGCTCTCCGATCACCTGATCCGAGTCCAATACCCATGAGTGCGGTGCCCGCGTTTCTCATAATTGAACGAACGTCCGCAAAGTCGACGTTGATAATACCCGGCATCGTAATCAAATCAGAAATACCCTCTACTGCCTGTCGCAAAATTTCATCACACATCGCAAACGCCTTCAAAAAGGGTGTCTGTTTTTCAATCACATCAAAAAGTTTGTCGTTGGGAATAACAATCATTGCATCCACCGATGTCACGAGGGCCCGGAGCCCTTCTTCGGCAAATCGTGCGCGCTCAAGCCCCTCAAATGAAAATGGCTTTGTGACCACACCAACAGAAAGCGCTCCTAAATCACGCGCAATACTCGCGACGACTGGCCCTGCTCCTGTTCCTGTTCCGCCACCGAATCCGCACGCAACAAAAACCATGTCTGCCCCCTTGAGGGCTTCGGCGATCTCCTCACGAGACTCTTCAGCGGCGCGCCGTCCAACATCGGGGTCCATTCCTGTCCCAAGTCCCCTTGTGATGTTGCGGCCGATATGAATTTTTCGGTTCGCCGGTGATTGGTAAAGGTCCTGCGCATCGGTATTAATCGCAATAAAGTCCACTCCCTGGACTTTTGAGTGAATCATGTGTGCAATAGCATTCCCGCCCGCACCCCCAACACCAACCACGCGAATGCGTGCAAACGATTCAACATCGGGCTTAATCCTCGGCATAGTGATACTATGCTAGCCCCCCAGAGGCGCGCAGTCAAATGCCCCCTCACCCAGAAAAAGCGTCATGCATTTCTGCACGACGGCGGGCTCATAACCGTTATCTTGCAATGTTATTTCCTAAAACAATCACACGAACACGCGCGTTGCGCAACGCTTTTCTGGGTGAGGGGCTATGGGATGAGTTGCTTGACAAACTTTCGTATCATATTGAAAAACGGAGACGGGCCCCTCTTGATTTGTTCTTCATCTTGCATACCCACCATCGCAAGACCGAGTGCCGTCGTCCATTCTGGGCCCGATACGTGTGATGCCTTTCCACCAATACCCTCTGGGGAACCCAAAAACGCCGGCAACTTTAATTCCTTCTTTGCGTGCTCAACAATACCAGAAAGTTGCGCTCCCCCACCCGTAATCACCACTCCTCCAGGGAGCAGTGCCGCACGATTAATCTTTTTTAAATGCTTCGTCGTTAATTCAAAAATATCCGAAAGACGCGCAGTAACAATATCTTGAAGCTTGCGTTGTGAAAAAATATGTTTGTCCCCTGTTGATGGCAATTCAACCGCAACCTCGCGCTTACTCACATCCATAAGTGACGCAAACGATTTCTTGACCACCTCGGCATCGTCAATATGAATTTGAAATCCTAATGCAATATCTTGTGTGATGTGCAGTGATCCGATAGGAAATACTTCAAGTGAAATTAACTGCCCCTCCTCCCACACACCAATTTCTGTCGTCTGTGCGCCAAAGTTCATGAGGAGCACACCGATTTCTTTTTGTCTTCGTGACAGTAACAGTGAGGCGTCTGCAATAATCCCCGCGGTAAACAGTTCTGCGTGAACCCCTGCGAGGTCAAGCGCATCTGCAAGTTGTCGATAATATGGTTGAAATGTGGTAACAAAAAGCATGTCTGCTTCAAGTCGACGGCCACTCATTCCTTTCGGGTCCATAACTGCAGATTCTCCGTCAATACGAAACCCGTGAGGTTCACGAAATACGATCGCGCGATTTGTGAGACGAGGAAGTGTTTCTTCGGCGTTTGCAAGCGCACGAATAAGATCTTCTTCGCCAATCACTTCGTCGGCTCGCGATATGGCAACCGCACCTCTTCCGAGATGCGTTTCAAGTCGATGATCCCCCACTCCCGCCACCACCGCACGAACAGTGATGCCGGTGTTCTTTTTTATTTGGCCCGTAAGTTCGCGGATGGTATGTGCGACAACATCAGGATTCGCCACAGCTCCCTTTCGCATACCCTCCGCTTTTGCGCTCGCACTCGCAATAACCGAAAAACCCCCTGTAGAAAGTGTTTCTGCAAGAACAAGGCGAACATTCGCCGAACCTATGTCGAGACCTGCGACGTATTCATTTTTTGCCATAGCTCACTTCGAGGCCGTCGAAAGGAGCGTTTTTACAATTGCAGCAATGCGATCTCCCGATGCACGGTTTCCAATAACCGCAACAACTGATTTCATCACCTTACCAAAATCCGCCACACTCGTTGCGCTCACCGCACGAATGCTTTCCTCAACGAAACGCGTCACCTCGTCGTCTCCAAGTTCTGGAGGCAAGTACACCGCAAGCATATCTGCCTCATGTTGCTCAGATTCCGCGAGATCAGCACGATTTGCTTTTGTGTATTCGTTCACTGCATCTCGGCGCTTCCGTACTTCTTGGCGAATAACATCGAGTATTTCTTCATTCGAAAGACCGACGTCCTTCTTGCGATCATTGATGGCGCGATTTTGCATCGCCGACATCAACATCCGAAGGGTCGTAGCCTTTTCGGAATCTTTTGCAATAAGTGCGGCTTTTAAGTCAGCAGCAATTTGGGTGTTTAAGTCCATATTATTCTGCCTTCTTGCCTAACTTACGCATGCGCTCGAATACCTTTCGCTTTTCGATACGGTGCAATGCCTCGCGCTTCTTTTGTGCACGTGACTTTGGTCGGCTTGCGCTTCGTTGCCCACGGGCAACAAGCAACACTCCCGACAACTGCACTTTTTTTGAGAATCTTCGCGCAAGCGCGCTACTTGATTCTTTTTCTCTTCGACGTACCTCTACCATAAGTATATAGTGTTATGCTTTTAATTTCAGTTTTAAGACTGTGGGAATCTTCTCGAACGCGACATGTTCTTGTGTCCCCGTTTCCATTGAGCGTAATATTGCCCGCTCTTCGATTGCCTCTTTCTGCCCAATAATGAGTGCGTACGGAACTTTCATCTTGTCTGCAATGGATAGCTGTCTCTTGAGGGCGTCTTTTCCGAGCGCGTGTGCGAATGGAATTCCGACCTTGCGCAAATCTTCGGTAATGCGGAGAATTTTTCGCTTTGCAGTGGGACCAATTTGAATCAAAAAGACCTTCGGAATGACGTCGGGACGAATTTTGAGATTTCGTCGCTTGATCTCACCAACCACACGGTCAATGCCAAGCGCTCCTCCCGCACCAAATACCGTCTTTCCAAATAACATCGACGCGAGCATATCGTACCTTCCTCCACCTCCGAGCGCAAGCATTCCGCCCTCTTCGACGCCTCCCACGTCTTCTTCGTGCTCGGTTGTAGCTGGTTTTTCAACGGCTACACCCTTGTCTTTATCCGCCTCTTCATCGCTTGCGGTTGCCACCATCGCAGAAACCTCTTTTACATTGTCATCGGCACGGTGCGCGGGAACAAACAACTCAAACACGGTATCGTTGTAATAATCGAGTCCTCGCACAAGCCACGGATCGATCTCATACGATATGCCAATTTCATCAAAGTGCTCGAGCACCTGTGAAAAATGCTTTTTTGATTCTTCAGACAGATAATTCATGGACTGAGGCGCATGAGTCTTGAGCAGGACGCAATTCGCATCTTTACAATCAAGCACGCGCATCGGATTTTCTTTCAGCCGTCGCTTGCAGTCCTTACACAAATCTCCGATATTTTTTCGATAATAAGCCGTGAGTTCTTTGATGTAATGTGGGCGCGACGCTTTGTCTCCAATTGAATTCAGGCTCACCTGCACATCGCGAATACCGAGTGCATCGAGCGCAGAAAGAAGCACGCGAATAATAAGCGTATCGTGGATTGGGTCTTTCTCGCCAAGCACTTCTATCCCCGCCTGACGAAACTCGCGAAGTCTCCCCGCTTGTGGATTCTCATGACGAAAAAACGATCCTTCATAAAAAAGAGAAACAGGCTGAGGAAGTGACTGCATGCCATGCTCAACATACGCGCGCACCATTGACGCAGTTCCTTCGGGGCGGAGCACCACCGAACTCCCGCCCCTCGTGCGAAAGTTATACATTTGCTTTTCAACAATGTCGCTGGTTTCTCCGAGTGTGCGCGTAAAGAGTTCGGCGTTTTCCACATGCGGAAGACGAATCGTCTGAAATCCATAATATTCGGACACGCGACGGACTTCTTTTCCGACGCGATCATAATACGGAACATCCGCAGGAAGAATATCGTGAAATCCTTTCAATGACTGTATGGGTTCTTTGTTTGGTTTTTTGCTCACGTGAGTATTCCTATACGAGTAATGGGCCAAAGCCGTATCCACGATCTTCCAATAATATATTTTTCATCTAACACTCCCCACTGACGCGAATCGCTACTATGGAAGCGATTGTCTCCCATCATAAAATATTCCTTTTCGTCGAGATCGGTAATAGTATCGGGAGAAGTCTTGAGATCACTTGGCAAGTACGGTTCTGCTATCTTAATAGCTTCTGCGGTTTTGTTTGCGCGAATAAAAACATCTCCCCCGCGAATTTCTACCCGCTCACCCGGAAGACCAATAATGCGCTTAATAAAGAACTGCGAAGGATTTCTGGGATAACGAAACACAATAACATCTCCTCTCTTTGGTGCAGTAAAGTTATACGAAAGCTCATCAACAACCAAATACTCACTCTCATGATAGTTCGGCTCCATTGATGCGCCCTGCACAATGAATGGCTGTATCACAAAAGCACGAATCGGTAGAACAATCGCCATCGACACAATCACCACCTTCGCAATTGCCCAAAAACCGTTTTCTGGCTTTTCCTCGGGCAAAGGAGGAATGTTGTTGGTATCAAAAGAAGATTCCACGCTTAATCCTACTTGTTGTTCATCCATGTGTACACATTATACGGGTAATTTATGCGTTGTGCAAACGGCTCGCGCGTAGCACGGCAACGCGCAAGAGGTAAGAAGTACGAGTTATGAGGTAAGAGTGCGACGGCGGACGTATTCATAACTCATACATCATAACTCTTAACTCCTATATTCCGCTTCGCCTCCGCCTTTCTTCTCTCTGCTCTCTTCTCTATACTATTCGTATATATGTTTACTATCATATTTCTCGGAAACCCCGGTAAAGAATACGAATTCACAAGACATAATGCGGGACGTATTGTTGGTCAGGCGGTTGCAAAAAAGCTGAAAATTTCACTCGAATCGTCGTCCAAACTCAAGTCGCTCGTGGGTGAAGGCGTTGTTGACGGCGTAAAAGTACGCCTCCTTATGCCAGAAACATTCATGAACAAGTCGGGGGACACTATAAAAAATACATCTATCAACCCCAAAAAATGCCTTATTGTGCACGATGACGCAGATCTCCCTATGGGGAGGCTTAAGTTTTCTTTCGCAAAACGTGATGGAGGACACAAGGGTGTGGCGTCAGTTCTCCGCGCGCTCAAAACCCGCGATGTGTGGCGCGCCCGCATTGGTATTCAAAAAAAGAAGCGTGTGAGCGCAGAGGATATCGTCCTTGCAAAGTTCTCCCCCGCTGAGCGACTCCTCCTCACAAAAATCAGCAAAACATTTGTCGAAGCAGTGCCCGTTATTGTCACCGAAAGCTTCGAAAAAGCGTCATCACTATATTCGCGCTAAAAGCAAGTCTGTAGATTGTAGACAGTAGTCTGCAGTTTATGACGCGTAGACGATTTTTACTCTACGAACTATTTCTTACATCAACTCCCTCACCACCTCCTGTAACTTTCTTGTATTTCCATACCGCAACAGTCCAAGATACGACTGCACCATGCTGTCGGTCGGGTTTTCTCGTATGCGCCTCAACATTCTTCGTTTTGTTGTCGTTCTCAAGACACGGTGATCAGAAAAGTGCACCCACCCCAGAAAGCCCACACCCGACGCGAGTGTGGTAATAGACACTTTATGAGGGTGAAGCTCGAGGCACAGTCTATTCAACAAGAATTCTCTCATGCGTCCCAACGTATCTTCGAGCCATTCCCTGTCTCGCGACATCACTACAAAATCATCGGCATAACGGATATAATACTTCGCTTTGAGTTTGTGTTTTACAAACTGGTCGAACTCGTTCATGTAAAGATTCACAAAGAGCTGCGATGTGAGATTCCCGAGCGGGAGACCTTTCTTTGGTGCATATGACGAAAAACTCCCAATAATATGCTCGAGCAGCCATGCGACATCTCTGTCAGCAATATATTGTTGTAGCGTAAAGAGAAGTGTCTTATGGTCAATATGTGCAAAAAACTTTCGGATATCACACTTGAGCACCCACACTGTTTTTGTATCATTCTTCCCCACTTGCCGTGCAAACTGAGTAAAACACACAACCGCTCTGTGCGTTCCCTTTCCGGCCCTACACGAATATGAATCTGCAATGAATGTTTTATCGAAGAATAGGTATAATGCTCGATAGACAAGACGGTGCACGACACGATCCCGCACGGTAGCTTTGTGAATACTTCGTGGTTTTGGGTCTGAGATATGAAACGCCTCATATCCTCCGTGTCGGTATCGCTTTTGTGTGAGCTCTTCATTGAGACGCTGGATGTTATCAATAAGTTGAGAATGGAATAGTTGTACATCGCGTCTCTTTCTCTTGCCTTTTAGGAATTCGCTCCAAGCAGCGAGCAAATTCTCTTGAGAGATGATAGTATGATAACTATGAATAAATTGAATGCGTCTCATACATCAAATGCTACCCCCCCCCCGACAATCTCACAACCTAAACTCATCCCCGTCATCCTTAAGCTTAAAAACTCATACGGCATCTGGCAGGGGTACCTCGCTCATTTTCCTAAAGCAAGCCGCTTCACGCTCGGATCAAAAATTGACGAAATATTTCTTCACTCTATCGAGTACTCTTTTCTTGCAAGTTACAGCATAACAAAAGAAAAAATAATACTTGTTGATCGGTGCATCGCTCGTGTTGATCTTCTGAAGCTCCTCCTGCAACTCGCGTGGGAAAATAAAGCTTTAGACACAAAAAAATATGTACATCTCTCTATATCTATTGGTGAAGTGGGCCGAATGCTTGGTGGATGGCGTAAACAGTTACAGAACAAAACTCCCGCCGAATAGACAGGAGAACTGCGACGGTAGCGAACCGCAAGAAAGCGGTAGATCGGATTCCAGTCATTACTCCACCAGTTGAGGTCGAGGTTCCGCTTCGCATCATTCCTGTTCAGGTACGGCACGTTGCGGTTACCGTTAACCTTCGCGACTGAACCTTGTAAGAGGATCCATCTACTCCACCGTCCATTGAGTACTCTCCGGACTGTATCTCATATGCGACCTTGTGTGTCACGAGAACCTCTTACCAATCGTCTCTAGTTTTTGAGACAAACTTGAATGTACGCTCGAGGAAGCCGTAACCGCCCCAATTCTCACACCCAAGCTTGCGGACAAATTATTCGAAGCCTTGACCGCAAATTTTTCATTTGTCGTTTGTATTATAGCAAAAGCCCTCGCACATGGTGTGTGCGAGGGTTGTGCGTCAAAAGTGCCAAAGGGTCCAAGAGACCAAAGGTCTTAGGCCTGAGGGGCCGAGACCCTGCGAACCGCAAGAAAGCGGTAGATCGGAGCCCAGTCATAACTCCACCAGTGGAGGCCGAGGTTCCGCTTCGCATCATTCCCGTTCAGGTACGGCACGTCGCGGCGACCGCAAACCAGCGCGACTGAACCAAGACCGACGATCGGGTACTTGCGCTGCTCTTCGGGGTTGGTAGCTCCGTGGGCAAGCAAGTGCACAATCTGAGCGGGTGCCCAGGGGTTGGTCGAGTCCTCTGCCTTGATCTCCTCCACTGCGTTCTCCGAAGAGATATCGCGGTTGAAGTGGAAGTATCTGGCCTCGAACTCGATCTTGCCCCTCCCCTTACTTGGGAAGTGCTCTCCCGTGATGTCACTGTTCTTCCAGTCATAGCGACCGGCAACAATCATCTGTTCGAG
>Ga0172375_10009043_pt1 | contig 13233 bp, 10 predicted proteins | sample LakKiv1m_FD_114537 | JGI IMG/M metagenome (GOLD analysis project Ga0172375, IMG submission 114537) | Freshwater microbial communities from Kabuno Bay, South-Kivu, Congo - kab_092012_11.1m | ecosystem: Environmental > Aquatic > Freshwater > Lake | place: Democratic Republic of the Congo...
CGAAGCATAAGCTGCGCGCCTCGGGCCGGGACGCCCTGGCGACCCTCGAATACACTTTCGCGGCCATCGAGTCCTTCGAGGAAGGCGGGGCCCTGGTGCGGCCGAATCCGCTGCCCATCATCCGCCACAACCCGCGGGAGCAGTAAGACACTGGGGGCGCGGGCTGGCCGGGCCGAGGGATCTCTCCGATCGGCCCGATCTGGCCGATCTGACGGATCTGACGGATCGCAATCCGCGCCTGACCTGCCGCGTGCGCCATCACCAAAGGGAGCGGAGACAACCCCTATGAAACTCGGAGTGAACTCGGTCCTGTTCGGCGGCCATGACATGGAGGCGGCCTTCCAGTGGACCAAGGCCTGCGGCTATGACGCCATCGAGATCAGCGCCATCGAGGGGATGAGCCAGCACCTGGTTCTGGGCCGCTGGCGCGAGGTGGCGCCGGTGATCAGGGAGCTGTCGAGGAAATACGAGTTGCCGGTACAGGCCATGGAGCAGCCGAGCCAGGACGCCAACGTCATGGAATCGGCCTACCAGGCGGCGGTTGAGATCGGCATCCCGGTGGTGAACTGCGGCCCGGGCGGCAAGATGGGCGACGAGGCGACCCTGCAGCAGTCCATCGATACCCTGGGCAAACTGGCCGTAATGGCCGGCCGCTATGGAGTGATGCTGTGCGTCAAGGCCCATGTCGGTTGCGCCATGTTCAACACCCCCACGACCCTGCGCGTGCTCCAGGCGGTCAACCACCCGGCCTTCGGGCTGGACATGGACCCCAGCCACATCCACCGCGCCAATGAGAACCCGGTGGAGGCCATCGCGGCCGTGGTCAAGCGCATCCGGCACGTGCACATCCGCGACTGCAAGGGCCGCGAGAAGGGCCCCGGCAAGCCCGAACTGCAGGCCAATGGCCGTGGTGATATCGACCTGCTGGGCTACATCCGCGTGCTGCACCAGAACGGGTACACGGGCCCGGTGGATCTGGAAGTCATCGGCGCCAAGGACTATGCGCTGCCGGCCTGCGTAGCCATCGCCGCCGAGGCACGCGGCCACATGCAGGCATGCCTGCAGGCCTGCGGGGCACGGTGAGGGTGGAGGCGTCGGGGTCGATGGGAGACTGAACATGACGATCGGAGTCGGCATCCTCGGTTACGCACACGGCCACGTCGGGGCGTACATCGCCCAGTGGCGCGAACGCCCGGAACTGGCCGTGAACGTGGTCGCCGCCTGGGACCATGACGCCGCCCGCCTGGAGAAGAATGCCGGGCCGCTGAAGCTGGCGACGTATGCGACCGCCGGCGATCTGCTCGCCAACCCGGCGGTGCAGGCCGTGGTGATCAGCAGCGAGACCTCCCGCCACGCCGAGCTGGTGGAACAGGCCGCTGCCGCGGGCAAGGCGATCGTCGTGCAGAAGCCGATCGCCCTGACCCTGCCCCAGGCTGACCGCATCGTGCGCGCCGTCAGCCAGGCCAAGGTACCGTTCACCATGGCCTGGCAGATGCGGACCGATCCGCAGAACCTGAAGATGAAGGAACTGCTGGCCAGCGGCGAGTTCGGCAAAGTCTTCATGGTCCGCCGCCGGCATTGCCTCGGGTGCCACCTCTGGGGTTGGTTCTTCGACAGTTGGCATGTCGATCCGGCCCAGAACCGCGATATCTGGGCTGACGATGCGTCCCACGCCATCGACTTCATCCACTGGCTGCTGGGAGTACCGGAGACCGTGACCGCCGAGATCGAGTCGCTGTTCCACCCGAAGATGCCCATGGACAACGGCGTGGCCATCTACCGTTACCAGGGCGGCCCCGTCGCCGAGGTCTGCAGCTCGTTCACCTGCGTCGCCAGTGAGAACACCACCGAGATCACGGCGGAGAAGGGCTCCATTGTCCAGAACTACGGCGATGGCCCGAGTTGCGGGGTGCCCCGCCCGGCCAACGCCTGCGGACTGAAGTGGTTCATGGCCGGCCAGAAGGACTGGGTCTGCAGCGATATCGCCTCGCCACCCGGCCACGGCGCCCGCATCTCCGGCCTGGCCGAGCCACTAGCCGACTTCCTCCGCGGCCGGCGCGCCCCCATCGCCACGGCCGAGGAGGGACGCACCTCCCTGCGCATGACCCTGGCCTGCCACCTGTCCACTCGCCAGGGGCGCCGCGTTGACCTCAACGACCCTGCCATCGCCGACGTGTGATCCGGGGCGCCGGCGCTGCGGCCGGCCCCCTGCCCGCTCATACGGAAACTGAGGAAGGATGCCTCCATGCCCAGGAAGAAGAAGAGCCCACCGAACGTCCTGCTGATCGGTATCGACTCGCTCGTGTCGACCCACATGAGCTGCTATGGCTACCCGAAGCTCACCACCCCTCACATCGACCGCTTCGCCCAGGGCGGCACGCTCTTCCAGAATACCCTCTCACCTCACGTCCCCACCACCCCCGGCTACGGCAGCATGATGACCGGCCGGGACTGCTTCGGGACCAACTGCGTCGCCCTGCGCCACCAGGGCCAGTTCCCGGAAGAGACCAAGACCCTGGCCACGATCCTCGGCGAACACGGGTACGACACCACCTGCGTCGGCTTCACCGGCAACGCGGCGGCGCGCGGGTTCGCGAACTACCTGAACTTCAGCGGCTGGGGCCCGGGCACGGACGGTCGCAGCCACAAGGCCGAGGCGCTCAACGACGTGGCGTTGCCGGAGCTGGTCAGGCTGGCGGGCGAGAGCAAGCCCTTCTTCCTCTACCTGCGGCACATGGACCCGCACACGCCCTATCTGCCGCCGAAGCCCTACGACCGCATGTTCTACGAAGGCGACGAGCACGCCCCGGCCAACAAGAGCATGGATCCGGTCTACGACTTCGTGCCCTTCCGGGACTACTTCCTCTCCTGGCTGCCCGGCCCGGGACTGGTCACCGACAAGGACTACGTCATCGCGCAGTATGACGGCGCCGTGGCCTACATGGACGCCTGCATCGCCCGCATCTTCACCGTGCTGGAGACCCTCGGCTGCCTGGACAACACCATCGTGGTCATCAACGCCGACCACGGCGAGACCCTCTACGACCACGAATGCTGGTTTGACCACCACGGCATCTACGACAACACCCTGCGCGTGCCCTGCATCATCCGCTACCCGGGCAAGGTCCCGGCAGGGCTCCGCGTCCCGGGCTACAACCAGCACAAGGACCTGGTGCCCACGCTGATGGAGTTGCTGGACATGGACGCCGGCGTGCCCTTCGACGGGCAGTCGCTGATGAAGCTCGTGCGCGGGGAGACCCCCAACCTCGACACCGAGTTCTACATCACCGAGTGCACCTGGATGCGCAAACACGGCTGGCGTACTCCGGAATGGAAGTTCTTCGAGGCCCTGGAGCCGGACTTCCACTTCAAGCCCCCGGTGGAGCTCTACGACCTGCTGCACGACCCCCAGGAGCTGGTGAACCTGGCGGACAAGGAGCCGGCGGTGGCGGCGATGTTGCGGGCCCGCATGAACGCCTTCATCGCCAAGCGCGAGAAAGAGGTCGGCCGCCCCAACCCGATGGTCTCCCAGGAGTGCTGGCACGGCCATCCGCAGTGCGGCCCGGCGTTCACCTCGAGCGAACAGGCCTACAACACCCTGCACATCGGCGACCCCAAAGAGGCCGCCAAGCTGCAGGACCGTGCCGCGGCGAAGAAGTAGCGGCCGGGCCCGGTGGCGGCCCGCTGCATCGCCACCGGGCCGCCAGACCGACACCGTGGGAGGCACGCTCCGTCGCGGCGACGCGCACAGCGGTGGAGGCCCACCGCATCGCCAGCGCATACCGGCTGCGCGCCGTCCCGCAAACGCGGGACGGACCGCCGCCGCATGCGGTGGCGGTCCACCGGGGCTCCACGCCCCAGGCCTCCGGTTTGGGGCGGACAAGGCCCTCGCGGCAGCCACGCCGAAAAGGACCGGCCGGGCGCAGGGCTCGGCATAAGGAGTTCCCCCCATGATCGTCGGCACACAGAGTTACGTCTGGTTCCAGATCTACCAGGCCATGGGGAAGAAGCACTCGGACGACTGGGACGAGGTCCTGGCTGGCGTCGCCGCGGCGGGCTGCCAGGCGTTCGAGGGCACGGTCGACGACGTGGCCAGCCCGCACCTCTGCGAACGCATGGCCTCGCTGCTGGCGAAACATGGACTGCAGATGCCCTCGATCTACGCCGGCAGCCGCCTGCACGACGCCGGCTGGGAACCGAGCGTCCACGAGGTGCTGGGCAAGGCGGTCTTCGCGAAGCAGTTGGGGGCCACGGTCCTGGTGACCAACCCCCAACCCTTGCCCCACGACAAGACCGATGCCGAGCTGGAGTGTCAAGCGCATGGCCTGGACGTGCTCGGCAAGGAACTGGCGGGCCTGGGCCTACGCCTGGCCTTCCACAACCACTCCCCTGAGATGAAAGCCTCGGCACGCGAGTTCCACCACATGCTGGTCGGCACCGACCCCCGGCACGTCGGCCTCTGCCTCGACGCCCACTGGATCTACCGGGGCGCCGGCAACAGTCAGGTGGCCCTCTTCGATATCGTCCGCCTCTACGGCCCTCGTATCGTCTCCCTCCACCTCCGGCAGTCGCGCGCCGGGGTCTGGACCCAGACCATGGGCGATGGCGATATCGACTACCGACGTCTGGCGGCCACGCTGCGAGAACTGCCCTTCGACGGGCCGGCCATCCTGGAACAGGCCATCGAGGCCGGCACCCCCACGGACCTGCCCCCGATCGAGCGCGAACGCGCCTCGCGCCAGTACGTCCGCGAGGTCTTCGGCGCGTAGGCCGCCGCCTGGAATGGCTTCCGGTGGCTCCGCCCCCCTGCCCCCGCCGGGAGGCCGGACAGGCCCCCCGGGCCCCCCCGGGAATGCTGTCAACGGCAAGGCACACCGGACTTGGCGGCGGAGAGCCGCCTGCGCCGGCGCGCCGCCGTTGCCAGCGTTGGGCCGGGCTTCGCCGCGGCTGACACGCGCGCGGTATGCCTGCCGCCAACCCCCGGGTCCCCGCGCCAGCCCGGCAAGCGCAGGCTGCGGCGATGCTGCCGCGCAGTTCGCCCCGCGAACAAGACGGCAGCGACTGCCGCAGCCTGCCTATTCGTGGGGGCCCGGGGGAGCGAGCTTCCCCGGCGGGGTGCGGGGCAGAGCCCTGCTCCCGTCCCCGCGTGGCCTCAGCCGGCGAGGATGGCCGCGATGGCCTTCTCCATGTCGGCGGCCTGGGCGGCCAGGAGGGAACCCAGGCGCAGGTCGACGCGGCGCGTCTCGCCCGGCGGGATCTCCTGGACGTTTCCCTTGGCCTTCTCGGCGGCGAAGCCTTCCGGTTCGGCCGTGGCGGGCAGGATCAGCCCCATGGCCATCTCATCGCCGTTGTTGGAGATCCAGCGGATGGCCTTGTTGAGCTGGAGGGGCCGGTGGGCGATGTAGTCGGCGCGGCCGTCCGGGAGCACCTGGAGGCTGTGGGCCCAGCCGGTGGCATCGGCAAGGTAGTCCAGGTACAGACAGACCTCGGGGTTGTAGGGCGTGCTCTCGTGGAAGACGTTGTGGAGCGCGGGGTCCCTGGCGAGTTGATCGAGCAACTCCCGGTAGCCCTTGGGTGCGCTGACGTGGGCTGGCAGCCCGCGGCGCAGGCGCACGTGCGCGGGGGTGCACGGTGCGGAGTAGACCAGCCGGCCCCCCTCGACCGGCCGGAAGTTGGCGTGCGCCAGGTACATCCAGGGCATTGGCGAGTGCCGCAGATTGGTGACCTCCAGGGAGACGTCGAAGACCGGGCTGCCTGGCCGCAGGCGGACCGCCGCCCGGGCCTCATAGTCGGCAACGAAGGCCACCGTGTGCCGGTAGGTCCCGCCCAGGGTCAGGAAAGGCCCCTGGTCGTCATCGCCCAGGGCGAGATGTGCTTCCTGGAACGGTGCATTGGGCAGCTCGCCATGCTGTGGGTGCTTGTCCTCCGGGCCTGGCACGCCCATGGCCAGCGCCCCGCAGTGCAGGAAAAAACCGCCATACGTCGGCAGGAACTCCCGGGTCGGCACGGGCTCCTTCACGGTCGAGCGCATGCCCAGGTCGCGGCCGTGGATGCGGGCGGACCAGATCTGCTGGCCCTGCCAGGGCAGCACCACCAGCTCCCCCGTGGCATTGTGCAGGCGAACCGCCGCGACGCCGCTGCGGAAGCGGAACGTACTGACCCGGAAGTGGTCACTGCCGACCAGCGTGTGCTCGGTCTCGCGGCAGAATGAGGGGTGGAGGTCAAGGCGAACCGGTACCGCTGACATGGGAACACCTCCGAAGCTGTCTTCCGATCGTCGCGGGTGGCGCTACGAGCCTCTTGACAACACCCTCCCAGCCCCCTCGGGTGTGAGCGCGGTTCACTCCCCTGTCACTGCAGTCACCAGCAGCGACTCCCTGATCGTGATGCGCCCTTCTCGCCTTGGGATGGCCCTCTCTGCCCGCCACTTGGCGACTCCGGTACCCATCCCCATCCGGTAACCGTTACCGGGCTCGACCGTGATGTAGAAGCCCGCCTGGGTGTCGAGCTGTCCCTGAACGGCGATGATCTCAGGGAACACGTTCTTCTGCTGGCTGTGACCGCGGAGTTGGAGCCGCACGACGTCGGGGAGGCCCCGCGATGCGTCCGGCGTGACGTGGAAGGCCTGCCAGGTGTAGCCGCCCGGCAAGGAGACGAGGTGGTCGGCCGCCGTGCTCCCTCCGCGCTCCAGGCGCACCTGGCGCATCGGCAGGTCGATGACCAGCACCAGGTCGTAGCAGGCCTGGGCGGGATCGTCCGGGCCAGGCTGGGTCTGGCGCCATGCCTGCAGCAGGGCAACCAGACCCGGCCATAGCGACTCGCAGTCTGTATGGGCCTTGCGCTGGTTGGCCTCCCTCACCTCGTGCTCACGGGCCCTGACCCGTGTCCGGTATTCCAGCGACCCGAACACGCCGAGAACAACCAGGCAGAAGCACCCCGCCGCAAGGGCGCTGATCCGTGCAGGCCAAGCACTGCGGTTGTGCCACGCGGGGGCCTGCCTGGTGATCGCTGGATGGTGTTCCATCGTGGCCACTTCGGGCGTGCGGCATACCCGTCTGGGCGTCCTGGTCCACCGGTAGACAGGACCTGCCTTCCCGCCCGGCGCTGAAGGTACCACACGGTGCGGGTGGTCGCAACTCACGGCGCGGCAGGGACCACATCTGTTTGACAGTCCAAATGGCAAATGGTACCTTCCATGCCATGAAGGCTGTTCTGACCATCGATGCTGCCGGCAGGATTGTTCTGCCGCAACCGATCCGCAGGCACTTCCACCTAGGCCGTGGCTCGAAGCTGGAGCTCCAGGTCGAGTCAGACGGCATCCTCCTGCGGCCCCAGCAACAGAGCCCCTCGCTGACGGAGGAGCATGGTCTCCTGGTTCACGAGGGTGAGCCGACGGGCGACCTGGTGCTGGCGGTCGAGGCGGTGCGGGACCAGCGCAACCGGCAGGTAAGCGGCGGGCTGGGATGAGGTACTTCGTCGATACGTCGGTCCTGGTTGCTGGCTGCGTGCGGCGGCATCCCCATTTCCCTCGTGCCTGGCCTCTGATGCAGTCGGTCGTCGGAGGCACCGAGGGGGTGATCTCCTGCCACAGCCTGGCGGAGACCTTCTCGGCCCTGACCTCCCTTCCGCTGGCACCTCGCATCTTGCCTGCCGAAGCCGAGATGATCATCGGCGCCAACATCCGCCCGCACTTCCGCGCGCACGCAGTGACCGATGGCATGTATGAACGGGCCATCCAGGCGTGCGTGAGGTACTCGCTGCCGGGCGGCAAGGTCTACGACGCGCTCCTCATCGAGTGCGCCAGGGCCGCGGTCTGTGACCGGCTCTATACGTTCAACGTGGCCGACTTCCGGCGGTTGGCGCCGGAGTTGGCCGACCGCATCTCGGCGCCGTAACGGCCGTGGAGCCTGCCATGCGGTTCCGCTTCGGGACCAGAGGGCATCCCATGGAGTCTCTGCCTGCCTGCATCCTCTCACCTTCTGCGAGCCTCGGCATGGCGTGTGTTGCGGCGGGTGTGCTGACGCTGGCGCCCAAGGCCGCCGTCGCCGCCGCGGCGCCTGAGCCCGGAGCGCCCATCCTCTCGGCAGGCTTCCTCAGTGCGCCGCCGCCGGTGGGTGCCGGGCTGGACGCGGCCTCGTGGCAGGCGGCCGGCTCGACCGACACCTTCTTCAGTCTCGGCACGGAAGTGCGGGTCGCCGACGCGCCCCTGCTCCGCGTCGGCTTCGACGACCGCTGCCTGTACCTGGCGGTGACGCTGCCGCTGCCCTCCGGGGCAACCCCGAAGGCCGACGCCCGGGATCGCGATGGCCAGGTCTGGGCCGACGACGCGGTGGAGGTGTTCGTCGACCCCACAGGCCAGCACCAGTCCGAGTACCAGTTCATCGTCAACGCGGCCGGGACGCAGACGGACCTCAAGGACGAGGGACCCTCGTGGAATGGCGAGTGGAAGGCGGCGGCCATGGTCCAGAGCGACTCGTGGACGGCCACTCTGGCGATCCCCTGGGCGACCCTGGAGCTGAGCACTCCGGCCGACCAAGCCGTCCTCGGCCTCAATGTCTGCTGGGACCGCCAGACCCCGGCCGGACTGCCGGCTTCCTGGGCGCCCTTGAGCGGTTCCTTCCACCAGCCGGCCCGGTTCGGGCATCTGGTCCTGCGGCGCACGGGGCCGGCGGTGGCCTTGCGGCAGCAGGTTGGCCCCGCCGGCATCGGCATCGACGTGACCCCTGCCAGCGCGGGCGACGTGCCCTTGGAGGCGGCCCTGACCGTGAGCGCCGGTGCCGATCGGGTCGGCACCCAATCGAGCGCGGTCGCGGGCCCGACGCATCTGGTGGTGGCAACCCCCGGGAAAGACGGTGCCCAGCAGGGCGGAGACTACCGCTGCGAGGTCGTGGTCCTGGCGAAGGGGGACGAGTTGCCGGTAGCGCGCCAGGCGGGACTGGTACACGTGCAGCCGCCCTTGGCGGTTACGCTCCGCAAGTACTTCCTATCAGAACATTTAGGTGTTGATATGGAGGCCTCCGAGCTGAAGGCTGTCACGCCCCAGCCGGCCGTGGAGGCAACGCTGACTGAGGCGAGCGGCAGGGAGCTGCTCCGTCGACGGCTCGACGCGATGGTGGCAGGCAAGGCGAGCACGGACTTCGAGGTCAGCGCCCTGGTGCCGGGTTCCTACCGGGTGGCGGCGGTCGCCATGGACGCCGGCGGCAAGGCCCTGCTGAGGGGGACCGCCTCGTTCACCAAGCCGGAGACGCCGGCGTGGCTGCACTCGCGGGCGGGGATCAGTGACCAGGTCCTGCCGCCGTGGACGCCCATCGCGGTGGACGGTTCTCGGCGCAAGCCCGTGATCCGCCCCTGGGGGCGCGCGTACGCCTTTGCCGGGCTGCCCTTCCCGGAGACGATCCGCTCGCGCGACGCCGGCCTCCTGGCCGCACCCATGCGCCTGCGGCTGCGCGCCGATGGCCGTCGGGTGACGCTGGAGGGGACCCTCCGAGTCGAGACCGAGACCCCGGCGCGGGTCGTTCTCCGCGGCACCGCCTCGGGCGGACCGCTGACGGTCGCCTCGACGGTCACCGTGGACTACGACGGCAACGCGCGCGTCGACCTGGTCTTGAAGGCGACCCGCGCGACGCGTCTCGACGAACTCGTCGTCGAGGCGCCCGTTCGCAAGGCGCACGCCAAGTACCGCTACCACTTCCCCGGCGGCTGGGGCACGGCCAGCAACGCCTCTGCGCTCGCCCCGGAGGGCTGGACCAGCAAGTTCGTCCCCTACGTCTGGCTCGGCGACGAGGACCGCGGCCTGGCAGTGTATACCGAGTCCGACCAGCACTGGCGGCCAGCGGATCCGGCCCGCGCGGTCGAGGTCGTTCCGGAAGGCGACGCGGCCGTGCTGCGCTTCCAGGTCGTAGGCCAGCCGCTCGACCTGGCGCCCGAGGCCTCCGGCATCCCCCTGACCTTCGGCTTCGTGGCCACGCCGGTAAAGGCCCCGGACAAGGACGTCTGGGATTACCGCATCTGCCACTACGGGAACTACGGCCTGGAGAAACAGACCAGCCTGCGGTCCTCGGCGCTGGTCTATCCGGGCAGCGTGCTGAACCTGGCCGCGGGAACGTTGGAGCTGTGGGTCCGAGTCCGCTTCGACCCGAACGCCACCATCACCAACACGGCCTCGCGTGGCACCCTCAACCGGGACCTGCTGACGCTCTGCGGCAAGGACGAGTTGGGACTCTACTGGAACATCGACGACCGCGGCATGCGGGTCTACGTCAAGCAGGGCGAGGCCCATCCGGTGGTGTTGGGGGCCCCGTCGGCCTGGAAAGGAGGCGAGCGGCACCATCTGGCTCTCTCCTGGGGCGAGGAGCTGCGGGTGTATGTCGACGGTAAGCTCACCGTGCGGGCGCCCTGGCAAGGCTCGGTGGGCGGTACCCCTGCGGCGACGGAGCTGCGGTTCGGCGGGGTGGCGCCGGGGTTCGACGTCGACGAGATCTGCATCGCGGACGTGCAGCGCGAGCCCCAGGCTGGGGATGGGCCGCGAGCCGCCGACGAGCACACGCGGTTGCTCGACCGCCTCGACAGCCTGCGGGATGCGGTCCGCGGCAAGCAGACACAGCCAGAGCGAGGCGAGCCGGGCCTGGTCACGGGCCGGGGGCAGTTGGTCGAGGGCCGCCTCGGCCAGGCTCTGGCCCTCGCCGGCGGCGAGCCGGTGCCGACGCTGGACTACCTCCGGGATCTGGGAGTCAGGACCATCGTCTTCCACGAGCACTGGACCGAGTTCCAGAACTACACCGAGACCCTGGAACACCAGGAGGAACTCAAGTCGCTGGTCAAAGCCTGTCACGAGCGCGGCCTGAGCCTGCTGCTCTACTTCGGTTACCTGATGGCGAACACCTGCCCGGAGTGGGACCCCTACCACGACGAGACCCTGGTGATGCCGATGCAGGGCGAGTATGTCCGCGAACCGGCCCAGAAGGACTACTCGGTGTGCTACGCCAGCGCCTGGCAGGACTTCCTCGCCGACGGCATCGCCAAGCTCATCGCCAAGTACGACATCGACGGGGTCTACCTGGACGGCACGGAGTACCCCTGGAACTGCGCCAACCACGGCCACGGCTGCGGCTACCTGCGCCCGGACGGCAGCGTGGCGCCGACCTATGGCATCTTCGCCGCACGCGAGATGATGCGCCGCATCTACACCATCGTGAAGACCGCCAAACCCGACGGCCAGGTGAACTGCCACAACTCTACCTGCATGACCATCCCCACCCTCGGCTGGGCCACCAGCTCCTGGGACGGCGAGCAGTTCGGCAGCATCCCCCGCGGGGCAGACGTGCAGGCACTGCTGCCGCTGGACGCCTTCCGCTGCGAGTTCATGGGCCGGCAGTGGGGGGTCCCCAGCGAGTTCCTGTGCTACGACCGGCCATACACGCAGCACGAGGCCATGGCCTTCACGCTGCTGCACGATGTGCTCGTGCGCGGGTCGGGTCCTGGGCTTGAGGAGGAAGCCCGTCTGTGGCGTGCCATGGCCGACTTCGGCCGGCGCGAGGCCGAGTTCCTGCCCTACTGGGGGAATGCGGAGGTGGTGCGCGTGACGCCGGGGGACTGCTATGCCTCGCTGTACTCGCGTCCCGGGGTGGGGCTCCTCTGCGTGCTCGCCAACCTGGGCAAGAGCGCGGCTGACCTGACGGTCCGTCTCGACCGGCGCCAGCTCCGCCTCCCGAGTGAGGTCGGAGCGACAGACGCCCTGACCGGCGAACCCGTGTCCTGCGCCGAGGGTGTCCTGAGCCTGCGCCTGGAGTCGTTCGACTACCGGCTGGTGCGGGTGGCGGGCGCGGAGGGTGCCGGGCGCTGACCCCTCCCGGCGAGCGCGACGCGGGGCGGTTCCGGGATTGCGGCCTGCGGGGCGATGGATCTGTGCTTGCATCTGTAGGTCCCAGCTCCGACTGGGACCCCTGGGCCGAACGGACCTCGGTCCCGCGGCCGCGGGACTGGCGGCGGTTTGGCGAAACAGCCCTGAGCGCGACGCGGTCTGCCTTGCACGCCGCCATCTGCCCATCTACAGTTGGCCCTAGCCCGCGTCCGCTCTGGGGCTGGTGGCCCTGGCGTCCGCGGTGATCGAGGAGAGTCTGTCACGATGGCACTGCGAGTGGCCGTGATCGGGTGCGGACACATCGGCAATCTGCACGCCGACATCTACAAGGGATTCGCTCCGTCTGAACTGGTGGGCGTCTGCGATCTCCGCAAGGACCGTGCCGACGCGGCGGCAGCCCGGCTTGGGGTCCCGGCCTTCTACGACGCGCCGGGCATGCTCAAGGCCCTGGCACCCGACCTGTGCAGCGTGGCCACGGGTGGCGTCGAGTATGGCAGTGACCACTACCAGCCGACCCTCCAGGCCCTCGAAGCGGGCTGCCACGTGCTCTGCGAGAAGCCCATCTGCAACACCATCCCCGAAGCCCGCACGATGGTGGACTGCGCGCGGCGCCTCAAGCGCTGCTTCGGGATCGACTTCAACCATCGCTTCACACCGGCGGCCCGGCTCGCCCGCAGTTGGGTCGACGAGGGCCTCATCGGCGAGCAGCTCTTCGTCAACATGGCCATGTGGATCTGCAACCCCAACGAGAGCTCGCCCTATTACATGATCAAGGCCCTGAACCCGCATTCGGTGGACGTCATGCGCCACTTTGCGGGAGATGTGGCGGCCGTGCAGTGTTTCTGCAAGAAGGGCCCCGGGAGGACCATCTGGACCAACATGCAGTTGAATGTCCAGTTCCGCAGCGGCGCCCTGGGGCATCTCACGGCCAGCTACGACATGGCCCGCGGCCACCCCATGGAGCGCTGCGAGGTGGCTGGCATCAAGGGCCGTTTCGTGCTCGCGGACATGTGGCAGGAGGCGACGCTCTACCCGGCCGACAGCCTGGTCAAGCGCGTCTACACCAATCCCGTGTTTGGCCCGGAGCGTTGCCGCGACTTCGGCGACACGTTCCGTTGCCGCATCGAGACGTTTGTGAAGCAGGTGGCCGCGGGCGTGGCGCCGGCGCAGATCGACGGTTCGGGCGCTGACGGGCTGGCGGCGCAGGAAGTCCTCCAGGCCGCCATCGACTCCCTGGAGAGCAGGGCGATCGTGGAGCTACCGGCGGCCGCCGACGGGTCTGCGGGATCTGACGGAGCGGACGGAGCGGACGGAGCGGTCAGAGACCACGGCGGACGCCCCCCCTCACGGGCGTAGCGCTGCCAGCATCCAGC
>Ga0172375_10009044_pt1 | contig 13232 bp, 8 predicted proteins | sample LakKiv1m_FD_114537 | JGI IMG/M metagenome (GOLD analysis project Ga0172375, IMG submission 114537) | Freshwater microbial communities from Kabuno Bay, South-Kivu, Congo - kab_092012_11.1m | ecosystem: Environmental > Aquatic > Freshwater > Lake | place: Democratic Republic of the Congo...
AAGAAAGTCACTGCCCCAAAGAAAACCACGAAGGCAATTGAACCGGTTAAGAAGATGGCGGTGGTGGTCGCGGCTGAAAAGCCGAAAGCGGTGGCGCCTGTCAAGGCTGGACCAAAAGCGATTGTTCCCGCGCCGAGGTTTGAGAAGGCTCTGGCCGAGGTGAAACCAGAACCTGTCAGGACGGAAGCGCCCACCCGCAGGGATAACGCCTTCAATCCAAAAGTGATGGAGCCCAGGTGGCAGGCCAAATGGGAAGCGGACCAGTTGTACCGCTCGGTGATCGACAACAGCAGGCCGAAGTATTACGCGTTGACCATGCTGCCGTACCCAAGCGGAGACCTGCACATCGGTCACTGGTACGCGATGACGCCGTCGGACGCGCGGGCGCGCTACCTGCGCATGAAGGGATTTAACGTATTGTTCCCGATGGGCTTCGACGCGCTCGGCCTGCCCGCGGAAAACGCGGCCATCAAGGACGGCATCCACCCGATGAAGCGGACGTTCCAGAATATCGGGAAGATGCGCAAACAAATGAAGTCCATGGGCGCGATGTTCGATTGGGAGCGTGAGGCTGTATCTGCTTCGCCAGAGTATTACAAGTGGACGGAGTGGTTTTTCATTCAGTTGTACAGGATGGGACTGGCTTATCGCAAAATGTCCGCCGTGGACTGGTGCCCGAATTGCAACACAACCCTGGCGCGCGAGCAGGTCTGGGGCGATGACCGTCACTGCGAACGCTGCGGCACACCCGTCATCAAAAAGGATCTGGATCAGTGGTTTTTCAAGGCGACGAAGTACGCCGATGAATTGCTGAACTTCGAAGGCATGGACTGGCCGCAGACCGTCAAAACGTTGCAGACGAATTGGATCAATCGCTCGGAAGGCGCGGAGGTTCAGTTTCCAATTGATTTGGAATCGGGAAATTGGGAAATTGGGGATCGGGAAACAGATTCCATATCCCTATCCACCAAACCCCAAGTTACCGTTTTCACGACTCGTCCCGACACGTTGTGGGGCGCGACCTTCATGGTCTTCTCGCCCGAGCATCCGCTGGTGGGGAAGATCACCACACCCGAACAGAAGTCCGCGGTGGATGAGTACAAGGCGCAAGCCGCGCGTCAATCGGACATCGAGCGCGAGGCCGCGGACAAGGAGAAGACCGGCGTCTTCACTGGCGCGTACGCCATCAACCCCGTCAACGGAGAACGCATCCCGATCTGGATCGCGGATTATGTCTTGATGTCGTATGGCACGGGCGCGATCATGGCCGTCCCTGCGCATGACGAACGCGACTTCGCGTTTGCCCGCAAGTATGGGTTGAAGATCATTCCTGTCATCCAACCCGAAGGTCAGCCCGACCTGGACGGCGATACGATGCCCGAAGCATACGTCGGCGCGGGCATGATGGTCAACAGCGCCCAGTTCAACGGGACGAAGGTCAACGACCAGAAGGGACGCAAGAACCCAGGCATCAGCGCAGTCATTGACTGGCTGGCCGCCCAGGGCGTCGGCAAGGAATCGGTCAACTATCGTTACCGCGACTGGTTGATCTCGCGCCAGCGGTATTGGGGGGCGCCGATTCCGATGGTTCATTGCGATACGCATGGATGGAACCCCGTGCCAGACGACCAGTTGCCCGTGCTGTTGCCCGAGGATGTGGAATGGCGGCCAACCGGAGAAAGTCCGTTGAAACTGCACCCGACCTGGAAGCACACCACCTGCCCGGTCTGCGGCGGACCCGCAACACGCGAAACCGATACGATGGATACGTTCATGTGCTCGTCGTGGTACCACCTGCGTTACCTGTCGCCGAAGTATGACAAAGGGCCGTTCGATCCCGCTGAATACAATTACTGGATGCCCGTGGATACGTACACCGGCGGCATCGAACACGCCACCATGCACCTGTTGTACACGCGTTTCTTCCACAAGGCTCTGCGCGATGCAGGCATCACCAAAGGCAATGAGCCGATGATCCAGTTGCGGAACCAGGGCATGGTGCTGGGCGAAGACGGCGACAAGATGTCGAAGAGCAAGGGCAATGTGATCGCGCCCGATGTACTGGTCAGTAAGTACGGCGCGGACACGGTGCGCGCCTACATCATGTTCTTCGCGCGCTGGGAGATGGGCGCGCCGTGGGATTCGCAAGGCATCGAAGGATCTGCGCGCTGGATCCGCCGCGTGTGGACGCTGTTCACGGATCCCGTTTCCAACAGACCTTTAGGGTCTGCGGAGACCCTAAAGGTCTTAAGGCGAAAGGTTCACCAGACCCTGCGCCGCGTTACACGCAACTTCGAGCAGTTCGAGTTCAACACGATTATCTCCTCGTTGATGGAACTGTTGAACGAAATGTACAAGGCACGGGAAGCGGGCGCGGCTGGAAGCGCCGAGTGGAAAGAGGCGCAGGAAATCTACCTGAAGATGATGGCGCCCGTCACTCCGCACATTGCCGAGGAACTGTGGACGAATTATTTGCATAAACCCTACTCGATTCACCAGCAGTCCTGGCCGCAGGTGGACGAGGCCGCTGCAAAGGAAGATGTCATCGAACTGCCCGTGCAGGTCAACGGCAAGGTGCGTGACCGCATCACTGTTCCAGCCGAGGCGACGGAGGAGGAAGTCAAATCCGCCGCGCTGGCGAGCGAGATCGTCCAGAAATATCTGGATGGCAAGGAGCCTAGAAAGGTCATCGTGGCAAAGGGAAAGTTGGTGAGTGTGGTTGTTTAGTCTGCTAGTCGGATAGTCGCCAATCTGCTAGTCAAAGCCCCTGAGGGACGAGAGTCCGCTCGGGGGCTTTTTGTTTTTGACAACCAGCAAAGTCTTATTCCATGTATAATACGTTCACCCCAAAATACCACCCGGAGAGAGAAAATGGCCGCTACAGATATCCCATGCCCATTTTGTGGAGAAACGATCAAATCCACCGCCAAAAAGTGCAAGCATTGCGGTGAATTTCTGGAAGTTGGTTTGACCCGCGAGGCCGTCCTCGAACAACGCGCCGCGGAACAGGCGGCTCAAGCGGCGGCTCCGGCTGCCCCCGCCCCGGTGTCCGCGGCCCCGGTCACGGTCACAACGACTGTGCAAGTAGATTCGGCTCCTGCTCCGTCTCCTGCCGCCACCCCGGCAGCCGAGACGCCCGTTGCGGAAACACCCGCTCCGGCTGCCCCAGCCGCGGAGCCTCCGGCTCCCGCTGCAGATGCCGCCGCGCAAGCCCAGGCCAACTTGCTTGCCAGCCTCTACCAGCAGATCGAGGCTCTGCCCGATTCGGAAGAGAAGAAGAAACTGCTCGAAAATCTCAAAGCGCTCGAAAGCAAGAAAAATGACGACGATGAAACTGGTGTGGAGGAGATCGTCAAGAATGTGGCCGAACTGGTCCCCGACATGGCCGAAGTCGCCATCAACACCTTGATCAACCCCGCGAGCGGGCTGACCACCCTCGTCCAAAAAGTGGCTGTGCGCATTGCCGAAAGCCAGAAAAAGTAAAACTGCTTCTTGTTCCAAAAGTCTCCTTCATGGGGACTTTTGTTTTTATGGGAGAACACCATGACCGGGCCCGCATACTTCCAACGGCAGAACGAATTTTTGCCGAAAACCATCCACCCCATGCGCAATGCAAAACCCGGGGACTTCCTTGTCCATTACAAGGAATCTGATTTGTGGGCATATTACAAAGACAAGGACATCGCCTCGATCCAAAACGATGTGCAGGAATATGAAACAGGGATGAAACACGCGCGCAGTGGTTGCATTCAAGAAATATACCGAATGACGCGCCCATCTCACAACACTGGACGTCCGCAGTTCGTTTGCGAAATATAATCCACTGGATGATGATGAACTTGCCGAGATTCACAAGAACCATCAATTCCTCGTCAATTGCTGGACGAAAGATATTCGTGGCGGGGATTCATCCAGATGCGGATCGCCGGCCTGGCTATAATGTAATGAGAGGTGGTCGCGGCTGGAAGCCGCGCCATGATTTATTGTTTGTGACGGCCGTCCGTCGTTGGTGGATGGAGAAATATCGCGCAGTGATGTAATTACTCAAAGATGACGAGGAATCATGGACACGGAACAACTCAATCAAAAAGGCCTGGCCTACCTGAAAAAGTTTTGTGTGGAAATCCCCGAGCGATGCGTGGGCAGCGCGGGCAACCGCGTGGCGACTCGATTCTTCGAGCAGGAAATCGCCGCGTTTGGCTGGGAGACGGAGACCCGGGAATTCGATGCAATGGACTGGGAAGATGGCGGGGCAACCTTGCAATGCGGCGAGGCGGGCTTTGAAGTGCTGGTGAGTCCGTACTCGCTGGGATGCGACGTGGAGGCGCAACTGGTCCCTGCCTCCAACGCGGACGATTTGGCGGGCCTCGCCATGGAGGGCAAAATCCTGCTCCTGCATGGCGACATCGCCAAAGAACAATTGATGCCCAAGAACTTCGTATTCTACAATCCCGAGGAGCATCAGCGCATCATCTCCCTGCTGGAAAAAGGAAAACCCGCGGCCATCGTCTGTGCGACGGGACGTAACGCGGCGCTGGCGGGCGGAGTCTACCCGTTCCCGCTGATCGAGGACGGGGACTTCGACATCCCGTCGGTGTACATGACCGAGGAGGAAGGCATCAGACTCCTCCCACGCGTGGGAGGCGCGGCCCGCCTCAGGTCACGCTCGAAGCGCATCCCGGGAACGGGGGAAAACGTCATTGCGCGCAAGGGAGGTTCGTCGAGCGGACGGATCGTCGTCAGCGCGCATATTGACGCCAAGAAAGGCACGCCGGGCGCGATTGACAATGCAACGGGCGTCGCGATTTTATTGTTGCTGGCAAAACTTTTGGAAGATTACGATGGGGATAAGCAGGTCGAGATCGCGGCTTTCAACGGCGAGGATTATTACGCCGTGCCCGGGCAGATGCTCTACCTGCGCGAGAATCAAAAGCGCTTCGATGATATTTCCCTGAACATCAACATTGACGGGGCGGGATACAAGGAAGGCAAGTCAGCCTTCTCGTTCTATGGATTGTCCGAAGAAAGGAAAAATGACGCGTTGGCAGTCCTATCCAAATTCGACGGGATCGTCGAAGGCGCCCAGTGGTATCAGGGCGACCACAGCATCTTCATCCAAAATGGACGCCCCGCCATTGCCGTCTCTTCGGAATGGTTTACGAATAACGTTGACAGCCAGGAGATCACGCACACTCCAAAAGACAATCTCGAAATTGTGGATGTCCGAAAAGTGGTTGAGATCGCCGAGGCGCTGAATGCGCTGGTCAGGAAACAGCCTTGACCCATTTCCTCCTCGAACACGCTCTCTCCATCGAAACGCCGACCGAGCGATCGAAGATCGTCAAACCGCGCGATGCGCCAGTACACGCGGTCCTCTATTTCCTCCGCGAAGCGCTGGACAACAAGGTGGTTTCGATTTGATTGGGAACCCAATTTCAAGGGTTTCCATTTTCCTTGGTTATCTTTTCATGAATCAAGGTCGATATGATCGGGCGCGCCAATTGTTCGAACAGCATTTGCAGATTGACACCCAACTCCACTTTTGGGATGGCATTGCATCTGGATGGCTCAATCTGGGAAATTTGGCCCGTCAACAGGGGGAAAAAGACCAGGCGCAGGCATATTATGAGCAAGCCCGAACCATTGGCAGGGAACACGGCTTGTCTGTTCGGAATCTGCCTGAACAAATTCTCTAACACTTCTCTTATCTCCCGCGTCTTGACCAAAACTTAACTCGCGTATAAAGTTAAGCCCGCTTAACTAAAAAGAAGGGTTAACTATGACCGATTCCCCGCACATCTCCAAATCCCTGCGCGAGTGGGTGGAAGCGACCACCCACCGCACCATGCGCGACCAGGCGCGCTACGTCAAGTCGCTGGGATTTTCCATGCCCCAGTTCTTCATGCTGATGCACATCCATTATAAGAAACAATGCGGCATCTCGGACTTGAGCGACCATATGGAAATCACTGCCGCGGCCGCCAGCCAGACGGTGGACAAACTCGTTCAGAGCGGGCTGCTCGACCGTACCGAGGACCCCATTGACCGCCGCGCCAAACAGGTTACTCTCTCCGCCAAAGGACGCCAACTCATCGACACAAGCATCAACGAGCGTTTTCGCTGGGTGGACGAACTTGTCACCGGCTTGAGCGCAGAGGAACGCGCCAGGGTCAACGAAGCATTGAAGATTTTGACCGGAGCCGCTCAACGCCTGGAAGAGAAAAAATAACCTCCGAAAAGTCTCCCATCTTTCAACATGATTTCCACACAATCAGATGATATTTTTCGGCAGGCAGATAGTCCGTTTAAAAAAGTACGATCATTTGCCTCCTGTGTTCATCACCCAAAAGGATATTTATGCAAGCAACCATGACTCGACCCGCATCCCGCCCACGCGGCGGACAACGTTCCTCCTTCAAGGGCATTGGGCGCGCCATTCGTTACCTCACGAATTACAAACGCCAGGCCTCTTTACCGTATATTTTTCTCGTCATTGCGACGCTCTCACAACTGGCCGTGCCGCGCATGATCCGCAACGTGATCGACGCGGTGACCAGCGGCTTCCTCGCCAGCCAAATTCTGGGCGCGCTCGATAAAATCCCCGCGAACTTCGTCGGCGCGGCATTGCCGAAGATTCTCGAACTCACAGGCAGGGATGCTTCCGTGACGCTCGACCAGCTCAAAGTCCAGTTGGAAGCGGATTTGAATAATGCGCCGCAGGCCCTCACGTACGCATTAATTGCCATCATCGGCTTCGCTGTCCTGCGCGGCTTGTTCTCCTTCCTCCAGGCGTTTTGGGCCGAAAAAAATTCGCAGGCGGTCGCGTATGATCTGAGAAACGATTTGTACGCGAAGATCCAAAACCTGTCGTTTTCGTATCACGATAAAAACCAGACAGGCCAGTTGATGGTGCGCGCCACGGACGATGTCGAAAAGGTGCGCCTGTTCATCGGACAGGGACTGCTGCAACTCGTCGGCGCGGTGATCCTGTTGGGCGGAACGGTGATCATTTTATTTTCATCCAACGTAAAACTTGCATGGACGGCCATGCCGATCCTGCCGGTTGCGATTGTGTTGTTCGGCGTCTTCGCGAGCGTCAGCCAGCCGTTGTTCATCAAGGTGCAGCAAAAAATTTCATACTTGAACACGGTCTTGCAGGAAAACCTGGCGGGCATCAAGGTGATCAAGGCCTTCACGCGCGAAAAGGAACAACAGAAAAAATTCCGCGACGCCGCGGACGCCACGATGGAACAATCCATCGCGGTCTCGCGTTTGTTCACGTTCATGTTCCCGTTCGTGTTCATGGTCGCGAATCTCGGGCAGGCCGCGATTTTATATGTGGGCGGCAAACAGATCATCACCGGCCTGCTCACGCTCGGCGAATGGCAGGAGTTCTCGCTGTATCTGATGTACCTGTTCTTCCCCATCATGATGTTCGGCATGATCATCACCCAAATGGGACAGGCCGCCGCCTCCGCCGAACGCATCTTTGAAATTCTCGACGCAAAGAGCGATATCGTGGACAAGCCGAATGCGATCAAACTGCCGGATGTGCAGGGCAATGTGAAATTCGACAACGTGACCTTCCGATATTTCAGCGGCGGCGAACCCGTGCTGAACAAGGTTTCATTCGAAGCGCAGGCGGGCCAGGCCGTTGCCCTGCTCGGCGCGACGGGTTCGGGCAAAACCACGATCATCAATTTACTGCCGCGCTTCTACGACCCGAGCGAAGGTTCCATCACCATCGACGGCCGCGACCTGCGCGACGTGACCCTCGATTCGCTCCGTTCGCAGATCGGAATTGTGTTGCAGGAAACAACCCTCTTCAGCGGAAGCATCCGCGACAACATCGCCTTCGGAAAAACCGATGCCACGCTCGAGGAAATCCAGGCCGCCGCGAAGGCCGCCGCCGCGCACGACTTCATCATGTCCTTCCCCGACGGTTACAACACGCATGTCGGTGAACGCGGCGCCACGCTCTCCGGCGGGCAAAAGCAGCGCGTGGCCATCGCACGCGCGCTCCTGCTCGACCCGCGCATCCTCATCCTCGACGACTCGACCTCCTCGGTTGACATCAACACCGAAGCGCAAATTCAAACCGCGCTCGATACGCTCATGAAAGGCCGCACGTCGTTTGTCATCGCGCAGCGCATCAGCACGGTCATCAACGCCGATAAAATCCTCGTCCTTGACAAGGGCGAGGTGGTCGCGCAAGGCACACACGCGGAACTTATGGAAGAGGAACCGATCTATGCGGAAATTTACAATTCGCAATTGCTTCCCGAGTCTCACCAGACTTCCGAAGTCTTGAAGACTTCGGAAGTCTCAGGGAGGGTAAACCAATGATGCACGGTGGTCCCGGCCGTTTTGGCAACGCTCTAAATCAGGAAACCCTCAAGCCGCGCAATTTAGGCGAAACGCTTGCCCGCCTCGGCTCATACTTCGGACGCTTCTGGTACATGATCCTTCTGGCAACCATCTTCGTCGTCATTTCCACATGGACCCAGGTGACGAACCCGGAACTGACAGGCCAGGCCACGGACTGTTTCCTCGTCCCCGCGGGACAATCCGCTTTTACGGGAATGACATCTTTCGGCGCTGCAAGCGGGTCGCAGTCCGAGGAAGTCAAGTCAACCTGCTGGCTGACCACGGACGACCCGTCCACGCTGACGTTTACGCGCGGTCTCATCCATAAAGCCTTCCACGCGGGCGGGTACGAAATCCCCGCGAACCCGACAAACGATGACCGCGTAACCGCGTTGTTCCGCCTCATCATGATCGTCATTACCCTGTATGTGACGGGTTCCATCCTCACGGGCGCGACCTTCTTTGTCATGGCATGGACAGGCCAGCACGTATTGCGCGTCGTTCGTGTGGAGGTGTTCGGGAAATTACACGACCTCTCGCTCAGTTACTATGCCGAGCATGAGGCAGGCGATCTGATGAGCCGCATTACCAACGACACGTCCGCCATTGAACAGGCATTTTCGTTCGCGCTGGTCAATGTGTTTAGCGGCATCCTCCTGCTCTTTTGGGTGGCCTACAACATGTTGTCCACCAACCTGCCGTTTGCGCTGCTCTCGCTTTCAGTCTCGCCTTTGATGTTCATCGCCACAATATATTTCTCCGGCCAGGCGCGCAAGGCGTTCCGCGTTTCGCGCAAGGAGATCGGCAATGTCAACGCCGAGTTGCAGGAATCCATTGCCGCCGTGCGCGAGGTGCAGGCCTTCAACCGCGCGGACGAAAACATCGAGCAGTTCAAGGAAGTCAACGCCGCCAATCGCGACGCCAACGTGCGCGCGGTCGCATACACCTCCGCGCTTGCCCCAACCCTGGAAGCCTTCTCGTACGTGGGTCTCGCCATCGTCACCGGTGTGGGCGGATGGTATCTGCTCAAGGGAACAACCCTCTTCGGAACGGCTGTCACCCTCGGCCTGGTCGTAACCTTCCTTGCCTACGTCCAACGCTTCAACCAGCCGATCCAGCAGATTGCCGTGCTGTGGACGAACATCCAGAACGCCATCGCGGGCGGCGAACGCATCTTCAACATTCTCGACGAACAACCCGCCGTGACCGATAAGGCAGGCGCGCAGGAAATGCCGCAGATCGAGGGGAATGTCGAATTCAACGAGGTCTCTCACGAATATGAAGACGGTGTGCCGGTGCTCAACAAAGTCACCTTTGGCGCCGGGAAGGGACAAACCATCGCGATTGTCGGCCCGACCGGCGCAGGCAAGACGACCATCATCAATTTGCTGCCGCGTTTCTACGACGTAACGCACGGCTCGGTCAAAATTGACGGCATCGATGTGCGCGATGTCACCGCCGAATCGCTCCGCCGCCAGATCGGCATTGTGTTGCAGGACACCTTCCTGTTCAGCGCGAGCGTGATGGAAAACGTCCGCTTTGGCAAACCCAATGCGACAGACGAAGAAGTCATGTCTGCAATCAAACTTGCCAACGCCGATTCGTTCATTGAACGCCTGCCTGAAAAATACCAGACCGTTCTGGGCGAACGCGGCTCAGGCCTCTCGCAGGGACAGCGCCAGTTGCTGGCAATTGCACGCGCCGCTCTTGCAGACCCGCGCATCCTTATTTTGGACGAAGCCACCTCCTCGGTCGATACAAGGACCGAGCGCCTCATCCAAAAGGCGTTTGACCAGTTGCTCAAAGGGCGCACTGCCTTTGTCATCGCGCACCGCCTGTCCACCATCCGCAACGCCGATATGATTTTGGTCCTCAAGGACGGCCGGATCATCGAGCGCGGCAGGCATGACGACCTGCTTGCAAAACAGGGTTTTTATTACGAGTTGTACATGAGCCAGTTCAAAAAACAGGAGGAGATGGACGCCGCCGGTATTTAGTGAGCAGCAATCCCCCGCCATCTCTGGCGGGGGATTTTTCGCGATACAATCCTGCTGATGAAAACCCATCGGGAAGTCATATGACAATTGGCATCCGCCTGCGCGCTGCAACCGAATCCGATCTTCCTCTCTTCTTCGAGAATCAACGGGACCCGGACGCAACAGGGATGCCAACCCGGGCGGCAATGTTGTCGAAGCGTTGATTTCCAGGTTGGGATAAAAGTACCCTTTTCACGAGGGGCGCGGGTGCTAAAATCACATTCACTTTATAATTCAAGAGGAGAACCAGGATGAAAAAATTCAAATGGCAGGTCTTTTTTTCGATTTCAATTCTTGCCGCGTTGACGCTGGCTTGCAGTTCGATAACATCCCTCCCCGGTCTGGGCGGCGATGACGCCCTGTTGCGCGACGATTTTTCAGACAGCAACAGCGGCTGGGGTACCGGCACCGACGACCTGAGTTCCGTCGAATATGGCAATGGCGGCCTGCAATTTATCGTCTTCTCGGACAAATATTTCACGTGGTCCACGCCAAGCACCGAAGCCTATGAAAACATCCACATCGAAACCAGCGTAAAAAATGACAGTTCGGACCGCCTCGCAGTCTTTGGCTTCATCTGTCACGAGCAGGGAAGCACGACAGCCTTCTACTACCTTGGCGTTGCCGCAGACGGTTATTACGCCATTTCCAAGTCCTCGGTCGCCCAGGATGATGTGATCCTGACGGACGGCACCAGCGCCTCCATCCCAAGCGGCACGGACCCCTTCACCATCGGCGCGGACTGCGGCAACGGCAATCTCGCGCTATATGTCAACGGACAGCAAATTGCCAGCGCCAATGACTCATCCTATACGAGCGGAAGCCCCGGCCTGTTTGCGGCCAGCGGCGACCAGCCTTCAGCCGTTGACGTGACTTTCGATGATGTGGTCATCACTTCGCTCACAAAGTAAACCCGTTTCGTCGATCCCAACCCTGCGATCCCGCCACACCCGGGCAACAAATCGGCGAAAACCTGCTCAATAAAACGTAGTGATGACTTTGGCCGTGGTTGTCAGGCAGAAAAGCGGCTGAATCCGCCGCCGCCAATCACAAAGCGTCTGTTTTCATGCAACCCTAACTAAATTATTAACTTCCCATAAGGAAGTTTTCCTCGAACGACAGCATCTTATAGGTTGACCTGCCGCGCGCTTTCGCGGGCTTTGGCAAACCATTTAGAATTCAGGAGAACCGCCGTGAATAAAATTTTCAAATCCAGTTCGATTCCCTCCTCGGAGATCACGCCCAAACATCTTTACCTTTCGCGCCGCGACTTCATCAAAGCCGCGGGCATTCTCAGCGGCGGCGCCCTGCTTGCCGCGTGTACTTCCCCGGCAACTGAACTGGCACAGGCTCCCGCAACCGAACAGACCCAAAGTCCCACGGATAAACCGCAGCCCCAGGCATCCGGGAAAACCGATGAACTCGGCAACCCGCTCAACTCCTACGAAGATATCACCACCTATAATAATTATTATGAATTCAGCACGAACAAGGCAGCCGTCGCCTCGCTTTCGAAGGATTTCAAGTCCAACCCATGGACCGTGGAAGTCAGCGGCCTTGTCAACAAGCCCGGGACTTTTGGCATCGAGGACCTGGTCAGGATGTTCCCGCAGGAGGAACGCATCTACCGCCTGCGTTGTGTGGAGGCCTGGAGCATGGTCATTCCGTGGAATGGTTTTCCTCTCGCAGGTTTGTTGAATCTGGTGGAACCAACCTCGGACGCAAAATACGTCCGCTTCGAGACCATTTTCGACCCGGAGCAAATGCAGGGACAGGGCAGTCGCTTCTATCCCTGGCCCTATCTGGAGGGCCTGCGCCTCGATGAAGCCATGAACGATCTCACGATCCTCGCCACCGGTTTATACGGGGAGGACCTGCCTCCGCAGGATGGCGCTCCCATTCGCCTCGTTGTGCCGTGGAAGTATGGGTTCAAATCCATCAAATCCATCGTCAAGATCAAACTGACCGCCGAAAGGCCGAGCACCCTCTGGTCGACCGTCGCCCCGGAAGAATATGGATTCTATGCCAACGTCAACCCCGCTGTGGATCACCCGCGCTGGTCGCAGGCCTCCGAACGGCGCATCGGCGAACTGGCGCGCCGCCCCACCCTGCCGTTCAACGGCTATGAGGAACAGGTCGCCGGTCTCTACGAGGGCATGGATTTGTCCCTGAATTATTAACTCACCTTACGCAGAACGTCCCGAAGGCTTGCTTTCTGCCCAAACCTTCGGGACGGTGCGTAACATCAGTCATCCCCCCATGAAAAACATCCTTGCACGTTTCACGCCACTGCAAATCAGTGTGCATATCGGCGCGTGGTACCCGCTCGCGCGCCTGGCCTTTGATTTCAGTACGGGCAGTCTCTCCCCCAATTTCATTCAGGATATGGAACTCCGCACCGGGCGGGCCGCGATCCTGTTCCTCATCCTGTCGCTTGCCTGTTCCCCCCTGAACACGCTCTTCAACTGGCGTGAACCCCTCAAACGCCGCCGCGCGCTCGGGTTGTATGCGTTCATGTACGCAACCATCCATGCACTGATCTTTGTGGATTTGGATTACGGCCTGGCATGGAGCCTTCTTGTGCAAAACATCGCGCAAAAGCCCCGCCTGATTGCCGGCATCATCGCCTTCCTCCTGCTCGTGCCATTGGCAATCACTTCGTTCGACATATGGAAAGTCCGCCTCGGCAAAAACTGGAAACGCCTGCACCAGGTCGTCTATTTCATTGCCCCCATTGTCATTCTGCATTATGCCTGGAGTAGAAAAGGGGACCTCTTCGCCCTGCAAGGCGACATCGTCCAGCCGCTGATCTACGGGATCGTTTTCCTG
>Ga0172375_10009045_pt1 | contig 13230 bp, 12 predicted proteins | sample LakKiv1m_FD_114537 | JGI IMG/M metagenome (GOLD analysis project Ga0172375, IMG submission 114537) | Freshwater microbial communities from Kabuno Bay, South-Kivu, Congo - kab_092012_11.1m | ecosystem: Environmental > Aquatic > Freshwater > Lake | place: Democratic Republic of the Congo...
CAAGATCGCCTTTGCCACTTCGGAGGCGGCAGTCTATCAATGGGCTTACGAGAACCACATGGTGCGTCCAGGGGATATCCCGGTCGTCCCGATCGCGGCGTCCCAGGCGACGCCAACCCCTGCGGCAGCCGCTGTTGAAACTCGGATCGCAGCGAGCAAACTGGATCGCTGGCTGTTGCTCTTCATCGACCCGGAGTGAGCGCAAACTAAGAAAGTTCTCACCTGCAAATGGCAAAACCCCATCCAGCCCGCCTTGACGGGGTTTTGGGGGCGTGATACAATGACGTCCGCCTGAAAAAAAGGCGTGTAATCACTCGATGCGGGGTGGAGCAGTGGCAGCTCGTCGGGCTCATAACCCGAAGGTCCCAAGTTCGAATCTTGGCCCCGCTACTCAAAGCATACCGTAGACCTCCGGGTTCCTGAAAAGGGAATGGCCCGGAGGTTTTTGGTTCTCACAGAATCCTAACACGGAGGATTTTTTATGAACCAAAGACCGTCAGTCTCGGCAAGTTCCGCAGCAACCGTATCTCGTGGGAAAAAGGCCCGCAGCGTTGGTTTAACCATAGACCGCGCAATACCCGGATTTGTTCAGTTCAAAACAGCCGAGGGCCTCAGCCCGCGCACCATCGCCGGCTACCAACGCCATTTAGAAGTATGGCTGGAATATTACCAGGATGAGGACATCGGAGCCGTCAACGCAGAAGCGCTGCGCAACTACCTCAACTATATGCGACTGGAATACACTCCACGGCGCATTACTGGAAAAAACGAAGAAAAGCTTTCCAGCAAAACCATCCGCAATATCTATATCACCCTGAAAGCCTTCTTTCATTGGGCCAGCGACGAGTTCCAAATTAACAACCCAATGCAGTCCATTCCGGCGCCAAAATTCAGTGAGCCGCCAGTCGAGCCTTTGTCGAAAGAAGACATCGATGCCCTGCTCAAAGCTTGCGACTATTGTGAAGAAGCAAAAACCAAAGATCGGCGCAAATTTGCCATGCGCCGTCCGACCGTCAAACGCGACAAAGCCTTGATCCTGGTATTGCTGGATACCGGCCTGCGCGCTTCAGAACTGTGCGCCCTCAAGATCGGCGATCTGGATACAAAAACGGGCAAGATCACCGTCAAGCATGGCGCAAAAGGAGGCGCCAAGGGTAGTAAAGGCCGAACGGTTTACCTGGGTAAAGCAACCCGACGATGCGTATGGCGCTACCTGGTAGATCGAGAAGATGGCGAAGATGAAACCGCACCTCTGTTTGTAAGCAAATCCAACCACCCCTTGAATAAAGATGCCCTGCGCCAGTTGATCAATGCTTTGGGTACAAAAGCCGGCGTCAAGAAGTGTTATCCTCACCGTTTCAGACACACTTTTGCGATCACTTACCTGCGCTCTGGCGGCGATGTTTTTACCTTGCAAATGCTGCTTGGTCATGGGTCGTTAGACATGGTCAAGCGTTACGCACGCATTGCTGAAATTGATGTAGAAAATGTGCATCGTAAAGCCAGCCCTGTGGACAACTGGAGATTATAGTAATCTGTAAACTTCACTCAGCCAATCGCTTCGCAATCACCATCATGACTTTGGATAAGTCGGCGTTTGAAAGCCGGTTGATATAAGTTACCAACTCATCGCCAGGATGTTCTTCGGAGTGCACAGTCAACCCGGCAATGCGCTGCTGAACCTCGCTTGCCAACATCGGAGCGTAAATCTGGTCGGTAATCTTGATGTCCTCGTGCATCAGATTCATCGACACCGCTTTGTAATCGGCGATCGTCCGGGCATGCTGCAAGCCATAGACAGCATGCCCGTGCCGGAATTTGTGCGCTGAGCGGTAGGGAAGTTCAGCTTGAGAAAACAACAGGCGCAAACGGCGATTGATAGCCTGGTTGCGATTTTCGCCTGGATCATGCAAAGAAAGCCGCTGGTCCCCCCACTGGCTTTCAACCGGCGCATACCATGGCGCCGCAACTGGTAGCCGGCCGCGCACAAAATCATCCCATTCCTGGGCAATACCCTTCAACTCTGGAATGGGCAGCATAAAGGTGGTGGCTCGTTTGCCATTCTTCGTTTTGACGCCCAGTTCAGGCCATTGCTTGACAGAATTCCCTGCAAAATCCACCGCCTGAATTGGCAGCGTAGTAAAGGCGCTGGCGCGCATGCCGGTCAAGAACAGCGTGGCTGCAGCAGCCTGATCACGCCAGAGCGCCAGGTCGCCTGGTTCGCGCGGAACGGAACACAACCCAAGCACATCTTCCACGGTTACGAAAATATGCTCTGAGAAAGTCGATGCTTGCCGGCCTGGGCGCAAAGTCTCAATCCAGGAAGAAGGCAGATGACGAAATTCACCGGCGTGATGGATCATTGCCCACTGGAAAAACTGGCGTGCGATTTCGATGATCTTCTTTTGGGTTACCTGCGCCAGCAACCCACCGCGCGGCGAAGGTAAAGCTGCCACATATATCGGGAAGGCCGGGCGAATACGATCAGCTTTGTTGAACAAAATATCCATCGCCCAGAGCAGTAAATGGCGCAGGTAAAACCAGTAACGGTCAAGCGAGGCTGGCGAAACCTGCTCAACTTCAGCCAGGTGATTAAGAAAATCCTTCACCAGTCGATAGTTGGCGCGGTTAACCAGTTTTTCCAACTCTGCTTCCACGATTGATGGTACAGCCACAGATTGAGCATTTCCCCTTGATATGCACCAGTTTGCCTTTGACCGGCAAGCGCTGCGGCGAAACCAAAGTGACTACGGCGCGGCAATGCAGGCAGTAAGCCTGGTCATCGGCCAGTTTTGGAGATGGTTTTGGCTTGCGCTGCGCCTGCGCCCAAACCGAGAACAGGCTGCCGTTGATCCAGATATGCCCCTGTTGGTCGCGCTGGTGTGGAGCGCCACGCGCCAGCCAGTCACGCAGCGTACGTTCAGGCAGCCCCAATTCAGCAGCTAACTCGCGCACTGTATAGAGCATGGGCAGCAATCCAGGCGATTTGACGATCACCGCATGAGGCAACTTGAAGGGTTTTTCCTGCTCTGGCACGTACGGGAATCCCTTATTTGTGCCCCAAGGCGCGCCGGACGGTCATTTGCCCATAGGTCAACCCAGAGGAACTGTGCACGTGCTCCCATTTTTCTGGCCGGTAGAGGCGGCTGGAACGAAAGACACGCTCCACCTGGGTAGAATCCTGCGACCAGAAAGCCAGGATAGCGCACAGCGCCAGGTCAGCCTCGCTATGGCTGGGATACCCGGTGATGTTCCCATCCAGCAAACGCTGAAATTTCTCACCCTGCCTGGATTTCAAGATGCGTTGGATCAGCGCCTGATCATCCATACGCTTTAACGGCACAGATCGGGGCGCTGCTGCATTATGCAACGATCCAAACAGGCGCTGGTGCAGTTCATCGATTTCCGCCTGGCGAGAGTGAACTGCAAAAGGGGTGGAGGCCAGATGTGCGCCGGTCATCGTGAAGAAGCGCCCACTATCATACAGTTCCACGTTCCCTCTACGCCGCCCGCCTGGAGGAAGCTGCGCCTGGACGATGATATGAATACCGGTTCGGCTGGGAGAAAACTCAGCATAGCTATTCACCTGGCGCAAGATTTCCAGTTCATCTGAGCCAATGCTGCCAGTCTTTCTATCCCGGCAGTGATCCAGATCGATGCCGGTCAAACCACCGCCGGGCAAGAAAACAAAGGCCAGGCCAGCGATCCGCCTGGGTTCTTGCTTCCATCGTTTCATTGCAAGATCAAAGGTAGTCCAGTCAGCCGGGTTGCTGACCGAAGCGATACGCCCGCTGCAAGCATTGATAGGCAGCTTGGTTTTCTGCCCATCTTGCTTCGTAAATAAAATATAATTTCCCCATTGAGAAAGATCGGTCAATTGGCCTGGGAAGCCGGGTATTTCAGGTTCCATAAGAAATAAAACACTCTCCTGGTAAATTAAAACAAAAAGTGCGCCTGCCGGTAAAACCGGGCGCACAAATGGGAAGGCGCTCAAATCCTTTTCAGGCCGAACGCCATAACGGGGGAGAGTATACCACAAATTTTACGAGGAAAGATCACCTTTCGAGGAGAACTGAAATTACTTACCAGAATCCCGTTCCTGCCAAATCCAGTTCATCCGCATAGGCAAAAATGGCAAAGAGCATATACGCCAGCGCTTTTTGCGCCGTATCCACCTCTTCCTGGGAGGGGAGAATGGTTTGACCGGGCAGCATCAGGATTTCACGGTTACGGATCTGCACAACCACCCCAAACACATTGGTATCATCGCGATGGGTATCGGTAATCCCTGCCCAGACTTTCAGCGGCCCATTGTTGCGCCAGCCATGGTAAGCCAAGAATTTGTCGATCATCACCTGCATCCGGTGCAGCATGGTGGTAGGGTTCCAACGCATGGTCGCACCGCCGTGAACAGCCGTCTTGCTCAATTTTTCTTTGAGTTGGGGATGTAGTTTCAGGTAGTGCTTCTCCAATATCAAAGAACGCCAGGGTATGGCAGCCTGGTCAAACAATGGCGCGTTTGAATCATGCGATGGCAGGTAGATCAGCTTGGCAATCTCGAAAAATTCCGGATTGGGAAGCGGATATTTTCCCGGCTGCTTGCGCGCCATCTCATCCAAAAAGATGGACATGGCTTGCAGCACCAGGCGATCTTCATGGGTAGTATGGCGAAATACTGGCAGGGCAGGCGACCTGGAAAGAGCTGCCTGCTTCCCGGCTGGCGCGGCTGCTTGCCGGGTAGGCTGAGAACCAGAAGCGATCTTCACCCAGCGTTGCGGGTCAGGCGCGGCGCCCCAATCTGGAATGATGAGAAATTCCGACAAAGGCATAAGCCACAACTGGAAAGGTAGTTCATTATCCTGTGCAACGATCTGGCAAATTTGCTGCCAGGCCTGCACCACGCGTTCCATTTCCTGGCCGCGGGTGACGTTGACCAACATGCGCACATGGCGGGAGATTTCCGGGCGGTCTGGGCTTTTGAAAAAAGCGACCTTGTGCTGCACGCTCAGGTTGACGCGGCGCAAGGTATCGGCTTTTACATCCTGCTCAACTTCGAAGATCGCCCACGCGCCATCCGCCAACTGGATCAGGTTATCCGGGCGGATGTTTTGCGACGGCCCATATTTCAAGTTGCGGTCGGTGACAACTTCCAGGCCAGCTTTGAGCGCCGCCAGCCGCACATCCAGCATCAGCACCGCGTGAGTCAGCTCACGTTCGGAGGACAGACGGCAAGCAGCAGCAGACTTGAAACCATTCTGGCGCAACAGGGCCGCCCCACTCTCTCCCAGACGGTAGATGCGGGGAGAGCGGCCGCGCACGCCAGCCCGCGCAGCGTAAACTTCCAATGATTCGAAGATAGGCGGCAGGGCTGCGCCGCAGGCCATGATTTGATCCAGAATAGTGCGGGTCTTATCCCGTTCCAGCCTCAAGGCAGCCTGGATCTGGAGCATATCCGCCGCGCCAGTAGGTTCGAGAGTTCTTAACAGGTGCAGCCATTTTTGATCCTGGATGCGTTCGCCCAGCACCTGCTGCAAAGTTTGGGTAGCAATGGTATCGAGTTCTTGCATGATTTCTCCGTAAATTGCTTCCCCACAAATCCCACCCCATAAATCCTGACCCTCTATTAAAGGGATAAGAATTATGGGGCGGGGTTTTGCGGAGATCAGCCGTTCGAGGGTTTTCCTTCTAAAGAGGTTTCACCCTCGAGACGGGTGAAGTTATCGCCCAGCAATTCGATCAATTGCATGTGCTGGCGGGCGACCAGGCGCTGCAGTTCAGCCACCTGGCTTTGTAAATGGCCGATCTCCAGGGTATGCAATTTTGCCTGGCGGTGGGTTGTTTCTTCCCACTGGCGCGCCAGGGCTTCAGCGCGCCCGGCGCGGCTGGATAAAGCCTGCATTTCGCGCTGCAAATCCTTAACCCGGAGGCGCAGAGGCTCGTCACGCAGGCGCTGGTTAACGCCAGCCAGCTCGTCGTTTTTCTGGCGCAACTGCTGGATGCACATCTGAAGATGAACGGCTTCTTGCTGAAACTGAAGGACCTTCTCAGTGATCTGCTGACCCAGACGCTGACCGGTCTCCGCAGGGTTAAATCCCTGGGCGAAAAGATCTAAGCCAATCTGTCCCAGCCCAGGCGCAGTTTCATTCATCCCACGCAGCAAAACCAGCGCGGAAGCTTCCACAGTTTTTGGTTTATCGACAAACCAGGGCAATGGATGCCTACGCTTCCCCTGGCTGGATATTGCCAGGTTCAAAAATTCGTTTGAATTCGGGTTGCTCGCCGCCGAAGTTCAGCAGCAGGCCCACCGCTAGCCCGCTGTCGCGTAGATAAGTCAGCGTCTGGCCATTGTGATCAACCAAGAGTTTTTTGGTTTTCTTGACTTCAATTACCACAGTGTTCCTTTCAACCGATTGGGTTATTTGCTCCCAAAAAATCGGAGCATTTTTTGGGAGTGAGAAAATCGCCGTTCAGTCGAATGCATTTCAACCAAACAACAAGTCTTCCACGGCCTGGGAAAGCTCTGAATCTGGGCCAACGCCGCCTCCCCCAGCCTGCATCCCGCCAGCGCGCAGCGCCGATTTCAAGGCGGCTGCGCGCCGGCGCGGCGGTAAAGCAGAGAAGAAAGCCAGCAAATCGTCATCTTCACCTTCCCGCAGGTTGAGGGTGATATGCAGCGGGATGACCCGGCAGTGCAAGGGCGGCCGGCCGCGCCTGGCTGGCGTCACAGATCAGCCTTTCTTTTGGAGCTGGAACAGGCCAAGCTTCCACAGGCCACGCGCAATCGACAAAACCGGGTCATCCGGGATGACCGCTTTGCCGGCAAAACGGTAAGGCAGGCTGTCTTTCAACAACAGCACCCCGCCACCCAACAACAGCACAGCCGCGAAACGCCGCCAGGCCGTACCCCATTGTTTGTCGATACGCCCAACGATCTCTTCCTGCCAGATGGGCAGCGCCTTCGAAACGTCCAAACGCCCGGCGCGCAGCAAGGTATCCAGCTCGCCCAGCGAATACAGCCTCTGCCCATCCACCAGTTCTAACAGGCGGCGCACACCGCTCGAAGAGCCGGCCGTGAAGCGCTGCACCGGTACCCGGTTGCGCACCACCAGCAGTTCGGTTGTGCTCATACCGACAGAAATAATGCCCACTTCCTGGTTGAACATTTCTCTGCGACCGGGAGCAAATTGCCCCTCGCCATCGAGCAGAAAATCGAACAGGCCGCCCACCGGCTGGCTGGTAATGCGCGCCTCGGCCACTTCAATGGCAAAATCATGCCCATCCACCTGCCAGGAATGCTGGCCTTTGATCCAGCGCTGCACAGCATCGACCGTGGCCGGAGCGTCTTCGCCGGACAGCGCTTCCAGGGGCAGGCCAACCGTCAGGTATACTGGAGCATCGAAAGCGCCGTGCCGCCTGATGTGGGCAGCCATCGCCCCATACATCAACGCTCCATTTTCGGGCGCGCCGGCAAAGCGATCCAGGCTCATATTTTCGAGAGCGCCCCCGGCATCGTGAGCGTTCTCACCGACATAGAAATCTCCCTGGCTTGTGCCCACCAGCATGGCGCGCTTCTGGCGCTCCAGGCCGTGCAGCCGGCCGATGCGCCGGCCGCTATCGAAGGCAACCTGGGAGAGCAACTGGATGCCCTGGCCGCGAGCATATAATTTGATCGCGCCAGCACCAAAATCCAGGCCGATAGGTATTGTTTCCGAAAGTGACATAATGATCCTCCATAACAGAAATAGGGTAAACCACAGCTCCCCCAGCCTCGAAAGCCAAGACAGGGATTGTGGATAGATTTTCAATTGAAGCAGGCAAGAGAGCAATGGGGGTTTCCGATGCAACATGCCGATTAAGCTCCAGATAGGTTCTTTCCAGATAAGATAAAGCGGCAAATTGTATTCTTCTAGTTTACAAAAACATGGAGAATACAGGAGATAAAAAATCGCCGCCTGGGCAGCGATTATACTCTATTTCTCCAAGTTTACAAGTACTTGCAGAACTAAAAGAAATTACTTACCACTCTTCCGGTAAGGTTTGCCATCCGAACCAAAGGCCCACTTGCCCTGCCCGCTGTCGCTGCGGTAAACTTTGGCGCAGTAGGCCACATCGGCTTCATCCAGCAATGTACGCCGGCCATCCTTCCCCAGGCGGGCGATATAGCCACGCTGCATCCAGCGCGTCAGCGTGGAGGTTTGGATTTCGTATTTGCGGGCCGCATCGCTGATGCTGATTGGCTCACCTTGCAAGTGGGCAAACTCCTTGTAATCGGGCAACTGCTCGCGCGGCAGCAGTTCTTGCAGGCTGGCCTGGCTGATGCCAAGCGAGCCATCCGGCAGCACCGCCGCCCACAGTACACCATCTTCAACCAGGCGCAGCAAGGCAGGTTCATCCAGTTGCAGTTGTTCGCCAGCTTGCGCCAGCGAGAGCAGGCGTTCCAGGCAAGAACGATCAAGAGATTGGTCAGGCTTCATAATTGTTATTACCCCACCTTGTCTTCGATCTGTTTGTACACATCCCGGCCCAGGGCATCCTTTTTGACCGCCATCAGGAACAGGCCCTGGCTGCCGCTCTTTTCTTCCCACAACTCGCCCAGGTTGCGATCCTGTTTGGCCGCTTCCAACAGGTGCGCGCCTTTGTATTCCACCACCAGGATGCGCCCGTCTTTCAACTCGGCGACAAAGTCCGGGTAGAATTTATCCGTGGCGGTGGGCAGGTAGAAAGAATACTGCGCCTGACCGGCCAGGTTGCGCACCCAATGTTTCACCTGAAAACAGCGGTCAAGCGCCTGGGCGCAGTCGAATTCTTCCCCCTCCGCTTCCAACTCGCCTGGAACAGGATAATAATGCTTATTGAACTTGTAGCTGCCCTGGTAATACCAGTGCGCCGGGTATTGGTTAGGATCATAGGCAAAGGTATATTCATAGCTGGTCTGCACCGTCGCGCCGCCGCCAAACAAGGTATGCTGATAGCCCTGTTGGTAAGCCTGCTGGCGATATTCAACAATTTTGACCCGCAAGGCCCGCTCCAATAAGAAGCGCCCGCGTACCAGGGTCGGCAGGCTGAATTTGCGCGTTTCCATCAAATCGACCAGCGTGCGGCGGATGAATTCGAGCAGCGTCTCCTGGCGCACATCCGGCTGGTAGAGTTTTTGGTCCAACCAGCGGCTGAGCTGCAAATCCGTCCAGCCAGTGTTTACCTCTTTGAAATCCAGGGCGGTCTGAGCGCCCAGGTAGCGCGTTTCCAGGCGCTTGCCGTTCAGGTCGATCAAGAAGCTCTCGGATTGCTCGACGATATTGAACTCGCCTGCGCTCAGCCTGGCCGGAAAATCCAGCAGGTTCCAGCCCCCGGCGTCCAGGAACCACTCGCGCTCTGCCCGCTCCAACTGCCTATCCACCCACAGGCAAAGCTGCGGGATACGGAAAGGAACGCCGCTCTCGGATGGGGACGGTGGGCGTTGGGGGCGGGCGGCGGCCAGCGCCTGGCGCAGGGCTTCCTGATCCTTCTTGGGAGCGGCCTCGACCAGCTTGTGCGCCAGGCCGGGCGAGATTTCGCCTTTGACTTCGAAAACCGCCTGGCCTTCGCCCAGCTTGTGCACCGTAACCTGCTGGCGCTCTTCGGCGCTCAGGTAAATCAGGCCGGGTTCGGCGCTCAGAGTGAACGAGATCACCGGCGCAGCCGGCGCGCCGCCCAGCGGAAGCCCCTCGAAGCCGGGCAGCGGCGTGGGCTGGGGCAGGATGGCGGTCTCAGCTTCCGGCTCTTCGAAGCCCATGCTCACCAGGCGGTCTTGCAGTTGCGTCACCGCCCGCGGCCAACTGGTCGAGGAAACGTGGGCGTAGGCGCGGTTGAGCGCCTCCTGCGCCCGGCGGCGGGCGTAGGGCATGCGCAGCACCCGCCCCAGGATTTGCTCGACATCCTTTTTCGAATGCACCGTGGCTACCGAGCAAAAGACGTACGCAAAGGGGCAGTCCCAGCCTTCTTTCAGGGCTTCGATGGTGATGACAAATTCGACTGTATTGGCCGGGTCGAGCAAGTTGACCCCGTCCAGCTCTTTCTGCGCGCCGGTGGCGATGGCGATGCGCTCAGGCGCAATGCGCTCGGCTTCCAGCAGATACTGCCGGATCACATCCACGGTAATCTCATGGCCCTTGTCCTCGGCCTGGAAGAGCACGAGCGGGTGGATAAAGTTGGCTTCGTTGGCCGCCAGCTCGTGCAGCTTCTGGCGCGTGGCGATGGCGTCATGCACGGCTTCCTGCCAGGTCTTGTGCTCGGTGAGCACGATGGGCAGCTTGATCATTTCTTCGGCCTTCAACTGCGCCGCCGAGACGCGGTAGAGGATGTTGCTGTTGGCGGCCGGCGTGGCGGTAAACTCCAACACACAGGCCGGGCGGATGCGCTGCAAGACCTCGAAGCTCAAATCGGAGGTGGCATTGTGGGCCTCGTCCACGATCACCAGCGGACGCAGGCGCGCCAGCAGGTTGCGGAACGAGAACTTGATCTGTCCCTGGTCAGGCCCGTCTTCGATGCGCTCCATGTAGGGGGCGTTGGCGGGAACCTGGCTGAAGTGTGGCTCGAAGGCTTCGTGGTGGGCGTAGACCTTGCGGCCCTCGGTGCTGTTGACGCGCAGCGCCGCCAGCGTACCAACCACGATGCACAGCCGGTCGCGCACATCCGCCGGGCGCAGATCGGCGAAATCCACGATATCCAGCGCCCGCACCTGGCTGCCAAAGACGGCTTCCAGCGCCTGGCGGTTGGGATGGGCCGGGTCTTGCAAAGTATCCAGGGTCTGCTGGCGGATGGCGTTGGTTGGCACCAACCACAGTACAAAGGGAAAGTCTCGTTCCAGGAAGGCCTGCCCGGCGATGGCAATGCTGTGGGCGGCCAACAGGGTCTTGCCGCCGCCGGTGGGCAGGCGCAGGCAGACGTAGGGGGCGTCTTCCAACTCAGGGATGGCGCGGTAGGGCTGCCGGGGGCCTGCGGCGATTTGCTGGAAGGCTGCCGCCGGGCCGGAGAGGCGGGCTTCTTCCAGGTAGGTTTGCAGGGCGGCCAGGGTTTGCTGCTGGTAGGTTTTCAGTTCGAACATGTTCAGCCTGCCTTGATCTGGTAAGGGATTTTTTTGAAGGTGATATCCGCCTGGCGCAGGGCGGCCTCATCCAGCAGGCACACTTCGCCGTAGATCACCTTTGGCCCGGTGAACTCTGGCAGCCGGCGCAGCAGGCGGTGGGTGAGCACGTTGCCGCCCGCCTCGCTCTGCTCGCCCAGGATGCCGTTGAACAGCAGGTAGTAGGCCGTGCCGTTGTGGATGCCCAGGAGCGGGGATTTCCCCTCATCCCCAGCCCTTCTCCCACCGGGAGAAGGGTGGCTTTCTCTCTCTCCCTTTGGGAGAGGGTCAGGGGTGAGGGGCAGCGGCGTCTTGGTTTCGCTGAACCAGATGTGCGCCGCCAGGCTGTGGAAAGTCACCTGCGGGTGGATGCGCCCATCCTCCTGAAAGACCGGCGGCCCCAGGCGGAAAAAGCGGAAGCCGCCGCCGCCCTGCCAGCCCACGGCTTTGGAGATGCCGCCCTGCTCGCCGTCCACCACCTTGCGCAGGCGCGGGGCGCAGTGCGTAACGGCGTGCTCGCCCAGCTCGACGCCGATCCAGCGCCGGCCCATCTTGTGGGCTACGGCGGCGGTAGTGCCGGAGCCCAAGAAGGAGTCTAGCACCAGGTCGCCAGGGTTGGTGGCGATGGTTATGATACGTTGTAGCAACCGCTCGGGCTTCGGGGTGGCAAAGATTTCGTCATTATCAAAGAGCAGCTGTCCTTCTTTTTTTGCTTCGTCTGTATGACCAGTTTCCTCATGATCCCACCATGTATTAGGAACAATTGCTGGAGCATCCTTCAAAAATGATTTAAAAGATGGCGCTCCATCACCTGATTTACCAAAATAAGCCAGACCCGCATTCACAATTTCTTGCCACTGGTCTTCTGTACGTGACCAGTGGCGCCCCGATGGTGGCATGCGAATCTTGCCAGTTGGAGTAGTGATAGGATAGGTTAAGTTCGGCCTTATGTTAGGAGCATCCCAAGGAATTGCCCTCCAAGGACCACGTACATCGTTGTCAGGATTTGAATATTGCGCCGCCTGTTTGTCTGTACGTGACAACCTATTTCGAGTCTTTTTCCACAATTCAGGATTTGATGAATACACGAGGATGAAATTATGAGAATTGGAGAGGCTTGCATCATTGGAGCGAGAATACCGACTTTGCCATACTACTGTGGCAATGAAATTTCTCCTACCATAGATTTCGTCCATCAAAACTTTCAAATAATGCCCCTCATTATCATCAATCGAAACCCAGATGCTGCCATCCTCGGCCAGCAGGTCGCGCAGCAGCTCCAGGCGTGGGTAGATCAGGCTCAGCCAGGTGGAATGTTCCAGGCTGTCGTCGTAATGCTCGAAGGCGCTGCCGGTGTTGTAGGGCGGGTCGATGTAGATGCATTTGACCTGCCCGGCGTAGTAGGGCAGCAGGGCTTTGAGCGCCTCCAGGTTGTCGCCCTGGATCAGCAGGTTTGACCTCTCCCCCAGCCCCTCCTCTGTAGGGGAGGGGAGCGAGTACGACAGTTCAGGCAGTTCTTCCAGCAGGCGGTAAGGGGCCTGGCCGGCGGCCGTTACCGCCTGTTCACGGTGCAGCCAGTTGAGCGTGGGCATAGGCAGTTCTCCAGGATGAGGATGGCTTAATCATACCCGCATTCACGGAATTCGGCTACCAGAAAACGCTTTTCCCCGCCGCCAAACGCGGCTTGCCCCGCATGCCCAAACATCATTCGGTGGTTCCACTGAGCCGTTCAACCTGTATCCAGACGCGCTGGCGAACAGCGGCATCCAGCGCAATAGCCGTCTGCTTGCCAATCCCACCGCTGCCGCCTGTGATCAATACAATTTTATCCTGCATGGATATCTTCTCTCCATTCCGCCAACCAAGGGTGTAGGATCTGCGTATGGGCAATTATCTCACTGGTGCGAGGATTTATCATGGCAAGCTTTCCGGGTATTTCCGGGCAGCTTCGAATGCCTTTTTGTGGTTATGGTAAGACAGGAAAATCCTCAAATTGTTCAGATCAGGCTAGTACTTTGTCAACCATACTTTGATGGGTAGCTATTCTTTAACATTCTGATCGAGATGTACGATAGGATACAGTTTCTTGAGCTTGATGCGAGCATCGGCGGTAGTGAACCGCCATTCAA
>Ga0172375_10009046_pt1 | contig 13229 bp, 8 predicted proteins | sample LakKiv1m_FD_114537 | JGI IMG/M metagenome (GOLD analysis project Ga0172375, IMG submission 114537) | Freshwater microbial communities from Kabuno Bay, South-Kivu, Congo - kab_092012_11.1m | ecosystem: Environmental > Aquatic > Freshwater > Lake | place: Democratic Republic of the Congo...
CACTAATGGATTTTGGTTTTTTGGTGAAATTTTGTGGATTACCGTACACCCATAACAACCCTCTGTGGATTGCTCCATCTATCAGGCTTTTAAAGCTCAAGTCTTTGCACTTTAATTCGACGCCAAGTTCATTAAATTTTCCGTCTATAGCGCAAGTTTTCTTGTCTGAGAAGAAGAGCAATTTGTTATTATCGGTCCTTGTCTGATATTTTTTTTCACTGGATAATTCACTCGCGAACTCTTCACTTAAAAACCTTCCCGATTTGCCTTGCCTATCTTCGCCCTCAATGTCAAACCACCATGGTTTTCGGGCTACAGGAGAAAGTATGCGATCTATAAAAAAAGAGACCTCTTTATCGGAAATATTTTTAAGCCCCATGTCCTATCCCCCCAATTATATGATAAATTGTCACCTTCACACTCACTGCTTCTTCCCGTGTGCCTCCAACGCTTCCAGGTAGGGGCCAAAAAGATCCTGGTAGTCGCGCAATCCCTTTTTAAGTGCCGTGGAAATCTGCGGCACCTGCTGGTCGTTCACCACCAGGTTGGCGCTGAAGGAGAGGGCCTCCAAGTCGTAGAGGGTGTGGAATTCCGGGCCGACCAGCACGTAATAAATGTAACGACGGCTGGCCATGGGCAGTTCGCACATGTGGCGGTGGAAAATTGATCCTTTTATGCTGCCCCCTTCAAAGCCGGCGTGGAACACCACTGCGGCAAAGTTGACAAAGCGCATCCGCTCCATGGCCTGCTCGGCGGACTCGGGAAACTCCGGCTGATAGCCGAGCGCGCTGAAGGCATCGGCCACGCTGGCGCGGGCCGGGCTGTCCGCCATGAGGACCATCACCAAGGGGACATCCTTCACCACGGTCTGCGCCTTGTATTCCCCGGTGGCAAGCCAGGAGACATCAGGCGCCTTGGGCGCGGCCGGCGGCGGCTTCACCGGCTGAGGGGCCTTCCTGACCTCCTCAACCATCTTTTCCACCGGCCGGTCCTCAGCGCCGGCGTGCTCCGAATAGAGCACGTTGTTCATCACCCCGCCCTCCTCCGCCGTGCCGTCGCGGCGCAGGTTGATCGGCTGCTTGCAGCGGGGGCAGGCAATCTTGAGGGTCTTGCCCTCGGGCAAGGCGTCCAACGCCTTCTGCACCTTATCCTTCTGCGCCTCGTTCAGATTCAGTTCTTTCTGGCAATGGGGGCAATGGGACAACATATTTTCCTCCGTTCAACAGCAGGGCGATCAGGCTAGTAGCCTTTACGCTTGCGAGGGTCTTCCTTCTCTTCCATGCCCAGACCGGTGATCTGGGTCGTCTCCTCACCGCGGGAGGCCTTGATCCGATCGAGCCCACGGCTGATCGAGGTCTTGCGGGTGCAATAGCCAAGAGCCGTCTCCTCGGTGATCACCCCCTGCTCGAAGAGTTCGAGAATGTGCTGATCAAAGGTCTGCCAGCCCAAGGCCCTGGCATCGGTGATGATGTCGTAATAGGTCTTGTCCTCGGTCTCGCCGTTCATGATCAGTTCCCGCACCCGCAGGTTCATGCCCATGATCTCGAAGGCCGCCACCCGGCCGCCACCGATCTTGGGCAGCAACCGCTGGCAGATGATCCAGCGGATGGTGTCCACCAGCCGGTTCCTGACCTGCCCCTGCTCCTCCTGCTCGAACATGCCGAGGATGCGGTTGATGGTCTGGCCGGCATCCACCGTATGCAACGTGGAGAGCACCAGATGGCCGGTCTCGGCGGCCGACATGCCGATCTCCATGGTCTCGCGGTCGCGCATCTCGCCCACCAGGACAATCTTCGGGGCCTGACGCAAAGCGGCCCGCAGGCCCGAGGCAAAGGCATCGAAATCATTGCCCAGCTCGCGCTGGTTGAAGGTGGCCTTGCGGTGCGGATGGACAAACTCGATGGGGTCTTCCAGGGTGACGATATGCTCGGCCCGCTCGTTGTTCAGCTTGTCGAGCAGGGCCGCCAGGCTGGTGGTCTTGCCGGAGCCGGTGGCGCCGGTAACCAGGATGAAGCCGTTGCGTTCGCTGGTCATCTTGTTGAAGATCGGCGGCAGATTGAGCTGGCCAATGGTGGGGATCTTGGTGGGCAACTGGCGCAGCACGGTGGAAAGGTTGCCCTTCTGGGAAAAGACGTTGACGCGGAAGCGGGCCCGGTCGCCCAGCCAGTAGGAAAGGTCGCAGGAGCCGTGCTCAACGAGGTCGTTCAGCAACCGCTGATTGCCCCGGATGAGGTTCATGGCAAAGACCTCGGTCTGGAAAGGGGTGAGCGCCGGAACCTCCGGTTCCACCCGCACCGGCACCAACTGGCCGCCGGTTTCGACCTGCAACGGCCGGCCGACGGTGACGTTGAGATCGGAGACGTTGCCGTAAGTCTCCAGCATCGCCGAAATCCAGTAATCCACTTCCGGTTGTTTCATGCGCACCCCCTTGTCACGCCAGCCGTTCTACGCAACCATGCTGGTCAATACACCAATCCTACCGAATTTTCGCCGGCCCTGACAACCCTTTCTTTTTGACCAGAAAGACCAGCTCCGCCGTGTGTTTGGCGAGTCCTGCCGCGGTCTGGGCATAAGCGCCAGCCCCCCAGAACAAATCGGCCCGGCCGGCGCCGACAATGGCCGAGCCACGGTCGTGGTTAAAGACGAAACGGGAAAATGGCTCCCAGCCGATGACCTCGCCATTGGCGCCGACCAGCGGCTTGCGTGCGTGCAGCCAGCCCAGGGCGCCGGGCGGGAAACAATCCTGGTCCACGGCCAACGACCGGCCAGGGGTTAGCGGTGCGCCAAAACAACCGAGCGGCCCGGCATCGCCATCGTTGCCCCAGCGGAAGAAAACATAGGATTCATTGGCATGCAGGATGCGGTCGCGTTCCGCGGACGGTAATTTACCAAGGTACTGGACGATACGCGGCATATCCACCTCGGCGCGCCGCAACGCGCCTTGCTCGATCAGGATCTTGCCGACACTGGTGTATGCCCGGCCGTTCTTGCCGGCGAACTGTACCCGGCGGATGGTACCGTCCGGCAACCGCACCTTGCCAGAGCCCTGCACCTGCAAAATGAATGGCGCCACGGGGTCAGAGAGATAGACCAACTCCTGGCCCACAAGTTTATTTGCCGTCTCGATCTCGGCCCGGCTCCAGTAGGGAACAAACTGGCCGTTTTCATAACGGCCCCACTCCTTACCATTGGCGCCCCCCCGCTCAGCCAGATCGGCCGGCCGCCGGTAGAGCGGATAACGATATTTGCCCTGCGGGGTTAGGCTCCCCTCGGCCAGCGGCTCGAAGTAACCGGTCAACAAAATCCTGCCCGGTTCTTCCCGGCTGCCAGCCCGGCAGACGGTGAAACGCTCCGCCAGTTCCCGTTGCAACGCCTGCGGGTCCGGGGCCTGACTCGCCACCTGCTGGAACTCGCGGAGCGACTCCTTGAGCCACGCCACGGTATAGGCCTCGCCGCAGAGACGGTACTCACGATTGGCCGGCAGTTTATCCAGCACCCGCAGGCTTTGATTGATTGCAGCGTCAAGATCGGCAAAATTCAGATCATCATGAAAGGCAAGCGCGTCGCCAGCCGGCGACAAGGTGGCCTCGCAGGCCGACTTTCCGCCGCCTGCCAAGGCCGACAAAACGCAGGGGCCAAACAGCAGCGCAAAGACAAAGAACCAGTACCGCAACGCCCGGCAGTATCTTGAAATCCGCGAAAAGACCATGGTCCGACTATAGCAGGCACGGAAAAAAAGTACATCCATATCCCCAACCGCCGCGCCCCCGCCTGTCAATCAAATGATTCCAGTCGGCGCCATTTTTCCCTTGTGGCATTCTCGACCCATATGCTAAAGAGGGTGGCGGAGGGATGCTTTTTTCCGGCTATTTTGTGAGAAGGTGCATACACGTTTTGTTCTCAGGGGGGTTAACCACCCAAGGCGGGTGTATGCCGTGATTTCAAAAATTTGCTAGGAGAGGCAAGATGAGTGCAGAGGAAACAAAGATCGAAAGCTTGATGCAGGAAAAACGGCTGTTCAACCCTCCCGCCGAAGGCCAGCGCCAGGCCGCCGTCAAGAGCATGGCGGAATATGAAGCCGCCTACAAACGCTCAATGGATGACCCGGAAGGCTTCTGGGCCGACCGCGCCACCGAACTGCTCACTTGGGACAAGAAGTGGAGCAAGGTGCTCGATGCCGACATGCACAAACCGGAAATCAAGTGGTTTGTGGATGGCAAGCTGAACGTCTCTTACAACTGCCTGGACCGCCACCTTACCAACGGCCGCCGCAACAAGGCCGCGATCATCTTCCAGGGCGAACCGGAAAACGACGTCAGGGTCTATACCTACCAGATGTTGCACACCGAGGTGTGCCGCTTCGCCAACGTGCTCAAGAAAAAGGGCGTGAAAAAGGGCGACCGCGTCTCCATCTATCTGCCGATGATTCCGGAACTGGCCATTGCGCTGCTGGCCTGCACTCGCATCGGCGCCATCCACAGCGTGGTCTTCGCGGGTTTTTCGGCCCAGAGCCTGAAAAGCCGCGTGCAGGACTGCGAGGCCAAGGTACTCATCACCTCCGACGCCGTCCTCCGCGCCGGCAAGACCATCCCGCTCAAGCCCAATGCCGACGAGGCGCTGAAGGAATGCGATTCGGTCAAGCACTGCATCGTGGTAAAGCGTGCCGGCAACGAGGTCAAAATGCAGGGCGGTCGCGATTCCTGGTGGCACGAAGAGATGATCGCCGACGGCATCACCGCCGATTGCCCGCCCGAGAGCATGGATGCCGAGGATACCATGTTCATCCTCTACACCTCCGGCTCGACCGGCAAACCCAAGGGCGTGGTCCACACCACCGGCGGCTACCTCACCTACTCGGCGCACACCTGCCAGTGGGTCTTTGATCTCAATGACAATGACATTTACTGGTGTACCGCGGACATCGGCTGGATCACCGGCCACACCTACATCCTCTATGGGCCGCTCGCCCTGGGCGCCACCTCGCTGATGTTTGAAGGCGTGCCCACCTTCCCGAAGCCGGACCGCTTCTGGCAGGTGTGCGAGAAATTCCGGGTCAATACCTTCTACACCGCCCCGACGGTCATCCGTTCACTCATGCGCGAAGGTACCCAGTGGACCAGCCGGCACGATCTCTCATCCCTCCGCATCCTGGGCTCGGTCGGTGAGCCGATCAATCCCGAGGCCTGGATGTGGTACCATGAGAATATCGGCAAAGGCAAGCTACCGATCGTTGACACTTGGTGGCAGACGGAAACCGGCGGCATCATGATCTCCGCCCTGCCCTACGCCACCCCGCTCAAGCCTGGTTCCGCCACTCGGCCGCTGCCCGGCATCGACGCCGCCATCCTGCGCGAGGACGGCACCGAGGCCGGCCCCAACGAGGGTGGTCATCTGGTCATCCGCCGGCCGTGGCCAGGCATGCTGCGCGGCGTCTTCGGTGACCCGGCCCGCTACAAAAAAACCTACTTCACCCGCTACCCCGGCATCTACGATCCGGAAGACGGCGCCCGCAAGGATGAGGACGGCTACTTCTGGGTCATGGGCCGCCTGGATGACGTCATCAATGTTTCCGGTCACCGCCTTGGCACCGCCGAGGTGGAGTCCGCCCTGGTGGCCCATCCCGAGGTGGCGGAAGCCGCCGTGGTCGGCGCCCCGCACGAGATCAAGGGCCAGACCATCTATGCCTACGTGACTTTGAAGGCGGGCGTCGGCCCCAGCGACGAACTGCGCGCCGCGCTCAAAACCCACGTCCGCAGAGAGATCGGCCCCATCGCCACGCCAGAGTTCATCCAGTTCACCGACGGTCTGCCCAAGACCCGCAGTGGCAAGATCATGCGCCGTATCTTGAGGAAAATCGCGGCGGGAGAAACCGAGGCCCATGATTTCGGCGATACCTCGACCCTGGCCGATCCGACCGTGGTGGACACCCTGGTCAGCGGCAGCAAGGCATTTGTGAAGTAACGAGCCGCCGCTCCATCAATCAAAAAAGGCGTCGGGTTTCCCCCGGCGCCTTTTTTCGTTTCGCCCCGCTCTGGTGCAAACTGATCGCTTCACTCTTCCCCGTCGTTTATCTTGGTCGGGGCCGGTACCGCCTCCGGCTCGCGGAACCTCTCCGCCAGTTCACTCACGGCCATGGCATAGCGGTTGGAATTGTTCCACTTGGTGATGGCCTGGAAGTTCGGATAGCCGGCCACATAACGCATCCCGCCGTCCTCCAGTTCCAGGCCGATAACAGTCAACGCCTTGCCACCGGGCGGCTTGCTCAAGGTAATTCCCTGCGCCTCCTGCACCACCTGCCACGGCACCAGCCCCTTACGGCCGGCCTTGTACGCCGAGGTCAGCCGCTCATCCTGCAACTCCTGCCCCAATTCCCAATAAACCGGCGCCCCCATGACCCAACCGGACCTCTTGAGATAATTGGCAATACTGGCCAGCACATCGGGCACCGATTTCCAGACATCCCGCCGACCATCGCCATCGAAATCCACCGCATAGCGGCGGAAACTCGACGGGATGAACTGGGTCTGGCCGAATGCCCCGCCGTAAGAGCCAGTGACCTTGCGCGCGTCCACCCCGTTCTCCCGGCAAAGGAGCAGGAAATCGATGAGTTCCTGGCGATAAAACTTGCTGCGGCGCGGATAGGCGTCAAAAAGGGTATTCAGGGTCTGGAAGAGATAAAAGGCACCCTCATGGTTGCCGAATTGGGTCTCGATGCCCCAGATCGCCACCACGATCTCGCGCTCCACGCCGATCTCCGCCTCGATCCGGTCCAGCACCGCCCGGTGCTCCTGGATCAATTTCCTGCCCTTGATGATGACGCCGGGGGTGATGAAACGCGGATAGTATTGATAGTAGGGCTTGGCCTCCCACTGCATGTCCATCAGTTCGAGTACCCGCTTCTTGATGGTCAACCCACTGAAAAGCACGGCCAGTTGCTCGTCGCTGAACCCGTGCTTGATGCGCAACTCAGCAAAAAGGGCCTGATAGCGTTCGCTGGCGAGATCGATGGGTTGGTCATCCACGACCAGGTCCGCGGCCTTGGGCGGCGGAGCAGGCGGGGGCGGGGGGACAACCACCACCGGCGGCGGAGGCGCTTCCACCGGTTCGGGCGGCATGTGCGTGGCGCAGCCGACAGGCAGCAACAGGAGAAACAACAGCGGCAGGCCGCAACGGGGAAAAGTCCTCATGACACAAAAACCTCCTGGAACGACTTGAGGAATTGTTCGATCATCGGGTTGGGCAGGGCGTTGATGCCGGCCGCGCCCGTCCGGCCGCCGCCGGTGGGGAAGGCGCGGCACAGGGTGTCGGCCCCTCTTTTCGTGGCCAATGGCGCCCGCACACTCACCATGGTAGTGTTGTCGCCATTATCCACCAGCAGGGCATGCGCCTGGGATGGTCGCTCCCGCGCCTTGTCATTGCTGAACACCCCGGCCACTCGCCGGGCCCACGGTTCATCCGGAAAGAGATAGACCCGGCCGACCACGGTATCGGAAAATGGTGCCAGCGCGGCAGCCTTGGCCATATCCTCCCGATACCCCTCCCGCAACCTGGGCAACGCCGGCGACTCACGGGCAAAGGCCAACGGATCGGCAAAAGGGCGTAACGCTCCATAGAGGTCGGCTGGGTGAAAGAAAAGGTCGTCCACGCTCCGGCCATAACCGTTATAATTCATCAACTCGCCGAGTTCCCGCAGGATCGCGATCTCAGCACCAGCCAGGCCGCACGCCTGCGCCGTCCGGCTGGCGACCTCGTGCAGATTGTCGCCAAAAGCGCCGACTACGGCCCACGAACGGAATCGACCGCTGGCCAGACGATCGATAATCAACGAGGTGCAGACCTCCGGACTCGGGTCGATATGCGCCACGAGATTAGCGGCGGCGGGAATTTCACCGGGGAAATGATGGTCCGCGTAGAAGACCGTGCAGGTGTCGAGCAGCGGCAAGAGGTAATCACGGTTGCGCTCCAGCGAGATGTCGAGCACCGTGACCCGCGCCTCTCTCACCCCGGCGAGGTGGCGGAGCAGGGTATTGTCCCGTTTCACGCCGGTAATGAGCCGTGCCGGGCAAGGATCATGGAGCCGAAGTTGGTGCAGGGCGCAGATGCCATCGGCATCGCCGTTGAAAAGATCAAAAGCCGCTGAAATCATCGCTGCCGCGACCACCGGGGATCAGACATCATGACCCCAACGGAAGGCCCGGCCAATGCCGTCGAGCGAGAAGATGACCATGATGCTCTGCTCACCATCGGTTGAACGCCGCACCTCCACCTCCATCATCCAGCAATCGGGCTTATAGAGGAAACCGAGAGTGGATTCCACGGTGTGGTCGGTGGAAAATGATTTATTGATGGAGCCGTAGCCGGTAAGGGCAGCGGTGAGCGGGGTGTTGAAGGTGGCCTGGAGGTCGTGCTGGGAGTCGTCCAGGGAATCGCCCCTGGGAATATAATAAAAATAAGGTTCCAACATGCCGCGGTGCTTTAGGTAGCGGTAATCAAGAGACAAGCTCGACTTCCAGGGGGTCGTGTAGCGTCCCATTAATTCGTAACGGGTCACCCCCTGGCCATAGACGCTCACGTTGGTCTGGTAGCGGAGCAGCAGCGGCGCCCAGGGGTAAGCCTGGAGGTCGAAGCGGAGATCGGAAAACTCCCGCCGTTTGTCACCGGGCATGGCCAGGTCGATGCGATTCTCCCGCAGGTCATAGGTCTGGAAAACCTTGAACAGGGCGAGCTGGCGGTTCCAAAAATTTTCTCCGCCGCCGGCGCCGCCGATGTCAAAATAATTATTCCACTCGTAGGTGAGCCAGTTCTTGATGCTATTACGCGGCCCGTAGACAAGGCGATCGACGCTGTCGAGACTCGGCAGTTCCGCTTCACTGGTACGGCTAAGATAGGAATAAATGAGATTCGGCCGCATGGTGTGCTCCAGCCACTGGGCCTCCCCCAGCCGGAAATCAAACTCCCGCATGAGCAGCGTGGCGATGTTGCCTTCAAAGTCAAAGGCCGTGCGCTCCTGGAAGCGATCGTAGGTCCAGTCGCTGTCTTTGTTGGTCTGGATCTCGTAGGCGGTTTCCCGGATGCCGGTGGTGATCTTGCCCTCGATCCAGCCGCCGCGAGGCAGCGGGGTGACGAGCTGGGGATGGAGATCAAGGCGATGGGCACCGGTCCCGCGCTCGCGCCAGTAATTCACATATTCCGTGTCCCACGCAAAATTGAGCCGCCTGATGCCCAACGGCACCCGGCCGGTGAAATCGAGCCGTGGCAGGGCCTGTAAGGGGCTGGTACTCTTGTCGATACCCACCCGCTCCAGCAGCCCATCGTTATTGGCATCAACCAGTCGCAGATCGTTTCGCACGTCCTGCACCGTACGTAATTCGCCGCCCAACACCATATTGGGCCAGCCCTTGATCAACTGGGCCGTGGATTCCCGGTTGGTCAGGCTCGCCTCCTGGAGGTCGCGGCGGAACATCCGGTTGAACTCCGCCTTGTTCTTGGCGTAACCGAGCGACCCCCTATCAAACTCCTGCAAGAAGTCCTGGTCCGAGACGAGATCAAGATCGAGGCGGCCCACCAGCCCATTGCCAAAGTCGTGGTCTGCCTTGCCGCGCAGCCAGTAGCGGCTCTGGACATCACGGATGAGGCTGTCCCCCTTGTATTCGTCGCTGTCGGTATCAGCCAGGTCATCCCGCAGATAACTGAGCAGGAAAAGACCCTGGGAACGCGGGCCGGCGGCATAACGGAGCTCACCGCCGTACATCAGGCCACGCTCCGCCATATAGTTGGGGTAGAGGGTGACATCGGCGCTGGGCGAGAGATTGATGAAAAATGGCGCCAGCACGGTAAAACCATCGCGGCTCGACTGGGACCACTCCGGGAAGAGAAAGCCGGTTTCCCGCTTGGTCTTGGTCGGCACCACCAGATACGGGGAATAGACCACCGGCACGTCCTTTACCTGAAGGAGCGGGTGGGTGAGATGGGTCATGCCGTCAATAGTGATCTTGGCCTGCTTGCTTTCGATGGCCCACGCCTGGCTCTTGCCGGGCACCGGTTCGCAGGCGGAGATGCGACTGTCATGCAGGGTGTAGGTAAGTTCACCGGTTTTTTCGACCTCTTTGCCCTTGATATAGAGGTGATTGTCCGCCGTGAAGATGGTGGCCTCCTCCATGGTGCCGACCTGGGTGTTGAGATCGAGCTTGGCGGATTCGGCGGTCACCTCGTCGCCGCCCGGCGACTCGATGAAAACATGGCCGCGCGCCTTGACCAGCCCCAGTTCCACGTCGTAACGCATCCAGTCCGCAGTGATGGTGAGTGGCGGCCCGGCCTCCTTGGGGCGGACCAAAACGACGTTGCCCTCGGCAAAGATGGATTTGGGATTTTCGTAATGGATGAGGCTATCGGCGGTGATTTCCCATGGCGCCGGCTTGGCCCAGGCGGCCAGTGGGCAAGGCAACGCAACAAGCCACGCCAGCGCGGCCCATAACCATACCCTTCCGGTTGCCACCGCCATCCGCCGCACGTTCGCCGCCAGTCCCGTCGCCTAGAAGGAATCCTTGAAGACCGCGCCAGTGCTGCCCGAAGTAACCAACTGCGCATAGCGCGCGGCATAACCGCTGGTGATGCGCGGCGCTGGCGGCTGCCATTTCTCGCGCCGCTTCTCGAACTCCGCGGCCGAGACCTTCAACTCCAATTTGTGCCTGGGGATATCGACGGAGATTTTATCCCCTTCCCGCACAAAGGCAATCGGCCCGCCCTCGGCCGCCTCGGGCGAAACATGGCCGATGCAGGCGCCCTGGGTGCCGCCGCTGAAACGGCCATCAGTGATAAGGGCCACGCTCTTGCCCAACCCCATGCCGATTATCGCCGCGGTGGGCGACAGCATCTCCGGCATCCCGGGTCCGCCCTTGGGGCCGCAATAACGGATAACCACCACATCACCGCTCTTGATCTTGCCATCCAGAATGGCGGACTGTGCCTCGGCCTCGGAATTGAAAACCCGCGCCGGCCCGGTATGGGTAAGCATTTCCTCCGCCACCGCCGACTGCTTGACCACCGCGCCATCCGGCGCCAGATTGCCGTAAAGCACGGCAATGCCGCCCACCGCATGATATGCCTCGTCCACCGACCGGATGACATCGGCATCAAAAACCTTGACGCCTTCCAGGTTCTCCCGTAGCGTCTTGCCGGTGACGGTAAGCACGTCGAGGTTCAGGCCATCCTCGGTGTTGAGCAGTTCACCCATCACCGCCGGCACGCCGCCAGCCTCGTCAAGCTGCTGCATACTGTGACTGCCGCCAGGGATAAGGCTGCACAGGTGGGGAATCTTGGCGCTGACGTCGTTGAAGGAGGCCAACGGCAACTCCACCCCCGCCTCCTTGGCAATGGCCGGCACGTGCAACACCGTGTTGGTGGAGCAGCCCAGGGCCATATCCACGGCCATGGCATTTTCGAAGGCTTCACGGGTCGCGATGTCGCGCGGCCGGATGTTTTCCTGCAACAGGTGCATGACCGCCATGCCCGCCTTTTTGGCCAGCCGGATACGGGCAGCGGAAACCGCGGGGATGGTGCCGTTGCCGGGCAAGGCCAGGCCGATGGCCTCGGCCAGGCAGTTCATGGAGTTGGCGGTGAACATGCCGGCACAGGAGCCGCAGCCAGGGCAAGCCTTCTCCTCCAGTTCGCAGAGTTCATCCAAACTCATGGTATCGGCCTTGACCCGGCCGACCCCCTCGAAGACGCTGACCAAGTGCACGTCCTTGCCACGGAACCGGCCGGTGAGCATGGGACCGCCGCTCACCATCACCGCCGGGATATTGACCCGCAACATGGCCATCATCATGCCCGGCGTCACCTTGTCGCAGTTGGGGATGAGCACCAGGGCGTCGAAGGGATGGGCAACGGCCATGATCTCCACCGAGTCGGCGATAATCTCGCGGCTGGCCAGGGAATACTTCATGCCGGTGTGATTCATGGCAAGGCCATCGCAGACGCCGATGGTGCCAAAGGCCACCGGCGTGCCGCCGGCCATCCGCACCCCGGCCTTGACCGCCTCCACCAGTTTATCGAGGTGCACATGACCGGGGATGATCTCGTTGTGGGCGTGGCAAATACCGACCAGCGGACGGTTGATCTCCTCGTCGGTATAGCCCATGGCCTTCAGCAACGAGCGATGGGGGGCCCGTTCCAATCCTTTTCGCAATGCATCGCTACGCATGGTATCGTCCTGTGGATTGCCTTTAAAAACAACGGCTGGTGCCTGCTTCTCCGCTTCGAATCTACGCAGTGCGGCACCCAGGTGTCAAGGCAAAAGTCGCGCACAATTAGGCTTGCCAATTAGTGAGATGTGATTTAAGTTAAAAATCAGCCAATTAGATTATGACGACCCCACAAAATTGCTCCGCCCGCGAGGGTCGTCGATAAATTAGCCCTGAAAACCGTTGGCGGAGCGGTTGACGGCGGCCTCGGGCGAGGCCTGGGCATTTCATGGCGCCACCGCCGTGTTCCATAGCCCCAAACTTTCGACGAACGCCCAAAGCAGGCATTGTTACCCGCATGAAGCATATCTTTGGCCCGGTCAACTCCCGGCGGCTTGGTCTATCGCTGGGCATCGATCTCCTTCCCCCGAAAATCTGCAACTTCAACTGCATCTACTGCGAGATCGGCCCAACCACCGAGTTCACCTGCGAGCGCAAGGAATACGTGCCCACCGCCGGAATCATCGCGGAGATCGACCACTTCCTGGCCGATCGCGAGGCAGCCGCGCGGCTAGATGTCTGCACCATCACCGCCTCGGGCGAGCCAACGCTGCACACCGGTATCGGCGCGGTCATCGCCCACCTCAAGGCCCGCACCACCAAGCCAGTGGCGGTGCTCACCAACGGCGCCTTGCTCCACGACCCCGAAGTGCGCCGCGATTTGCTGGCGGCTGACATTGTCATCCCCTCGCTGGACGCCGCTCGCGAGCAGAGTTACCGCAAGATCAACCGGCCGGCCGCTTGCGCGCCGCTTGGCCTGGTGATCGATGGGCTTATCCGCTTTCGCCAGGAATTCCGCGGCCAGTACTGGCTGGAAATCCTGTTGGCCAAGGGGATCAACGACAGTCCAGACGACCTCGCCGCCCTGCGCGACACCGTGGCCCGCATCAACCCCACCAAGGTACAGTTGAACAGCGTGGCGCGGCCACCGCTGGAGTCCTTCGCCCTGCCGCTCTCACGGCCGGAACTCGTGGCGGCGGCGCGACA
>Ga0172375_10009047_pt1 | contig 13228 bp, 2 predicted proteins | sample LakKiv1m_FD_114537 | JGI IMG/M metagenome (GOLD analysis project Ga0172375, IMG submission 114537) | Freshwater microbial communities from Kabuno Bay, South-Kivu, Congo - kab_092012_11.1m | ecosystem: Environmental > Aquatic > Freshwater > Lake | place: Democratic Republic of the Congo...
CATTACCAGCCTGTTCTGCCCGCTGCTGGCCGGCCGCACGCTGCGCATGCTCCCGGAAGGCGGGGCGGAGATCGACCACATCCGCGCCGCGCTGGAAGCCGGACGCAGCCAGCCCTGGAGCTTCGTCAAGCTGACGCCGGCCCATCTGGAACTGCTCAACGCCATGCTGCCCGAGGAGGCGCTGGCTGGCCTGACCCGCTTCGTCGTGCTCGGCGGCGAGGCGTTGCTCGGCCGGCAGGTTGCGCCCTGGCGGCGCGGCGCGCCGGCGACGCGGCTGATCAACGAATACGGCCCGACCGAAACCGTGGTCGGCTGCTGCGTGCATGAGGTGACGGACGACGATGCCGCGGGCAGCGCCATTCCCATCGGCCGGCCCATCGCCAACACGCAGCTCTACGTACTCGACCGCCACTTGCAGCCGCTGCCGCCCGGCGCCAAGGGCGAGCTGTTCATCGGCGGCGACGGCATGGCGCGCGGCTATCACAATCGTCCCGAACTTACGGCCGAGCGCTTCATCGACGTGGCGCAGACCGGGCTGGCGAGCCTGCCCGGCATTCCGCCCGGCCGGCTCTACCGCACCGGCGACCTTGTGCGTCTCCTCGCCGACGGCACGCTGGTCTATCTCGGCCGCATCGACCACCAGATCAAGCTGCGCGGCTTCCGCATCGAACTCGGCGAAATCGAGGCCGCATTAAGTCGACAAGCAAGTGTACGCGAGGCGCTCGTCATCGTGCAGCAGCGCAGCGCGCAGGACCAGCGGCTGATCGCCTATGTCTCGCCCGCTGCTGGTGCGACGCTGGAGGAGGGCGCCCTGCGTACCGCGCTGGCCAACGAGCTGCCGCTGCACATGCTGCCGGCGCGCATCGTCGTGCTCGACCGCCTGCCCATCAACAGCAACGGCAAGCTCGATCGTGCCGCGCTGCCAGCGCCGGCCGAGGCCGCTGAAGCGGGTGAAGAGAGCGTCTCGCCGGCGTCGACTTTTACGGTCGCCGAACAGCGCATCGCCGCCGTCTGGCGCGAGCTGCTGGAGATCGCGCGCGTCGGCCGCGACGACAACTTCTTCGAGATTGGCGGCCATTCGCTCTTGGTGCTGCCGCTGCGCGAACGCCTGCAGGCGCTGTTCGGCAAGCCGCTGTCGCCGGCCGACATCTTCCGCTACCCCAGCGTCGCCGCGCAGGCGCGTTTCCTCGCCGCAGCGGACGAGGCGGCCAATAACGGCCAGGCCCATCTCGACGACGCGAAAGATGTCGCCCAGCGCCGCCGCGACGCGCTCAAGCAGATGAAGGATCGCAAGCGTGTCTGAACACGATCACGATGACTTTGGCCTTGTGGCCATCGTCGGCATGGCCCTGCGCGTGCCCGGCGCGACGAACCTCGAACAGTTCTGGGACAAGCTCAAGCACGGCGTCGAATCGACCACCTTCTTCAGCGATGCCGAGTTACGCGCCGTCGGCGTGACGGCAGCCGAACTCGCCGATCCCGACTATGTGAAAGCGTGCGGCAAGCTGGAAGGCGCCGCGCTGTTCGACGCCGCCTTCTTCGACCTCACGCCGCGCGAGGCCGAGATCCTCGACCCGCAGCACCGCCAGCTGCTCGAATGCGGCTGGGAGGCGCTCGAACACGCCGGCTACGCGCCGGGCAGCGCGGCGATGCAGGCAGTACAGGAGAGCGGGCGCGTCGGCGTCTTCGCCGGCGTCGGCCTCAACGGCTACCTGATCCACCAGCTCGTCAATCGCCACGACCTGATCGAGACGCTGGGCGGCTGGCAGATCACGCTCGCCAACGACAAGGACTTCGCCGCCACGCGCCTCGCCTACAAGCACGACCTGCGCGGCCCGGCGGCCAACGTCAGCACCGCCTGCTCGACCTCGCTGGTGGCCGTCGGCATGGGCTGCCAGAGCCTGCTCGCCTACCAGTGCGACATGATCCTCGCCGGCGGCTGCTCCATCCACCTGCCGCAGGACCGCGGCTACCGCTACCACAGCGGCGGCACGCTTTCGCCCGACGGCAAGTGCCGCGCCTTCGACGCGCAGGCCCAGGGCACCTTCGACGCCAACGGCGCCGCCGTGCTGGTGCTCAAGCGCCTCGACGACGCGCGGCGCGACGGCGACACCGTGCATGCGGTGGTCCGCGGCTGCGCCATCAACAACGATGGCGCCGGCAAGGTCGGCTACACCGCGCCCAGCGTCGGCGGCCAGGCCGCCGTGATCCGCGAGGCGCAGGAGATGGCGGCGGTGGACGCCACCACCATCGGCTACGTCGAAACCCACGGCACCGGCACCGACCTCGGCGACCTCGTCGAAGTCGCCGCGCTCACCGAGGCCTTCCGCCATGCCGGCGCAGGCGTCGGCTGGTGCGGCATCGGCTCGCTCAAAAGCAACCTCGGCCACCTTGACACCGCCGCCGGCGCGGCGAGCCTGATCAAGACCGTGCTCGGCCTGCAGCACGGCCAGATACCGCCGACGCTGCATTTCACCGCGCCGAATCCGAAGCTCGAACTGGAGACGAGTCCCTTCTACGTGAACGCCGCCCTGCGCGACTGGCCGCGCCTCGGCGGCGCGCCGCGCCGTGCCGGCGTCAGTTCCTTCGGCATCGGCGGCACCAACGCCCACGTCGTCGTCGAGGAAGCGCCGCCGGCTGCCGCCAGCGCCCCCGGCCGGCCCTGGCAGCTGCTGCCGCTCTCCGCGCGCGGCGCGGATGCGCTCGAAGAGGGTGCGCAGCGCCTCGCCGCGCATCTGCACCACAGTACGGATGCCTTTGCCGACATGGCCTACAGCCTGCAAACCGGCCGCGCGCCCTTCGCCCGGCGCCGTGCCGTGGTGGCGCGCAGCGCCGCCGAGGCCGCGCAGGCACTGACCACAGAGCGCGCCCCGCGCGTCTTCAACGGCAGCGCACTGGATCATGCGCCCGCAGTCGTCTTCTTTTTCCCCGGCCAGGATTCCCAGTTCCCCGGCATGGCGCAGACGCTCTACCGCGACGAGCCGCTGTTCCGCGCGGCGGTCGACGCCTGCGCCGCGCACTTGCGCGAGCGCCACGGCATCGACCTCATGCCGCGCCTGTTCTCGCCCGGCGGCGACGCCGATCCGGCCTACGCCACCGACCCGCTGCCGCTCTTCGTGCTCGAACACTCGCTCGCCCAGGTCTGGCTCGCGCTCGGCGTACAGCCGGCGGCCATGCTCGGCTACAGCCTTGGCGAATACGCCTGCGCCGTGCTCGCCGGCGTGATGAGCCGCGACGACGCGCTGGCCCTCGCCGTGGCCGGCTCGCGCCTGCTGTCCCTCGTCAAACCCGGCGCGCTGCTTGCCGTCTCGCTGCCGGAGAGCGAGCTGCGTCCACTGTTGGAACCCGGGCTGGAAATCGCCATGGTCATGGCGCCGCGCCAGTGCGTGGTCGGCGGTACTGTCGAGGCCGTGCAGGCGCTCGAACGCCGCCTCGTCGCCCAGGGCGCCGCCTGCCTCTCCAGCCAGCTCGGCCTGCCCTTCCACACCGCGCACATGGACGCCTTCCTCGCGCCCTACCGCGAAGAAGTGCGCAAGGTGAAACTCTCGGCGCCGCGCCTGCCCTACGTCTCCTGCGTCAGCGGCGACTGGATCACCGCCGCCGAGGCCACCGACCCCGAGCACTACCTGCAGCTCGGGCGCGAGGCCGTGCATCTGGCACAGGGCCTGGAAAAAGTCTTCGCGCTGCCCGCCGTGCAGGCCGGCGGCCTGCTGCTCGAAGTCGGCCCGAGCCAGACCATCACCAGCCTCGTCTATCTGCAGGCACAGCGCCCGCCCGAACTGAGCGCACTCGCCACGCTCTGCGACCCGCGCTTCCAGAGCGCCGAAGCCGCCGAGTCCGCCTTCCCCACGGCGCTGGCCAGGCTGTGGAGCGCCGGCGTCGACATCCGCTGGAGCGCGCTCTACGCCAATGAAACACGCCGCCGCGTGCCGCTGCCCACCTATGCCTTCGAGCATCGGAGCTATTGGGTCGAGGCGGCGCCGCAGGCAGCCGCCTTGCCGCCGCCGTCGGCCGGCAAGCTGACGAATGCGGAGCAGTGGTTCCATGCGCCGCTCTGGCAGGAGCGGCCCGCGCTGGCAGCGGGCGATGCAACAGGCGAATGGCTGTTGGTCGGCGGTGGTGAGATCGGCAACGAACTTGCCACGCGCCTGTGTGCCGCCGGCGCCAGCGTCGAACATCTCGCCGCGCTGCCCACCGACTGGGCCGCGCTGCTCGACGCCCGCATCGCCGCCGGCCGCCGCCCGGCGCGCATCGTCCATCTCGGCCTGTTCGATTGCGCGGACACGGATGCCGCGCAGCTCGACGCCGGCTTCCACTCCCTCATCGCGCTCGGCCGCGCCGTCGGCGCGCGCTGGTTCGCCGAGGCGCTGCGCATCGACCTCGTCGCCCCGCGCCTCTTTGCGCTCGGCGCCAGCGTGCCCGCGCCGGCCGCCGCCGCCGCGATGGGGCCGCTGCGCGTGCTGCCGCAGGAGATTCCCAACCTGCGCTGTCGCGCCATCGACATCGAGGTTCCCGCCCAGTCCTGGCGCCGCGCGCGCCTGCTCGATGCGCTGTGCGCCGAACTGACGACCGGCGAAAAAAATGCCGTCGCCTTGCGCGGCACGCAACGCTGGGTCGAGAGCTTCGTCCCGCATCTGCCAGCCGAATCTTCTGCGCTGCCGTTGCGCCCCGGCGGCGTCTACCTCATCACCGGCGGCCTCGGCAACATCGGCCTCGCGCTGGCCAAACGCATCGCCCAGCGTGCGCCGGGCGCGCGCCTGCTGCTCACCGGCCGCGCTGGTTTGCCAAGCGATCTGTCACGCGACGACGCGCTGCAGGCCGCGCGGCGTGCCGCCAGCGCCGAGATTGCCAAGCTGGGCGCCGAGGTGCGCATCATCGCCGCCGACGTCACCGACGTCGACGCCATGGCCACGCTGCTGGATGTGACTGAGCGCGAGTGGGGGCCGGTCAACGGTGTCATCCATGCGGCCGGGCTCGTCGGCCAGGCATCCTTCGCCACCGTCGCCGAAAGCACGCCCGAATTCTGCGCGCGCCAGATCGGACCGAAACTCGGCGGCGCGCGTGTGCTCGAACAAGTGCTGGGCGATAGGCCGCTCGACTTCTGCCTGCTCTGCTCCTCGCTTTCGCCCATCCTCGGCGGCCTCGGCTTCGCCGCCTACGCCGCCGCCAATGCCGCGCTCGACGCCTGCGCCGCCGCGCACAATCTCACCCATCCGGTGCGCTGGCTCACAGTTAACTGGGAAGGCTGGCGTTTCGATGCCGCTCCCGCTGCGGGTGCCGGTGCAGCCGTCGAAGAACTCGGCCTGACGGCAGAGGAGGGCGCCGCCGCCTTCGAACGCATCTTCGCCATGCCGAACCTGGAGCGCATCGTCCTCTCCACCGCCGACCTCGGCCAGCGTATTCGCCAGTGGGTGCAGATGGACGCCGCGCCGTCCGCCGTCCCCTCCGCCGCGCGCCACGCCCGCCCGTCCCTGATGGGTGCCTACCTCGCCCCCGCCGGCGCCACGCAGCAGACTATCGCCACGCTGTGGGAACAACTGCTCGGCATCGACGGCATCGGCGCCGAAGACAGCTTCTTCGAACTCGGCGGTAACTCGCTGCTGCTGACCCAACTGCTGGCGCAGATCCGCAAGCGCTTTCGCGTCGAACTCTCCCTGGCGGCACTCTTCGAGCGCCCCACCATCACTGCCATTGCCGCGCTGGTCGATGCGGCGAGCGGGACAGGGCAGGAGGACCGGGAGGAGGGAGAGTTGTGATTTCGCCACGCACAACTAGCATGTAAAGATGCTGGATATCCTGATCGTCCTCGGCGGGGCAGTGTATGCGGGCATCAACGCGATGCGCGGGCGTTCTGCTGCTGCCCAGGCGGTCAGCAGGCCTGGTGCCACGTCGCGTGTCCCGGTTGCAGCTGGGCAGCAGGCTGTCGTGCCGGCGGCAACGTCCGCGGCTTACCAGACGCTGGATGCAGAAAAGGCCGACCATTATCTGCAGGTTGCCGGCGTGGCGCTGGGCACTTCGGCCCTGGCGCTGGTTTTTCCACCGGCGGGCCTGGTGGCGGTCTCCCTGCTGACTTATCTGGCAATACCCATGTACAAGGCGGCAACCATCGGTGCGCTGGTGGAGCGTCGGCCGCGTTCGAGCATGGTCGGCGCCGTGCTGGCATTGGCCAGTTTGAGCAGTGGCTATTATTTGCTGGTAGCGGGATCTTCGCTTGTCTTCTTTTTCAGCTACAAACTGATGCTCAAGACACAGGCCGGTTCAGGACGACGCGTGGCGCGCATTCTCGGGGCCAGCCCGCGCCAGGTCTGGCTGGTTTATGCGGATAGCGAAGTCGGCGTGCCATTCGAGTCTTTGCGTTCGGGTGATGTGATCGTCCTGCGTGCGGGTGAGTTGGTGCCGATCGATGGCACGGTCGTGCAAGGCATGGCCAGCGTCGATCAGCGCACACTCACCGGGGAGTCGCGCGTCGTGGATAAGGCGCCCGGCGATAGCGTGCTGGCATCGACCACCGTGGTCGCCGGCAAGCTGCATGTGCGTGTCGAAAAAGCCGGCGAGCAGACGACGGTGGCACATATCGAGCGCATCCTGGGCGATACGGCTGACTACACCGCCGCCGTCGAGCAAAAGGCGGGTGCCGTCTGCGATCGCCTGGCGGGGCCAACCCTGGCTGCGGGCGGCGCCACCGCGCTGTTGCTCGGCCCGGTGCATGGGGTGGCGCTGATCGGTTGCAATCTGACCGAAGTCAATCGTGCCACCACACCGCTGACCATGCTTAATTATCTCGATCTGAGCGCCCGCCAGGGCATTCTGGTCAAGGATGGCCGCAGCCTGGAATTGCTGAGCGGCATCGATACCGTGGTCTTCGATAAAACCGGTACCCTGACACACGAGCAGCCGCACGTTGGCGAGATTCATTGCCTCGGGGACCTCGTGGAAGAGGCCGTCCTTTGTCTGGCGGCAGCAGCCGGCCGACAGCAAACCCATCCGGTGGCGCGGGCTGTGGTGCTGGCGGCGACAGAGCGGGGCCTGAGCTTGCCTGAACTGGACGATGCGCGTTACGAAATTGGTTATGGCGTGAAGGTTGTGCTGGGTAAGCACAAGGTTTGCCTCGGCAGTAGCCGTTTCATGCACAAGGAAGATATTCAGGTGGCCGATCCGGAAGGGCTGGCGACGCTGCAGAACTATAGCGAGCAACGCGGCTGCTCGCTGGTGTTTGTCGCTGCGGATGACCTGCTGGTGGGCGCCATCGAGATCCACAGCACGCTACGCCCGGAGGCATTTGCCGTCGTCCAGCGGCTCAAGGCGCGTGGGCTGCGGCTTGCAATCGTTTCCGGTGATGCGGCAGCCCCGACCCTTGGGATTGCCCGTGCGCTCGGTATCGAGGATTGCCATGCCGGTGTGCTGCCCGATGAAAAGGCCGCCATTGTCAGGCAATTGCGTGAGCAGGGCCGCTCCATTTGTTTTGTCGGCGATGGCATCAACGACACGGTTGCCCTCAAGACCGCTAGCGTTGGTATTTCCTTGAGCGGTGCCGCCAACGTCGCGCTCGATACCGCCGGCATCATTCTCATGGAGCAAAACCTCGATCGCCTGGAGGTGCTGTTCGATCTTGCCGCTGAAATGGAGCGTTACCGGCAGCGGGGTTACTACGCCACCCTGGTGCCGGGTGCTGTCGGCGCGGCTGGCGTACTGTTTTTCGGCATGGGTTTGCCAGCCGCACTGTTATTGGATATGTTCGGCATTGGTGCTGCGCTGGGAACCGCCATGTGGCCGAAGTATGCCGTGCGTTCCGCGACGCAGCCGATGTCCAGTAAGGCCAGCCGTTCGCCAGCGTTGGCGTTATCGCGTAGCTAGGCCGGATCTTTCTCCTTACCAACCATGAATTTTCCTGAACTGCAGGCCAATGCACTCTGCTCAAACACTGCTCGCTGAACTAGAAGCCCTCGATATCCGACTCAGTGTCAGCGATGGTCGTTTGCGTTTTAGTGCCCCCAAGGGTGTCCTCACCGAGTCCCTGAAAGCGCGCCTGGCCGAACACAAGCCGGCCTTGATTGCCCTGCTTGAACAGCGTGCCGCGACGGATGCTGACGATGTGGCGCCGATTCCGCGACAGCCGTGCGGACGGGGACTGCCTTTATCGGCTGCCCAGCAGCGGTTCTGGTTTCTCGACCGGCTCGATTCGGGCAACTCGGCTGCCTTCGTCATGCCGCCGGTGGTGCTGCAGTTGACTGGACCGCTCGACGCGGGTGCGCTGCAGCGGGCCTTGCAGGCGTTGGTGGCGCGGCATGAGGTGTTGCGCAGCGCCTTCCGCATCGAGGACGACCAGCCGGTGCAGGTGCCGCTGGACAATGTCGACGTCGCCTTGCCGCTGCACGACCTGACGGCGCTGGATGCGGCGGCGCGCGAGGCGCAGGTGCAGGAAACGATCCGCACGCAGGCGCTGACGCCCTTTGACCTGCAGCGCGGCGAGGCGCTGCTGCGCGCGGTGTTGCTGCGGCTGGCGGTGCAGCAGCACGTGTTCATCCTCACGCTGCACCACATCATCGCCGACGGCTGGTCGATGGGCATCCTCGTCGATGAGCTGGCGCGGTTCTATCGTGCCGCCTTGCGCAATGAATCAGCAGGGCTGCCGCCGCTGGCGGTGCAGTATGCCGACTACGCGGCCTGGGAGCGCTCGCATCTCGCGGGCACGCACTTGGAGCGCCTGACCGAGCACTGGCGCGGCGTGCTCGGCGATGCGCCGGACTTCCTCGAACTGCCGACCGACCACCCGCGTCCGCGCGTGCGCGGCAACCGTGGGCAGGTGGTGCATTTCGCCTGCGATGCCGCCTTCACGGCGCGCTTCACTGCCTTGTGCAACGCCGCCGGCGTCACGCCCTACATGGCGCTGCTGGCCTGCTTCGGCCTGCTGCTGTGCCGCTACACCGACAAGGAGGACCTCGTCGTCGGCACGCCGATTTCCGTGCGGCCGCACGAGCAGGTGGCGCCGCTGATCGGCCTGTTCCTCAACACCGTGGCGCTGCGCCTCGATCTGACTGGCAACCCGGACGGACACGAGCTGCTGCGGCGCGTGCGGCGCACCGCGCTGGCGGCCTACGAGCATGCCGAGATGCCGTTTGAGCAACTCCTGCAGACGCTCGGCATTCAACGCAGCCTCGACCACACGCCGCTGTTCCAGGTGCTGTTCGCGCTGCAGAATGCGCCGCTTGGCGAGGTTGCGCTCGAAGGCCTGAAGATCGCGCCGCGCCCCACCGAATCGCTGCATTCGCCCTTCGACCTCGTGCTCTCGATGGAGGAGATCGCGCAGGGCCTGACCGGCTTCTTCCGCTACAACACCGACCTCTTCGAGCGCCCGACGGTCGAGCGCATGGCCGGCCATTTCCAGCGCCTGCTGGAAGGTCTGGTGACGACTCCGGAAACGCCGGTGCGCGAACTGCCGATGCTCGGCGCCGACGAGTTGCGCCAGTTGCAGGACTGGCGCGGCGGCACGGCGCAGTTCCCGGTCAGCGGCACGCTGACGCAGCGCTTCGCCGCGCAGGCAGCGCGCACGCCGGACGCACCGGCGTTGCGCTTCGGTGACGGTAGCGATGCACGCATGAGCTACGGCGAACTCGACGCTCGCAGCAACCGGGTGGCACAGCGCCTGCACCGCCTGGGTGTGAAGCGCGGCGACCGCGTCGGCCTCTGCGCCGAGCGTTCGCTCGAACTGCTGGTGGGCCTGCTCGGCATCCTCAAGGCCGGCGCGGCCTACGTGCCGCTCGACCCAACCTATCCGCCCGAGCGCCTCGGCTTCATGGCCGAGGATGCGGGGCTGGCCGTGCTGGTCTGCTTCGGTGCCGTGCCGCCCGAGGCGGCGCCGGGTGCGCAGCGCCTCGACCTCGCCGACCCGACGCTGAGCGAAGAATCCGCTACTACGCTGGATGATGGAGATGCCGGCGACATCGCCTACGTCATCTACACCTCCGGCTCCACCGGGCGACCGAAGGGCGTCGAGGTCACGCACGCCAACGTGCTGCGCCTGTTCGATTGCAGCCAGGCGCTGTTCGGCTACGGCGCGGGCGATGTCTGGAGCCTGTTCCATTCCTACGCCTTCGACTTCTCGGTCTGGGAACTCTGGGGCGCGCTGCTCCATGGCGGCGAGGTCGTCATCGTGCCCTATGCGGTGAGCCGCTCGCCCGACCAGTTCCTGCGCCTGCTCGGCGACAGCGGCGTGACCATGCTGAGCCAGACGCCCTCGGCCTTCCGCCAGTTGATCGAGGCAGATTGCCGTGCGCCGGAGCAGCTGCCGCTGGCACTGAAGTGGGTGGTGTTCGGTGGCGAGGCGCTCGATCCGCGCAGCCTGGCGCGCTGGACGGAGCGGCGCGGACTCGATTCTCCGCAGCTCATCAACATGTACGGCATTACCGAGACGACGGTGCATGTGAGCTTCCATCGCCTGCGCGCGGACGACATCGCGCAGGGCGGCAGCGTGATCGGCACCGCGCTGCCCGATTTGTCCATCGACCTCGTCGACAGCCGCGGCCAGCCGGTGCCGCTTGGCGTGCCGGGCGAGATCCTCGTCGGCGGCGCGGGCGTGGCGCGCGGCTACCTGAACCGGCCCGAGCTCACCGCGCAGCGCTTCATCGGCCTGGATGGAGCGCGCCGCTACCGCAGCGGCGACCTCGCGCGCTGGCGCGCCGACGGCCTGCTCGACTACCTCGGGCGCATCGACCTGCAAGTGAAGATCCGCGGCTTCCGCATCGAACTCGGCGAGATCGAGGCGGCGCTGGCGAGTCATCCCGCCGTGGCGGAGGCTGTGGTTGAAGCTAAACAGGAAGGCAATGGCGCGCGCCTGCTGGCCTGGGTGGCGAGTACGCAATGTCAGGACGCCGAACTGCCGGCGCGGCTGCGCGAACACCTGCGCACGCGCCTGCCCGACTACATGCTGCCGGCCAGTATCGTTGCGCTGGAGCGCCTGCCGCTGACGAGCAACGGCAAGCTCGACCGCAAGGCGCTGGCCGCACTGGCAGCGGATCAGGATATCGAAAAAGTCGGCGCTGGCGAGACGGCGCGCAACGCGCTTGAACGCCTGCTCGCCGAACTCTGGAGCGAGGTGTTGGGCCGCCCGGTCGCCGGCATCGACAGCAATTTCTTCGAACTCGGCGGCGATTCCATCCGTGCCGCCATCCTCGTGAACAAGATTCAGGACCGTCTGCGCAGCGTGGTCTATGTCGTCGCGCTGTTCGAGGCGCCGACCATCCGCGCGCTGGCCGACTACCTGCGCGTGCACTACCCCGAGGCGCTCGGTCGTATCGATGGAGAACAGGCCGGGCAGGGCGGCGACGCGTTGCCGCCGGTGAGCGAGAGCGACGTGGCCGCCTTCGCCGCCTTGATTCCGCCGCTGCCGAAGTTTGCAGCGCCGGGACGCAAGAAGAACCCGCGTGCAATCTTCGTGCTCTCGCCGCCGCGCTCGGGTTCGACCTTGCTGCGCGTGCTGCTCGGCGGACATTCTGCCCTGTTCTCGCCGCCCGAACTGGAGCTGCTCGGCTTCGAGACGCTCGGCGAGCGCGCGCGCATCTGCTCCGGGCGCGACGCCTTCTGGCGCGAAGGCACGCTGCGTGCGGCGATGGAGGCCTTGGGTATCGACGCCGATGCCGCGCAGGCCCTGATGGCCAAGCGCGAAGCGGCGGACATGAGCGTCGCCGATTTCTACTGCGAGTTGCAGGGCTGGCTGGGGTCAAGATTGCTGGTCGACAAGTCGCCGTCCTACGCGCTCGACCGCGCCACGCTGCAACGTGCCGAGGACTATTTCGAGGAACCGCTCTACCTGCACCTGCACCGCCACCCCTACGGCATGATCGCCTCCTTCGAGGAGGCCAAGCTCGACCAGATCTTCTTCCGCTATCCGCACGACTATCCGACGCGGCGGCTGGCCGAGCTGATCTGGCTGCATAGCCACCGCAACATCGCCGCCTTCCTCGCCGGCATTCCGCCCGAGCGTCAGCTCGCCGTCGGCTTCGCCGAGATGACGCACGAGCCGGCGGAAACGGCGCGCCGGCTGTGCGACTTCATCGGTATCGACTACCTGCCCGAAATGCTCGACATCCACGGTGGCGGACGCATGACCGACGGGCCGCGCGCCGAATCACGCATGCTCGGCGACGTCAAGTTCCACAGCCACAAGGGCATCGACCCCGCCGCCGCCGACCGCTGGCGCGAGATCTACGACCGCGACTTCCTCGGCGCGCCGGCCTGGGCCGAAGCGACCAAGCTCGGCTATGCGCACGAGACGCCATGGCCTGTACAGACCGAGAGCGCGGCGGCCATCGCGCCCGTGCCGCGCACGCCGGATGTGGCGCTGCCGGCGTCCTTTGCCCAGCAGCGCCTGTGGTTCCTCGACCAGCTCGAAGGCGCGGGCAGTGCCTACCACATGCCGGTGGCGCTGCGCCTGCGCGATGCGCTCGACGTACAGGCGCTGGCCGACAGCCTCGCCGCCGTAGTGTGCCGGCACGAGGTGCTCAGGAGCCGCTTCGAGACCGTCGATGGCGCGCCGCTGCTGCGCGCCGACGTGGCCGTGCCGCCGATGGCGCTGGTCGATTTGACCGGCCTGCCGGCAGACGAACGTGCCGCCGAACTGGAACGCCGCATCCACGAACACGCCGTCGCGCCCTTCGACCTGGCGCGCGGCCCGCTGTTCCGCGCGACGCTGCTGCGGCTTGACGCGGCGGAGTGGGCGGCGCTGCTCAACATGCACCACATCGTTTCCGACGGCTGGTCGATGGGCGTGCTGGCGCGCGACTGGAGCGCGCTCTACAATGCCGCGATCCATGGGCATGCCGACCCGTTGCCGGCACTGCCTATCCAGTACGCCGACTATGCGGCCTGGCAGCGCGAACACTTGTCCGTGTCGCGCCAGATCGACTACTGGCGCACGCAACTCGCCGGTGTGCCGGCGCTGCTGGAACTGCCCACCGACCGGCCGCGCCCGGCCGTGCAGCGTTTCACCGGAGACACGCTGACGGTGCATTACGATGCCGCGCTGGGCCGCTCGCTCAAGCAGCTCGCTGACCAGTCGGGCGTCTCGCTCTACATGCTGCTGCTGGCCGCCTTTGCCGTGCTGCTGATGCGCCATAGCGGCCAGCGCGACATCGTTGTCGGTTCGCCGACCGCCAACCGGGCCAGAAGCGAGGTCGAGCCGTTGATCGGCTTCTTCGTCAACACGCTGGTGCTGCGCCTGCCGCTCGGTGCG
>Ga0172375_10009048_pt1 | contig 13224 bp, 12 predicted proteins | sample LakKiv1m_FD_114537 | JGI IMG/M metagenome (GOLD analysis project Ga0172375, IMG submission 114537) | Freshwater microbial communities from Kabuno Bay, South-Kivu, Congo - kab_092012_11.1m | ecosystem: Environmental > Aquatic > Freshwater > Lake | place: Democratic Republic of the Congo...
ATACACCTATCATGACGCCGTGACGACCTATGGCTCGGATAGACCGGATACGCGTTATGAGATGAAGCTCCATTGCCTGAAAGACATATTCTCTAAATGCTCATTCGAAGCATTCCAGACAATCGGCTACATCAAAGGTTTAGTTCTTAAGGGTAAGGGAAACGAGCTATCTCGGAAACTCATCGACGAAGTGAATCTCGAACTCCGGAAGTTCCATCTGAAACCGGCGATCGTCTTCAAACACGCCGATGGCGTATTATCGGGCTCATTTGCGAAATACCTGACCGAAGAACAACTCAAGCAATTAGAAACAACACTTGGCCTGCATAACGGCGATGCCCTCATCGTAGCCGCGAGCGACGATTTCCACGACATCCATTTCGGCTTGGGGGCAGCCCGCACTTATCTGGCACGCCAGTTCAAACTGATCGACGAAAGCCAAGTCGACATCTTCTGGGTCAAGGAGTTCCCGTTATTCGAACGTAACGAAGAAGGCCAGCTCGTCAGCGCCCACCATCCGTTCACCCGTCCCATGAAGGAAGACATCCCGTTACTGGACACGAATCCGGAAGCGGTTAGAGCCGAAGCCTACGACATCATCATCAACGGTTACGAAGCTGGCGGCGGCTCGATGCGTATCTACGACAAAGACCTCCAGTACCATATCTTCGAACTCTTGGGGATGACCGAAGAGGATATCAAACGGAAGTTCGGCTGGTTCATCGAAGCTTTTAACTACGGGACGCCGCCTCATGGAGGCATCGCCCTCGGGCTCGACCGCCTGACGATGATCTTGACGGGGACCGACAACATCCGCGACGTCATCGCCTTCCCGAAGAACTTAAGCGCCATCGGACCGCTTGAAAAGACTCCCGCGCCGGTCGACCAGAGCCAACTGGACGATTTAGGCATATCCATCAGGAAGGAGTAGCCTTATGAACGTTGAACAACTGAGCATCGCCGCAATCAGGGCGACCGTTATTGATGGCACCAACAAAGCCAAAAGCGGGCATCCCGGCATGGCTCTGGGAAGCGCGCCCTTTGTTTATACCTTATTCACGAAGCATCTACGAAGCGATCCGCGTCATCCCGATTTTATCAATAGGGATCGGTTCGTCCTATCCGCTGGTCACGCGAGCATGCTTCTATACACAATGCTGCATCTATCAGGTCATGACGTCACCATTGACGATCTGAAATCATTCCGACAACTTGGGAGTCGAACTCCCGGTCATCCCGAGGTAGGACATACGCCAGGAGTTGATGCGACTACAGGTCCATTAGGGCAAGGCATCGCCCAGGCGGTGGGCATGGCGTTAGCGGAACGCACATTACGCTTCATCTATCCAACCCTCAATCTCATCGATCATTACACCTATGTCCTTTTAGGGGACGGTTGTCTTCAGGAAGGTGTAACCCAAGAAGCCATTTCCTTCGCCGGACACCAGAAACTCAGCAAATTGATCATGGTCTATGATAGTAATGACGTGACGCTAGACGGCCCCCTTTCGATGTCATTCTCCGAAGATGTCGAAAAGCGGTTCAAAGCCGTCAATTGGAATGTCTTGCATGTCGATGACGGGAATGACACCAAAGCCATCCATCGCGCGTTAAAAGCCGCGAAGAAATCCGTTGATAAACCGACGCTGATCATCATGAAAACGATTATCGGCTATGGATCGATCAACCAAGGCACCAGCAAAGTCCATGGAGCCCCTTTGGGAGAAGAAGACGGCAATCAGGCCAAAGCTAAATTTGGATATACCTTTCCACCTTTTGAGATACCTCAGGAAGTATATGATCACTTCCATGAAACCTTCTTCAGGACGGGAAAAGCGCATTACAACCACTACATGAGGCATTATCGGAATCTTAAAAAAGCAAATACTCCTGCGTTAGTGACATATGAGTATGGTTTAAGCGGAGATGTGAGCGAGCTCATTAAGAACATTGATATCAAGTTTGACATCGACTATAAGGATGCGACGAGGAATACATCACAACAGATTCTTCAGAAACTTCATGAGAAGATACCTTTCCTTGCAGGTGGAAGCGCCGATGTCGCCAAATCGGTGATGACCGGAATTAAAGGCATATCCGATATGATGCCAAATAATCCAAGTGGTCGGAACATCAACTTTGGTATCCGTGAATTTGCGATGGCGGCCATCCAAAACGGCATGCTTCTCCATAAGGGATTGAAGACCTATGTTGGATCTTTCCTTATATTCTCGGACTACATGAAAGCCGCTGTCCGTTTGGGGGCGTTATCACACATTCCTTCAATCTATCTATTCAGCCATGACTCCGTAGCGTTAGGAGAAGATGGCCCCACCCATCAACCGATTGAGCAGTTAGCGATGCTACGAAGCCTTCCCAATTTCAATGTCGTTAGGCCATGTGACGCGAATGAAACATGGGGAGCATACCAGATTGCGTTATCAAGTATGGACACTCCAACAGCATTAGCCCTATCAAGGCAAGCACTTCCAAATCTAGAAGGTAGTAAACCGGAACTTGTGAAGAAGGGGGCTTATATTATCAGTGAATCCAAGAGCAAGAATCCCGACCTTATTGTTATTGCCACTGGAAGCGAAGTGTCACTTGCACTTGATGCCAAAAAGACTTTACCGGACATCGATATCCGCATCGTGTCGATGCCATCATGTTTCTTGTTTGAAAAACAAACTGATTCATATAGGAAGAAAATATGTGGGACTGATAAAGATAAGGTATTGTCGATCGAAGCCTTGACGACCTTTGGATGGCAGAAATGTGCAGGTCATAATATTGGTATCGATACCTTCGGGGTTTCCTCACCCGGCAATAAAGCGATGGAGCATTTCGGATTCACGCTCGAACATATCACGCAAGCCATTCGTGATATCGTCAAATAGCCATTGTTTCCTTTCCTTACTAATAGTGTAAAATAATAATAGTTCAGGAGTTATTATATGGCCCAATACGTATATATCGATAATTACAACAACCTTGGAAAGATTGGGATCTCCAACCATGTCTTTTACCAAATAGCGGAAACGGCCACAAACAAGGTTAAAGGAGCTTCGGTCAATCAAAGTAAATCGCTTCTCTTCTTACTCCAGAACCCCATACAGATTACCATCAGCAAAGGCTTAGTCAACGTCAAAGTCGCTGTCAACATATCCAAGAAAGCTGACATAAATAAAATTTGCCTATTGATACAAGAAGAAGTGGCTACGGCATTAACTTCTCTTACCGAACTAGTACCATTTAGGATTGATATTAAAATAGCAAATATTATCTAAATTTACGCATAATTACTTTAATTATCATAAAACATTTGCATTTCGGCAAAAAAAGTAAGAGAATTTAATTGTTCAAAAAGAGAACAATGCATGGAGGGAACTATTATGAACATCAACAATTATTACCACATTATTCAATGTTTTGCTTAAGCATAATTCTTGAAAACGAGAAAACACTCCTTGTATAGAAATTTTTTTAAGAGATTGTTAGATATAATGTTTTCATTTTTAGTCTTACCTTTTTTTATTATTTTACTGTTAATTATTGCACCACTAATCTATCTTAACGATAAAGGTGCTGTATTCTATAATGCGCCAAGACTGGGCAAAAATGGAAAAGTATTCATAATGTATAAATTTAGAAGTATGAAAATGGGTGCCCCTGATATAAGAAATGATGATGGATCTACATTCAACTCGAAAAATGATAATAGATTGACAAGAATAGGCAGATTCCTGAGAAAAACCAGTATAGATGAAACACCACAAATTTTTAATATACTTAAAGGTGACATGAGTTTTATTGGCCCACGCCCCGACTTGCCCTCAGCTATCGACATCTTAACAGCTGAAGAAAAGGTAAAACTAACTGTGAGACCAGGAATAACTGGCTATAGTCAAGCATACTTTCGTAACGATGTATCTCTTAAAGCAAGATTTAAACAAGATATTTTTTATATTGACAATTTATCTTTTTTTTTAGATTTAAAAATATTTTTAATTACGATAAAAACAGTTTTTTTCGGAAAAGGAGTCTTTAGAAATCATTAGAAACAGAAAGGTCTATATATGGAAATTATCGATGCCATTTGGGAGGTTAGGAACCTCGGAGTAAAGTGTATAGAGATAAACTTGGGAGAAAGTGATTCTTTAGATGATCTTGATAAAGCTCTTAAGAGCATCGAATGCGATTATAGTGTAATCCGACTTCCAATTAACATGCCGCTTCATTTGGAAAACCTTCAGAATCAAGGATACCGTTTTATTGAAACCAATATTCAACTTTCATGTGATCAAGCTAATTTTAATCTCCCTAAGATTTATCATAGATTTTTTGACATGACTAGTTACAACCTTGCCAATGAACAAGAAAAGGAAACCATTCTAGAATATATTAAAAACAAAAATATTTTCGATACTGACAAAATTTCTCTTGATCCGCGTTTTTCCAAGTCTATTTCTGGCAGAAGATATTATTATTGGACAAAAGACATTTTAAAAAAAGAAAAAAGTCAATTATTAGCAATAAAATACAAAGACAATATTATTGGATTTGCAGTTAATTATCCTCAAGTGGGAAATACCTCGAATGCCTTTCTGGGAGGATTGTTTCCTGATTATAAAAAAACCGGGCTAGGTTTTTTACCTATTTACTACAATGTGATTTCATCACTATTAAGGGGCGATACAAATATTATTACAGGTGTATCATCAAATAATTCACCTATTTTAAGACTACATTTAAGTATGGGATTCAGGATAGAAAAACTTACATATATTTTCGTCAAACATTTCGGATAATGGGGAAGAGATTACTTATGAATAATAAAATAGTTTTCATTACTGGAGCAAATAAGGGCATTGGAAAAGCCATAATGCAAAGATTTTGCGAATCTGGAATATTCACGCTTATTGCTCATTCAAGACGCGACAGTAATGGTTTTCAAGAAATGATTGAAAAATATCGATCGATATATAAAGTTGAAATTCACACGGTTTTTTTCGATTTAAGAAATTATCAAATTATGTCTGAAGAAATTTTAGAATTAAAAAGAAAAATCGAACATATCGATGTGTTAGTCAATAATGCCGCAGTTGCCCACGGTGGCCTTTTCCAGATGACTGCAATCGATGAAATTAAAGCGATATTCGATGTCAATTTATTTTCTACGATGAAATTAACACAGCTAATATTAAGATTCATGAAAAAAAATACTGAAGCTTCTATTATTAATATCAGCTCAATTTCATCATTTGATTTAAGTAGAGGCAACTGTGCTTATGGTGTATCAAAAGCAGCGCTAAATGCATTTACGATAAATTTGTCAAAAGAATTAGGCTCATTAGGAATTAGGGTGAATGCTGTGGCGCCAGGACTTGTAGACACTGAGATGGCGACATTGATGGATCAAAAATCGTATACTGATATGATCAATCATTCTCTACTTGGAAGACTGGGCAAAACATCTGAAATCGCCAATCTAGTATATTACCTTGCATCAAGCGAGGCATCATTTATTAATGGCCAAATAATTCGATGTGACGGAGGAAGAATATGAAAAAACCACTGAATGAAAAATTGTTCTACGAAAATTCACGAATAATGCGAATTGACTGCTTGAAAATGGGCGTCAAAGCAGGACTTTCCGGGGCTCATTATGGCGGTAGTTTTTCAGTGATTGAGATTATGAATTATCTTTACAATCATGGAACCAATATTAATGAAGATAATATAGCCAAACAATGCAAAGATCGGGTGATCCTAAGCAAGGGGCATGGAGCCATGGCGCTTTATGCTGCCTATAAGCAGATTGGAATTTTGAGTGATGATGATTTATTGACTTTTAAATTAGATAAAACAAATCTATATGCCCATCCATCAATGAATAAAGAATTAGGAATTGACTTTTCTTCAGGAAGTCTTGGTCAAGGATTATCTTTAGGAGTCGGTGTTGCGATTTCATTACTCAGAAAAGAAATGCCTGAAGTAAAAGTGTATGTAATTTTAGGCGATGGGGAATGCAATGAGGGTCAAATTTGGGAAGCCGCGATGTTGGCCAGCCAGCTCAAATTAAATAACTTGATTGTAATAGTTGATTACAATCATATCCAATATGACGATTTCACTGCCAATATAATCAATCTAGAACCATTTGAAAAACGATGGGAAAGCTTTGGATGGAATGCAAAAAGAATCGATGGACACGACTTTCATGAGATTAATGCTGCATTTAGTCTTAAAAGTGTCAAACCGTACGTCATTATCGCAGACACCATTAAAGGAAAAGGAATCTCCTTCATGGAAAACAATCACTTTTGGCATCATGGAATCCTTAACAAAGAACAAGAAATTGAAGCATACAATGAGTTAGGCAAGAAATATGAATGAAATTAATAGTAAGAACATCCGTTTATGGTCAATGCTTGGCACTTCGGGCGTTTTTGGAGTGGCCGCTATTGATTTGGTCGAAAGCGATAATGACATAATAGTAATGACCTCCGATTTAACCTATTTTTCGGGATTAGAAAGATTCTTAAAGCTGTATCCAACAAAATACTTAAACGTTGGTATAGCTGAGCAAAATATGGTTGGAGTTGCTGCTGGTTTATCAAGCGAACATTTCAAACCGTATTTGACGTCATACTCCACATTTATCACCGCTAGATGCACTGATCAAATCAGAGTGAACATGGGATATATGAAACAGAATATTAAACTGGTCGGTTTGGGAGGCGGATTAGCCGTTGGGATATTGGGACCAACTCATATGGGTGTTGAAGATATCTCTATCGTAAGGAGTATACCAAATATTATTATATTATCCCCCGCTGATGGCTTGGAGACTTACAAGTGCTTGATGGAATCAAGAAAAATTAATCTCCCGATGTACATAAGGTTAACAGGGCAACAAAACAATCCAATAGTCTACAATGAGGATTATGATTTTGAAATAGGTAAAAACATTACATTACTAGATGGAAACGACATAGTTATTTACTCAACTGGCACAATGGTGAGCAGGGCTTTAGAAGTCGCTAAAAAAATGGCCCAAGAAAATATTAGTGTTAAAGTGATTGATGTTCACACAATTAAACCGATCGAAATTGCTTCGATTGTTGAGAATAAAAACTATAAACTTATTGTTTCGATTGAAGAGCATAGTGTTATCGGGGGGCTTGGCAGTGCGATTTCGGACATTTTATCCCAGTATACTAGCCATGGAAAACTTTTAAAATTAGGATTTGATGATCGGTTTATCCACGCAGGCTCATATCATCATTTACTAGAAGAATATGGTTTAGACATAAAGAATATCGAGTATAATATTATGAAAAATTATAGGGAGAGCAATTGAATAGTTATGGAAAAAAACAAGGATAAGTATGTAAGTGTATTCAGAAAGTCTTTTTCTCTCGATGAAAATTTTGATGTGGAAGCATTATCCTACCAAGATATCCCTTCATGGGATTCAGTGGGGCATATGTCAATGATTGCTGATCTTGAAGAGGCATTTGATATTATGTTAGAAACCGAAGACATCATTGATTTCGGCTCATTTAAAAAGGGCATAGAGATCTTAAGGAAATACAATGTGGAAATTGAATGATTTTGATAATGTAGCAGTTAAAGATGATAATGGTAAAGAACTGACGTATAAGCAAATAGCTTCTTTTTCTAATGACTTTAAGGACATATTTAACGGTCGTAATTTATTGCTTTGCTTATGTAAAAATTCTATTGGGTCAATTATCGGATATATTACGTTTATCAACAATAGACAAGTACCTATATTAATAAATTCAGAATTAGATATAAGTTTGATAAATCAACTACTAGCCACGTACAAGCCCAATTATTTATGGTTGCCCAAAGAAAAAACACCATATTTTGATGAATATGAGGCGATTTTGAATCTCTTTGACTATAATCTGCTGAGAAGAAAATATTTCAACGATATCAATATGCATGAAGATTTGGCTTTACTGTTAACTACTTCGGGATCAACCGGAAGTCCGAAACTGGTTAGGCAAAGTTATAAAAATATTGAGTCTAATATTAAATCAATAATTGATTATCTTTCAATAGAAAAAAAAGATAAGGCGATCACAACCTTACCAATGAATTATACATATGGATTATCGATTATTAACACTCATTTATATGCTGGCGCAACGATTCTTTTAACAGAGAAGTCCGTTGTTAGCAAAGATTTCTGGACCTTTTTCAAAGAAAATAATGCAACTTCATTTTCAGGCGTTCCATACACTTATGAAATTCTAGATAAGCTGCGATTTGAACGGATGAATTTACCAAGCTTAAAAACAATGACACAGGCTGGTGGCAAGCTATCCCTCACATTACACAAGAAATATGCAAACTATGCTTTAGAACACAACAAAAAATTCATTGTTATGTACGGACAGACCGAGGCTACGGCCCGGATGGGGTATTTGCCGGCCGATAAATCATTAGAGAAAATCGGAAGTATCGGCAATGCCATCCCCGGAGGTAAGTTTTATCTTCACGATACTGATTCTAAAATTATCAATGAACCGGATGTGATTGGTGAACTTATTTATGAAGGCGGCAACGTCACTATGGGCTATGCCCAATCGATCACTGATTTGGCAAGAAATGATGATTTTAATGGAATTTTAGTCACTGGCGATATGGCAAAAAGAGACTCTGACGGCTTCTATTATATAGTTGGACGTAAAAAGAGATTTTTAAAGATTTATGGCAATAGAGTTAATTTAGATGAAATAGAAAGGATGATTAAGAATGATTTCACTTTTATTGATTGCGCGTGCAGCGGATTCGACGATAACTTATACATTTTCATCACAGACAAAAATCATGAAGTAAATATAAAAAAATATTTGATAGAAAAAACTAATTTTTATCAAAGCGCTTTTAATATAATATGTCTAGACAAAATACCGATAAATGACTCGGGAAAAATTTTATATAGCGAATTAGAGAAATATTACTCATAGGATAATGTATGAATTTTAAAAACCTAAAGGATAACAACATTTATAAGAGGAAAGTCTCGATTATCGGCTCCGGATATGTCGGGGCTTCAATCGCATACGCATTGATGATCAGAGACTTAACTCGAGAGATAGTATTGATTGATATTAACGAGAAGGCATCAATTGGTGAAGCTCTAGATATTAAACACGGAATACCTTATATGGGCTCGGCTTTTATCTATTCTGGCTCATATGAAGACATTACGGACAGTGATTTAATAATTATTACTGCAGGTAGAAATCGACGCCCCGGGGAAAACAGACTCGAAATGGCTGCCGACAACATAAGTATTGTAAAAAATGTTATTGATCAAATTAAGGATTATTACAATAAAGGGGTAATAATGGTGGTTACAAATCCAGTCGACATTATTACTTATAAGGTTGCGGACTGGATGAAACTACCAAATGGGATCGTTTTCGGGACTGGGTGTATCCTGGATACATCTAGATTAGTCAATATCCTATCCGAATATCTCGATATAAGCACCGAAATGATTAATGGATTCATTGCTGGAGAACATGGAGAAACACAATTCCCAATTTGGAGCAAAATAACTATTGCGGGAATTCCAATAAAAGAATATTGCGAAGCCCTAAATATTCATTTCGATGATGAAATTAAAAACATAATTATTTCGCAAGTGGTTTCAATGGGAAGTAGCATTATTGAAAAAAAAGGCAAAACTCATTACGGTATAGCCACATGCGTCACTTATCTTGCTGATGCAATATTGAATCGTCGCCCCACGGTTGCCAGTGTCAGCAGCGTTTTTGAAGGTGAATACGGGGTTTCTTCGTGCGCATTAAGTATTCCTTCTATTATTGGAGTGAATGGTGTTGAAAAAAGAATTGTTGAGAGGTGGAGCGAAGAAGATTTCATAAAGTTGAAAATATCAAAAAACCAGATTTGCTCTGTTCTCGAAAAATTCAAAGAGTAATCTTTTATGGAATATGAAGAAATTTTAAAATATGAGCCGTACGAAATGGATTCCGCTTCAAAAAACACGTTGTTTTCGAAATATTTATCTGACCTAACAATACATCATTATGAGAAATCTAATGAATATGCCAAGATATTAGATGCCCTAGATTTTAAAATTCATGAATTTCTAAATGTCGCAGAGGTGCCCTTTTTACCAGTTAGCTTATTTAAAGAAATCCGACTATTAAGTTTGGATAAGAGTCAAATTTTTAAAACCATGACATCATCAGGGACAACGGGTCAATCTGTCTCAAGAATCTTTTTAGATAAAAAAACAGCATATAATCAACAAAAAACCTTAGCCAAAATCATGAGCCACTATTTAGGAATATCAAGGATGCCAATGATCATCATCGACAAACCTTCAGTAGTAAATAGTAGAGAAAATTTTTCAGCTAGAGGCGCTGGCATTATTGGTTTCTCGATTTTTGGATCTAGGAAGATTTATGCTTTAAATGACGACATGTCAATAAACATTGAAGAGCTGAAGGTTTTTATTGATCAGTATATTAATCAAAAGATTTTTATTTTTGGTTTCACCTTCATGATATGGCAACATTTTTATAAAGAATTGCTTAAATTGGATTGTAAGTTCGATTTGTCGAATTCAATAATGTTCCATGGTGGTGGTTGGAAAAAACTGGAATTCGAAAAAGTATCACCCCGAGTTTTTAAGGATTGTCTTAGAAACGTTTGTGGTATTCGCGAAATTCATGATTTTTATGGTATGGTAGAACAAACTGGCAGCATTTTTGTCGAATGCGAATCCGGCCACATGCATTCTACATCCTATTCAGATATTATTATCAGAAATCCAAATGATTTTTCCATCATGCCAAATAATTCGGCCGGGATTATCCAGGTCATCTCTCTATTACCCGAATCTTATCCGGGCCATTCATTGTTAACCGAAGATGAAGGAATTATTTTCGGAGAAGATGATTGCAGCTGTGGGAAAAAAGGGAAATATTTCAAGGTAATCGGAAGATTGCAAAATACTGAAATAAGAGGTTGCAGCGATACATATGCGAGTGAATTTCGATGATATAAGAATATTACATGGGTCTCTTGAAAAGATTGAGAATTTTACTAACCTCAAAAATCTTAGTATCTTCTGTGAATCGGTAATTGATTATTTGAATACTTTATCAAAAGGAATTTTTTCAGATCCTAGATGCAGGAAATTTCCAGATTTAATAACCTTTGGTTTCTGGATTCGAAAAGCCTCTCTTTTATCGATGCGTGATAAATACAATAATTTTGAAAGAATTGGCAGAGGCGTGGTTTTTCATATTTCCCCTTCAAATGTCCCAATTAATTTTGCATATTCTTTAGTTGCCGGACTACTTTCTGGAAACGCTAATATTGTTAGGCTTTCGTCAAAAGCATTTGAACAAGTAGATATTCTTTGCGAAATCATCAATAAAATCGACCATGAAATCTCAAATTACATTGTTCTTTTACAATATCCCCATAATAAACAAATAACCGATTATTTTAGTTTTCTCGCTGATACAAGAATAATCTGGGGCGGGGATGAGACGATTGAAAATATTCGAACTTCTCCACTTAAACCCAGAGCCAACGAAATAACTTTTGCAGATAGAAATTCTATGTGTATTATTAATTCTGATGAGTACTTAAAACATCGGAATAAAGACTCCTTGGCAGTAGGATTTTATAATGATACATACTTATTTGATCAAAACGCATGCACGGCGCCAAAAATTATAATATGGGAAGGCAAGGGGATTGAAAAAGCAAGAAGTATTTTCAACGCGCATCTTCATAATGTAGTATTAGAAAAATATAAACAATCACCGATTCAATCTGTCCAAAAATATCTCAAATTCACATATTTTGCTACACAATTTGATCATTGCACTTTAGAAAAAAAAGACAATCTTTTATATTTCATCAGAATTGGCGAACTAACTTCAAGTCTCGACAAATATTTTAGTAATAGCGGCTTCTTTTTCGAATATTTCATTAAAAAGGATTTTGATGAATTAATACCATTATTTTCCGAGAAAATGCAAACTATTTCTTACTTTGGGGTTGATATTGAGTTATTAAAAAAAACAATTTACGAACATCATGTTAGAGGGGTTGACAGGATTTTGCCAATAGGACAGACCTTGGACTTTAACTTGGTATGGGATGGTTTTGACTTAATATCAAGTATGAGTAGAAGTATAACAATTATTTAAAGTGGTTGCCAAAGAATTAAAAACAACCTTACTTAATATATTGTACAGTAGTCAATGATGTGAAACATTGAGTGATGACCCCAAGACGAGCGAGTCTTGGGGTTTCTCTTCATAAAGTAGCGATTTGTTCGGCTTCTGCCTCGTTAGGTGTTTTGTAATATAAGACCGACATTGGAGTGTCGTTGCTGCGTTTCAGATAACGGAATCCTTGGCTTCGCAGATCATTGAGATCGTAGAACTTTAAGTATTGGTAGAAGCGTTGGTTATCATTACGATGACTGCGTTCGACCTTGCCATTGTGACGGGGCGTTCTTGGTCTTATCAGTTGATGGACGATACCGAACTTCTGACATAGGGTGTCCAGCGGATGCTCTTTTTTTCTCGTCTTGCGCGATGTACTTGTGTATTCGAAGCCATTGTCGGTTTGGATAATTTTGGGCAGATACCCATAGAATGAGAAGGCTTGCATCAGGCAGTCGATGGCATTGTTGGCGGAGATGTCGTCATACCATTGTAGAAACCGTTTGCGGTCAGCTTCATCAATGACGGTGTACTGATAGAACTTCTTGTCATTAGGAGTCTTCGTGGACTTGCATACTTTAGGGACATACTTCGTGTCCATTTGCCATTTTTCACCGATGGAGACAGGAGTATCGTATGGTTGCGGCGTGTACTTAACAATTGTTTTCTCCCTATAACAGAAGTCCTTGACCAGGACACGATAGAGACTAACAGGATGTTGCATATAGCCCTTCATTCGCTTCAATTTCACCCATAGTTCGAGATAGGATTGATGGGGGGTTCGTCTTCTTGAATCACTGATCCATTTAAGTTCGATATCCGTATGAGCATGCGGATGTCTTGATTTGGGCCGATGCGATCGATCAATCAAAGATTCGCGCGATCCATCGTATCGCTTTCGCCATCTCCAGAGACTGGAACGACTTATCTTGTACCGTCTGACGATGACTTGAAGCTCTTCGCC
>Ga0172375_10009050_pt1 | contig 13221 bp, 17 predicted proteins | sample LakKiv1m_FD_114537 | JGI IMG/M metagenome (GOLD analysis project Ga0172375, IMG submission 114537) | Freshwater microbial communities from Kabuno Bay, South-Kivu, Congo - kab_092012_11.1m | ecosystem: Environmental > Aquatic > Freshwater > Lake | place: Democratic Republic of the Congo...
GCTAGGGACTAGGGGCTAGGGACTAGTGGCTAGGGACTAGGGACTGGGGGCTGGTAAAATCATATGCAAAACCAAACAGTAATAATCACGATCGGTTCATTATCCTCAGACGGGAGCGGGGTGGCGCGGCTTGACGGGAAAACGGTCTTTGTCGAAGAAGGGGTCCCCGGCGACACGGTCGAGGCCCTTATTACCCTTGACAAAAAGAATTACGCTGTTGCAAAGATAATTAGGATCATTGAGCCCTCAAAGGACAGGACCCCCCCCTTTTGCACGTATTACCATCTTTGCGGTGCGTGCCAGCTGCAGCACATCGATTATAGCGCGCAGTTAAAGTTCAAGACGCAGATAGTAAAGGACGCGGCCTCGAAGATAGCGGGACTTTCACGAGACCTGGTGCTTGATGCGATAGGAGCGGAGCAGACGTGGGGTTATAGGAATAAGATGCAATACCCTGTCCGCCTTCGGCGGAAAATCCTAAATCCTAAATCCGAAATCCTAAATAAATTCAAAAACACAAATTCAAAATCTCAAAACGATGTTAATATCGGATATTACAGGAAAGGCACCCATGAAGTGGTCGATATCGATGAGTGCATCGTGCTTCATCCGTTCCTTAACAAGATCGCTTCAGCTGTAAGAAAGGTCATAAAAGACTTTAGATTACCGGTTTATGATGAAGACAGGGGAAGGGGCCTGTTGCGCCATGTCCTGGCAAGGGTAGGGTTCAAGACAAAAGAAGCGCTTCTTTGTTTCATCATTAATAATGATGAGTTCCCAGGCTCAAAGAATGTTTCAAATGCTCTTATTGATGAACTGAATAGGGCTGAAAAGACCTTCAGGCTAAAAGGGATAGAAAAGAATGTCAATACAAGACAAACAAATGTAATATTGGGGCAAAACACTTCCGGTTTGTGGGGGCAGGACCATATAGAAGAAAAACTCGGGAATATAAGGTTCAATATCTCTGCTTCCTCGTTCTTTCAGATCAACCCGGCGCAAACGGAAAAACTTTACGATACTGTGAAAGAATTCGCGGGTCTTACCGGAAAAGAATCCGTAATGGATATATACTGCGGTACCGGTTCAATCTCTTTATGGGTCGCCAAGGACGCCAAAGAGGTCTACGGAATAGAGGAAGTTGAAAGCGCGGTAGAAGATGCCAAAGCCAACGCAAAGCTCAACAATATCAGAAATGCTTTCTTTAAATGCGCAAAAGCCGAAAATGCGATCAAGCTTTATCAGGAAGCGGGCTTCAGGCCCGATGTCGTAATCCTCGATCCCCCAAGGTCAGGCTGCTCCGAGATCGTACTTTCAGCCGTTAAAAAGCTTTCTCCCAAAAAAATCATCTACGTTTCCTGCGACCCCGCGACCCTTTCAAGGGACCTAAAAATATTAGGCGATAAGTACGGGACTAAAAAGGTCCGGCCGGTCGATATGTTCCCGCAGACCTCGCATATCGAGTGTGTGGCGGAGCTCATATTAAAATGACGGCCCGACCGGCGCATTGTTGACTGCGTTGTTCAGTTGTATTACAATGTAATACAGGAGGGACATATAATGGCGCAAAGGAACATATTCAGTCTTTCGGTGCCCGGAGATATGCTGCGGGAAATGGAAAGTATCGCAAAAAAGGAAAAGCTCACCAAAAGCCAGCTTTTCAGGATGGCGATAAATGACCTGATAGGCAGGTTAAAATGGGAAAAGGCCGTCGCATTTGGCAGGAGAATGGCGAGAGAGATGAAAATAACCGAGGAGGACATCGAGGGGATAGTCCATGAGTTCAGAAAGAAATAGGCCAAGGGTCGTTCCGGACACGAACATCTTCATTTCCGCTCTGCTTTTCGGCGGCACGCCACTTCAGATAATCGAACTGGCAAGGGAGAACAGGATCTTGCTGCTGACCTCATCGGATATCCTGTTCGAGCTTGCCGGCGTTCTGCAGGTCAAGTTCAAATTCAAGAAAAAAACGGCGCTGGACGTCATATCAGAGATCAAGCGCATATCAGCGGTGGTTTTTGTCAGGTCAAAACTGCGCGTGATAGAAAAAGACCCTGCCGACAACAGGGTCCTCGAATGCGCCTTTGACGGGAGAGCGGACTGCCTGATAACAGGCGACAAAAAACATCTGCTCCCTTTGAAAAGCTACCGGGGCATCCCGATCCTCCGGCCGCAGGAGTTCATTAAAAAATACGATTATTAAGTTTGACGCATCCGGAAATTTTCCGGCTGGTCGACATGTTCCTGCAGACCTCACATATAGAATGTGCTTCGCAGCGGTCCAGTATCTAGTTGTGAGCGTCGCGGCCCCATGCTAAAATACCACCATGAAAACAAAGAGCGAAAAAGAAGAGATCGCCGATAATGTCAGATGGTTCAGGAAGTTTCCGCTTGAGAAAAGGTTTGAAATAGCTTTTAAGCAGATCTCCGCAATAAACGTCCTGAAAAAATTGAAACCGCAGAGGATGAGAAGCTCCGTAAAAGATATTCAGGACATTAAATACCTCGAAGAGATAAAAGGCGGTTAAGAGTATTTCTGTCAGTTTTGATCTGCTCCACCGCCTCAAACCTTCTGAACCAGGTGAGCTGGCGGCGGGCGAAGTTGCGGGTCTTACGCTTGATAAGTTCAACGGTTTCTTCAAAACCCAGCTTTCCTTCTAAATGTCCGACCATCTCTTTATACCCCAGCGCCTGCATCGAAGTCAGGTCCTTTGAATAACCTTTATTTAAGAGCCCTTTGACCTCGTCGGCCAGGCCCTTCTTTATCATGTCATCGACCCTTTTGTTTATTCTTTCATACAGTTTTTCCCTGTCCATATCCAGGCAGATAAGCTTCAGGCCGGCCCTTTTGTTCTTTTTCTGAAGTTCAGAGATCGGTTTCCCTGTCTGTTCATAGACCTCAAGCGCGCGGGACATGCGTTTCCTGTCATTTCGGCTTATTTTCTTTGCGGCTTCGGGATCGATCTTTTTCAGATAAGAAAAAAGTTCTTCCGCGGTCTTCTCAGAAAGTCTTTTTCTTATTGAATCGTCCTTTGCCGCGATGGGGAAGGAGTAGCCGTTGATGAAGGCGTTCAGGTAAAGGCCCGTTCCTCCAACGATGAGAGGGGTTTTGCCGCGATCTTTTATGTCTTTTATCAGTTTATCGGCGGAATCCATGAAACTGGAAACGGTCCACTCTTCATCGGGATCAACCATGTCTATCAGATGATGAGGAACAGTTTTTCTTTGTTCTTTGGAAGGCTTTGCTGTTCCGATATCCATATAGCGGTAGACCTGCATGGAATCGGCGGAGATTATTTCAGCATTAAGCTTCTTGGCAAGTTCAAGAGAGAGTTCTGTTTTTCCTGAAGCTGTCGGGCCAAAAAGAAGAACGGTCTCAGTCATCTCTCGAGCCGCGAAGCACGATCAGCCGCAGGAGCTGTGCAACGGCCACCGCCGTGGCGGCTACGTAGGTCAGGGCAGCGGCGTTGAGCACCTTTTTTGCCATGCCGAGCTCTTCGTTTGATACATACCCGCTTGATAAAAGCAGCTCGCCGGCCCTTTTGCTGGCGTTGAACTCGACCGGAAGCGTTATAAGCGTGAACGCCACCGCGAGCGAGAACAATATGATCCCCGCGTCCATAAGAGGCCCGTAGCTCATTATCAGGCCGATAAAAAATAGCGGGATCGCCAGATTGGAGCCCCACTGAGTTACGGGAACTATCGAGACCCTGAGTTTGAGCGGAGCGTACGCCTTGGCGTCCTGGATGGCATGCCCGACTTCATGCGCCACTATCCCGTATGCGGCAACCGACGAGCTGTTATATACGCCTGATGATAAATGAAGCTTCTTGTCCCTGGGATCATAATTATCGGTCATTTCTCCCGGGGTTGGTTCTACCCCGATATTGCCAAGGCCCATTCCGTCCAGAAGGTTCCTTGCCAGCCTGGACCCGGAAATGCCGGAAGACGCCTTAATCTCCGAAAACTTATGATAGGTTGAAGCCACCCTGAATTGGGCGTAAAGGGCAAGGAGCATGGCCGGGACCAGAAGAACGAAGGTCCAATCAAAGAACATTATTTTTCCTCCTCGTCCGCCGGCCGGCGGATAAATCTTTTTTCAAAGTCCCTGAAAAGCTCTATTGCGACAAGTGAAATGAGAGTCGCAAGCACTGCCGCAACGTAAAATCCGGTCCCCACGGCAAGGCCTATAGCCGAAGCGACCCAGATGGAGGCGGCGGTCGTGAGCCCCCTGATAGAGCCCTTGTCCTGCATGATGGTCCCCGCGCCGATAAAGCCGATACCTGTAACTACCTGCGCCGCGATGCGTCCCGCATCCGAGCCGGGGTATAAAAATGCCATATAGATGGATAGCTGCATCAGCAGGGTGGAGCCGACCGAGACAAGGATATGCGTTCTGAGCCCCGCGGCTTTTTTATCTCTTTCCCGCACCAGCCCTATAGCGCCGCCCAGCACCATCGAGGCCAAAAGCTGTCCAATTATGACTATCTCGCTCATAAGACCTCCTTACAGCCCAAAGCCGCCGTGTTTTTTGAAATGCGCAACAAGGCCGCCGTCCGAAAGCAGTGTCTGCATCGTTTTCGGGAACGGTTTTACGGGGACGGCGGTCCCTTTGGTAAGATTTTTCAATACTCCATTATCAAGATCGATCTCCAGTTCATCTCTGTCGGAAATGCCGGAGGTGTCGCATTCGATCAGGGGAAGGCCGAGATTAAAACAGTTCCTGTAAAAGATCCTTGCAAAAGATTTTGCCACAACAGCGCTTATCCCGGCGTATTTTATCGCCATCGGCGCCTGCTCGCGGGACGAGCCGCAGCCGAAGTTCCTGCCTGCCACGATAAGATCTCCGGGTTTTAACTTTGAATAAAAATCAGGATCAAGGTCTTCCATAACGTGCTTTGCAAGTTCATGGGGGTCCTGTATCTTGAACTTGTAGCGGCCCGAGATGATGTAATCCGTGTTTATATCATCGCTTATTCTTAAAGTGTGAGAAAAACCTTTCAATCGCATCCCTGTTTCTCCTTTTCATCCAGAAATTCGTCCCAAAAACCACACCGAACCCTGCCATTCCGACAAGCACAGGCAAAAAAAGGTCTGCTTCGAACGCCTTTGGCCCGCCGTACTTGTCGGTCATTTTATCCCAGGACCCTGAGACCTCTTTTGTATAGGAGTCAAATCCTTTACGCGAGGACCCTGTAATGACCGGACTTCCGGACGGGACGGCAAAGACGAACAGTGCCGTACTTGCAGCCAATACTATTATAAGCACCCAGAAGGTCCTGTTAAACAACATATCTATTAAAGATATTTTCTCGGGTCGGCTATCCTGCCCTCTATGGCGGATGCGGCCACTGTTGCCGGAGAGGCAAGATATATTTCAGCGCTCCGGTTGCCCATACGCCCCAAAAAGTTCCTGTTCGCGGTAGAGATGACCTTTTCGTTGTCTGACGGCACGCCGTTGTGGGTGCCCACGCACGGGCCGCAGCCCGGCGTCACAAAAACTCCGCCGGCATCGATTATGGCTTCCACTATGCCTTTTCTCATAGCTTCGATGAAGATCGACTTGGAGGCAGGCGCGATGATCAGCCTGAAATCTTTGTTCACCTTTTTCCCTTTGAGGACCTTTGCGGCAGCTTCAAGGTCTTCAAGCCTTCCGTTGGTGCAGGTGCCGATTACGCCCTGCTGGAGCGGCACCCCTTCCGCTTCTTCCACGGAAGAATAATTGTCAACAGTATGAGGCTTTGCGATCGAAGGAACGAGCTTTGAGACATCTATCTCAACGGTCCTTTTGAACTGTGCATCCTTGTCGGAAACGACGGGGCGGGGGGTCTTTTTTGAATGCTTTTTTATCCAGTCGATCGTCTTGTGGTCAGCGTTCATGATGCCGGCCTTTGCACCCATTTCTATGGCCATATTGGAGATGGTGAAGCGCGCGTCCACCGAAAGCTCGTCAATGGCTTCTCCCGTGAACTCCGCTGAGTCGTAGGTTGCCCCGTCCGCCCCCGCATCGCCGATGATCTTAAGGATCAAATCTTTGGAATAGACGCCTTTGGGCCATTTTCCTTTTGCGATGAAACGGACGGTTTCAGGCACCTTGAACCAGAGCTTTCCGGATATCATCCCTGCGGCAAGGTCGGTCGAGCCGATCCCGGTCGAAAATGCGTTCACGGCCCCGTAAGTGCAGGTGTGCGAATCCGCGCCAATAACTAGGTCCGCCGGCACCACATGCCCCATCTCGGGCGTGATCTGATGGCAGATGCCGCATCCGATATCGTAGAGATGGATGCCCTGTTCCTTTGCGAACTCCCTTATCTTTTTATGGATCGCCGACACCCCTTCGTTGGGGGAGGGCGAGCTGTGGTCGATTATGATCGCAATCCTGGACGGGTCTTTTACTTTTTTGGCCTCCATTTTCCTGAACACGTCTATCGCCACTCCGGACGTGCCGTCCTGGCCGATCATAAAATCCAGGTCGGCGATCACTATATCGCCCGCCTTAGCATCAGCTCCGCTGTGCGATGAAAGTATCTTTTCCGCAATCGTCTTACCCATTCTTTATCCTTTTTTCTATCTCTCTCGCGCGTTTATGAAGATAAGGGTCAAGGCTTTTTACGGCAAGCACTTCTTTAACAAGCCTGAGCGCTTTCTTCTTTTCGCTGATCTCGGCAAGGTTGAGCCTGGCCCTTGAGACCAGGTCGATATCGGCGTTCTTGTTGCCGATGATGCCCATAAAGATCCCTGTCGCGCGGGACTTGTCGTAATGGGCCATCCTGCGGCCGATGAACTCTCCCTGAAGCAGCTTTGCCTTGACGGCAAAATAGTCGTCGGGTTTATCGGAGAGCAGGTCGATCGCGTCATGGCAGAGCTGGATCTCCCTGTTGATGTCCTTTATTTTCGGGTCATAAAGCGACATTTCCGAGTGTCCCACGATGGCACGGCCCCTGAAATAGGGATCAGCCATATCGTCCGAGTAGGCCCTTTCAAAAAGCTTCCTTGCCGCCGCTTTGTCCCCGTCCGCTCCGCGCTTTATCCTGAGCTCCGCCTCGACCACAAGGGATTTTATGCTGTAAAAATCGCTCGGCCCCACGAGCGCGAGCAGGTTCCTCAGCGCCCTCTGAGCGAGCTCTATCCCGAGGTCGATGTCCTTTTTCTGCGCAGCTCTTACGGCGAGCTCGGCTTTCCCGATCGTCGCGGCTGACCTGAGATAGCCGTAAGGGGCGTGCTCAAGAACAAAATCATAATGTGTTTTTGCCTCGCTCCAGTCGCCGGGGTCGTCGCGGGTGATAAGGAGATCGGCAAGGCCGAACCTGATCTCAGATATATTTATGCCGCCCTCCACGAACCTGAGCATTTTGCGGTATTTATTGATGAGGCGGTTCAGTTTTTCCTTTTCGCCCACTGCCGCGATCGTGGATTTGACAAGATGGCTCAATATCGGGGACAGCGTTCCTCTCATATTTCTATCCTTTCAAATATATTTATATTGATAATTTATTCTACATATTGTAAAATATAAAGTCAAATGCACAGTCCAGAGCGGACCGAAAAAATAAATGAGCTTAAACGCGCGCTCAGGATACCTCTTATTTCGGACGACCTGATCAACCAGGCGCTCACGCACAGCAGCTACATAAACGAGAACAGGGTGGACGACCGCTCCGACAACGAACGGCTTGAATTCCTTGGGGACGCGGTCCTGAAACTGATAGTTTCATCATATATATTTAAAAAATTCCCGGGCCACGCGGAAGGGGACCTCACAAAGATGAGGGCCGCGGTGGTGTCGGACCTTTCCCTTTCGGAGATCGCAAAGGGGCTCGATCTGGGCCGCTACCTCCTTCTCGGAAAGAACGAAAGGTCCTCGGGAGGCGACAGGAAAAAATCGAATATGGCCAACGCGCTCGAGGCCATTATCGCCGCCGTTTATCTTGGCCTGGGAATGGAAAAAGCGGCTGAGATCGTGATCGGCCTGCTGAAAGACCCGATCGAAAAGGCCTCTGCCTCGGATTTTATCATCGATTATAAATCCGCCCTGCAGGAGCTGTGCCAGAAGAACAAGTGGGGCCTGCCGTTCTACGCGGTGAAAAAAGAGGTAGGGCCCAAGCACAAGCGGATCTTCTGGATAGAAGTAAAGGTGAAGGGGATGAAGTTCGGCTTTGGCAAGGGCTTTTCAAAAAAAGAGGCAGAGCAGAATGCCGCAAAAGAGGCCCTCTTTGAGCTGAAGGACAAAAAAATGGTCAAGACGCAGAGGTTCGGAGAGATAATCCAGAGGATAATCGGAAGGAAAAAGGAATAAATGGGTTTGCTCCTTATCAGGAACGGAAGGGTGATAAATCCGTCAAGCGGCCTTGATGAAGAGCGCGATATCCTGATCGAAGGCGGAAAGATCAGGGAGATCTCAAGGAACCTGCCGAACATACCGTCTGCCGAGACCGTCAACGCCAAAGGAAAGATCGTCCTTCCCGGCCTCGTTGACATGCATGTCCATCTGAGGGACCCGGGACGCGAAGACAAAGAAACGATCGCGACGGGGACAAGGGCCGCGGCAAAGGGCGGTTTCACCTCGATCGCCTGCATGGCAAATACCGACCCTGTTGCCGACAACAGCGCGGTGATCGAATACATCATATCAAAGGCCGCTCAGACCGGAGCGGTGAACGTTTTTCCGGTAGGCGCAGTCACCAAAGGGCTCAAAGGAGAAGAACTTTCCGAGATGGGCCAGATGGCACAGGCAGGCGCAGTGGCGTTCTCGGATGACGGACGGTGCGTTATGGACTCCAATGTGATGAGGCACGCGCTTGAATATGCAAGGCAGTTCGGAAGAACGATAATCTCTCATGCCGAAGACCACCGGCTGTCCGACGGCGGGTACATGAACGAAAGCTATCTTTCAACTATCTGGGGGCTTAAAGGGATCCCGCCGGCAGCGGAGGAGATAATGGTGGAGAGGGATATTCTTCTCGCCTCGGAATTCGGCCATGTTCATATCGCTCATGTTTCGACAGCGGGATCGGTCGATATGATCAGAAAGGCAAAGGCAAAAGGGGTGAACATAACCTGTGAAACAGCGCCCCACTACTTCACTCTCACGGAGGCCGAGGTCGAAGGATATAACACGAATGCCAAAATGAACCCTCCTCTTCGAAGCGAGGCCGATGTTGCGGCCGTGATAGAGGGCCTGAAGGACGGGACGATAGACGTGATAGCATCCGACCACGCGCCGCATACCGCGGAAGAAAAGAACGTGGAGTTCGCCGCGGCCTCTTTCGGTATAATCGGGCTGGAAACCTCTCTTGGCCTGGTGATCTGCGAGCTTGTCGAGACAAAGGCCCTTTCGTTCATCGACGCGGTCGCAAAAATGAGCATTAATCCCGCAAGGGTCCTGGGCATAGACAAAGGTTCCCTTAAGATAGGAGGGGATGCCGACCTGACGATCATCGACCTCAGCGAGTGGACAGTGAACGCAAATAATTTCGCCTCAAAAAGCAGGAACACTCCTTTTAACGGATGGAAGCTGAAGGGAAAGGTCCTATATACGATAGTCGGTGGAAGGTTGGTTGTGAAGGAAGGCTTATTGATTTAAATCCTCACCCCCGTCTCCCCCGATCGGATCGGGGTCGACGACCCCTCTCCATCAACGATGGAGAGGGGTGCTGAGTCCGCCGGAGGCGGACGAAGCGGGGTGAGGTGGCATACAAATTGCTCATATATTAATACGGAGGTATGATATATGGGCAAAATTCTCATTTTTCTTGTATTAATAGCGATTTTCCTCACATCCTGCTCCAGCGAACCCTCTTCGGTCGAGCAGCAGAGCGACCCTGAGCGAGTCGAGGTGTTGAAAAATCCAACACCTGTGCTTCAAACACCGGAAGCCGGGGCGGTATATGTCAGTGAGAACGGAGAAACGGACTCTGCTGAACTGCGTCCCGTATATGAGACCTTCTGCCTCAGGCACATTTCCGCAAAAAAAGCCTCAGAAGCGCTTTCAAGGCTTCTGCCGGAGGCCGTGTATGCGGAAGGGGAGGGGTCGGGCATCCTTATTGTTAAAGCTGTTCCCAGGGTCATGTGTGAGGCAAGGAGCGTAATAAGGTCCATTGACAGGCCGGTCCCGCAGATCATGATCGAGAGCAGGATAGTTGAGATAACAGAAAACGGTCTGAAGATCCTGGGTGTTACCTGGGGAAATCCTTCGGGAAGCTTCAACTTTTCGTACGATCCGGACAGCGGGAAGTTCAGTCCGGAAAAGATCTCTTCGGTCCTTAACATGCTGATAACAAAAGGGCAGGCCAGGCTGATAGCAAACCCCAGGATCTCAACGCTTGATAATACCGAAGCGGACGTCAATATCGGCAGCAAAATACCATACGCTGTTCCGGTCAGTTCCGCTTCAACCTCGACCCAGTGGGCGGTGCAGTATATTGACGCGGGAGTTTCCCTGAAGATAACCCCTAAGATCGGGGATGACGGCCAGATCTCGGTCCTGATCCATCCCGAAGTGAGCGCGATCTCCGAATGGAGGATGACCGCGGCAGGGGAGTTCCCCGTGATCTCTACCAGGAACGCGGACGCTCTTGTGAGGGTGCGCGACGGCGAAACGATCATTGTCGGCGGCCTGATAGACGAAACCGAGCGTGAGAACGTTTCAAAGATACCGCTCGCCGGGGATATCCCGCTCGTTAAAGAGCTTTTCATGAAAAGAGTGACGGAGAAGACAAAAACGGAGATAGTTTTTATGATCACGCCGCGCGTGATATAATAGCCGCATGAAATGCCCCAAGTGCGCAAAAAGCATCCCCGAGTGGAAAAAAGGCTGCGGGTGCGGCTACAAATTCGATTTCAGCAGGATCCCCGATCCGCCTAAACAGACCGGTCTCGTGAACGATTATGAGGCGATACTGGGGGACAGCATCGGAAAGATCATCCAGCTTTCTTCAGATCTTGAAAGAAGGACAGGCATCGAGATCGTTACCGTTGTCCTTGGCAATACCAAGCCGCTTTCCCCCGAAAATTACGCGTTCTTTTTGTTCAATAAATGGAAGCTCGGGAAAAAAAAGAACGAGGCCGTTCTCATACTTGTCGCTCTTTATGAAAGAAGGATCGAGACCGAGATCGGCTACGGGCTGGAGAGCCTGATAAGCGAAGAATATACTGAAAAGCTCCTTGACGGGATCGTTGTCCCTTATTTCAAGCGGAGCAAATACGGTGAAGGGCTCTTTGAAGGGATCAAGGACCTGATAAGAGAGATCGATAACAGATTGAAGGATAAGCTCTGAATTCTAAGCTCTAAACTCTAAATAAATTCCAATTATCTAAATTCGAAAATTTAAAACATTAAAGCATTTGGGTTTTGATATTGTTTAGGATTTAGAGCTTAGGGTTTAGGATTTACTAAAGTGTTCCTTTGGTCGAAGGCACTCCCTTTTTTCTTGGATTGATCCTGCAGGCGATCGACATTGCCACTCCGAGCGCTTTAAAGACGGCTTCTATCTTATGATGCGAGTTCTTGCCTCGGATTATGTCGATATGAAGCGATATGCCGGCTTTGTAGACAAAGGACTCAAAGAATTCCTTGAGCATCTCCCGGTCAAGGTAAAGCTTCACGTAGTTCCTTCCGATCCTGGCGGTGATAAGTTCCTTGTCGAATTTCCCCTTGAAGGTCAGATGAGGCCTCCCCGAAAGGTCGATCGCGGACTTCACTTCGGCCAGGGATTCATCCATAGGGACTACGGCATGGCCGTACCTCTCGATCTTCAGCTTTTTCCCCAGGGCTTTGGCGAACGCCTCTCCGAGGGCAAGGCCCGTATCTTCGATCAGGTGGTGCATATCCACTTCTATATCGCCTTTTGCCTTTAGGTCCAGATTGAAGAGGCCGTGCTTTGAGAAAAGAGTGAGCATGTGGCCCATAAATGGGATAGGGTAGAAGATATTGCTTTTCCCAGTGCCGTCGATGTTCAGCTTGATGCTGATGGCGGTCTCCCTTGTTTTTCTTACGATCTTGGCGATCCTTTTTCTTGATGACATTACATCAGTTCCTTTTTGGTGAATATCGGGTCAAAATCATATTCCTGCAGGGCTTCGTCCCCGCCTTCCTGCCTGTTCACAAGGCAGATAACTTTCGCCACTTTGCAGCCGATCTCTTCGACCGCTGCAATTGCCTGAAGGGTCGCGGTCCCCTTTGTTATCACGTCATCAACAATAACTACATTCGAGCCCGGCTTTATTATTCCCTCGATCTTTTTCTGGAGGCCGTGCTCTTTCTGGACCTTCCTTACGATAAAAGCGGGGATTGGAGACCCTGCTTTTACGCTTGCCATTGCTACTGCCGCGGCTATCGGATCGGCTCCTATCGTCATCCCGCCGATACCTTGCGCTTTGCAGCCTTTTATTTTTTCAAGGATTATTTCGGCAATCAGGTTCAATCCTTCGGGGTGGCAGGTTATCTGTTTTCCGTCAACGTAGAAATCGCTTTTTCCGCCTGATGAGAGGGTGAATTCGCCTATCTTGACGGCATTTTGCTTGAGGAGCTTCCTGAGGGCCTCTTTTTTATCCATTTGCATAATTTTAGCATAATGAACAGGCAGGATGGGGTGTGGGAAATTTCAACAGTACAGGGTACAGGGTCCAGTAGGCAGGGTCCAGTCGGGAAATCTATTTTCCCAGTGAAAAGATCAAGCCGACCAATATTTTTATCACTTCGTTTCTTTGTTCCTCAATATCTAAATATGCTTCTTCATCAATATAACCAAGGTCTTTCGTAAGCATTAAAAGCGTTTCAATTTCTCCTAACGAACCTTTTGAAATCGAAAGGAATTGAATGTATTCCTTCCTGTGTTTCCGCTCATAACCTTCAGCAATATTGGCGACAACTGATACAGAGGCTCTTCGCAATTGTGAAACTAACCCATAAAGCTCATTTTTAGGTAAGCTGCTTGATATCTTGTATATTCTCAAAACAAGCGCATATCCTTTCTGCCATGCGATAAGGTCCTTGAATCCCTTATTCATCCGAATCACCTCCTTTTTAGAACTGCTTCCTGACCCCTGCACCCTGCCTACTGTACCCTTTCATGAGCAATTTTCATGCCAAATATACATTCAAAAGTTCAATAAGCAATTGCACCACTTTGATTACAATAAGGATTGGAGGTATGCAAAGTGGGCAAAAGATTCAAGCATTTGGATATGGAAGAAAGAGAAACAATCGGGCTGATGCTGGCC
>Ga0172375_10009051_pt1 | contig 13220 bp, 16 predicted proteins | sample LakKiv1m_FD_114537 | JGI IMG/M metagenome (GOLD analysis project Ga0172375, IMG submission 114537) | Freshwater microbial communities from Kabuno Bay, South-Kivu, Congo - kab_092012_11.1m | ecosystem: Environmental > Aquatic > Freshwater > Lake | place: Democratic Republic of the Congo...
CGTTCTAGAAATATAAGCATCGATAATTATGGTAAAAGAAAGAAGAATTAAAAAGAGAGCCCTGCCCGGCGTACATGCGGAACCGGAGTTCGCCCAGCAGCTGGTAGATTTGGCCAGAGTTACGAGAGTGGTCAAGGGCGGCAAACGTTTGAGTTTCCGAGCCTGCCTCGTAATCGGCAACCATAAAGGAGAGGTGGGGATGGGCGTGGCTAAAGGAATGGATGTTTCCATGGCCATCGACAAGGCTGTCAGAAAAGCCAACAAGGACTTAATCAAAATCCCCATCGTCAACGATACGATTCCTCATTGGGTCAAGGTAAAATCCGGAGCAGCGGAAGTTTTGCTCAGGCCGGCTGGTAAAGGCCACGGCATCGTTGCCGGTGGCGCGGCCAGAACGGTTCTTTTGCTGACGGGAATAAAAAACGTGACAGCGAAAATATTAGGTTCGAAAAATAAGATTAATAACGTCAGGGCGACGTTGAAAGCCCTGAAGATGTTAAGAATCAAGAATACGGAATAAAATTATGTCCATAGAATTGTCAAATTTAAAACCGAATCCCAAATCGAAAAAAAAGTACAAAAGAGTCGGTCGAGGCAACAGCGCTTCTGACCCGGGCAACTATTGCGGCCGGGGAATGAAAGGGCAGCGTTCAAGAAGCGGCGGGAAAAAGGGGCTGAAAATCAAGGGGTTAAGAAGCGTTTTGAGGAGTTTTCCTAAAAATAAGGGATTTAAATCGAAATTTTCGAAATTTGAGATAATTAATCTGTCAGTAATAGAGAAATTTTTCAAGGACGGGGAAACGGTAGACGGAAAAAAATTGGAGCAGATGAATCTGATTAAAGATGGAAAAAAGAAAATCAAAATTCTGGCACAGGGAGAGCTGAAGAAGAAATTAACTGTTAGAGCGCAAGCCTTTTCTCAAAAAGCGGAAGAAATGATAAAAAAGACGGGCGGACATATAGTCAAAATTTAGATTATTCCCTATAATTTATCCATAAAAGCGATAGCATGCTGGAGAAAGTAAAACAAATTTGGCAAATCAAAGACCTGAGGAAGAATTTTTTGTTCGTTTTAGCCATGCTGGTGATTTTCCGCGTTGCCGCCCATATTCCGGTGCCTGGCATCAATTTGGAAAGCCTGAAAGAATTCTTTTCCCGTAATGAAATGCTGGGCATGTTGAATATTCTTTCCGGCGGAGCCATGGCCAACTTTTCCTTAGTCGCCATGGGCGTAGCGCCGTACATCACCGCTTCAATCATCATTCAGCTTTTAACCATGATTATTCCTAAACTCGAGGAATTGAGTAAGGAAGGCGCCAGTGGCTATCAGAAGATCAATCAGTATTCGCGTTTGTTGACCGTGCCTTTGGCGATTCTCCAGTCTTATGCCATGATCATGATTTTCCGCCAGTCCAGCCAACAAATTATCGGTTCTTTGTCGAAATTCGAATTGTTCAACGTAGTAATGGTGATGACGGCCGGAACGGTTTTTCTGATGTGGCTGGGGGAATTGATTACGGAAAAGAAAATCGGAAACGGCGTATCCCTGATCATTTTCGCGGGAATCGTGGAGAAAATACCCACTTCTCTGCAACAGACGATCGCCACTTTTTCCAAAGATCAGATGTTCAATCTGCTGGTGCTGGTCATTTTATCCTTGATTACGGTGGCTGGCGTGGTGATCATCACCGAAGGTCAGCGGAACATCCCTGTTACTTATGCCCGCCGGATCCGTGGCAACCGCATGTATGGAGGAACAGATACTTATTTGCCGTTGAAAGTGAACCAGGCCGGCATGATTCCGATTATCTTTGCCATTTCCATCGTTTTATTCCCCGGATTAATCGGGCAGCTGATGTCCCGTTCCGGTTCGGTTTTCATCAATAAATTAGGAGGAGTTTTTATGAACATTACGCAGAATCAGCTGGTTTACGGCTTGTTATATTTCGTCCTGGTAGTCGCTTTCACTTATTTCTATACCAGTATCATTTTTCATCCGACTCAGATTTCCGATAATTTGCAAAAGCAGGGCGGATTCATTCCCGGCATGCGGCCGGGGCAGCCGACGGCCGATTATCTGAGCGCCGTGAGCACCAGGATTATGCTGGTGGGGGCCCTGTCCCTGGGACTGATCGCCGTTTTGCCGATTATCACCCAGAATGTTTTCAAATTTTCCAGTTTCACCGTGGGCGGCGCCGCCATTTTAATCGTGGTCAGCGTGGTTCTGGAAACAGTCAAGCAGGTGCAGGCGCAGATTTCCATGCACGAATACGAGGGAGTGTAATCATTTTAAGACGATTTTTCATGACGGAACAAGAAAAAGAAAAAATCAGCAAATTGAGAATCGTTATCATCGGTCGGCCTGGTTCTGGTAAGGGAACGCAGGTTGATTTATTTAAAAAAAGACTGGGGTTGATTTTAATTCCTTCACCCGGCGAGATTTATCGCGACCCGGAATTCAGGCGGACGGAAATCGGGAAAAAAGTGTGTCCGCTCATCGACCGTGGTGAATTCGCGCCGAACGAGGTGACTAATCAGTTGATGAAAGAAAAGACATTCAAGCTGACGGAGAACAATACCAAAGGATTTATTTCCGAGGGTTATCCCCGAACTTTGGGTCAGGCGGAATTCGCCGACAAGGAAATAGGGATTGATCTGCTGATTAATCTGGAAATGCCGGAAGACGAGATCGTGAAAAGACTGACTAACCGCCGCATCTGCCCGAATTGCAAGGCCAATTACAACCTGCTCACCCAGCCGTCCAGGCGGGAAAATATCTGTGATGCCTGCGGCACGTCTTTGATTCAGAGAGACGACGATCAGGTTGAGTCTGTAATGAATAGAATGAAAGTTTATCGTGAAACCGCGGAGCCAACCATTGCTTATTATCGTCGTCAGGGCAAGGTGATTGACATCAACGGTAATCAGCCCATAGAAAAAGTTTTTGACGATATTATAATGAAAATTATTCCCAATGCTGATTAAGACTCCGGAAGAAATAGAAATTATGCGTCAGGCGGGAGAAATTCTGTCCGGCGTAATGAAAAAAATCGTCCCGTATGTCAAACGGGGCGTTTCTACTTTGGAATTGGACGAAAGAGCCGAAAATTTCATTATCCGGGCCGGCGCTGAGCCGGGATTCAAGGATTATGGAGAAGAAAATCCTTATCCAGCCACTCTTTGCGCTTCAGTCAATAATGAAGTGGTTCATAGTCTGCCCAGGAAGGATAAAATTCTCCAAGAAGGGGATATTATCGGTCTTGATGGCGGAGTCAGGTATAAAGGATATTATTCAGACATGGCCTTAACCCTTGGAGTGGGAAAGATTTCCCCATTGGCCAGAAAGCTTATCAGGACGACCGAACAATCATTGGAACTGGCGATTAAGAATATCAAACCAGATGTTCATTTGGGCGACATTTCCCGGCTTATCCAGTCTTTTGTGGAGAAAAACGGATTTTCAGTCGTTCGTCAGCTTTGCGGGCACGGCATCGGCAAAGACTTGCACGAAGAACCGAACGTTTTTAATTACGGGGAAAAAGGAACCGGGTTGATTTTGAAACCGGGCATGGTTTTGGCTATCGAGCCCATGGTCAATATTGGAAATTGGAAAGTAAAGAATTTGGACGACGGATGGACTATTGTCACGGAGGACGGCTCTTTGTCGGCTCATTTCGAACATACGATTTTGGTTACGGAAAAAGGGGCGGAAGTCCTGACGCATATTGACAAAAACGATTAATTTGTTATCATATTTTTGTAATTAAGATCTTTAAACAAAAAACAAAAAAGGGAGGAAAAAATGAAAGAGATCAGAGAAGAAATCAGAGCAACGGCCATATTCGCCGGTGTTTTTTTAGTCATCGTGTGGATGACCCGGCATCAACCCGGAGCGGTATCATTAGGATGTTTAGCGGCGTCGTTCATGCTTTTTCTTTCCATTATAGGAAAGAAGATTCCCTGGACGGTTTTCATAGCCGTTAATCCGTCTTTGGCGGCCGTTATAGTGGGGATAATGAAGCAAAAGAACGCGGGAGTGTTCGACATCGTATTCCTCGTCCTGCTCCTGATAATCATCGTCGTTGCTTTCAATTTTTGGGCCCTCTCCATAATGAGAGGAGTCAGGGATAAATATTATCCCCGGAAACCTGATTTGGTAAAAATAAAAAAAAGATTTTTCTTTTGTCAGGGAATCATTTTTCTTCTTCTAGTGATAGTTTCGATATTATAAATATTCCACAATATTTATATATATCAAAAGGGCCTATAAAGGCCCTTTTTTATAAATAAAAAAGGGTGGCTAACGGGGGTCGAACCCGTGATAAGACTTCCACAGAGTCTTGTGTTACCACTACACTATAGCCACCATGGATGGTACCCCCAAGAGGAGTCGAACCTCTATCCAGAGTTTAGAAAACTCTTGTTCTGTCCGTTGAACTATGGGGGCCCAACTTTGCTCCGATTTACATCGGAGCTTCGATTTTAAAACTACATTTTTCTTAAAGCAATGATGCGATCCTGGACGGAAGGATGCGTACTAAAGAGATTAGCGGTGAAGCTTTTTATTTGGCCGAAAGGACTGATGATATAGAGATGGGCCATGGCAGGACTGATGTTTTTCAGGGGTTTTTCATACCTGGATATTTTTTCCAAAGCCCGGGCCAGGCCTTCGGGGTAACGGGTTAATAAAGCGCCTGAAGCATCAGCCAGATATTCTCTTTTTCTAGAAATAGCCAGTTTGATCAGTTGGGCGATTAAAGGGGAGAGGATGATAAAGATCAACCCGAGCAGAAGAAAGATCATGCCGGCTGACCCTGCTTTGTTGTCGCGGCTGCGGTTACCCAAAGAACCGATTCTGAAAAACCATTGGGACAGGATGCTGACCATACCTATCAGGACGACTGCCAGAGTCATCAGTCTGATATCGTAATTTTTTATATGGGAAAGTTCGTGGGCGATCACTCCTTCTAATTCCTCGTTTTCCATCTTTTCTATCAGGCCCGTAGTCAGGGCGATGGAGGCGTGCTGCGGATCGCGACCGGTGGCAAAAGCATTGGGAGCCGGATCGTCGATGACATGTATTTTCGGCACGGAAATGCCGGCGGTGATGCAGAGATTTTCCACCATGTTGGAGACGTAGGGATTCTGTTCTTTTTTTATTTCCTTGGCGCCGGCGGTCCAGAGCGCCACTTTGTCGCCGGAATAATATCCGCCCAGGCTCATCACGACGGCGATTATCATTGCCAGAATCAATCCGGCGTAGCCCATGTCGCTGATGCGGCTGAAAATCCATCCCAGGAGAACGATGAAAACCACGAAGATGGCCGTTAGGATCAAAGATTTTCTTTTATTGCTGTCTATTTGAGAATACATAAAATATAATGTAAAATGCAAAAATCAAAATTTAAAATTTACTGTTGAATTAAATTCCTTTACGATAATCTAGCGCCTTTTTCGCAATATTACAGTCATTATGTTTTATGGCGTTGCCGACCGTGAAAGGCTTGATAAACCTCTTTTAGATGCTGGTCCGTGACGTGCGTGTATATCTGGGTGGTGGTGATGTTCTTGTGGCCGAGCATTTCCTGGACCGCCCTTAAGTCAGCGCCGCCGGAAAGAAGGTCGGTCGCGAACGAATGTCTTAAGCTATGCGTCGTTATCCTTTTGGTCAATCCGGCGATTTTGGCGTATTTTCTTACCAAGCGCTGGATGGAGCGGGGCGTCAAACCCGCTTCTTGGGAATTTTTTTGGATTGCTTTTTTGGTTTTTTCCGAAGCTCGGTCATAACGGATGAAAAGGGCGTCTTCCAGGTCGGCTCTTGATTCCAGATATTTTTTCAGGCAGTAAAGAGCCTGATTAGAAAGGAAGACTACGCGCCAGTGGCCGCCTTTTCCCCGCACGCTGAATTCATTCTTTTTCAGGTTGACGTCGTCTTTTTTTAAATGGACTAATTCAGAGACCCGCAGGCCGGTGGAAAAAAGAAGTTCCAAAATGGCCTTATCGCGGAGTTTAATAATGTCTTCCTGTTTGGTTTGGAAAGGCGCAGCCAGGAATTTTTCCAGATCATTGCCCTCCAGGAAGGAAATCTGTCTTTCCCTTATTTTAGCCAGGTCTATTTTTTCCGGAGAAAGGACCTTGATATCCCTTTTAGCCAGGTATTTCAAAAATACGCGCAGGGAGATGAGATGATAATTGAGCGTGGCCAGGGAAAGACTGCCGCCGCGGGGATTTTTAAGACGAGAAAGCCATAGTCGGTATTTTCTGATAATTTCCGTTGTAATTTGTTCCGGAGAATCGATTTGCGATTGTTTTAAGAATCTTTTCAAATAGAGGTTATAATTCCGGACCGTCAGCTGGCTGGCGCCCTTTTCAATTTCCAAGTATTCGAGAAATTCAGCGATTAAGTTTTTTAAATCCCAGGACATAGATTTTTTCCTTAAAACAGGGTAATGATAACAGTTTTTTTTGTTTTGTCAAGATTTTGCGACACAAACGTTTTTTCTTATCTTCCACCAGTATCCCAGGAAAACGCCGGCCGAATCAAAGCAGACATCGGCTAAAGCCATATTCCTCCCCGGCACAAAGCTCTGGTGGAATTCGTCGAGCAGGGCGTAAATGATACCGATGACCAGGGCCTGTTTCAGATTTTTGTCCAGTGGTCGGGCCAATAACAGGAAAAGCACGGCGTATTCCAGTAAATGGGCGATTTTTCTCAGGATCAGATCATAAACCTTTTCCAGGCCACTTTGCAAATCAGGGATGGAAGAAAGAAAAAAAATAAAGGCCATCCAGAGGATTACCGGCAACCATAAATTGATGATTTTTTTCAACATTTCTTAATTTTATTTAAAGTCTTAGTTTAGTCAAGGTCTTGACATTTCCGCCAAAAGCGGAAATGTCAAATTTTCAAGTTGCTTTTTCCCCGGTTTTATGTTAAAATGGCAGAGCCTCAAATTTGCCATTCAGAGGTGAAGTGTTATAATAATGAAACAATAATTTTAATTATGTCTAGAACAAAAAACAGCAAAAAAGAAGACAAAAAGAAAATCCTTCAGGATTTCCAGGTCAACGAAAAGGATACGGGTTCGGTTGAAGTGCAGGTCGGCCTTTTGACCAAGGAGATAAAAGATTTGACCGAACATCTGAGAACGCATATCCACGACCATTCTTCCCGCCGGGGCTTATTCAAGAAAGTCAGCCTGAGGAGGAAGTTTTTAAAATACCTGCAAATTAACAGTCCGCAGAGTTACGAAAAGATAGTTAAGAAAATTAAGAAGTAAAGTCTTATGATAAAATACAAGGATCAGCGGGTGGGCGTTTTTGTCGACGTCCAAAACATGTATCATTCGGCCAAGAATTTATACAAAGCGAACGTCAACTTCGCCAAGGTTCTGGAAACGGCCATTGCTGACCGGAAAGTGATCAGGGCCATCGCTTACGTCATCAGGTCCAAGACCAGGGAGGAGCAGGGTTTTTTTGAAGCCATTCAAAAACAGGGATTTGAGCTGAAGATAAAAGACCTTCAGATTTTTCCCGGCGGAATGAAAAAGGGTGACTGGGATGTCGGTTTGGCCGTGGACGCGATAAAGACCGCGGACAAGCTGGACGTCATCATTCTGGTCACGGGTGACGGGGATTTTCTTCCCCTGGTTTCTTATTTGAGGGAGAACAAGGGGTGTTTGGTGGAGGTTTTGGCCTTTGGCGAAACCACATCTGCCAGATTGATTGAGGTGGTCGATGAATTCGTCGATTTAAGTAAGAATAAGAAGAAATTTTTAATCAAAAAATAAATGGAATTCAAAACAGAAATAAGTGAAAAAGAGTTAATCGTTAAAATCGGAGATTTAGCCGGACAGGCTAATGGAAGCTGCGTGGTGCAATATGGTGAAACCACGGTTCTGGCTACGGCAGTTTTGGGACAAGAAGAAAAAGAACTGGATTATTTCCCCCTTTCCGTGGAATACGAAGAAAAGTTTTATGCCGCGGGCAAGATTAAAGGTTCGCGGTTTATCAAAAGGGAAACGCGTCCGCCGGACGAGGCGGTTCTTACCGGTCGTTTGGTAGATCGTTCGATCAGGCCTCTTTTCAGCCAGGATTATCGTCGGGCCGTGCAGGTTATTCTGACCGTGCTCTCCGTGGATCAGGAAAACGATCCGGATATCGTGGCTTTATGGGCCGCTTCGATCGCTTTGAGCATTTCAGACATTCCTTGGGACGGTCCGATTGCCGGAGTCAGAATAAGCCGTTCCCTGGAAGATCCTTCCGTCCGCAACAACTGGATCATCAATCCGTCCTATGAGAATCGGATCAAGAGCGATCTTGATCTGGTGGTCTGCGGCGCGCAGGGAAGACTTATTATGGTGGAGGCCGGAGCCAAAGAGGTGAACAACGAAGAGATGGCAGGAGCCATTGAATTCGGGCTGACTCATCTTGATAAAGTCAATGATTTCATTAGTGAGATACGAACCCAAGTCGGGCGGTCGAAAGTTTCCCTGACAGCCGGTCTGACAGACGAAGAGGCCGCAGCCAAGGCGGAATTGAAAAAAATTACAGAAGAAATAGTCAGGGACCAGGCTCCGCGTTGCCTGTTCGGGAAAACCCTGAAGACCAAGGAAGAAAGGATCGCGGCAGCGGAAAAGATCAGGACCAAGCTGGAAGAGACTCTGCTGGAAAAGCAGATCGGCAAGGAAAAAAGAACCAAAGCAATCGAATACGCGAATAAATTGATTTATCAGCAGGTAAGTCTGGGAATTTTGGACAATGACCGGCGCATTGACGGACGCAAGCTTGATGAAATAAGACCGATCAGTTGCCAGGTCAATGTTCTGCCCCGCGTGCACGGCTCGGCCGTTTTCAACCGCGGGGAAACGCAAGTGCTTTCCATTGTCACTTTGGCCGCTCCCGGCTCCGAACAGTATCTGGATACCATGGAGGAAAGCGGACGCAAAAGATTCATGCATCATTATAATTTCCCGCCTTTCTGTTCCGGAGAAGTCAAACATCTTACTTCTACCGGCCGGCGGGAAATCGGCCATGGAGCTTTGGCGGAAAAAGGTATTGTGCCTGTCTTGCCCTCCAAGGACGACTTTCCCCATACCATCCGGATCGTTTCCGAAGTTCTCTCCTCAAACGGTTCGACTTCCATGGCTTCGGCCTGCGCTTCAGTTTTGGCCGCCATGGATGCGGGCATCCCTTTACTAAAGCCGGCGGCCGGCATTGCCATAGGTTTGGCCTCAGAAGAGGATGAGAAAGGGTTTAAACGCTACAAGCTCATCACTGATATACAGGACCTGGAAGACGGTCCTGGAGGCATGGATTTCAAAGTCGTGGGTACGGAACAAGGGATAACGGCCGTTCAGATGGATACCAAGACCAAGGGCTTGACCATGCCCATGGTGGTGCAGACTTTGGAAGCGGCTTTTAAAGCGCGTTTGGAAATCCTGGAGAAAATGAAACAGGTGCTGGCAAGTCCCCGGCCCGAGCTTTCTCCTTATGCGCCTCAGGTGGTTATATTCAAAATCAATCCGGATAAGATACGCGACGTCATCGGTCCGGGCGGTCGGGTAATCAATGACATCATCGACCATACCGGAGCCATGATTGACATTGAACAGGACGGAAGCGTGGCCGTAACTTCGGCTAACAAGGAATCGTTGCAAAAAGCCGTTGACTGGATCAAGAATCTGACCCGGGAAATAGCCGTAGGAGAAGTCTTTGACGGCAAAGTCACCAGAATCATGGATTTCGGGGCTTTTGTGGAATTGGTTCCCGGCCAGGAAGGCATGGTCCACGTTTCAGAGATGGATTATCGGAGAGTCGAATATCCGGGAGATATGGTCAAGATAGATGACGTAGTCAAAGTAAAGGTGATGGAAATAGACAAACAGGGCAGGATAAACCTTTCTATGAAGGTTCTTAAAACTCCGCCAGAAGGATTCAGTGGAAGACATGAATATGTGCCGCGCGGAGAAAAGCGTCCGGCCCGAAGGCCGTTCCGTCGTCCCGTTAGAAATTAGTTCTGTTTGGAGATTTATAAACGGGATTCGTCTTGATAAAATATATTAACGATAAATTTATGAAACTGGGAAAAGAAAACAAATTTTATCCTGGTGAAGTAAAGAACATTCTGATTACCGGGGGGGCGGGGTTTCTTGGTTCTCATTTATGCGACCGTCTGATGGAAGAGGGGAACGTCATCTGCGTCGATAATCTGGTGGGCGGGGGAAATATCAATAACGTGAAACCTCTGTTGCAGAGGCCCAATTTCCGTTTCATCAAGCATGATGTCAATCAGCCCTTGGATATGGGGGCTTTTCAGGAAATCAGGGATTTTCGTGTTGATGTCCACGGCCTTCAGGAAATCTATCATTTGGCTTGTCCCACTTCAGCCAAAAATTTCAATCAACTCAGAGTGGAAACTCTGCAGGCCAATTCGCTCGGCATATTGAACATACTGGAACTGGCCAAAGCCTATAAGGCGAGGATGCTTTTCACTTCTTCTTCCGTGGTTTACGGTCCTAAAAAAGCCGGCGGCTTTTACAAGGAGAACGAAGCGGGCACGGTCAATTTTACCGGTCCGCGCAGCTGTTACGACGAAGGAAAAAGGTTTGCCGAAACGGCGATCGTCACTTACAGGGATTTTTACGGTCTGGAAGCGAAGATTGTCAGGGTTTTTAGGACTTACGGGCCTCGGGAAATGCTTTTCGACGGTCAGATGATACCTGATTTTGTTTTACAAGCCCTGACCAACAAACCTCTGGTGATTTACGGGGATGAAAATTTTTCCACTTCTCTCTGCTACGTCAGCGACATGGTCGAAGGGCTGATCAAAACCATGGAATCGAAAGAAAGGGGTCCGATCAATCTGGGGCATCCGCAGGAACATAAACTGGCGGATCTGGCGCGGAAAATCATTGATATGACCGGTTCACAGTCAAAGATAGAATTCCGGCCGCCTTTGTTGTTCATGACGCCCTTAGGCATGCCGGATATCTCCTTGGCCAGGGAAAAACTGGGGTGGTTTCCGGTCACGAGGATCGAAGACGGGCTGAAAGAGATAATCGAATACGTCAAGGCCAACTGGATGTTGCTTCAGCCGCTGGTGGACCGATACGAGCGGAAATAGGTTATGAAAAATCGGGACATGGTCATGGAACATAAAAAAATAATGGCGGTTATTCCAGCCTATAACGAGGAAAAGAATATTATTGACGTCATTGATAAAGTGAAATCCGTAGTCGACGAGATAGTGATAATCGACGACGGTTCAAAAGATAAGACGTTTGACTTGGCCCAAAAACAAGGAGTGACTGTTTTAAGACACTTGATCAACCGGGGACAGGGCGCGGCCTTGGAGACCGGCGACCAATATGCCCGGGAACAGGGAGCGGACATCGTCGTCCATTTCGACGCCGACGGACAGTTTTTGGCAGAAGAAATAAAAGACATCATCGAGCCGATAGAGAAAGAGGAAGCCGATGTGGTTTTCGGTTCCAGATTTCTGGGCAAGAAATCGGAAATCCCCATAATCAAGGAAAAGATAATCATTCCTTTGGCCGCGCTGGCCAATAAGATTCTGATAAACGTCAGCCTGACTGATCCGCAAAGCGGTTTTCGGGCTTTGTCAAAAAAGGCCTTGGAAAAGATCAGGATTGAGAACGAGGGGATGGCTCACAACAGCGAGATTCAATATAAGGTTTTTAAAAATAATCTCAAGGTGAAGGAGATCCCCATCAAGGTTATTTATCGTCATTTCGGTCAGCCTTTTCACGGCGGTTTTAAGATAATCAAAGATTTATTATTATTTAGATTAATGGAGTGATATGTTTCAGCGAATCTTGGCTTTAATCATCGTCCTCTTTTTCCTTTCCCGTCTTTTCTGGCAGAAAAGGAAAAAACAGATTGGCGCCAATGAATTTATTTTTTGGCTTATCTTTTGGTGCTTAGTCGGCGTTTTGATTTTCAATCTGAAACAGATAGACAGGATTGTCGCTTTTTTGGGATTTTCCGCTTCAGGCATAGACATCCTGCTTTATTTGGGTATTGCCGTTTTGTTTTATTTCATTTTCCGCCTGCGGTTGAGGCTGGAAAAAATGGAAAAGGACATCACTACCATTGTCAGAAACATGGCCTTGAAGGATAAGAAATAATCCCTCACCCTTCAGCGATAATACTCGTATTTTTTAAGTTTTTGATATAAAATGATTATCTATCTTAATAAAAAATAGTTAATAAGAATCGTTTACAAATAACTCGCATTATATTTTTTAAATATGTGTGCAGATAAAATAAAGGTCAAAAGTGGACAATTAATAGCGTTGCGTTTTAAAAGATGCATCGCCAAGGGGTGAGGGATGGAACAAACTGTTTTCAATCAGGAAGAAAACAAAGACAGAAAAAGCTTTCGCAGAACGTTTTTTTTGTTTCTCTTCGATTTAGTGAAACTGATTGCCCTGGCTTTCATTATCGTCTGGCCGATTCATCGTTTCGTTTTTCAGCCTTTTTACGTTTCCGGACCGTCCATGGAACCGAATTTTTACGATAAGGATTATTTGATCATTGAGAAAATCAGTTATTATTTCCGCGATCCGGTCAGAGGAGAAGTGATAATTTTCGAGTCACCAATGGAACCCGGAGACCATTTGATTAAAAGGGTCATCGGCTTGCCGGATGAAAAAATCGTCATCGAAAAGGGCCAAATTCTCGTTTATAGCGATCAATTCCCTCAGGGCCTGACTTTAATAGAGAAATATCTGCCGGCCGGCACCAGTACGGCGGGGCAGATAACGGTCGAATTAGGAGATGACGAGTATTACGTTTTGGGGGATAATCGCAACATGAGTCTGGATTCCCGGTCCTTCAGCTTCATCAAAGGAAAAAGCATTACCGGACGGGCTTGGTTCAGAGGCCTGCCGGTGAAGAATCTGGGCTTGATTAAGACAGCCGCTTTTGCTTATTAATATCAATAAATATATGGCGAAAACCAAAAAAGCGAGAAAGATGAAAATAAAAAAAAGGACGTTTAGGCCGAAATCCAGAAGATCACCAAGGATAAAGAAGATCGTCAGGAAGGCCGGAAATTTGAACAGGTCTGGTCTCAAAAGACCGGAATCCGGGTCATTAAAAAAGAAAGGAAAATATATTCCCCGGATCCTCAGAGGGATGAAGGATATTCTCCCGGAAGAGGGCAAAATTTGGGATTTTGTCGTCAAAAAATTGAC
>Ga0172375_10009055_pt1 | contig 13213 bp, 15 predicted proteins | sample LakKiv1m_FD_114537 | JGI IMG/M metagenome (GOLD analysis project Ga0172375, IMG submission 114537) | Freshwater microbial communities from Kabuno Bay, South-Kivu, Congo - kab_092012_11.1m | ecosystem: Environmental > Aquatic > Freshwater > Lake | place: Democratic Republic of the Congo...
TCGAAAGGCATCATAGGCCACGGCCTCTGGCTCACCCCTTCCGAAATCGAGATCATGAACGCCCGCGATGTCTTCCTCGCCCACAACGCCCGCTCCAACATGAACAACGCGGTGGGCTACAACGCCCTTCTCCCGACCCACCGGAACGTGGTCCTAGGCACCGATGGCATGGGCGCCGATATGCTCGAGGAATTCAAGTTCGCGACGTTCAGGCATAGGGAATCGGGCGGGCCCTGGTGGCCTGGGGACTTCCTCGCCTGCCTGGACAGAGGCAATCGTCTCTTGGAGCGCTATTTCGCCCAGGACTTCGCGCCCAAAGTCTCTTTCGGCGTTCTCGCCCCGGGCAATCCCGCCGACCTCGTCCTATGGGACTACGACCCGCCTACTCCCCTCGATGGTGAAAACGTGGCGGGGCACATGGCCTTCGGCATGAGCTCCCGGTCGGTGAGAAGCGTCGCCGTCGGCGGCGCGATCCGCGTCAAAGACAAAAAAGCTCTTTTCGATTTGGAAAAAATCCAGGCGACGGCCAGAGAACAGGCGCGCCGGCTCTGGAACAACATGGAAGGAAGGTGAACATGGACAGCAAGACGATTCTCGCGAAGGCAAAGGAATACAGGGATTACACAGCCCGTAACCTGGGCGAGATGGTGAAGGTGCCGGGTTTCAGTACGACGGAAAAGAACCGCGTCCTCCTGCTCAAGAGGCTCTGCGAGGAAGCCGGCATGGAGGATCTGCGGATCGATGGACTGGGCTCTCTTCTCGGACGTGTGGGCAAGGGCTCAAAAAAACTTGTTTTCGACGCCCATATCGATACCGTTGGGGTCGGCGATCCGGCGCAATGGAAAACCCCGCCCCATTCCGGCATGGTGAAGGACGGCCTCGTCTACGGCCGCGGCTCCACCGATCAGCTCGGCGGTGCAGCATCCATGATCACCGCTGCCCGTATCCTGAAGGAGATGGCCTACGCCGGCAATTATAGCGTATGGTTCTCCTTCACCGTCCTCGAGGAGGACTGCGACGGCCTTTGCTGGAAATACCTCATCGAGGAAGAAAAATTCGTCCCCGATTTCGCCGTTTCCACCGAGCCCACCTCCTGCAGACTCTACCGCGGGCACCGCGGCCGCATGGAAATCCAGATCGACATAAAGGGCGTCTCTTGCCACGGCTCGGCGCCGGAGCGCGGCGACTCGGCCGCCTACAAGGCCGCGCGGGCCGCCCTCGCCATGGAAAAGCTGAACGCCGAACTCAAGCCGGACGACGACGAGTTCCTCGGCAAGGGTACCATCGCGGTATCGCAGATCAAGGTTCAGGGTCCGAGCCAGTGCGCCGTTCCCGACCAGGCGATGCTCTATTGCGATCGTCGCCTCACCTGGGGTGAGGATGACAAGCTGGCCATCGCCCAAGTGGAAAAGGCCCTCCGCGAGGCCGGAGTGAACAATTTCACGGTGAAAATGCCCGAATACGCCCAGCCCGCCTACACGGGCAAGCTCTACAAGCAGGAGCTCTACTTCCCGACCTGGAAGATCCGGGCTGACCACCCCCTCGTCCGTTCGGGCGTCGAGGCCTATGGCGACCTCTATGGGAAGCCCCCTGTCGTGGACAAGTGGACCTTCTCGACGAACTGTGTCGCGATCTGCGGACGTCACCAGATACCCTGTATCGGCTTCGGCCCCGGAGACGAGAATCAGGCTCATGCCCCGAACGAAGTCAACCGGATCGATGATTTGGAGATATGCTCGGCATTCTACGCCTCCCTCCCCTGGTCGCTGGAGAAGCGCGCATGAGATGGTCTTACCACTGCCCATCCTGCGGCGCGCGCTACAAAATCGAGCCAGGCAGATATCTCTGCGATGTTTGCGGAAAGAAGAACGGGGCGGGGATTCCCCTTGAAGGTGTCCTCGAATGTGTTTGGGAAAGAGAAGCCGGCGAGATCCTTCCCGCCGACGGCATTCCTTTGCCGGTAAAAGCCGACTATTTCCCTCCCCTCCCCATTGGCGACACCCCCCTCTGGCGTCCCGAAAGACTTCGAAAAGCGCTCGACGCGCCGAATCTCTTCCTCAAGGATGACACCTGCAACCCTTCGGGATCCTTCAAGGACCGGGCGAGCTGGCTTGTCGCCGCCTTCGCCCGCGAGCGCGGCATCGACGAGATCGCCCTGGCATCCACAGGCAACGCCGCCTCGAGCATGGCCTGCGTGGGAGCAGCCGCCGGTCTCAAGATCACCGTCTTCCTCCCCGCCTCGGCGCCCGCCGCCAAACGCATCCAGGTGCTCCAATACGGCGCCGAGCTTCGAGAGGTCAAAGGAACTTACGACCAGGCCTTCGATGAATCCCTCGCCTACTCGAAGGCCACGGGAGTGCTTTCGAGGAACACGGCCTACAATCCGCTGACGATCGAGGGGAAAAAGACGGTGAGCTTCGAGATCGCCCGGGATATGGGAACCGCCCCCGATCACGTTTTCGTGCCGACTGGCGACGGTGTCATCATGGCGGGCGTCATTAAGGGATTCGAGGACCTGCTCAGGCTCGGCCTCACTTCGAGGATGCCCACCTTCTGGGTAGCGCAGGCCGAGGGTTCCAGCGCCATCGCGCGCGCCCTCGCGACGGGCAGTTTCGAGGAGCGCCCCTCCGACACCCTCGCCGACTCCATTTCCGTCGATGTGCCGCGCAATGGCAGCTTCGTCCTCGCTAAATTGAGGAAGCATGGCGGCAAGGGCGTCACCGTCACCGATGAGGAAATCCTCGCCGCCCAGCGCGCGCTCTCCTCCATGTCAGGACTCTTCGCGGAGCCTTCGAGCGCCTGCGCTTTCGCTTGCTATCTAAAGGCTAAAGCGGCGATACCCCGCGACGAGTCGGTCGTGGTGATGCTCACCGGATCGGGTCTCAAGGACATTCGCAACGCGGCAAGGGCCGTCGGCGCGAAGCTCTAACGAAACTCGGATAAAAAGAAAAGCGGTCGCCTTGCGGCGGCCGCTTTTTTCAAGCTCTTTCGATTGCCTGGAACCTCAATGCGAGCACTCGTGCCCCTCTTCCCCGTGTCCCACGCAGCCCTCCCCCGAGTCGGTCAGGGTTCCCTTCACGAAGGCTTCGGCGGCCGTCCTCGCCTGTCCCGAAGCGCCGCGCACGACCTTGATCCCCTGCGCCGCCAATACCCTGACAGCTCCCTCTCCCATGTTTCCCGCCACCAGGTGGGTCACCCCGGAGCGCGCGAGGACGGCCGCCACCCCCGACTTGCAGCCGCATCCCTGTAGTGAGGGAACCGGCTGCTCCTCCACCAGCGCTTCGCCTTCCACGCGGAAAATGAGAAATTCCTTGCAGTGGCCGAAATGTTCATCCACGAGTCCGTCCCGCGAGGGTACCGCTATTTTCATGATGGTCTCTCCTTGTTCCCGTATCGCGATTTCGCCCCCATCGATCCTGAGAGCCTTTCCATTCAAGATGGCGTCGGCGGCCTTGCGCCGCGCCGTTTCCACGATTCGTCCGAAGGTCTGCCTCGACACACCCATTGAGCGTGCGGCCGCCTCTTGATAGAGGCCCTCCAGGTCGGCAAGCCGCAGAGCTTCCGCCTCGTCAAATCCCAACCTGAGTTCCTCCAGATCGCGCGCGGGGATGCCCGCCGGTTTCATCACCCGCGGCGGAATCGCGGCGCCAAGATAACGTTCGCTGATTGGTCGCGGCATCGCTACCTCCTATTCAGTCGCGGTTTTTGCCGCTGCCGTTTCCGGAACCGAGCCCGCCAGCGCCACCTCCACCTCGTTCGCGAGGTGGTCGGCCTCTTTCCTCGCCGCCTCAGAGATCGCCGACCAGCGGATGGATCGAGCCTGGGCGATCTCCTTTCTCCAAGGAAGGCTCGCCAAAATTGGCAGACCAAGCGCCTGTTTCATGTCGCTCCCATCGTCGAAAAGCGAAGTCGCTTCGCCGCAATGAGGACAGATAATGGTTCGCATATTTTCCACTACTCCCAGAATCGGCGCTTTCATCATCTTCGCCATGTTGACCTGCTTGCGCACAATCATCGAGACATAATCCTGCGGGGTGCCGACAACGATGATTCCTGCGAAGGAAATTGTCTGCAGGGCAGTGAGGGCGACATCGGAGGTCCCGGGGGGAAAATCGATGATGAGATAATCCAAATCACCCCAATCGCTGTCTTCCCAAAATTGCTGGATCGCTTTCGCGAGCAGGGGACCTCGCCAGATGACCGGCTCATCTTCCTTCTCATTGAAGAGATTTATCGATAGAACTTTTATGCCTTCTTCATTCACGATGGGGAAAAGCATATGCCCATCGGATTCGGCCCTGAAGGAATCGACCCCGAGGAGCCTCGGCAAGCTCGGTCCCGTTATATCGGCATCGAGAATTCCAACACTCCGACCTTGAGCCGCGAGCGATTCGGCGAGCAGAACCGCCACGGTGGATTTGCCAACACCGCCCTTGCCGCTGACAATCCCGATAACCCGTTTTATTTTTGGGTTGCCTTTTTTTTCCGGAACCAGATCCATTGAATTTCTCCTTGTCAGATAGAAATGCTCATGCCGCACGAGAGCCACGCGACTCTGCCGGGCAGAAAATTCAGAAGCGCTGAAAAGCCCCGGGGACCAGTGCAATGAGAGCAAAAAACTGCCTTTGGCTCGATGGCGGCAATCGTCTTCGCGATCTTGATGAGCTCCTCATCGGATACATCCACAAGATGAAAACCGCCGACAAAGGCCTTAATCGGCTTTCCGGGAAAAGCCTTAATGGCCGCGTGAGCTATATTTAGAATTCCCCTATGGGCGCAACCCGTCACGATCACGATTCCTTCCATCTCATCGAAAACAAGTGAGAGTTCATCATCAAAATTGTCAAGTATATCGCTCCCGTCCTGGATCACTCGAAAACGGGAAAACGCTTCCGCTCCATCGATTTTTTCCGCAGGTGGAAGAATGTAGGCACTCGCACTCAATTTTTCGAATGTGTCAATAAGTATAGGGGCGGGCGAATGCTCGGGCAACAATTGTGGCGAAAGGCCGATATCTTTCAGCTGGCTCCCGTTTTTAGATCTCCGGGGCGCATCGAAGCCTCTGCCCGCGAAAAGAGGCGGCGGGAGGATGGATAGTCTGTCGTAGAGGACTTTAAGCCCACCCCCATGATCATAGTGACCATGGCTTACTACAACTGCATCCAAGGAAGATAAATCTATTCCCAAGGCTTGTGCATTGGAGATAAATGCATCGGTCTGCCCCGCATCGAGAAGCAGCTTCATATCAGCCGTTTCCATATAGAGGGACAGCCCATGCTCTCCACGAAAGCCGCGTTTCGGGCAATAGTCATCCATAAGAGATGTTATTGTCATAAGCTCATAATGAAGCTTATTGGCACATTAGTCAAGCGGGTTGAGCATTTGCCATTGATTCCCTTGGGATCGATGACGAAAACAGCACAGACAGCCTTCGTGGTTGCCTCCCCCGGCTGGATCATGCCGTACTTCTTCGCCACATCCATGGCGATGTCCCCGATGAGAGGGAACTTAACCTCGACGTTCTTCATGCCCTTATAGTCGATATTATCCTTGATGGTTCTCAGCCAAGCTATGGGTGGTGACAGCGGTGAATGGGGTGCCCTCTCGCCGATGCGGGGCATGGCTTCGATTTTGGCTTCAACTGAGTTTTCCATATTGAATGCTTTTTTCTTTGTCAAATTTCCATACATTTCAAGCATTTGACAATTATTAAAGGTGAGCATACCCTGACTTTTGTGGCAGGAGAAAAACATGGAAGACACGTTGAGAATTGGTATTATCATCTGTGATCGCTATAAAAACTGCGCGGGAGGAAAATGCTTCCGGGCGTTCAGAAACAGGGAAGGCGCTTTCTCGATCTACCGGGACTTGGATGCGGAGATCGCCGGCTACACGAGCTGCGGGGGGTGTCCCGGGGGAAATATTGAATATGCCGGAGAGGAGATGGCAAAGAACGGCGTCACGGTCATTCACCTCGCCACGGGGTTGCTCGTGGGGTACCCACCCTGCCCCAGCATCGATCATTTTGTTCATTTCATGGAAGAGCGCTACAAGCTGAAAGTCGTTGTCGGTACTCACCCAATTCCCGCCAAATACCTCAAGATCCATGAACGCCTAAGAACATGGGAAGCGCCGGAATGGAAATCGCGCCTCGCGCCCACTATTGCCGATGAAAGGACTCAAGCAGCATACGATTGATTCATCCATTCTTTCCGCACACCAGGGTATAAGACATCTTCCGCCTCACAAGAAGAAATAAAAAAGACTTGACATATTATGAGCATATGCCTATTATAATTTCATAAGATAATTAGCATTTGCTATTTATGACTAGCACGCGCCGTTGGCGCTTTTTTAAATTTTCTAATATGGAGACTGATATGCCTAATTACAATGGAAGGGGACCCGAAGGAGCCGGACCGATGACGGGAAGAGGGCTTGGGTTCTGTGGTAGCGCCGCGGTGATGTATCCGCGCTATGGGCGCGGCATGGGCAATGGCATGGGTCGCGGCTACGGTCCTGGCTGCGGTTTTAGGCCCGGCTACGGACGCGCTCTGGGCAGGGGAGCCAGTTGGTTTCCCGTCGGATACGACGAAACGGCTGCCGGCGCAGACAAAAACAATGCCCTCGAACGGAAGAGGGCTTTTCTCCTGGCTGAACTCGGCAGGATAGAGGCCCTCCTCGGCGGCAAATCCGCAAGCGAAGCCACTCAGACAGACAAAGAAGCGGAAAAGTGAGGGAACCGCGGGCTGCGGTGATAGCCATCGCGAGCGGCAAGGGCGGTACCGGCAAAACAACGATAGCCGCCCATCTCGCCCTCGCATGCTCCCGCTCCCATAAGACGGTGCTCGTCGACCTCGACGTCGAAGCGCCCGACGCCAGCGGCTATTTCCCAAAAGCCATGCTTCTCGAGGAGGCCGAGCCAGTTCAAATTCCCATTCCCTCATTCCTCCCGCAACGCTGTACAGGTTGTGGGCTTTGCGCCAAATCCTGCCGATTCGGGGCAATAGTGGCCTTAGGCGGCGTTGTCTCATTAAGCAAAGAGCTGTGCAAAGGCTGTGGACGCTGTGTCTCGGTTTGCCCCGCGTCGGCGCTTGAGGAAATAAAAATGACCGTCGGCTGCACTTCCTCTTTTACGGCGGGAAAACTTGGGCTCCTTGAAGGGCGGATGGAGGTGGGCGACATACGGTCCACTGCTGTTATCGAAGCGGCAAAACGACGCGCAACCGCATATGATGCGGCGATCCAGATACGGGATTGCCCTCCCGGAGTCTCATGCTCGGCCACGCATTCTATTGAGGGCGCCGATTATGTAATTCTCGTCGCGGAACCTACTGAATTTTCTCTCCATGATCTCAGCGCCGCGATTAAACTGACAAAAAGCCGCGGCATACCAACCGGGGTCGTCATCAACAGGGACGGCTTCGGAAGCGCTGACATAGCGGGCTTCTGCGCCGACAAGTTTGTTCCTGTAATCGGGCGTATCGCCTTTCTGCGTTCGCGAGCGGAGTCGGGGGCTTCGGCATCGCTCTGGAGCAGTGATGTCCCTTTCATGGACGAAATGGACAAAATCGCCACCACTGTGCTGGAGAGCGTTTCACGGAGGGTTTTGGCATGACAACGGTGAGTGTGGCGAGCGGAAAGGGCGGAGCTGGCAAGACATCGATCGCGACAGCGCTCGCCGTGTCGATCGCGGCTGTGCCGGGAGAAACGTGCACCGTCGCCGACTGCGACGTGGATGCAGCCAATGGCGCGATCGCCCTGGACGCAAGGGAAAGGGTACGATTCCCCTACTTCGCAGGGCCTGGTTTTACCATCAAGGCATCCGCCTGCACTGCTTGCGGATGCTGTATCCAGGCTTGCCGGTTCGACGCGATCAGAAAATCAATCGATGGGCAATCCTATGCCATCGTGCCCGAACTCTGCGAACGCTGCGGCGCCTGTCTGGACACCTGTCCTTCGGGCGCCGTCACTATGTACGAAAAACAAGCCGGCGAATTTTTTGTAGCGGACACAGCGCCAGGACCGATCCTGGTATACGCCGAACTTGAGCCAGGTGAGGACACGAGCGGCAAGCTTGTCCGGGTCGTCCGCGATCGCGCGGGGCAATTAGCCAGCGATGCGAGTGTCATCGTGGTCGATTCCGCGCCTGGGATCGGCTGCCCCGTCATCGCCTCGCTGAGCGGCGTCGACCTCGCCATCATCGTAGTGGAAGCCAGCGTCTCAGGTATCAGGGACGCGCGGCGGCTCGTCGACCTCGTTCGTTCCATGAAAAGAAAAGCCATCGCCATCATGAACAAAACTGGCCTCAGCGCCAATATGGACGCAAGAGCCCGGACCATGCTCGCGGAAACCGGCATTCCTCTCGCCGGCGAAATACCCTTCGATCCGGTGTTGAGGGCTACCGAAGAGTCGGGGAAGACATGGTTTTCGATTGAAGGTGAGGTGGGCGATCGGGTTATGGCCACAATCGAGGCGGTCGGGGGAGTGATTTCGGCTATGCGGCGTAAAGAGTCAAGTGCCGTAGTAATGAAGGAGAAGCTATGAAATATGCATTACCGACTGACGATGGGAAGACCGTCGGGAAGGTTTTCGGCCGAGCGAAAAGTTTCGCCCTTTACAATGACGCTGACGCGAGCTACGTGATCGCCGCGAACGAGGGCCTCGATGCAGAACATGGCGCCGGCACAGGCGCCGCGGCTTTTCTCGCGGGAAAGGGAGTCAGCGTCCTCATCGCGCCGGAGGTAGGCCCCAAGGCAGCGACGGCCCTGAGCGCCGCAGGTATTCGTATCGAAATCACGGAAGTGGGCAAAGAGCTGGGAGAAGCGATGGCGGACGTTATTGTCCCCTCGAAATAAGATCATGCGGGAGAAAAAAATGAGCAAGAAGCAAATCGTGGTCATCGGTGGATCGGCGGCAGGTCCCAAGGCCGCGGCCAAGGCGAGGCGGCTGGATGAAAGCGCCGATATCGTCGTCCTCCAGAAAGGAGCTGATCTCTCGATGGCGTCCTGCGGTTATCCATATTACGTTGGGGGCACGTTTGACGAGAGGGATCAGCTTCTCTGCACGCCAGCCGGCGTCGTCAGGAATTCGAAATTCTATCTCAACGCCAAGGCGATCGACGCCCGAACGAACAGCGAAGCGACGAGCATCGACCCCCAGAGCCATACGGTCACCTATAGAAGCCTCCTAACCGAAGAAACCACGACAATTGGCTATGACAAGCTCATCATTGCGACGGGCGCGACTGCTAAGATGCCGCCCATCCCCGGCATCGATCTGGAAGGCATAACGACCCTCCAGTCCATGAAGGACGCCGACTTTCTCCGCTCCGTCCGCGATGAGGGGAAAATAAAGAAAGCCGTCGTCGTGGGCGGTGGGTTGATCGGCATCGAAACCTGCGAGGCTCTCCATCTGGCGGGTATCGAAGTCACTATCGTCGAAATGCTCCCGCAGATACTCACCTTCCTCGACTGGGACATGGCCAAGCTTGTGGAGAATCATGTCCGCAGCAAAGGCGTCAACGTGATCGTTGCCAATGGTCTATCGGAATTCCTCGGCAAGGACGGCAAGCTCACTGGTATAAAGCTCAAGAACGGCACCGAGCTTGAATGCGAACTGGCTGTCGTCGCGATAGGCGTGACCCCAAATGTAACGATCGCTAGAAATGCGGGCATCTCCATAGGCGCGATGGGCGGAATCGAAGTCAATGAGTATATGCGGACCTCCGACAAGGATATCTATGCCATCGGCGACTGCGTTGAGATCCCCAACAGGCTCACCGGAAAAAAGATTCTCGCCCCTTACGGCGATCTCGCCAATCTCGAGGGGAGAGTCGCGGGAGAAAACGCTATCCTCGGAGACAGGGTTACCTTCCCCGGCACCATCCAAACCGGCATCTGCAAGGTCTTCGATTTCGCAGCCGGCTCGACCGGGCTGTCCGAGTCAGCGGCTATCAAGAATAATTTCAGGGATATACTGACCGTCGTCAACGCGAGCACGGACAAGCCGGGCTTCATGGCAGGGAAACTCGTGGTTACGAAAATGGTGGCCGAAAAAAGCACGGGCAGAATTCTCGGCGCGCAGGTAGTGGGTCCAGGCAATGTGGCCAAGCAAGTCGCCCAGTGGGCGCTCGCCATACAGGGTGGAATGGACGTTGAGGATATTGTCAATGCCGATCTTCCCTACGCTCCGCCTTTCTCCCTCGCTATCGATCACTTCATCGCGACAGCCCACCTCATGCAAAACAAGATGAAAGGACGCCTGAAGGGTATTTCCGTTGTCGACGTGAAGCGGAAACTCGACGCGGGAGAAAAGCTTTTCCTTCTCGACGCCCGCGGCGCGGACGAATACGAAACCTTGCGGCTTGGTATAGGAGAAACCCTCATCCCTCTCGGCGCGGTCCGGAAACGGCTTGCCGAACTTCCCACGGACAAAAACACCGAAATCATCTGCTTCTGCAAAATATCGCTGCGCGGCTACGAGGCTGCCCTCATCCTCGAAGCCAACGGCTGGAAAAACGTTCGCGTCATGGAAGGCGGCATCATGGCCTGGCCCTATCCACGAGAAAAATGATGTAAAAATAGCCGTCCCCAGAATGCTGATGCGGCCATTTTTTCTCGATCTATGCTTTGAAAGGAGAAAGTATGAAAATTGCGATTCCTCTCCTGAATGGAAACCTTGCACCTCATTTCGGCCACTGTGAGCGCTTCGCTATAATCGCCGCGGACTCGACCACCAGGGCCATTATCTCAAAAGAAGAAATCGTCCCGCCTCCCCATGAGCCAGGGCTCTATCCCTCCTGGCTCGCCAAGCTCGGCGTCACCTACATTATCGCCGGCGGTATGGGCGAGAGTGCCTTGAGTCTCTTCGTACAGAATCACATCGAAGTTGTCGCGGGCGCGCCGGGAGAGGCCCCTGAGAAAACTGTGCAGCTCTTTCTCAAGAAGACGCTCGTCACCGGCAAAAACACCTGCGACCACTGATGGCCGCCTACGATGTCGAGCGCGCGCCGTTAACCATGAAGTACATTTTCGGGCCTGTCCCATCCCGGCGACTCGGTCGTTCCCTTGGGATAGACCCGACGCCCGGGCAAGGCAAAGTATGCAACTGGAATTGTGTCTACTGTCAGTTGGGATACACTAAGCCTTATTCGAAATCACGCTCGACCTTCTATCCACCTGAAGTAATGTTCGCGGAGTTGAGGAAAACCCTGCGGACGGAAGCGTCGGAAAATATCGACTGGATTACCTTCGTTGGATCGGGAGAGCCTGCGCTCAACAGGGACCTTGGAACACTGATCAGGGGTGTAAAGACCATTACCGCGCTCCCAATAGCCGTCATCACCAACGGCTCCCTGTTGAGTCTTCAAGAGGTGCGGGAAGAGCTTTCGGCAGCCGACGCCGTGATGCCTACGCTGGATGCGGGAAGCGCGGCGCTCTTTCGGCGGATTAACCGCCCTCACCCTGATTTCGACTTTAAACGCCATATCGAGGGGCTGGTCGCCTTCGGGCGCGAATACACAGGAAGATTATGGCTCGAAGTGATGCTGATCGACGGACTCAACGATGACAAGTCTTCCCTGGAGGATCTCGCCGCGACGATTGAGCGAATCGGCCCAAACGAAGTTCATCTTGTCCTGCCAACGCGCCCTCCCGTTGAATCCTGGGTTAGGCCAAGCTGCGAGGAGGGTGTAGCCCGGGCTCAGAGGATATTAGGCAGGGCAGTTCCTGTATTTCATCCCTTGAAAGCATATGGCGATTTTTCCGCGGGAGGGGAAAGCGATCCGCTTGCCGCCGCGACTGCGATACTGTCGCGTCATCCCATGAGCGATAAAGAGTTGCGCGAATTCTTCCGGCATTGCAGAGTGGCTGATGCCGATTCCGCGATCAACGCTCTCCAGACTGCTGGCAAGGCTGTTGAAATTGTCCGTGGAGGAGTAAAATTCTGGCAGGCGCCATGAACCGCGTCACAAAGACTTAGAGCCCCGCCTTTACTTCTGTCGATATAGAGAAGCCAAAAAACTCTCAACCTCTTTCTTGCGCGGCATTTTTTCCAATGGCCCGGTGCCCGTGCAGGTCAGCGCAGCGGTGGCCGCCGCGAAAATCCCCGCTTCACGAACTGTCGCGCCCTCCAAGGTTGCCGAGAGAAAGCCAGCGTCAAAACTATCTCCGGCTCCTACCGTGTCTTTGACCACGACGGCAAAAGCAGGCACCTCGAATTTTTCTCCGCGCGCCATTATCGAAGCCCCGGCCACTCCCCGTTTCATCAAGATCGTTTCGACATTTGGGTATCTCTCAGCGATATCTTCAATTGAAGAGCCCCAACCCAATGCCAGCATTTCATCATCGGTAATTTCAAGGAAATCGACGCCCTTGGCAATTGCAAAATCAAACTTTTTTGCAGCCTCATCTCGCGCGGCCCATTGGGTTGCGCGATAGTTGATATCGAAAGAGATGCGGCACCCTAAAAGCCGTGCTTGACGCATCAACTCTAATCCCGTTTCCATGGCGGATTTGCTCATCCCCAAACTTATACCGCTCAGATGGAGAACCTTGTATCCGTAAAGAAAATCATCGTCAAGCTCTGAAGGGCGGATGGCCGATGCCGCGGAATCTTTTCTATAATAGGTGAGCGAATGCTTCCCTCCATCGAAAGAGACGAAGTAGAGGCCGGTGCGCCGCTCATTATCCATGCGTACGAGGGAAGTGTCGACGCCATTTTCGTTCCAAAGCCTGAGAAAGCTTTCGCCAAAAGGATCTGTCCCCACGCGAGTAAGGAAGGTTGATGTCCGGCCAAGGCGAGCTACGCCGATCGCGAAATTCGAGGTATCACCGCCCCAGGTTTTGATCAAGGGGGCATCATCAATAATCGAAGAGCCGCTCGTCGGATAAAATCCGACGAGCGGCTCCCCGAATGAGAGAAAGTCAATCATTTGTCCTTCCAGGATTTTCCCAGTTTACGGAACATCGTTTTTGCGGGCTCCCATAAAAATACGAATAAGAAGATTATCGCGAAAACCGAGGAAATAGGTCGGGTGATAAATGGCAGGAAGTGGTTGTCGGTTTTAATCAAGCCGATGCGAAGATTATCTTCGATCATGGGACCGAGGACAATTCCCAAAATAAGGGGAGAAAGCGGCATATGTACTTTTTCCATGGCATATCCCACTATGCCAAAAAGGATGACCAAAAAAACATCGAATACATTTGAA
>Ga0172375_10009056_pt1 | contig 13212 bp, 12 predicted proteins | sample LakKiv1m_FD_114537 | JGI IMG/M metagenome (GOLD analysis project Ga0172375, IMG submission 114537) | Freshwater microbial communities from Kabuno Bay, South-Kivu, Congo - kab_092012_11.1m | ecosystem: Environmental > Aquatic > Freshwater > Lake | place: Democratic Republic of the Congo...
CTGGTCGACAAAAACGTGGCTGCCTACCAGGCTGCGGAGGAACTGGAGACTGCCCTCCTCCAACAGAAAGGGTTCCTGACGTATTATTTTCTGGACGGCAACGAGCAGTGGCTCCAGGAAATTCAGCGATATAACCAGGCCTTTGAACAATGGCTGGTAAAGGCCCGGAAATCGGCCTACACCGAGCCCATGCGCGAAATTATCAGCCAGATTGATGCCGAATATCATATATATATTACCGCCCGGGACCGGGTGATCGGTTTTTACCGGGAAGGCAAACGGGAGGAAGGCGCCAAGCTGCATTGGGAGGTGCGCCAACAATTCGTCGATATTCTGAATCTCTGCCACCGCTATAAACTCATTCAAGAGTACGTCATCTCCAGAGTTCGCACCGAGAGCCAGGTACGAGCCCGCTTCATTAACGCCTTTGCTTTGGTGGCGGTGCCTGCCGTGGCGCTTCTGGGGGTCTTGCTGGCTTATATACTTATCAAACAAATTCTGGAACCGATTCGCCAACTGGCCCTGGAGACTGCGCCGGTAAATCCCGGGACCCCGGTGCCCGATGAAGTGAAGGCCTTGAGCAGCCAGGTGCACAGCCTCATCGAGGACGTGGATCAGGCCCAGACTGAACTCACGCGCAGCCAGGAACACCTGTTACAATCGGGCAAATGGGCCATGGTGGGCAAGCTTGCGGCAGGAGTGGCTCACAGCATCCGCAATCCCTTGACGTCGGTAAACATGCGGCTCTATTCCTTAAAGCGTTCCCTGGCCATGTCCGACTCCCAGCAGGAAGATTTTCAAGTTATTTCTGAAGAAATCCGGCATATCGATGCCATTGTCCGTAACTTTCTGGAATTTTCCCGGCCCCCCAAGCTCAAGGTGCAGCGGATCAGTCCCTCGGACGTGGTGAACATGGCCCTGGTCTTGCTGCATCACCGGCTTGAATCTTACGGGGTCAAGGTAACACTCATCCGCCAAGAACGGCTGCCCGAGATTTGGGCCGATCCGGACCAGCTAAAAGAAGTCCTGGTCAACCTGATTCTCAACGCCTGCGAGGTCATGGTGGGGGGCGGTGTCATCACCATCCGGGAAGAAGAGGTCGGGGAGCCTCCCCTGGGGCCGGCCGCGGTCATCCGGGTGAGCGACACCGGCCCCGGCATTCCCGAGTCCGTCCACGATAAGGTCTTTCAACCGTTTTTCAGCACCAAAGAAGAAGGCACCGGCCTGGGCCTGAGCATTGCCACCCGCATCATTCAGGATCACGGCGGCAATCTGGAACTGGAATCCAAACAGAATGAGGGGGCGACGTTTATCATCACTTTGCCCCTGGGAAAAGAGGCATCATGGGCAACATCTTGATCGTGGACGACGACGCCCAACTGCGGCAGAGCTTTGAAAAGCTCCTCAGCGCCGAAGGGCATACCGTAAAAACCGCGTCCAGCGGGGAAGCGGCAATTGCTTTGGTGAAGGTGGACGTCCCGGACCTGGTGATCATGGATGTGCGCATGCCGGGGATGAGCGGACTGGACGCTTTTCAGGCCATGCACTTGATCGAGCCCAAGCTGCCGGTGATCATCATGACCGCCTACGGCACCACCGAAACGGCCATCGAGGCCACCAAGCTGGGGGCCTTCGAATATGTGCTCAAGCCCTTTGAGAATATCCAGGATATCCTGGGGCTCATCGGCCAGGCCCTGGAGGCCGGGCGGTTCATGCGCTCCCGGGTGGAGTTGGATGTGGCCCCGGATAGCAACGCGGCGGATGCCCTCATCGGCAAGAGCAAACCCATGCAGGAGATCTATAAAGCTATCGGCCGGGTGGCACCCACCGACGCCACGGTGCTCATCCGGGGCGAATCGGGCACCGGCAAGGAACTGGTGGCCCGGGCCATCTACCAGCACAGCCTGCGTGCGGCCAAACCTTTCCTGGTGATTAACTGCGTAGCCATTCCCGAGACCCTGCTGGAGTCCGAGCTCTTCGGCTACGAAAAGGGCGCCTTCACCGGTGCGGTCAACCGCCGGGTGGGCAAGTTCGAACAGGCCCACGGCGGCACCGTGTTTCTAGATGAAATCGGGGACATGCCCTTTTCCATTCAAGCCAAAATCCTGCGTCTGCTCCAAGAAAAGAGCATCGAGCGCCTGGGCGGCCGGGAGCCCATTCCGGTGGACGTGCGCATCATCGCGGCCACCAACCGGGACCTGGAAGCCGCCCTGGCCCAGGGACGGTTCCGGGAGGACCTGTATTATCGCCTCAAAGTGGTTACCGTGGGACTGCCGCCGCTGCGGGAACGGTCCCAGGACATAACGCTGTTGGCCGAGTACTTCCTGGCCCGGTTTGCTAAAGAAATGGACGTGAGCAACCCGGGTATAACCCCCGAGGCCAAGCTGCTTCTGCAAAACTACCAATGGCCCGGCAACGTCCGGGAACTGGCCAACGCCATGCAAAAGGCCCTGATTTTCAGCCGGGGCTATCCCATCCACCCGGAGGACGTTTCCCGGGCTGTCGGCGGCGAAAGCCGGGGCCGGGAAGCAGACGAGGGGCGGGCCGACGAGATTGTGCGGCAATGGGTGCGGCAAAGCCTGGTTTCCGGAGACGGCAGAGACGTCTTCGAGGAATGTATGGACCATTTTGCCAGCCTGCTCATCAGCGAGGCCCTGGACCTGACCGGCGGCAATCGCAGCCGGGCCGCCAAGCTCCTGGGCATTTCCCGGCCGACCCTATTGTCTAAGATCGATAAGTACCGGCTCAAGGTGCAAACCTCCATCAAGCACGAAGAACCATGAATTGGGTTCTGGGTTTTAGGTTCTGGGTTCTGGGTTTTTCCTGACACCTGAAACCTGAGTTCCTTTACCCTCCCCTTTTACAAACTGTAAAAAATAACGACAGTTTATCCAGGCCGGATATTAAACCGACTTTACCCCGCTCTTGCATAAGAGATGTTAAATCAATGAGTTAATGATTTGATCCTGCCTTGGCACGGCGGTTGCTCAGCTTTTAGCCGAAGGGTGACCTCTGTGGCCGATATGCATAAGATATTAATCGCGGACCGCAACCGTCATGTGCGGGATTTCCTGAGGCGGGAGCTGACCGCAGAAGGCTACCGGGTGGAGGTGGCTGCTGATGGCCGGGAAATCTTGCACCGGATCAACGGCAACGATCCGCCCCACCTCCTTATCCTGGACCTGGAGATCCCTTACCTGGATGAACCGGAGCTCTGGGACAGGCTCAAGGATCGCCAGCCTCCCTTGCCGTTGGTGATCCATACCCTTCTTCCCCAATATCCGACTAATCTGGCCTTGCCCTTGGCCGCGGCATTCCTGGAAAAGAAAGGCGATATGGATCTCTTAAAGACGGTGGTGGCCGAGGTGATCGACAAATATTATCCCAAGGGGGTACCAGCCCGGGAGCATATCGGCTGAAAATGCGGCACCGCGCCTAGAGATTTTTGGTAGCACAGGCTTTCCAGCCTGTGCTGGTGGGCCGTGCCCACTCTACTTTTTCCCAACGTTTTGACCACTGACCACTGATCACTGGCAACTTTCAGAGCCTATGGCCAAGCTGTTCCAACGCTTAAAAAGCATCTTTTCCGGGGCAGAGCCCGAGCCGGCCCTTTCCATGGAAGAACTCCGGGCAGTCTTTAAAGCTCGCTATCACGCCTTCAAACTTCTGCTCGCCGCCAATAACACCGCCTTGCAGCTTATGACCGACATGGAGGCGGCTCTGTGCGGCAAACACAGCTTCGGCATGACTTTTATCCGGTCGCACGCCACAGCCGTGTGCGTCAATGTCTTCAATATCATCAGGAATTTGAATGAATTAACCCAAAATCGCTATAAGGCTCTGGAAAGCGTTTTTGCCGGGATTGAAAAACAGATTGGCGCCCTCCTATCCCAGAGACAGGCGCCGCCGATCTCTGAGTTGGTGTTACCGCTTGCCGCGGTGCGCCGGGATATGGCTGACGGGGTGGGGTCCAAGATGGCCAACCTGGGGGAGATTACCGGCCAGTTGCCGGAGCTGGCGGTGCCCCCAGGATTTGCCATCACCGCGGCCGCCTATGAATTGTTTTTGTCCCACAACCGGTTGCCTGATGAAATTAACCGGCTTCTGCAATCCATGGCCGAAACCGAGATTTCGGACCTCTACCGGAAAAGTTCGGAAATCCAAAAGCTTATCATCAGTGCGGCCATGCCCCCGGAGTTGGCCGATGCCATCTCCCGGGCCTATCAGGACCTGGAAAGGGCCGCCGGTCCCGGCGTGAAAGTGGCCCTGCGCTCCAGCGCCATCGGCGAAGACGCCAAGGACACTTCCTTTGCTGGACAATACCATTCGGAACTGAACGTCAGCCGGGAGCACCTCCACACGGTATATAAAGAGGTCCTGGCCAGCAAATATGCGCTCACTGCACTGAGTTACCGTCTCCACAAAGGGCTTCGGGACGAAGACGTGGCCATGTGCGTAGGGTGCATGGCCATGGTGAACTCGGTCTGCGGCGGGGTGATGTACTCCCGGGACCCCACCGACATCCGCCGCGACGCGGTCTTTCTCAATGCGGTCCATGGGTTAGCCAAATCCGTGGTGGACGGCACAGTCACGCCGGACCTCTGGGTCATTTCCCGGACTGAGCCCCTGATGATCCTTAAGCGCGAAATTCACGACAAGGGGCAGAAGGTGGTGTGTCTGCCGGGGGAAGGCGTGCGCCTGGAAGGCGATGCTCAAAGTCTGGAGCCGGCGCTCACCGACGACCAGGCCCTGCACCTGGCCCGGATCGCCCTCGCCTTGGAGTCTCACTTCCAAGGCCCTCAGGATATCGAATGGTGCATCGACCCGAACGGGCGCATCTTGATCCTCCAGAGCCGGCCCTTAATGCAAATGACCGCTCCCCGGGACGCCACCCCGGTCCTGGCGGGGGAACATCCGGTGCTGCTCCGGGGGTTGGATGCGGCCAGTCCGGGAGTGGCCGCAGGAGTTGTTTACCTGGTGCGGAACAATCTGGACCTGCTGCAATTTCCCGAGGGCGCGGTCCTGGTCACCGCCTTCCCTCATCCCGGTTGGGCTCCCCTGCTCAACCGGGCTGCGGCTCTCGTCAACGACCGGGGCGGCATCACCGGCCATCTGGCCAATGTCGCCCGGGAGTTCGGCATTCCGGCGCTGTTCAACACCAAGGAGGGCACCACCCGCCTGACCCCCGGCCAGATGGTGACCGTGGACGCCGACGGCTTAACCGTCTACCAGGGCCGGGTAGAGGAACTCCTGGCCCTGGCCTGTCCCAAAGGGTGTTGCATAGCCGGCACCCCGGTGAGCGCTGCCCTCAAAGAGGTCATGACTTTCATTACCCCTTTGTATCTCACCAACCCGGACGCCCCGGACTTTACTCCCCGAGGCTGCCGCACCCTCCACGACATTACCCGCTTCGCCCATGAAATTGCCGTCAAGGAGATGTTTGCCTTTGACAAGAAGCAAGCGTTTTCCCGGTATTTTATCAAGCGCCTGGTGACGCCGGTGGCCCTGGAGTGGTGGGTGCTAGACCTGGAAGACGGGTTCAAAGAAGAGGCGCCGGACCAGCAGGTGGAATTGAGCAATATCGCCTCAGTCCCCATGCTGGCCCTGTGGGAGGGCATCACCGCGGCACCCTGGGAAGGGCCGCCGCCGGTGGATACCCGGGGCTTTATGTCCATTGTCATGGGCGCGGCCACGGACCCCAATCTGGCCAGTGCGGGCGGCACCATCTTCGGCAACCAAAACTATTTTATGATTGCCCGGGACTTCTGCAACCTGACCTCCCGCCTGGGCTTTCATTTTTCCACGGTGGAGGCCCTGGTGGGAGATCAGGCCTTCGAAAACTATATTCGCTTTGCCTTTAAAGGCGGGGCCGCGGACTATCCCCGGCGCATCAGGCGCACCAAGTTCGTGGGGGAAATTTTGGAGAGGTATCACTTCAAGGTGGATGTCAAGGAGGACGCCCTGTTCGCCCGGCTGGAAGGGGAAGCCAAAGACTACATGCTCTCCCGGCTGCGCATCCTGGGCTACCTCACCATCCACACCCGGCAACTGGACATGATCATGCTCAACGATACGGATGTCCAGTACTATGCGGAAAAATTCGCCCAGGATTTGGAAAAGCTGGCCGCCAGGGGCAAACTGGATTGAGGTGGCAAGTTGCTGATGTCAAGCAGGTTAACGGCGGGCAGTGCCCGCCCTACGCAAGTACTCGGTAGGGCGCGTCCCACGCGCCATTATTGGTGCGCAGGGCGCACCCTACGGGAGCCTGGGGTGAGATAAGGGGAGACGCATGGCCGCCGGTAGCGATAGTTCGGTTCTTATCCTTTCCTTTCCTGGGATGTGCCCAAAGGCGTCAAAAATTCCACTGCCACCCCATAAAAAGTATGGAAATCTTTGGGAGGATCGATACGAATCACCCTTCCTTGTCCTTTAAAATTGAAAAAAGCCGGTTGTTTGGAAAGGGTGGTGTCGCTGGAAATATCTATTGTAAATTCAATTAGTTGACCTATCTCATATTTCGGCTCATCCTTACATCTGAAATAAATCCCTCCCGAACTCATATTTGCCAAGACTGCAGTCGGTTCAGAGGGTTCCCCGGATTCAGGCTTAACAGCCTTGTGTTTCATTGCCAGACATTTAGGTACTCGTTTGTATTTGCGCTTTTCCATAAAGCAAAGTATTGCGCGGCGACATCGTTTATCTGGAGTCCGTCCTGAAAAGTACTTGGCACTGAGGAACGTTACTCAAGGCCGATAGCACAGTAATCTTAGAAAATCAATGGAAATTCCCCTTGGCAGATTATAACACGTTTTCCTTTCCGCATTGGCGAAAGGTTTGCTAAACTGTGGGCAAGTCACCGTTCTGCTCCGGATCTGTGACGCAGCTCAGATGAGATGGAGGAAGTTGCATGAAGGTAATCGGGAGTAACCGGCGCGGCAGGCTGATCCTGGCCGTCTGCCTGACGGTGGGATTAATTTTGGGAGCCGGGCTCAGCGCCCGGGCTGAAAGGAGTCATCCGTTGGTTAAGCTGGAAACGAGTATGGGAGACATCACCCTGGAGTTGTATCCGGACAAGGCCCCGGCCACGGTGGCCAATTTCCTGGAGTACGTCAAAGCGGGATTTTATAACGGCACCATTTTTCACCGGGTCATCAACGGCTTTATGATCCAGGGCGGAGGTTTGGACGCCCATATGAATAAAAAGCCTACCCGGGCGCCCATCAAGAACGAAGCCAACAACGGCCTGACCAATGATGCTTATACGATTGCCATGGCCCGAACCGGCGACCCGGATTCGGCCACGGCTCAGTTCTTCATCAACGTGGCCAACAATACCGCTCTCAATCATACCGCCCCCACGCCCCGGGGTTGGGGCTATGCGGTGTTCGGCAAGGTGGTCAAGGGCAAGGAGGTAGTGGACAAAATTAAAGCGGTGCCTACCACCACCCAAGGCATGTACGACGATGTGCCTTCAACACCGGTGACGATCGTCAAGGCCGCCGTGGTCCAGCAATAGCCCTGCAGACTTTACGCCTCACTTCCGGGAAGATGGCAATCCAGAAGCCCGGAAGTGAGGACTTAACCGCGGCAGATAACGGCTGCCATCCCTCCTTCTCATCATTCCATTATTCTTTCCCATAATACCAAGTTGCCTTCATAGAGGCAACATAAGCATTTTTGTTGTAGGGGCGCACCTGCGTGTGCGCCCTCATCAAGAGCGGACACATGGGTCCGCTCCTACAAAAGATAAATTACTTGTATGAATGCATCTTGGTATAATTCCCCTTGCCAGACGGTAACCGTCAGGTTGAGAAATTGCTGAGAGGTTCTAGCGAAGTCACCGGCAAACCCAGTTCTGATTGACAAATCCAGGCCTTATTCTTATTTTTTATTTAAACTGGTATCTATTTTGCATATAGATAAAGAAGAGGGTCGGGGGTAACGGCTATCCGTAGGGCGCATTATGAGACACTCCTTTTCCGGATTGGCTGACCGCCGCAGAGGAGCATATATGAAAAAGCTCATGATCGTACTGATTTGCGGGTTCCTGTTGGCGCCGTTGACTGCCTGGGGACAGAAATGGATAGAGCCGCATACGGACAGAGACGGCACCTTTGTGCAGGGGCATTGGCAGACCCCGGATGATCTCAGGAGGGATCAGTATTCGACTCCGGGGAAGGTCAATCCTTATACCGGGCAATTCAATCCTTACAGCAGCAATGTTCAGGCGCCTAAACCTGGAAACCCGACCCCTCAGCCCCCGATTCCTTTCATCCAAAACCCGTATTATCCCCAACAAGACTATCGATATGGGGGGGAATAAGGGTTACCGGGGGCACCGGGTTCCAGGACTTTTTCCAGAGCCCCCCGAGACCGACAAAGTTCTTTATGGCTGCAGCCATTTGGCGTATGATAAGGATCGGGAGTTGCTGGGAAAGTGAAGCTGACCGACAGGCGTATTCTGAAGCTCGCGGCCATGACAGGGGTGGTCCTGGCCATCCTCCTGGGGCTGGCCGGGCTGGCCGCAGGACAGGAAGTTTCCGAACACGGCAACCCCTGGATCTGGGTGACCATCGGCAAGGCGAGGGTAAAGGCCGAGGCGGTGTACACCCCGGAACGGCTCTATTTGGGCCTTAGTCACCGCCAAAAACTGCCGGAGGGCAGGGGAATGCTCTTTTTTATGCCCGAAATGGCGGTACAGAACTTCTGTATGCGCGGGATGCACTTTCCCTTGGATCTCATCTGGATCGTCAACGGCAAGGTGGCGGGCCTCATACGCAACGTCTCTCCCACCTTTCCCGGGGAGCTGACCTCACCGGCGCCCGTAGACTATGTCCTGGAAGTCCCCGGCGGTTTTGCCGACAAGTACGGCATCAAGGTGGGGGACCGGGTGAAATGGTAGTAGTCAGTAATCAATAGTCAGTAGCCAGTAGTCAGTGGGCAGTGGGCAGTTGCTTAGCCGTTCTGGAATAATCCCCACAGGTTTGTTTCACTTTAAAGGGCGCCGGCATTCGGCTCTAGTGCCCGCCCGGTAGTGTATCAGTTTGAATTTTCTTGACCTTGATTTTTCCTGAGATTTTGGGATAATCAAGGTATGCCTAACCAGTCAAGCAAAGACAAGAAGAAACCCAAACGCCCGCGTGATCTTAGTCTCCTAGCGAAGAAGATCGTTGATCTTGCCACAGAGGGCGAACCCGCCGAAGAACCTTCCGATAAGAACCCTCATGCTGTAGCTTTGGGCCGTCTTGGTGGATTGAAGGGCGGCAAGGCCCGCAAGGAAAAGCTCACCCCGGAGCAAAGGAAAGAAATTGCTCGCAAGGCTGCTAAAGCCAGGTGGGAGAAGAAGGAAAAATCTTATTTACTCAGATAAAATCGATTCTAATTTATTGAGCAATTCAATATGTTTTTCTGTTTGCAAGGGTGCTGCTGAGAAATATCTTTTTTCTGGAAAAGGGACATTTAATATTCTTTCAAAACTAAAATTAAATGGTTTGTTTGCCATTCTTTGATCTGGCCAAAAAGATATTCCTCCAAACTCAAAAGCAATCCCCCCAAATGCTGAAGAAACATTAGTTGATAGATAACGAGAAATTTCTTTCAATTTAGGATTAATCAGTTCCAATGATTTATCAGTACTTACATAAAGCTGGCTGGCATATGCTATCCCTCTTAAAGTTTCCTTGTACGATGGTAAATTAAAGTCTTCTGAAAGGCGCGTTAGTATCTCTAACAAAAAAGCATCTGAATCATCCGTAGACGACCGTGTATCTGCTGTTATTCCATCGTTATAAACAGTCATATTGATGATTATTGGATTTCCATCTTTATTGATAAATTCCCCATGGTCAAATTTAACACCTTTTGATTCATCAACAACATCATTTACAGAAGGGTACACCTTAAACTTATATGCATCAACCAATAAAGGGATTATAATTCTATAAAGACTTAATCCTTTCGGATTAAGTTCTAATATATTACAAAACCACAATGATCGTGCAAGGTTAACAGACAATAGTTTCATGAATGCGCTCCTGTCAAAGATTTGTACATCTTATTTTCAGTGGGTTTTTGTCTCGCATCGTCCAAATAATATAATTTACCCATTTGTTCTTGAGGTTCTTGCTTGATTGACTGAGCTTCCAAAGACATAAAAGTTCCAAGCAACAATCCAGCTTTGCAAGGAACATTTACGGGTTCAGGTTTAAAATAAGGGTCTTTCTCAAAGCTTACCGCTTCCAATTTCTCAGGCGATAGATCATATTCCCATTTTACCAATTCGCTAAAAGGAACAAATCTAATTATCAATGCAACATCGAAAGCAGATGCTATCTTCTTTAAGGTTTTTATATTAAACCTTGAATAGTTAGGGTTTTCCGCTACAGATATTCTTTCTTGCAGCATCCCCGCATGTTCGGCCAATTCCTTCTGAGTCCAGGGTATTTTCTTGCGGAGTGCTCGAATCTGGAATGGAATACCTGTATCGATATGCTCAGAAACAAAGGCATCCCTATATTCTTTATTTTTTAATTGCTCTATAAGTTTATTCCTACGCTCATTCATCTTCACCGATATATCTCCTATCTTGATGAATCAATTTAAATCTGTTTAACGCAATATCAATAGCCCGTCTTGGTTCAAAGACACCCCTACTCACCTCAATTGCACCTATTAATACAGTAAATTCCCTTTCTCCAGGACCGAAGCATCCCAAGGGCCTATATAATTTAGGACGAATTTCATAAAGCTCCACACCACCTTTTATCCCCTTAAGCTTTTTGGCGTATGGTGGCTCCCACGCTGACTTGTCTTTTACCGTTGCAAGATAGGCAAACCATCTTTCAATTTTCACACCATCTTTAATAGGCAATCCACCTATCCATGCCTCTATGAGGTCAATCCTCTGGTCATCATGAAAATGGCGAAATATCCAGTAATTCATAATATAATAAAAAAATTATAAATTGCAAGGGGGAAAGCTTGACCGAATATAATAAATTTATTATATTGTGCCAAACTAAGAAAAAAGGCTTACCGTCGTGGTTTAGGGCCTGAGCGGTAAGCCTTTAAAGTGTGGGCCGGTACCTCAATGGATAGAGGAAGTGCCTGCTAAGCTCTCTGCTGGCGGTTCGAGTCCGCCCCGGCCCACCTATTTGTATTTCTATTAATAATTTTTTTCTTATATGTCAATTTTTTTCTTGACTATGCCTTACCGCTCAAGCATAATATAGCTTTAGAAAAAATTTTCATACATATATCCTATTGCAATTGCGTCTCAATTGCAATAGGATAATTCAAACTGATACACTACCGCCCGCCCCTCACCCTTGCCAAGCCTGTCCGATTGGTCTATATTTCCTGAGAGATTGGGGAAGTCGTCGATGTTGTCGGATTTTGACAAGAATGTAATCCTGGCCTTGCAACGGGACCTGGAGATCTGCCCTCAGCCGTTTCTGGAAATAGCCGAGTCTTTGGGGATTGCGGAAGCGGAATTGCTGGGGGTCATCGGCAGCCTGATGGAGCGGGGATATATCCGGAGGTTCGGGGCCACCCTGCGCCACCAGCAGTCGGGTTACGAAGCCAACGCCCTGGTGGCCTGGGCGGTGCCGGAGGCAGAACTTTCGCGCATCGGCAAACATCTGGCGGGCCAAAGGGCCGTCACCCACTGTTATGCCCGGCGGCCGGCCCCCACTTGGCCTTATAACCTTTATACCATGATTCATGGCCATACCCGGGAAGAGTGCATCAGGATTGCCGTTCGCATGGCCGCGGAAACCGGAATCGATAACTATGAGATGTTGTTCAGCGAAACCGAATTGAAGAAGACCACCATGCGCTATTTCAAAGAAGAAGTGAGTGGTGAGCAGTAAGCAGTAATGTAGGCGGGCATTGCCCGCCAAAGATAGGCTGCTTACTTTAGGAGCAGGTATGACCGGTTATGCCAAATCAGAGGCGCTTTTTAAGACTGCCCAAGAGATCATCCCCGGAGGGGTGAACAGTCCGGTGCGGGCCTGGCAGGCTGTGGGCCTGACTCCCAGGATCATCGCTCGGGGGGCGGGAGCCCGGGTGTTTGACGTAGACGGCAACTCCTACCTGGATTATATGGCCTCCTGGGGGCCTTTGATCCTGGGCCACGCTGCGCCTTGTGTGGTCGCGGCGATTGCCGAGGCCGCGGCCCGGGGCACCAGCTTCGGGGCCTCGACGCCGGGAGAGTTGGAACTGGCCCAGATCTTATGCGCCGCAGTGCCCAGCCTGGAGATGGTCCGCCTGGTCAACTCCGGCACGGAAGCGACCATGAGCGCCTTAAGGTTGGCCCGGGGCGCCACGGGCCGCGCCGGGGTAATCAAATTTGACGGCTGTTACCACGGCCACGCCGACTCCTTCCTGGTGGCCGCAGGCAGCGGCGTCCTTACTCACGCCATTCCGGGGAGTCCGGGGGTGCCGGAAGAGATCGCGGGGTTGACCATCTCCCTGCCCTACAACAACCTGGACGCGGTGCGTCAGGCGACCGGCAAGTATCCCGGGAAGATTGCCGCCATTATCGTGGAGCCGGTGGCCGGCAACATGGGGGTGGTGCCGCCCAAACCCGGGTTTTTGGAGGGCTTGCGCCAGATCTGTGACGAGACCGGCATCCTGCTGATTTTCGATGAGGTGATTACCGGTTTTCGGGTGGCCCGGGGCGGAGCCCAGGAATTGTACGGCATCCGGCCCGATCTCACCTGCCTGGGCAAGATTATCGGCGGCGGCCTGCCGGTGGGCGCCTATGGCGGGCGGCGGGACTTAATGAGCCAGATGGCCCCCGTTGGTCCTATCTACCAGGCGGGGACCTTGTCGGGGAACCCGGTGGCAGTGGCCGCAGGCCTGGCAACCTTGAAGGCGCTAAGCGAACCGGGGTTTTATGAGGACCTGGAAGACAAGTCGGCCTGGCTGGCCCGGGAACTGGCCCAGGCTGCGGCGCGCCAGGGGGCGCCGGTGACTCTCAACCGGGTGGGGTCCATGCTCACCCTGTTTTTTACCGCCGGGCCGGTGAGCGCCCTGGAAGAGGCCAAAGGCGCCGACCTGGGGCGGTTCCGCAAGTTCTTTCAAGGCATGCTCGCGGCGGGCATCGCACTGCCGCCCTCCCAATTCGAGGCTTTCTTCGTCTCCTCCGCCCATACGCGCCAGGACCTGGAGGACACCGTGGCCGCGGCCGAAGGGCTTTGGTCCAGGTAA
>Ga0172375_10009057_pt1 | contig 13212 bp, 14 predicted proteins | sample LakKiv1m_FD_114537 | JGI IMG/M metagenome (GOLD analysis project Ga0172375, IMG submission 114537) | Freshwater microbial communities from Kabuno Bay, South-Kivu, Congo - kab_092012_11.1m | ecosystem: Environmental > Aquatic > Freshwater > Lake | place: Democratic Republic of the Congo...
ATGTACCAAAATGCCTTCATCTGAATAGGACGACTCACCTGAAATCCCAAGATCTTTTGCTTGGCAATATAATGTTTGAGCAGATTCTGTCTTATTACCAATAATATTTTTTCCTATCACTGACATCAATACCAACATTTGGTCAAGAAAATCACTCATTACCATTTGATCGCCTTCTGTAATTGAAGGTTGCTTGGTACTGACACCGTTTTCTGGTAAACAAAGTTTGTCTGAATTGATCTTGTCAATCAAAATATTTTCTAAAAATTTAACAAGTGCTTTATTTAAGAGGTTGTCTTTAGAAATGAAAACAATGGCTTCGGTCCAGAAATCTTCTTTGTGTTGTTGAAGTCGTTTACCGATGGTTTCCGCTTCTCCTGCATAGACTCTTGGCAACACATCATCTGGACCTTGACCAAACAAGAGATAAATTCCAGGTTTCTTTGACTCTTCTCTCTTATTAAAATCACTCAGACTTGACCTAGGAAATATATAAGACCGCAGAGATGAACCAACCACGTCATAATATCTCAAACCTGAGGGAGTACTCTCCAGTAAGACCACTTCAATTTTTCTGATCATGTCTCTGTATATTTTACTCTTATGCAGTCCTAACACCTCACTTTATTAGTTTTGATGGTATTTATACTCTCAATTAGAGTCAGAATAGTAGGGGTTCGCCGATAAATTCCATGTAAGATGTAACTATGGTTTTGGATATTTGGCGAAAAATATATTGGTGGGTCTGGTCCAGATATTATGATTTTGTATATTTTATTTCCGCCGGTGATTATATGAAGAAGCATATTGTTATTCAGCGTGACGGGATGGCGATAAAAATAAGAATAAAAAATCATCCTGAATTTGTAAGTGAAGTTAAAAAAAAGATAGATAAACTTTCAAAAAAAGATACTCAAAGATATGTTGAAAAAGTGTTTGGATTGGTAAACGGATGCAATCAGCTAATCTTCAAAAAATATAAGCATGAGTTACGATTTATGCTTAACCACAATCGGTTTGTGTTTTATCGGATTCAACCAAGAACGAATATCTATAAATCCAATTACTTGGCAATGATTGGATTACTCGCAGACATGAATTTTATTAAGAACGATCTATATGTAAGTGCTTTACAGGATAATAGACCAAAACATTACATATACAAAATAAAGGAAAACAGTAGTTATCATTTGATTGAAGCTAATTTTAAAAAAGATGCAAAACAAGTGGCAGTTTTTGTATCAAGAATGTTTCGTGATGTTTTTCGGGAGAGTGGAGTAATTTTGAAGACAGAAATTTATTGAATATCAAGACTTAAACAATAAATATCGTTTTTGAATCGTGTGTGAAATTATTGCTTTGAAATATATTTCTAGCTTATACAAAAGGGTTTGATTTTAGCCAATTAAGAGTTTGTTTGATACATGAAGTTACTTCTTGTGGTTTATCTTTTTTGAAAAAAGTGCCTCCTGAGGCTCTATCGTGACCACCGCCAATGCCCATTTTTTCCATTATTTTTCGAACATTGACACTTCCGGGCAACGAACGGCAAGAGATGAAAACATCACCATTTTGATTTGGGGTAAAAACAAAACCCCATGAATAGTTTTCAATTTTACGGATATATTGCGTTGAGTACAAATAACTTGCTTCAACCATTTCAGATGAATGTATTTTATTTCTATTCATAAATTTCCTTTCAATAAATGAATACTGAAAATCGGGCCAACCAATAATTGATTCATATTTGGTGTTTTTGATAAGTTCTTTCAAAACCTCATAAACTCTTTTTGATATTGATTGATATTTGGCGAGAAATTCTTGAATTTCTATTTGTCCTATGTCTATTAGTTTTTTTACGATTAACAGGACATCCGATTGATCAGCTTTTATATAGGTAAAATTACCAGTATCCCCCAGTATGCCAAGAAGGAATATCTCAGCAAGAGATTTGTCTATCAAATAATCCACAAAAAAACTGCGATAAATTATTTCGGAACACGATGAGTATTGATGAGCAATTAAACTTAGTGAAAATTCATCCGATTGTGAAGCGTGGTGGTCAATACAAATTGTTTTTTTTATTTTTTTTAATAGCTCAGAATTTTGGGAAAAACGAGAATATTTATTGCCGTCAAGCATTATTAATAAATCCGTGTTTCCAAGAGTATTTGAAATATCGGAAACAAACTCTACACGATTAAAATGCTTAAATATTTTATATCTTGAGTCCGCTTCTCCAGAAAAAAGAATCTTAATATTTTTGTCGGGATACTTATGAGAAATTATCTCAAAAACAGATAGCGTTGAGGCTAAAGAATCATCATCAAAATATTCATGTCCGGTGATAGTGATATTTGACGATTTTTCAATTAATTTGAAAAAATTAGCCTTAAATTTTGGAGAGATATTGTTGAATTCCACAAACTGTATCATAACACTAATAAATTGCTGAATGGCGGTTTTTTGGCTCTATGAAACACTTATTTGCATAACTCTAAATATTTAGTTATACTGAAATTCCAGGTGAAGAAAAAAATTGACCTGGTTTTTTATTTGAAAAATTGTTATTTGGAGTGTATTTTGTCCTTATGAAGGAAGGGATATTTTTTGATGTAGCCGAGGAAGTGGAAAAACAAGAAAAGGAAATTTCAATTGATCGGTTTTGTGTAAATATAAGAAACTCAGAAATATATCAACCCTGGATGGGAATTTGTTCCACGATGCAAGTATTAGAGGCAAATCTTGAAGGAGAAAACGTTAAAAATATTTCGGTTATTTCTTCTCCAGAAGCTGAAGCGGTAAGTGGTGCAGGATGTTTTATTCCTGACTTTAAGGAAAATTCGTTGAAGTTTGTATTGCCAAGATTTCATCTTGGAGTACCGGCTCAAATGGATATGGAAATAGCCGTTTACCAACTTTCGCACACCAGAATAATAAAAAATGCGATTATTGAAGCGCCTACAAAAGATAGTGGAATCATATATTTTGCAAGAGAAGGACATTTGACCCAGATGCAAAAAGCCGTTTATTTGACAACACGACAAAATTTACCTACAACGATGGTGAGTATCAGTCATCGTCCTGCAGAAAATAGTTTTACCAGACAAGCGTTTTTTGCATCCGAACCAAATTTGGAAGGTTTTTCCAATCAATTGCACACACTTTTTTTATGCGACCCGGTTGCTTCCGGGATGCAACATACGGCCATGATTGAAAAATTGGAAGAGATGGGAAGATTACCAAGAAAAATTGTGGTTATTGCACCAATGGCAACAAAATTCGGTTTGAGAGTGATTGAAAAAACATGTAAAGAAAAAGGGGTAATGTTTGAAGCGGGAGTAGCAGGTGTGTTACTTGATACCCAACCGCCATTACGATACTACTCTCCTTATCCAAAAAAGGAAATTCAAGTGGCAGACCCAAAATTATTTGCTGTTGTTCGTGAACTTTTTGGGGATAAACTATCAAAAGCTTGTATCAGATGCAATTGGACAGGAACGTTTTGGGGAGGAAATAACTTTCCAATGGAGGCTTCAAATGACGAACTCGGAGATATCGGTCTTTCCAACGAAGAATTATTAAATATCTGCTCAAATTTAACCGAGCAGAAAGCTATTGATATGGATATAGTAGATAGATTGATTCCTTTTTCAACAAAATTACTTTTAAAGAAATAAACTTGATGGTTTAAAATAAGGGTGTGAACAGAAACGTAAATTTTATTACGCTTGAGGGGAGAAACATGGTGCATGACGCACTGCTTTCAAAGCAGAATATTGCATCATTGATTCTTTCAACGGCAAGTATTGGAGAACCAAGAATTCAAGAAATCGAAAATTTAGCAAGAAAAAATGGAGTGCCTATTCAAAAAGTAAGCTCCGAAGAGTTGGAAAAAATGTGTGATAGTAGAAACCCTCAAGGAGTTGCCGCGTTGATGAATATTCCCGAAATGCCAACTCTTGAACAAATATTACAAAATAAAAGAAATGTTTTTTTGCTACTGGTTAATCATATTGATTATGAACAAAACCTCGGAGCAATTCTACGAACTGCCTGGTCGGTGGGTGTTGATGCTGTAATTGCCTCACCTAACGGAGTCCACGAAATTACACCTGTTGTCGCTAAGGTGTCTATGGGTGGTGCCGCTTATGTACCTCTTTTGGGAATGAGTATGTTTCAGGCAATAAAACTTCTGCATAAATACGCCATTCCAGTTGTTGGTGTAGAAGTTGATATGGGCAAGTCGTTTAACAAAACAAAGTTGACCGGACCAATTGCTTTTGTTATGGGAGGCGAGGATGCGGGATTATCCGAGCCTTTGAAAAAAGAATGTGATTTGTTTGTAAATATTCCAATGGAAAAATCTGTTGCATCTTTGAACGTAAGTGTTGCTACAGCTTTGGTTTTGTATGAAAAACTTCGTCAAGAAACAGGAGGTGAAATATAAATGTCGGCAAAATATTTGGAAATATTTAATGAGATGGTTTCAAAATACGAAAAAGAGTTTGATGCGTTTCAGGAATTACACGATAAATATGAAACGAATCCTGCAAAATGGCAAAAGGAATTTAACGAGGAGGGTGCAAAAATCATGGAAATTGTGCGAGATTATGAAAATAGACTTTGCGGTCATATGGAAAACACCAATAATGCAACTTATTCGGCGAACTTGGCAGAAAAATTTAGGAGTGAGATAAAAAGATATCTACCAAAACTTGACATGATTGGGGTGGTGATTTCTTACGACAAATAACTACTGGATACCGCAGTCTGACTTTATTTTTTCTATCAAAATTGAACAAAACTGATCGGTAGCTGATTTTTTTATTTGATTGATTTGGTCATTTGCCAGATCAGCTGCTTTTTTGGTAACCTCATCGGTAATTTGCTTTAGGGGAGAATCGCCGTTGTAATCAGTATAAGTGCCCATTACTTGAGGTGTTGGGATTTTTATTTTATCCGGAAGAATATTGTTTGCCGTTTGAACCGCAGGAATTACTACCGAGTTTTGGAAGGTGGGATTTTTTAGATAATAATCAACCGGTTTGGAAATCTGAGGAAACATTTTGTACAATCCAAATAAAGCGAGTACTATTAGGATAATTCGTATAAATATATTATTCATTTTCTTTGCATAATTTGACAATATTTGTCAATAATTGAGACGCCTCGTTTCTATCGAATAAATCGTTAATCTCTTGATTTAATATAGCGTTTTTTAGTTTGGAACAGGTAACAATTCCTCGTTTTAGTAAAACGTCAATTTTTTCTCTTGGAATATCATATAGCAGTGTTATCGGATGGAGCCTTGAGGAAATAATCAAATCCTGAAGACTTTGACCGGCAGGTTGGGTCATGGTGGTTACTTTGAGATTAACGCAGTGACAATAAGTAATGACTTCGGATGTAACTTTGGTATTTGTAATTAACCAAGGGAAATTATTAACGTTTCCATTTGTTTTTTGAGCCATATCAACATCTAAAAATCTGGCATAACTGTAAAGTGCAACCTGAATATCGGTCTTGTACCCGAGAGTATTGTGAAATTTACATTCAATAAAATATTTTTCTTTCCCCTTTTGGGCAATAACGTCTATTTCGTGAGTAACACATTTACCTTGAGTAATTACACCGATTTCTGTTTTGTAATTATTTTTCTTTAATAATTCAGAAATAAGAATCTCAAAAGCAAATCCGGATGGCCCCAAAGCCATAATGGCTCTTTTTAAACCATAATTCAAATAATTTTCCAAAGGAGCATTTTTTTGAAGATATGAAGATACATGATCATATATTGAGTTCGTAGTCATTCCCTGTTGGAGATGGTTTTTAAGATAGTCTAGCGTTTGAGTGGTTGTATCTTTTGACAATCCTGATTTTGCTAGAGATTTGATGATTTTTTCTTCGCTAAAAAACTCTTCTGCACCAGAGGCTTTGACTATGGCTATGGGATTTTGGTTGTGCATCTCTTTTAATGATAGCATTGGCCATAAATATTGATACAATTGGGGTGTGTCTAATTTAGTACAAATTGTTTTTTATTGCTTAATTGGAGGAGTGGCTTCTTTGGTTGGTGCTCTTTTGATAATTAATTTTAAAAAGAGAGCGGGAATTTTATCCGATAAATTAACTAGTTTTGCTGCAGGAGTATTAATTACAATTGCGGTTCTAGATTTACTACCGGAAGCGTATGCCGCCTCGGGAGATGCAAAAATAATTTCGTGGGCCATGTTAATTGGAATACTGCTTGTCTTTTTAATGGAAAAATCCGGTCTTTGGTTCCACCATCATGACGGAACACATGGGCACAAACCTCCTATTAGTGGAATTTTTTGGGGAGATGCTTTACATAATTTTATTGATGGTTTTGCTATTGGAGCAGCATTTTTATTGAGTCCTCAAGCCGGAACATTGACGGCAATGGCTGTTGGACTTCATGAACTACCAAAAGAAATGGCGGATTTTATGATCTACATGCGTTCCGGTTATTCAAATATTAAGACTATTCTTTTGAACCTAATTTCAAGTATGGTGGCTGTAATTGGAGGTTTGACTGTTTATTTTAGCCGTGGTTGGATAACAAATTACGAAGGACACTTACTTGGAGTAACAGCGGGAATGTTTCTTTTTATTGCATTGGCCGATCTTATTCCAGAGATGCATGAAGGAATAAAAGAATCTGATGGAAAAAATAAAATCTACTGGCTTTTAATATTCGCAACCGGACTCGGAGTGGGAATATTAACAACAATTGCGTTGGGATAAGTTAGTTCCGATTCGTTGTACGCAGTAGCTTAATTACGACGCTTTGATATAAAATCAAACTATGAGAATGAGTAAGATGGGCGTTCGCCCGGAAAAAACGACTCCAAAAGACGCAGAAGCAATAAATCAAAAATTGTTAATTCAGGCAGGATTTATACATCAAGAAATGGCTGGTGTTTATACTTTTTTGCCTTTGGGACTTAGGGTTTTAAATAAAATTGAAGATATTGTCAGAAAGTACATGGACGAAATTGGATCCGAATTGTTGATGCCGGGTCTTTCTTCAAAAGAAAATTGGAAAAAATCGGGAAGATTAGATACTATTGATGTGCTTTTTAAGGCTAGTGCGGCAAATGATGTATCACTGCAAAAAAGTGATGCAGAGTATATATTGTGCCCAACTCACGAAGATGTAATCACTCCCCTAATTCAGTCTTACAATCCAAGTTATAAAGATTTACCAATCTCTGTTTATCATATTCAAACAAAATACAGAAATGAACCTCGTGTGAAATCGGGATTGATGCGTTGTAGAGAATTTAGAATGAAGGATTTATATAGTTTCCATGCAGATGAAGCCGATCTGAAAAGGTTTTACGACGACGTAAAAGTGGTATATAAGAAAATTTTTGAAGAAGTTGGAATAGGAAAAGATACGGTGATTGCACTTGCGTCGGGAGGCGACTTTACAAAAGACTATTCACACGAATTTCAAACCAGATGTGAAAATGGTGAAGATACCATTTATTTGGATAAAACCACCGGAGTAGCCTACAACAAAGAGGTCAAACCAGAAGGAGCCGACACTAATCCAAATTTTGAAATCTTTAATGCAGCTGAAGTTGGTAATATTTTTCCATTGGGAACAAAGTTTTCAAAAGCATTTGGATATGAATATACCGATAAAGAGGGAAACAAAAAACCGGTAATCACCGGAAGCTATGGCATTGGAACAAGTAGATTGATGGGTGTATTGGTGGAAAAATTTCATGACGAAAGAGGAATTATTTGGCCTAAGAATGTATCGCCATTTTTAGTCCATTTGATTGATTTACAACAAACCGAAGACGCAAAAAAAATCTACGAACAGTTTATAAAAGAAGGTATTGATGTACTTTGGGATGATAGAGAGATGAGTGCGGGAGAAAAGTTTGCTGAAGCAGATTTGATTGGATGTCCAGTTAGAATTCTTATTTCGTCCAGAAGTATCCAAAGTGGCGGTGCAGAAGTTAAACTGAGAAAGGAAACAAAAAGCAAGATTGTTTCCTTTGATAAACTGATTGATTTTGTGAAAAATGTTTGAAATATTGGGAATTAATTTTCATTTATATGGCTTAATATTAGGTGTGGCTGTGTGGATCGCAATGGAGATTGCATTAAAAAAACGTGGAGATATAAAAAAAGATATTTTGGAAAAGGCGATGATGTGGACTGTTGTTTTTGGAGTTATTGGTGCGAGAATTTATCATGTAATTGATTATTGGGATAAATATTATTCAATTAATTTAAATCGGATATTTTATTTTTGGGAGGGTGGATTAGGAATATGGGGGGCAATTGTTGGAGGAATATTCGGACTTATTATTTTTTGTTATTTTAATAAATTAAAAATTATTAGGTATCTGGATATATTGATTTTGGGTATGCCATTGGCACAAACAATTGGACGTCTGGGAAATTATGTCAATGGTGAGTTGTATGGAAAAAATGGAGAGCCTTTATTTGCGTATGAAGGAGTATTAAATTTGGTTTTATTTTTTATATTATGGAAATTTTCCCAAAAAAAATATAAACCAGGTATGATTTCCGGAATCTATTTTTTGGGATATGGAACAATACGTATAGTATTGGAAAATATAAGACCCTATGAAGCTATTTGGAGAGTATTTGATATCCCTGTGGCAGTATTGTTGGGTATTGTTGCAGTATCGGTAGGTATTTTTCTTATTTTCCGGAAAAAATAATTTTAACTACGTCGTCCATACTTTTTACAAAATGGAATTTTAAGTCGAATTTGACTTTTTCCGGAAGGTCAACAAGATTTTTTTCGTTGTCTTTGGGAAGAATGATGTGTTTTATTCCTGCTCTATGAGCAGCAATTACTTTCTCTCTGACTCCACCAATCTCCAAAGCCCTACCCCGAAGAGTAACCTCTCCGGTCATCGCTAAACCCTTGGGAACGGGTTTGCCCGAAAGGGCAGAAATGATGGCTGTCGTGATTGCCAAACCGGCACTCGGGCCATCTTTGGGAACCGAACCTTCGGGGACATGAATATGAATATCTGATTTTGAAATTAAAGCATCTTTTATACCAAGTTTTTTACTATGTGAACGCACATAAGAATATGCCGCTTTTGCCGATTCTTTCATAACATCTCCCAACTGACCAGTGAGAGTAATTTTTCCTTGTCCCGGCATAATAGCAACTTCAATAAAAAGAATATCACCACCAACTTTGGTGTAAGCGAGACCAGTTACCAAACCGACTTGATCAACGTCTTCCGCCAATGTATGACTATAAACAACCGGACCGAGGAATTGATTAATTTTGCTTTTGGAAATAATAATGGGAAGTTCTTTGCCGGAAGCTTTTGTTTTTGCAACCTTTCTCATTATTGATGCTATTTGTCTTTCCAAATTTCTTACCCCAGCTTCGCGTGTGTAAAAACGGACTAAAAATTTTAAGATTGGAGAAGAAAGAATAAAATCTTTTTGGTCAATTGCGTTGGCTTCGGCTTGTTTTTTAAGAAGATATTTTTTGGCAATAAAATATTTTTCTTCTTCCGTATATCCCGAAAATTCAATTACCTCCAAACGATCTCTAAGTGCCGGAGGAATTGTATCAAGGACGTTGGCAGTTGTAATAAATAGAACTTGTGAAAGATCATATGGAATATCCAAATAATGATCTTGAAAGGAAAAATTTTGTTCCGGATCAAGAGCCTCAAGTAATGCGGAACTGGGATCTCCACGAAAATCCGCGCCAATTTTATCAATCTCATCCAACATAAATACCGGATTGTTGACTGCCGAATCTTTGATTGACTGAATAATTCTACCCGGCATAGCACCAACATAAGTACGTCGATGCCCCCTAATTTCCGCTTCGTCCTTTAAACCACCAAGAGACATTTTGACAAATTTACGACCAATGGCTTTGGCAATGGAACGACCAACAGATGTTTTTCCAACTCCTGGAGGACCGACAAAACAAAGAATGGTTGGGGGGTTTATTGCATGATTTTTTGTTTTTTTTACTTGATCGTTTTTGAGTTTTAGAACAGCAATGTACTCCAAAATTCTTTCTTTGACTTTTTCCAGTCCATAGTGATCTTGATCTAAAATCTTTTCAGCCTTTGAAAGAGAATAGCTACTTTTGGTATATTCTCCCCAAGGTAGTTCAAGCACGGTTTCTATCCATGTTCTTAGATAAGATGTTTCCGGGTTGTGAATAGATAATTTTTTGAGTCTGTCCAGCTCTTTGTTGACTTTGGAATAAATTTCTTTAGGAAGATTGGTTTTTTTTAATTTATTTTTTAACTCTACAATTTCTTCTTCTTCACCATTTTCGCCAAGTTCTTTTTGAATGGCTCTCATTCTCTCACGAAGCACAGCCTCTTTCATGCTGTCATCAAAACGTTTTTGAGTTTTATTTTCAATTTTCTTTTCCAGTTCCAGTATTTTTATCTCTTCCGTAAGGTGATCGGTGATAAAGGTTAAACGTTTTTCCAAAGAATTATTTTCCAATAATTTTTGTTTTTCATCATTTTTTACATCAATAACGGAAGAAATTTGAAATGATACCAAAAGAGGATCGGAACTATTTAGAATTTTTGCGAGTACTCCCGGTTCTATATTTGCTTTTCCAAGTTCTGAGGCTCTTTTAATTAGGGCGATGGCACGATTTGATAGTGCAGAAATTTCAGAAGTAATAACCGTGTCTTCCGGATACTCTGAAACAAGAGCCCAAAGCATGTTGTCTTTTTCTTCTATTTTTTCAACTTTTACTCTAAATAAACCTTTGACAATGGCATGAAGTTCTTCGTTTACCGGTAGAGTTTTTTCAATACGGCAAACAGTGCCTACAAGATAATAATCTTTCAGACTTTTTGCAGTTACTTTGGCATCCAATTGAGAAACAAAACAGACTTCTTCATTGTTTGCATATGCGTTGTTGATTCCTGCAATAGAAATTGGTTTGCCAAAAGTTAATACAGCTTCCGTTTCCGGAAATATAACTCCTTCTTTTAACCCTATAAACGGTATTAAAGTTTGATGAATAGCCATAGTTTCAAGATTTTAGCAGGAAACAGCCGAAATTGCTAATTTTGATTAAAAAATCTTAGCCCAAGAAGAATAGTAGCAACAATAGCCATAATAGTTACCAAAAAGAAAAAGGTATATGAAAAACGTTTGTTGTTTTGCATATTAAAGTTTTCTATAAATAATTACCCTTTTTTCGTCGGTCCATAGATGCTTGTCCCCAACCTTGGCATAAGCACGGAAATAAATTTCCCCAGGAGTATCAAATTTGATGTTGAGGTCAAAAGTATCGGGAAGCTGATATTTCCCTTGAAAATAATCGTCTTGGTGATACTCATACCCTACCGCTTGAGGAGAGTCAAATTGCGTAAGAGCACTGGGTGTGGCATTGTAACTCCAGAATATTGTTGTTTGGGTGGTTGACAGATCTGGTGAACTATCAACATTCCATATAAAAGTACCGGTTTGACCGGAGACTACTTCTTCGGGATAAGATTGTAAATTAATTCCAAGAGGTGAAGGTTTTGTTTCTTTTATTTTTTTCTGAGCGATAAAATAGTTGTAAATAACTAACAAAATAAATATCAATAATCCGATTAAGATTGAGATTATAAATTTTTTGTTCATATTTTTTCCGAGTCTAGAATTATGGTAATTGGTCCGTTTAAATTTGCCTGAATATCCATATGTTCTCCAAAAAATCCCTTATTGATTCTAACATCTGCTTTAGTTAGTTTATCAACAAATCGTTCGTAGAGTTTTGTGGCAAGTTCTTTATCGGCAGCCTTACTAAAATCCGGTCGATTGTTTCCTTTCAAATTTGCCAGTAGAGTAAATTGGGAAATAAGAAGAATTTCACCATCAATTGATCTTATATTTAAATTGATTTTTTCATTTTCGTCCGGAAATATTCTTAAATTGAGAAGTTTCGTCATTAATTTGTCCACGTCTTTTTCCGTGTCGGTTTTAGAAATTCCCAAAAGAACAATTAATCCTTTATTTATTCTTCTTTTGTTATTTACTTGACCGTATTTACTTACGTTCGCACCTTCTACAACTTGAGCAACAGCAATCATAATAATTGATTATAATTGCTTGTGAGAATATTGCGACGTAAATGTCTATTTTTTTTGGTTTTCGGACTTTTTTGTTTAATAATCCTTTTTATTTTGAAAGAAAATTTTTTCTTGAGAAATAATTTTGCTGACAAAAAACAGCAAATCCTACAACCACCAACGCAAACAATTACACCAACGGCATCACCTTCGGCTACACCGACCCCCAGACCTTTGACTTTTGCCGAGATGAACAAGCTTTATGGACCTTGTGTGTCTTTACCTATATTGATGTATCACCATGTTGAGTTACCCGAAAATGCCGCAGCTTTTAAACGAACATATTTAAATGTACCTCCCGAAATGTTTAAAAAACAAATGGCGTATTTGAATGAAAAGGGATATTCCACCGTTTTGCCGATTGATTTGATAAATTATTTTGAAAATGGTACAAAACTTCCGACAAAACCAGTAATGATTACTTTTGATGATGGATATGTAGATATTGGAGATTTTGCTTTTCCAATTATGAGAGAACTGGGTATAAAAGGAGTTGTGTTTGTTCCGACGGGTTTAATGGAAAATAACAATTATTTATCTTGGGCAAAAATTGGTGAAATGAAATCTTCCGGTTTGATAAATTTTGGAAATCATACTTGGTCACATAAAAATGTTGGTGGGACATTAAGCGTTGTTGAAAATGAAATAACAACAGCAGATACACAACTTTCCGAAAGAGATCTTAATAATCCAAAAGTGTTCGCTTACCCCTATGGCCTGGAAACAAAACAAGGAATATCAATTCTTAATAAACTGGGATATAAACTCGCATTTACAACCGTATATGGAAGAGTTCAGTGTGAGAAAAAAAGATTTGATTTGCCCAGAATTCGTGTGGGGAATGCATCTCTTTCAAATTATGGATTGTGAGATTGAATTTTCTTCTTATTAATATATTTTTTTCCTGTATCTAATTTTGACCTTACTTCACGAATGGCGATTTTGGGAAGTGAATTCAAATTTTCTTGAAGATATTTGGTGACCGTTTCTTTGTGATATTTGATCATGGCACGAAGTACCCAAGATACAGCTTTGGTGATCAAGATATCTTTTTCGTTTTTGAGTA
>Ga0172375_10009058_pt1 | contig 13211 bp, 7 predicted proteins | sample LakKiv1m_FD_114537 | JGI IMG/M metagenome (GOLD analysis project Ga0172375, IMG submission 114537) | Freshwater microbial communities from Kabuno Bay, South-Kivu, Congo - kab_092012_11.1m | ecosystem: Environmental > Aquatic > Freshwater > Lake | place: Democratic Republic of the Congo...
AGCTCGATTCGAATTACCCTGAAAGGCAATGAGTTCGGCGTAGAAAACAAAACCAAACAAGCACTTAACTACGAACCATTCGATCTCGCTGCCTACGAAGCAAGCCAGAAGGCGGTGGCCGCCATCGTTGTAAACGGCGACATATTAAATCAGGCTGAAAAGTATTGGACGTCCGGGAAGCGTGAAGATGAAAACCAATTGAGAGAAAGCATATTAGCGGTTCAGGGCGTCAATGAACTGCGCGTTACGCTTCGGGCGCTTCGTGAACTAAAAGACAAGCTTTGGAAGGATGTCAAACCTGGTGTGCCCGATCGAACCTTAAATTTCCTTAGTAGAAGAATTATCAGCAAGATGAGTCAAGGCTCGGTTGGCGCCCGGCTGGCTACTCAGGCTCAGCAGCTGGAATTTCAGGAATATTTCGCGAATTGCCGGCGATCGCAAGCCGACGCAAGGGCTTATTTTAATGATGGAAGACTCTTCACCGGGTCCGTCGAGCAGGTTGCCGCGGATGGAACGGTCATCGTCCTCGGGAATTGGTGGCGTGTTGTGGACGGGCGACATGAAAAAGAGAATAAGCTGATTCGTTTGAAGTTTAACGTTTCAATCTTGTCGAGCGTCCAGAGACCGCCCTTACCGACGGGAAAAAGATCCAGGCCGCCTGTTCCGGGCGCTGCTCGCCTCGCGGTCCCGAAAATCGCTCCGGCCCCCGCGCCTCAACGTCCATCGGCGGTTCCGGTACGACCAAGACCGATTGCGCCGGCACCGAAACCGGCCGCGCAGCAAGTTACTCCCGTAGATTCTGCGGCCCTACTCGCCGCCTTAGACCAATCGAGACGAGTCGTTGAAGCGGCACATCAAGCGAAGGGCGAGCCCGACTGGACGGTTTATTACGAGCAGGACAAAATTGCGCGCGGACTGATTGACGCGCTCACCGATAGTCAATTCGATGCGGTGCTGCGTCAGGGTGGCATGGATGCGATCATCTCGCGTCTCGACCGGTTACAAGCGGTCAGGAACGACATGCAGACCGGAAACCGCTGGAGTGTGAATTACAGCGACTCGATCGGCGCCGGGGAGGATTATTTAGCCAAGCGCGCACTGGACCGCGGTTATTTGAGGACGACGCAAGAAACCAGAAGTAGAGCGGCAACAATGATGATCTATGCGAAATTATCACGGACCAGCAAACAGATTCCCGCTGCCGGCACCCGACTGGCGGCGATTTCAACCGCAAGGCTCTCTACCGCCAAGAAAAAGCTTCCAAGCTATCGCAGAAGTAGAGCGCTCAGCATAGAGGAGTTGGAAGGCAGGCGTCTTATGTCCGGCACCAATTGGAAAACGGCCCTGGGCGCCCCTGACCTCGTCGAGATGGCCGCGGAGCAAACCGTCAATCAATGGGTAGCCAATCAACCTGCACCCAGGGCAGAAGGAGAGTCGATTCAGGCTCCTCGCCGGTTTGGCACGTGGCGATTCGATACCAATAATGACCATAGAGTAGCCCCGAGCGACGCCTTGAAAGTCGTCATACGTATCAATCTCAGAGGATCAGGTCCCGTCGATCCCAACGATCCTTCGGATGGATCCAATGATGTAAGTGGCAACGAAATCATCTCGCCCGAAGATGTGATGCTTCTTTATAATTATTTGAATGCAAATGTTTTTGAACCCGACCCCCTCCAGAAACAGGCGGCGATCGATGCAGTCATGGCTTCCGAGGAAGCTGTCGAAGACCCCGTCACTCATCTTTCTACCAGCCATGTCGGGCAGCCGGGGTGGGAGAATACGGCATTTTTGTATGACCTGGCGGTCAATGCCATGGCCTCCCATGCGGCCGGAAAACAACCTGAGGCCGAGGAAACGCTCGACAAATTGGCGGGTTTATTGCAGGCAAGTCCGTCGGGACTGGCCAATGCGCTGGATGTTCGCACGGGACAGGCGACGCTTGAATATTACGTGACCCCCGGGCCGATGTCGGTATTCGCTCTGGCGTGCGCGAAAGCCAATTATCCTAAATATGAAGCTACCGTCAAGAGGATCGGCGAGATCCTTCTAACCATGCAAAAGTCCGACGGGGGCGTTACCGACGGCACCCGAGATTCCTCGAATGTCGTCGCCGAACCGCATCTGGACGCTTACGCGGTATTTTTAATGCTTTCCCAGAAAAACCCAGACGATGCCCGTTGGGCAGCGGCAGCCGCAAAATCCAAAAACTTTTTTATGACGCAGATGTATGACCCGGTCAACGCAACGGTGGCAAGGAGTGTAAAAAACGGCGTCCGTGAAAATGTGTTTGCCACCGACGCTTACGCCTGGTTCATGCACGGCCCGATGGGGGATGACCTGACGGCCGATCAGATCAAGGCACTCACGAATAACATGCTCCAACGAAGCCTCGTGCGGATCAAGCTCGATATGCCCGACGGCAGCGTCCGGGTGCTGACACTGGCGGATTTTGCCGATTACCAAGAAGCACAGATCCAGCGGGCTCGGGGAAGCGCGCATCCAATCGGTTTTACGGAGCAGACGGGCATCGAATGTGCGGCGCTTAAGAAAAATGCCGTGCGTATGCAGGCCATGGGTGACCTTGAGACCGCGTCGTTTTACAAAGCCATAGCGTCCATATTGGAAAATTCAATATTGGGAGCGCTGGTGGATCTGGCCTCGCGGGGCATTATGCTTGCGCCCTATGCGACGGCGCAGAACGCGCCCACCGGCCATGGCTGGAACACGATGCCTTTCTATATCAAGGACGGCAACGGTAATAATGTCATCCAGGGAGGTAGCCTAATCGGCGGATATTGGGCAGTGCTGGGCTTTGCGGGCTACAACCCGTTTATGGATGATGCGGGATTTGCTTCTGATTATGCGGAGATCCCGCTTACTTCTATCGCCAAGCAAAATGCGAAAGCCAAAGTGGAGAGTATCGCCTCCGGCCGTTATTACAGCGAGCCGCTTCCCGTATTGATCAGCCAACCGGGATTGGGCGTTTTTGTCAAACAGCCATGGCCCGAACCGTATGTTACTTCAACGGAATATGCGACCTGGGCCGTCCCTTCAGGGGGTGCGTCAAGCTTTGATCTGTCGCTTACGGGCAAGCTTAAGATTACGTTCGCTTCAGGAATGGCCGGTCGCCGTTTTATGCTTCGTCTTTTGCCGAGCACCGAAACAAATCTCGGAGCGGAAACGGGTCTTTCACATACGGTCTATATCGTTCCTATTGAGGGGGTTCTTGAGATCGACGTGGACCCCTCGATTTTTGGCTTGACGAAGGAGCAGTTGAAGCAAATCACTCAGATCTCGGTTCACTCGAACCAGTTCGCTTGGGGCCACGCGATTGGCAATCCCAAGGGCACTTATGTCAATTTCCAGACGATGGAGGGATTGGCCGGCGCGCGGCTGGCGGCGGATGCTTCTACCCAAAGACTCGCCGCGAACGTCGAAACCCTTGCCCAGAAGCTTGTCGACCTAAAGAATGCGCAGAGAGTTCTCGTCGCCATCGAACAGTCCCGCGACCAAGCCGATTACCAAAAGCAGCTTGCGGCTCAAATCAGATGCTTGAAAGAGATAGACAACGTCCTTCGGCTGCTGCCTCCCCTCGGAGAGTTTAACCACGATCGGTACACGACGCTGGCGGGCCAAGCCCTGTGCGATTATCTGATAAGGATATCCGCGGGCCAGGTCGACATTTATCCAAGTTACTTGGCGCCCTACATGAAGTCCACGAATTATCAGTTTCTGGCGCCGTTCGGTCTAAACGAAAGCGGCGATCCGCGGCGCATCGAGGCGGCCACCAAGCGCTTGGACATGATTGCCGCCTATTTAGAGCCCGCGGTCAATAACCAATTGTCTCGGGTTCTGGTAACCGATGCTCAAAGGGCCGGCGGCGAGGATCGGCATGAAAAAATCACCGAGCCCTTGCGGGAGGCGCTGGATCAGTTTCTGACGAGCTTGGAGGGACGTATCCGTCGTGTCCAAGCCGCCGGAGGGCGGTTAGCGGTGACAGCGGAAGATGCCCGAGCCATCATGAACTGTTCCCGCGCGCTCCAAGAATTAGAGCAAGCGACAGGAAATTTGGCGGGGGACGTGCCGATGTGGTGGAACGAAGTTCGCGTGGCTTTGATGAGCAGAGTTCCGGCCATTAGCCGAGCGGAGAACGCGCTTAGGGCTCTATGGGCAAACCGCCCGGGAGTTGCGCCGTATTCGACCTTGGAAGGATATACAGAAGGACTCATACAAACGCTAACCGACGGATTAAACCAGCTTTCGAGGGATGATCGTCAGGTCAGCGCGCCTCGATTAGCATCACACAATGCTTTTGTGAGCTCGTTATCTACGGAGGCCGTTACGTGCTTGCGAGATGGTTTTGACACACTTTGGAAGCAGGAGCTTAGGCTTCAACTCTCGTTTACGAAGCGGACTCAAATCTTGGACCAGGCTATGAAAAAGGCCGGCCTTGCCCCCGAGCAAAAAACCGCCTTGGCGGCAATTGCCGTTTCTTATTATGGAGACAATCAGGCATTGCAGCAGGATTTAAGGAAGGGATGGCCGACAGGCAATCAATATGTTCGGCTCCATGGTCTTGATAACAATTACGCGGTGCGTCAGGCCCTAACTTGGTTTGTCCGCGACATGCGGACCGTTCTAAGCTTCCGCGCCAACGCGCGGTTTTCGGAAGCAGGCGGGACCTCCTCGCCGCTAGGCGCCCGGCTGGCGTTATCCGAAGCGCAGCGGCAGGAAATCAGGGCAGCTTTGGATGGAATCCAGATGAAACTGACGATCATTAGGGGCCAAATCTTGGGTTCGGATAGCCAGGATTATTACCATACGAGAGTGCAAGAGGCACTCCGATTGATCTCAACAGCCGAAACCCGTCTTCGCGACGCAGGTCAAGCGCTTCAGAGTCCCCGACTAAACGCGGAAGATCTCGAAAAAATTAGCACGTTGTTGGGTCAAGCCTATGCGCCTATTAGCGATTCGCAGGAAGGGCTTTGCGTTATTTTAGACGATGTCCAAGGGCCAAACATTTTAAGATTTCCGTATTTACAAGATCAAATCGTCTCCGCCGCCGAACAAATCAAAAGAGATTTGGCTCAAGTAAGTTTCCGGTTTAGAGCCTTAATGCAACAACCAGAACAACCTAAAGAATCGTTGCCGCAGGAAGAACCTGCGCCTCTTTTGAAAATCCGCCGGGTAGAACCGTGGACCGAAGCGCAAATTGTGGATGCGCTTAAAGCCATAGGCTCATCTCCTGCCACAATCGAATACACGAACCGAGGGCGAGCCGGGCGAATGTTACAAGCAGGCCGTAGCTTTGAATGTAAAGAGGGAGCGATTTCTTGGATTGCGGAATCCGGCGGAGTCGCTATGATTCGTTTGGATGAAGTAAACGTTTATGGTATTGCTAAAAAACCGGAAGCGCCGGAAAAAGCCGTGGAAAAAGAACCAGACTTCAGGCAAATGAATCTGGCGCAATTTTGGGAGGCGTTTGCGAGTCGCCCCGTTACCCGAAAGCCGTTTGCCGCACAAAATCAATGCATCCTGGACGGTCGTTACGAGGTGACGTACCTCATAAGCCGAATCTTCGTAACGGACAGTTTGGACAAAAGATCTGAAAAAGGGTTCGATCGAGAAGAAGCTCCTGAGGTTTTCGATGAGCTCTTTACAAAGCTCTCAGGCGCTCGGAAGGTCGAAACGCTCGACCAAGTCGTGCATTTTCTCGACTTTTATTCGACCTCGATGATGATGGAAGATATCGACGAGGCGAGGGTGGAGGCGATCCGAGGGGATCCGGATCTTGTGAATCTTCTGGCGCGGATGTTTGTGCGCGCCCGAAACAGAGAACGGATCATTCCGCTTTTGGTGGGGGCCTCGGGTAACGGGTGTCTTAAATTTAGCGACGATCGAACGGCCCAATTTGTATCGAAAGACGGGAAGACCAACATCGGCAAACCGATCGATTTGTCGGGGTTTCTCGATCAGGCCCGTCAGGACGTTCGGGCGAAAGAAAAAGGCGCCGCCGGCGATCTTGGGGAGCTGGCCCTCGTCTACAAAGGAGTCGCGATGGACTCCATTGCGGAGATGGTCAGAATTCTTCAAAAAGCAGGCCGGCGCGGAGAAAAGATCATCATTCAGCGGGTTGTTCCGGCCGGTTTGGCCGATCGCCCGGATGCTCTCTCGGCATGGATCCAAGCTCAAAAGCTAACGCACCGGTTGATTGCCAAACAAGCAGACCGGGCGGGTATCACCGCGAAGTTCCAATTTTTATCGATGACGGAAGGCCGGCTGGACGTCCTGGCCGAGCCTTCGGATGATGTATCTGAATTCAAGACTGAAAATGTGGTTCGTACGGGAGAAATGGTTCAGTCCTTTGTCGATTTGGCGACCGATGGAGCAGCCATTTTTACGGAACCGATGTTCGCGGACGACGGGAAAACGGCCCGGCTTCTACCGGATGGACCCGTGGTCACTTCAGCAATCGTTCTTCTTTTTGCCGATCAAGCCGATACGGCCCGTTTCTTGGGGCGTTTCACGGGTGTTGCCCCCGAACCCCAAGACGTGGACTTGCTGAAAAAAGTACCGGCCGGCTTAAGGGTCGAGCAAATCCAAGCCAAGCATTTGGCCTTGCAGGCATTATCTAAGATCATGTACAACCTCATCGCCACCTATCAAATGATTTCGAAAGCCGTCGGCGCCGCCGCTTAACCTGTGGGGTCAGACACGAGTCTGACCCCATGTATAGTCTTGCTGTGCGGGGGTCGTGCGGGGGTCAGACTCGTGTCTGACCCCATAGCTCACGGTGTTGCGGAGAGTGTCTTTAAATTGCTATAATTCATGCATGAAAGAGATCGATATCGCAAGGGTTGCCCGGCTTGCCCGCCTCGAATTGAGCGTTTCCGAAATCAAGCTCTTCGAATCGCAAGTGACGAATATTCTGGATTTCATCGACCAGCTCAACAAGGTTGATGTCGCCGGCGTCGAGCCGACGAGTCATCCGCATTTGCTTTCGAATGTCTTTCGTCAGGATGAGTCAAGACCTTCGCTCGATATCGAGGAATTCCTCAAACACTCACCCAAGGCCAGAGGCCGGTTCTTCGAAGTTCCGAAGATCATCGAAGACAAAAATTAGAGAGTTTTATTTGCAAAACCTTTTTTTGAAAAACGTCGTCGAGCTCAAGGAAGCTTTTCGCCAAGGTCAGGCCAAGCCCGAAGAGGCATTGACCTCGCTTGCCGAGCGAAAAGAAAAGCTGGATTCGCGCTTCAAGGCCTACATCGAATTCGATCCGAAAAAAGCCGTCCGTCCGGCCGAAGCAGACGCGTCGAAGCCCCTGGCCGGGATCCCCATCGCTCTGAAAGACAATATTTGCGTCAAAGGTCAGGAGGCGACCTGCGCCTCAAAAATTTTAAAGGGATTTGTTTCGCCGTACCATGCAACCGTCGTCGAAAAGCTCCTCGACGCCGGTGCGGTCATCGCCGGACGAACGAATATGGACGAGTTTGCCTTCGGATCGAGTTGCGAAACCTCTTGTTACGGCCCGACGCGCAACCCCTGGGACCCGGATCGCGTACCGGGAGGCTCGAGCGGCGGCTCGGCGGCATCGGTGGCAGGGGATTTGGCATTCGCGGCGCTGGGGTCCGATACGGGCGGATCGATTCGTCAGCCCGCGTCTTTTTGCGGGGTCGTGGGTTTAAAACCGACTTATGGCCGCGTTTCGCGGTATGGGCTCATCGCATTCGCCTCAAGCCTGGATCAAATCGGACCTCTCACGAAAACCGTCAAAGATTCGGCACTGATTTTGCAGGCGATCGCCGGGCATGATCCGAAAGATTCGACCTCGGCAAACGTGCCCGTTCCCGATTACACGGCGGCTTTGAGCAAAGGGGTCAAGGGGCTCCGTATCGGCCTGCCCAAAGAGTATTTCCAGGAAGGGCTTTCCGCGGAAGTCGCCCGGTCCATCGGCGAGGCCGTGAAGACGTTCAAATCCCTCGGGGCAACCACCGAAGAAATTTCCCTGCCGCATACGTCGTATGCCGTCAGTGTCTATTACATCGTTGCCCCTTCGGAAGCCAGCTCGAATCTGGCGCGTTTCGACGGAGTGCGGTTTGGTTTTCGAAAAGCGGGCGTCAAAAACCTTCTCGAAATGTATGAAAAAACCAGGGGCGAGGGCTTCGGCCCGGAAGCGAAACGGCGCATCATCCTCGGAACATTCAGCCTGTCGAGCGGGTATTATGACGCTTATTATTTAAAGGCCATGAAAGTGCGCACGCTCATCAAGCGCGATTTCGACGAGGCGTTTAAAAAAGTCGATGTGATCCTGACGCCGACGGCACCCGGCGTCGCGTTCAAGCTCGGAGAAAAATCTAATCCGCTCGAAATGTATCTTTCCGATATTTTCACGATTCCCGCGAATCTGGCGGGGGTGCCCGCGATCTCGGTCCCGTGCGGTTTTTCGTCGGGCCTGCCGATCGGGTTGCAGCTTCTAACGAAGCCTTTCGACGAGCCGACGCTTCTCGGGGCGGCGCAAGCGTTCGAACAAGCGACGGAGCATCACAAAAGAAAGCCCGATTAATGAATGAAGAATTGAGAATGCAGAATGAAGAATCCGAGACGCTGTTTAACATGTCATTCCCAGGAGCGAAGCGACGAGGAATCAATCACTTGATCCCTCGCTTTGCTCGGGATGACAAATTCAATCGGGCTTTTTAATCCCATGATTTCGACGATCGGACTGGAAGTTCACGCCCAACTTGCGACTCGTACGAAAATTTTTTGCGGATGCGAACTGCGTTTCGGCAGTCCGCCGAATACGCACGTCTGTCCCGTTTGCTTGGGGCTGCCGGGGGTATTGCCCGTACTGAACCGCGAAGCATTTTCGCTGGCGCTTCGGGCCGTGATCGCGCTGAATGGAACGCCGTCGGAATTCATCAAGTTCGACCGAAAAAATTATTATTATCCCGATCTGCCGAAAGGCTATCAGATTTCTCAGTTTGATCGTCCCATAGGAAAAGGCGGATGGGTCGAGATCGGGGAGGGAACGTCGCAAAGGCGGGTGAAGCTCAATCGGGTCCATATGGAAGAGGACGCGGGCAAGCTGATCCACGATCTTTCGTCGGAGAGCCACGTGGATCTCAATCGCGCGGGCACGCCGCTCATCGAGATCGTCACCGAGCCGGACCTGGAAACGCCGGACGAGGCTTATGCGTATCTTACGAATTTAAAAGCGATCCTGAAAAGCATCGGGGTGTCCGCGTGCGACATGGAAAAAGGTCAGCTGCGTTGCGATGCGAACGTTTCGGTGCGGGCGGATCGCACGGCGCCGCTCGGGACCAAGATCGAGATCAAGAACCTTAATTCGTTCAAAGCCGTGAAGGCCGCTTTGGAATACGAGATCGAGCGGCAGATCGCGGCGCTCGGGCACGGTGAAAAGCTGGTGCAGGAGACGCGATTGTGGGATGACGATCGCGGCAGCACCTCGCTCATGCGGTCTAAAGAAGAGGCGCACGACTACCGTTATTTTCCCGAGCCGGATCTCGTTCCGTTTACCGTAAGCCGCGGAGAAATCGAAGAAACGCGTCGCACGATGCCTAAACTTCCGGCCCAAAAGAAAGAAGAATTCCGAAAGCTCGGCTTGAAAGACATCGCGGTCGAACAGCTGGCGCAAGATGACCTGTTGAGCGGCCTGTTCGAAGAGATCGTGACCGCTCACAAAAAAGATCCCAAAGGCACGGCTAATTTCATCCTGAATTCGCTCGTCGGAACCGCTTCGGCGGCCGGGATCCCCCTCGAAAATTTCGACGCGCGCCGGGTCGCCGCATTGCAGACGATGATCGAATCGGGGCAGGTGAGTTTGGTTGCGGCCACCAGCGGCGGCATTCTCGAGGAAGTCTTTAAGTCGGGGTCGACCAAAAATCCGGAAGACGTCGCCAAGGAAAAAGGCCTTCTCCAGGTTTCCGACGATTCGGCGCTCGACCGCTGGATCGATGAGGCGATCGAAAAAAATCCCAAAGTTGTCGCGGATTTCAAATCGGGCAAGGAAGCGGCGGCGATGTTTCTGGTGGGGCAGGTCATGCGTCAAAGCAAGGGTAAGGCCAATCCCGGCAAAGTACAGGATATGATCCGAAAAAAACTGAGCTGTTGATCGTGTTCAAGAAGCGGACGGTTTTTTTATTGCTCCTGGCCGCGGGTTTGAGCGTTTTGTACCACGCCCGCAGTTTTGATCCCGAGACGCCGAGACGCCTCAAACTCTTCTCGAATGTCTTTTCCGTCATTCAACGCGCTTCCGTAGACGAACTCTCCGACGAAAAACTATTGTACGGAGCCTTGGATGGTATGGCGCGATCGACCGATCCGTACGGAGCTTTTCTCGACGCGAAGGCATTTCAGGCGACACAGGTTTCCAACAACGGTCGTTTCGCCGGGGTCGGACTGGAAGTGGGGCAAAAGGGCGGAATACTCCATGTGATCACGCCTTTGGACGGTTCGCCGGCCTCGCGCGCGGGGATTTTGCCGGGGGATGAGATTCTTTCCATCGATCATGTTCCGGCCAAAGAACTGAGCGTCGACGAAGCCGTGCGGCGTTTGAGGGGGCCGGAAGGCTCGGAGGTGCATTTGTTGATTTTGAGAAGAGAAGGTCACAAGGTTCTTGAGCTCGACTTGACGCGTCAGGTTCTCAAAATTCCCAGTATTCGCGGAGAAAAAATATTTCCCGGAGGAATCGGTTATATTCGAATCGCGCGGTTTTCGAAAGAGACCCCCGAGGAGTTGGAGCGGATTCTGGCGGGTTTTGAAAAGGAAGGGCTGAAAGGACTCGTCCTCGATTTAAGAAATAATCCCGGAGGGCTCCTGGGTTCGGCGATTGCCCTTGCGGGGGCGTTCGTCCCCAAAGGAACGGTTTTGGCCAAGATTCAGCGACGACATGCGGAAGAGCGGCCGATTTTGGCATCGAGAGCGGGCTATCGCACGATTCGGCCGCTCCTGGTTCTGATTAACGAAGGAAGCGCCAGCGGGTCGGAGCTCGTCGCGGCTGCGTTCAAAGACAACAAACGAGCCGTTCTTGTGGGTTCGAAAACGTATGGAAAGGGCTCGATTCAATCTCTCATCCCTTTCCCGCGCAAGACCGCGTTAAGACTGACGACGTCCCGCTTTCTGACGCCCAAAGGCCAACCGATCGAAAGCGTCGGCGTCAGTCCGGATTTGGCCGCCCGGCTGGGTTCGCCGGGGAGCGATCCGGGACTCCGCTTGGCGGTGGATCTGGCTCGCCGATTCGTCGAACGGGGAGAGGAAAATACGCATGCGGTTTCTTAAAATTACAATCTCGGTCCTCTTTGTCGTTCTCGTCGCTTTTTTTGTCGCGCGCGGATGTTTGAAAAAAACGCCGCATCTGACCGAAACCGACGAAATGTTACGCGCGCCGATGATCGTGCATAAGCCTGTGGTTGTTGCCCCCAAACCCAAACAAGCGGTTCCCGCCCCTCCCGCACCCGCGCCTCTTTCCGTCGCTCCGAAGATGGCGATCATTCTCGATGACTGGGGCACGAACTTTTTCCTCACGAAATATGCTTTTGATTTGAACCGGCCGATCACGCTGGCGATCTTGCCGAATTTGCCCAAAAGTCGCCAAATCGCCGAAGAGGCTCACCGGAAAGGGTTGGGGGTGATGTTGCATTTACCCATGGAACCCCGGCAGGACGGGCCGCCTCTTGAACCCAATACGATCATGACCGGGATGACGGAAGCCGGCATTCTGAAAGATATGGACGTGTCCCTTGAAAGCGTGCCTTACGCGGAGGGAGTCAACAACCACATGGGTTCGGCCGCGACATCCGATTCGCATGTCATGAGAATCGTTTTGAAGCATCTCAAAGGGAAAGGGCTCTATTTCGTGGATAGCCATGTTGTCCCCGAAACAGTGGGAGCCCGCGTGGCTCAGGAAGTCGGCGTGCGCTTCGCCGAACGCGACGTGTTCATTGACAATGTGATGGACGAATCAGAAATTCGAACCATGCTCACGAAGGCGACGAAAATCGCGCTGCGCCACGGTTCGGTCGTCGTGATCGGCCATGATCGAAAATTGACGCTCATGACGCTTCAAAAAATGGTCCCGGAGATCGAAAAAATGGGGATTCGATTCGTTCTGGTCCGGGACTTGGTGGAGAAACAGTAAATGTCCCGCACGACGACTCTCGGCATTGAAACCTCCTGCGACGAGACTTCGGTCGCCCTTGTTCAAAGGCACCGGATTCTCGCCAATATCGTCGCTTCGAGTCTCAAGGAGCACGCGCCTTACGGAGGCGTGGTACCCGAAATTGCCTCCAGAGCGCATCTCGAAGCGGTGGTGCCGTGTTTGGAGTGTGCGCTACGGAAGTCGAAGATGACTTTGAAGGAGATCGGACTGATTGCCGTGACCGTCGGTCCCGGGCTTATGGGGTCTCTTTTGGTCGGCGTCTCGGCCGCCAAGGCGCTCGCGCTGGCGCTTCGCAAGCCTCTGATCGGAGTGGATCACGTCCTCGCGCATCTTTATGCGGGCCATTTAGCCGACCCGAAACTGCGTTTTCCATATTTGGGTCTGGCGGTCTCCGGAGGGCATACTCTCATCATTCGGATGGATTCGCCGTCCCGTTATCGGGTGCTGGGCCGGACGTTGGACGACGCGGCCGGAGAAGCGTTCGACAAGGTTGCAAAAATTCTCGGATTACGTTACCCTGGGGGTCCAGAGATTGACCGATTGAGCCGCGGAGAAGATCCGAATCAATTTTTGTTCACGCGGCCCTATCTTTCGAATGATTCGTTCGACTTCAGCTTTAGTGGGATCAAGACGGCGGTTTATACCCGCGTCGAAAAATTAAAAAAGGAACGGTTCTTTACGGCGGCAACCAAACGGGGTCTTTGCGCGGGTTTTCAGGAAGCTGTGTGCGAGGCTCTGACGAAGAAAACGGTCGCGGCTGGGCGTAAAGAGGGCTTGAAACGGGTCGTGGTGGGCGGAGGCGTCAGCGCCAACAAGCGCTTACGTGTCCTCTTGACGAAAGCAGCCGAGGCGGAAGGTTTGGGCGTTTTATTTCCTCAGGCGGAGCTAACTCAGGACAACGCGGCCATGATTGCCGCGCTCGGAGCCGTGCAGTTTGAGGAAAGAGGAGGCGACCCGTTGGATCTCTCGGCCTACTCCGATTTTTTTAAGGGTTCGCGTTAAATGGAAATCAACTCAGAAGATTACAAA
>Ga0172375_10009061_pt1 | contig 13209 bp, 7 predicted proteins | sample LakKiv1m_FD_114537 | JGI IMG/M metagenome (GOLD analysis project Ga0172375, IMG submission 114537) | Freshwater microbial communities from Kabuno Bay, South-Kivu, Congo - kab_092012_11.1m | ecosystem: Environmental > Aquatic > Freshwater > Lake | place: Democratic Republic of the Congo...
GACGAGCGAGCCGTTCAGCAGGCCGCGCAGCGAGGCCATCTCGGCGAGCAGCGCGTCGCGTCTTTCGGTTGGCGATGCCTTCTTTTTGCTCATGTCGGTAGTATAGAGCATAAATCATGCCCTCTGCAACAACAAAAACAAAAGTTGTTTTGTCCCTTACTCATCTTTTTTCTGATCGTTAGTCCTGTTTCCGCGCGGCTGTTTAGCGCTTCGCCTTTTGACGGCTGTTTCGGCGCTTTTGAGGCTGGCGAGATATTGCTTCTCCACGTCGCTGAGCGTTCGGGCCTGATACTTGACATACTCGGATTCGGCTTTCTCAACGGCTTGCTCGTGACTGACGCTCCCGGCGTCGGCGAGCAGGCGTTCGCCGGTCGCTGTCAGGATCTTGTCGAGATGCTTGGCCCAGTCGCGCATCGTCATCGGTACCTGGCGTTCCGCCTGCCGTTCCGCGAAATCCAGATACCCTGCCACGATCTGCCCGAGCGCGCGCAATTCGGGCGCGGTCAAATAGTTCTTGGCCACCACGGTGTCCGCAAGGTGCGGCCTCGTTCCAGTAAACGACAGCAGCCCCATGAACTCCTTTTCCGCATCGGCGCGGCTGTAGATCACTTCGGCGGCGGTCTGACCGTGGACCGCGTAGTGGATCTTGTTCTGGACTTTCTTGAAGAAGGCGACCGAGGCGTCGGCGTTCGGGTCGTAGTCCACGCTGGTGGCGTAAATGTCCAGAATCTGGCGGTAAAAGACCTTCTCGCTGGCGCGGATGTCGCGGATCCGTACAAGCAGTTCCTTCCAGTACCCCCCGCCGCCCAGTTCTTTCAGGCGGGCGTCGTCCATCGAGAAACCCTTGATGATGTACTCACGCAACCGAGCGGTGGCCCATTGGCGGAACCGGGTGGCGACCTTGGAATTGATGCGGTAGCCGAGGGAGATAATCATGTCGAGGTTGTAGAACGACATGTCATAGGTTTTGCCGTCGGCGGCAGTTGTTCGGAAATTCCGAACAACTGAATCGGGCATCAATTCCCCGCTGTCGAAGATGTTCTTGATGTGCTCGCTGACCGTGGCCTTCGACACTTTGAAAAGCTGCGAAAGCTGCAGATTGGTCAGCCAGACGGTTTCGCCGTCAAGCCGAACGCTGACCCGGGCGACCTTATCGTCCGTTTCGTAGATGATGATCTGTGGCGGCTTAGTGTCGGGTCCGTTGGCCATTGTCTGTTCTCCCAGAATCATCCTTCAGTTGTCGCGAACCGGATGCCAGGCTTCTGGATATGGATCAGCATGGCGTTGAACGGCGCGAAGTTCTTCATTCTGACGACGAACGCCAACAGCGCTTTATAGGCCTCGCCGGTCTTGTACAGCTTGGACTCGGTCAGCAAATGATCGAGCAACGACCGCGTCGACTTTTCGTCGAAGCCGTCATCGTCAGGAAAGAGTGTGCCTTGTGTGCTTGGATTAGTCATAGTGAGTTGCCTTTGTCGTGGTCTATGTCCAATGTCTAACTACGACCCTTAGCCATCCCTTGGAAAAGTTGAAATTCAACCCTATACGGCCTCGAACCCGGAATTGTCGAATTTGAGCGTCCGGCAGTTCTCGGTGACAGTCCGAACAACCTCTTCCGGATACCCCCCGGGAGCCGTCGCCGAGATCTCGATGCGCACCTCGACGTTGCTCATGAGTTGCTTCGCAAGGTGCTGTACGACCTCGTCGGCCAGCTTGCCCGCGTCGCGCGACATCCGTGTCGCATCGATCCTGACGCTGCCGAAGAACCGCTTCGGCTGCGCAGCCACCGCCGTGCCGCCGCCTGCGCCACCGCCCTTACCGCCGCCACCCTTACCGCCGCCACCCTTGCCGCCGCCACCCTCGGTCCCGCCAGAGCCGCTCCCTCCGGTGCCGCCGGTGACAGTACCGCCGGTCCCTCCTTGGTCCCCGCCGGTTTCACCCTCATCGGCAGGCTTTTCCTCCGCGCGCTTCTGGGCGCCCGCCACGTCCGGCTTCACCAACAACCCGCCGACATCACACCGGACGAAAACCTGTGTGCCTGCCCGCAGGCCGAGATACCGTTTCTTGCTCTCGTCGTACGCGTCTGCGTACGCGAACGTGTCAGCCTCCCATGTCAGCAGGCCGACGCCCTCGCCGGCGGCACCCTCAAGCACGGAGTCCTCCCGCAGCCGGGGGAGGTAAAGGTACTTGGCGAAATAGTCCGCCAGAGCCCGCAGCTCGACATGATCGCCCTGCCATAGCGGTATCCGATCCATCTCCATCCGCAGCACCACGCCGCCCATCTCCCGATAGACGGCCTGCTCCCGCGTCAATCGCTTCCAGGCCCGCTCAGCCAAGGATTCCTGCCCGCTCAGCCGGATCGCCTGCCACTCCACGTTCTTGCCCTTGGGGTCGCTCATCCCGGGCACCAGCAGCCAGCAGAACACCTCGTGCATCTGCTGCTGGACAGTGTCCGCGCTCTGCTTCAGCTTGTTCGCCACCTGCCGCGCTTGGCTTGGTTCAAGATTAAGCCGGTCCTCGCCGCGGTCGTCGTTGATGCTGTCCCACGCCAGGTACAGCCTCACCGCCTCGTCAAGGGGCTGCATCAGCCGAGCGTCCGGGGCCAGAAACACCAGCGTGTTCCGGTACTGCCGGGGGCTGTTTCCCCGGCTTTCCAAGAGGCCCAGCGCCGCCTGTCGCGCCGCGCTGTCGTCCTTGTTCCTCTCGTGAGCATGCTCGGCACCCAGAATCACAAGCCGGGCGCAGCGCTCATCCGGCACGTCCGCGCTCGACGCCGGGCACGCATGCACCCTCACGAAGCCGCTCCCGCTGCGCTGTTCGTCCTGAAGCCGCCGCTGGATCTCCGCGGTCACCAGCTCGGGCTTCATGTCGTTCGCCCGATCCTTGGCCAGTCGCTGGACCGTCGGCTGCGTGTCGAACCAGAACCGGTTCTTGTCCGCGTAGAGGTGCATCGCCTGGTCGCTCAGCCGGCGCAGGGCGTCGCCGAAAGTCGCCACGCTCTCACCGGGCTGCACGCACCCCAGCTTCACGTGCTGGTCGTCAGCGCCCTTGTGCGGCGTCTTCGCCGTGGGTGCCGAAGCCATGTAGATCGTCCGGGCCACCCGGCGGCACGCGCTGTAACGCCCCATGTTGGGATTGTCATTGTCCAGCCGCCGCGACAGCGAGTTCGGCCCGTCCACGTCACGCTCGATCACCGGGATCCAGCTGTTCTCCAAATACCGCGTCAGCTCGGGCTGAACTTTCGGATCATCGATTGGGATCGACGCCGACAGGATCATCAGGCTCGCGTCTTGCCGGTCCCAGAGCAAATGGATCACCGACGCCATCAGCCGCAGCACGCCGCGCGTGCGCTGGAACCGCTCCAGGCTCGACCACTCGTTGTAGAGCCGGTCGAACAGCTCCGGGTGGATGGGGTAGCACGCCAGCATCCGCCGCCGGTACTCGCCTTCGCGGCATTCCGTGGGAAACTCCTGCGTCTGCTTACCGTACATGTCCATGAACGCGTCGATCACCGCATCCCGCTTCTGGAACAGCTTTGCATCCGTGATGTCGTCAAAGAGTCGCCGCCGCACGATCGCGTAGCTCTCCTCCTGCGATGCGGGCCGCCATGCCGACTCGATCCGCCCGATCACGTTCTTCAGCCGGTGCAGCGCCTGGAACCCGCGTTCCCCGCCCACCTCGATATCGGTCGTATGCGTCTGCATGTGGGGGCTCGCGACACCGTCCGAAGCCGGGATGCTCACCACCAGCATCGCGTGCTCCACATTCTTCACCGTTTCCGTCAGCGTCTGCGCGAACGTGAACTGCGTCTCGAACGAGCCGCCGCACAGCGTCCCCTCGTCGTGTAACTGCCGGGCATAGGCCACCCACTCGTCGATCAGGATCAGGCAAGGCGCATAGCTCTTCAGCAGCGTGTGCAGTGCCTCGCCGGGCCCGGACGAAGTCCGGTCCGCCTCGGCCACGATCTTGTAGCCCTCCTTGCCGCCGAGCTGCCAGGCCAGTTCGCCCCAAATCGTGTGCACGACCGTCCCGTCTTCCTTCTTCGAGGGCTGGCCCGGCGCGATCCGCGTGCCCACCAGCACCGCCCGGCGAACCGCCTTCGCCTTGTCCTTCACGCCTGCATCGGCCGTCAACACCTCAACGCCGGCCATCTCCGCGAACGGCGTGCCCGAAAACAGATGATACAGCGCCAGCATCGAGTGCGTCTTGCCGCCGCCGAAGTTCGTCTGCAACTCCACAATCGGGTCCCCGGCAACGCCGCACAGCCGTTTCAGCGCCGTCCCGAGCAACGCCCTCAGGCCGTCGGTCAGATACGTCCGCCTGAAAAAATGCACCGGGTCGCCATACTCGGCCTTCACCTCGCCTCCGCCGCGATAAACCTGCCACAGGTCCGCGGCGAACTCCGCCTGCTGGAACCGCCCCGATGCCACGTCATCGTGCGGCGTCACCACCTCGCGCCACGGCGTGAGTCCGCTCATCGGCTCGCCGTCCAGTCCCGGCAGCGTCGCCCGCTTCTTGCGCTCGTCTCGGATGCCCTGTTCGTACTTCTCGCGCATCAGCCGAGTCTTCTCGGCATTGATCTGCTCCGCCTGCGGCGCGGAGACCGCCGTCAGCAGCCGCTCCGAGCTGTCCATGCACCGGTAGGCGTCATCCGTGCTGAACTGCTTCTGGTGCGCCCAGTCATTCCGGAACGTCCGCAGCTCGCTCACAAGACTCCGCTCCGCGTGCCCCAGCGTCTTCTTGAAGACCTCGTTCCATAGTCCCCACAACGTCACCAGCACGATGTGGCAATCCCACGGCTCCTTGCCGGCGATGGCCTTGGCCGCATCCTTGTCGTCAGGAAAGAGGTCCATCACCCGGTCACGCCATTTCGTTGCGAGTACGCCCTCAAGTTCGCGCTGAAGGAAAGGCGTCAGCCCCTGCCGCAACAGGTCCAAAGTCTTGCCGACCCGGTCATAGTTCGTGATTCCTGCCATAATTCTGGTCCCTTTCTTGGGCTCGTCTGTCGCCTCTACGTGTCGACCGCATCGACATGTTTCCGCAACATGTCGATTCGAGCGCCTAATATCGACACGACGCTGCGACGTGTCGATTGCATCGACATGTCATTTACCGAGCAGATCATAGAGTTTCCGGTTCAAATACAGGTTCTCGCGTCCAACCTTGGTGCTTTCCAGTACACCGATTTGCTCCAACTGTTTGAGGTACTCCGCCGCAGTCTGGCGCTTGGCAATGCCCGCGTCCACCAGAAATTGGCCTTTGGTGTACGGCTGGCAGAAAATCAGCTCTATCAACTCCTTGGAGTAAGTGGTGTCGGGGAGATCTCGGGCGGCGGTTTCCAAGGTCGAGTCAAGGAGCTGTCGGATCTCGGCAATCCGTTGACGCGTCGCTGCCGCAGTCTGTGCGACACCCTCAAGCAGGAACACGATCCACTCCGTCCACTCGCTCTCTTCGGTCACGCGCCTCAAACGCCTGTAGTACTCGGCCTTCCGGTCGATGATGTATCGGCTGAGATATAGCACGGGCAGATCAAGCAGTCCGTGGACGACAAGGAACAGAGAATTGATGATTCGGCCCGTGCGGCCGTTCCCGTCAAAGAACGGGTGAATGGCCTCGAACTGGTAGTGCACCAGCGCCATGCTCAGCAGCGGGTCGAATTTCTCGCGGTCGTAGATGAACGCTTCCAGCTCCCGCAGCATGCGCCGGATATGGCGCTCGCCTTCCGGCGGCGTGTAAACGACCTCGCCCGTCGAGTCGCTCTTCAGGTTTGTGCCCGGGCGGTTCCTGATCCGGTTCTCTTCACTCGTGATCGTCTTGGCCAAACGTTCGAAGAAGTCCGCGTCCATTCGCTGGCCGGCCGTGAGATCACGATAGCCCTGCCACACCGCTTCCCTGTAGCGAAGGACCTCCTTAGTCGCGACATCCACGTTCGTTGCGCTCGCGGTCAGAGCTTTGTAGAGCTTGTCATTTGTCGTGATGACGTTCTCCACCTCCGAACTGGCCTTCGCCTCCTGCAAGACGACAGTGTTGATCAGCATGGCCTGGTTCGGGATTACGCGCCCCATGCCCTTGAGTTCGCCGACGGCGCGTGCGGCCGCTGTCAGCTTCTTCAGAACGTCAAACGTCTCCAGCTCGCGCTTCGGAGGGAGCGCAGGGAGCGAGTTGAAAGGTGCCCATGGTTTGTAGCTCATTGCCGTTCCTCCATGCTAGACCCCGATCGCCAATTCATCCTGTGCCGCGCCCGGCCGCGCCGGTTCCTGTGCCGCCAGCCGCGTCACCTCCGGCCACGCGATCACGAGGCCGTTGTAACTTCGCGCTTCGTCAGCCCAGCCCTTGCGCTCACACAAATTGTAAAGCCGATATGCCAGATCGCGCGCCTGCTCGGCCAAACCACCCAACTTCGCCAGCAAGGCTGCCGCGGCAGCCTCACCGTCATTCTCAAGACGCAGAATGAGGTGCTGTGTCGCCTCCCATACGGTCACGCGCGAATCCGCCGCAGGGTCCCACCCGGCACCCATCTCCTCACGGCGCAGCAGATTCACTTTGCCTGATTTGGCATACACGAGTCCAGCGTCTCTCAAACCGTCCACGCTGGTGTTCTTCGCACGGCTCAGATCATCGGCTCTGCCAAAAGGCCCTTCACCGGTGCCGTACTCTGAAAACCACGCCACAGCCCAGCGACTACATGCATCGAGGTCGCCTTCCTGCTCAGCTAAGATTTCGTCCAAGGCCTCGTTGATGAGTGCCAGTGCCATCCGAACCTTCATAGGAGAACCATCCGCCTCAACAACTTTGCTGTATTGCGAGAAAATCCCCATCCCTGGACCTATAGAGGATTGAGCCAAGTCCACCGGAGCCGTGTTACCATGCTGCAAATCGCGCAGAGCTCTCGGCAATTCACGGTGAAGTTGGGCTTGGAAATCGCGACGAGTGGTCATGCCTGCAGTAGAGGATCGCCTACGACACACAAGAACGATAGATGAAGCCAAGATGTTAGCGTTGAGACCAATCGTCTTGTTGGCCATCTCTGTCCGCATGGGCCAAGTTCCAAGGACGGAAAAGCCGGCACGAAGAACAGCCTCCAAGAATGTCTCCCACCCCGTGGACACTTCTTCGCCATCTTTACTTTCGGATTGCTTAAATGCGTAGTAAATCGTCACAGGGAAAGCACCGCAGGCAAGTTCACAAAAACTGCTCAGAGCTCGCGTCATACCGTCGAGAAAAAAAGCCTCAGCCTTCTCTTTGCCGCCCTGTCGATACGGGGCTGCAACAAGTTCGTCGGTCTTAGGAACTGTGACTGTTGCAAGTTCTTGCGGGTAAATCTCACGCAAACACGACCGCAGCCATACGTAGAAGAAGTCGGACAGGTCCGCATACCCAATATTGTCGTAGTAGGGCGGATCTGTTGATATGACGCGCCCGGCGAGGGAAGGCAATCTACTCGCGTCAGCTTGCGAACTTGTTCCCGCTCGGCTCCGGCCCAAGCCAGATAAGACGGCGGGTGCCCAGCTAACATTCTTCAGCCAACACCCGGACGAAGCTGAAAACGGGTTACCTTCCGCATAGTCCCAAGACATTGCCAAGGCCTGCTTAGAAAAAACATGTCCGACCCCTAAGTTCTTCGGGTCAGATCTCCATATACATAAGTTACTCCAGTAGTCAGCAGATCTAGACACTGCGAAAGCTAGATAGGTTGCAACAGCATCCGCATACCTCTCTCTCGCAACCGTGTCAGTAAGTGACCATTTTCCGAATGCGCAATTGTCTGCGTCATGAAGCACTTGCGACCGGGCCTCAGCAACTAACCCGGTGAAAGTGGTAAGCGCCACAAGTTGGCGAGGAGTGAACAGATCCGAATAGTACTCAAGTCCATAAGCCGGGGTCCAAATTGCGCGGGGATCGAAATTCAATTCTTGTTCCGGTCGCCATCCGGGTTCTGGGCTCTCGGCAATAGTCTCATGCTCCGGAAGGGCTTCGATATATACCCTTTCTCTTTCGCCTTCGCAGACAATAGCTAAGAGAGCCGAGCCCATTCGTCGGGCCTTTCCTTCCCCTTTAATATAGTCTGGCGCTAAAGGCATTCCAGAAAGGATACAGCTGAAATTTGCACCCCGGCCCAGCTTCGTACCATCCTTAACCGCTGCTGTATACGCGCCACGCCTTACTCTAAAGCGGTATTCATCACCCTTGATTTCCGGCTCAAGCCAGACTTCCTTGCCTTTTTTGCTCGAAAGAACAAACGTGGAAATCAGAGGGACATCGACATGGGAAAAAGCAGGATTAGGGCTTTTTACTGTCCGTGCCCATATCCAAGCAATAACGGTGAGTTCCTTCCCAACATATTCTTTGAGGTCAGAACGTCCTTTCGACATTTCAGTCGTAACATTAACCGTAGGGTACAGGTGACCAATACGCATGCGCGCCGCATCATGCATCCACTGTCCATAGTACTGAACATCCTCCGCAATGCCTTGAGCACCAGACCAAGTCTTAGTTCCAAGTTGCCCCTTCGACGAATCGGGGTTAACTGGAGGCATCCCTGCAAACTTCGGGGGAATTTCAATGGTGGCCCTGTTGATCAGCACTGCAACGGGGTTCAGGTCGCTGGCATATGAGATCAAACCAAGACGCTGCGCTTCCAGCGGTAGCGCGCCGCCCCCGGCGAACGGGTCATGGAAAGCAGGGACCGGCTCGATCTCTTGCTGATCCAGCTTCGCCTGAATCTGCTTGTCAGTCAGTTTTGCAACGGGTTCATTACCCAAACAATACCGCGCCCAGCTCCGTCTGATTTCAGCGCGCGCCCGCTCAAGCAGCTTCTCGTTGGTGGTGTTCTCCCACTGCACGAACTCTTCAATGAGGGCAAACAGCCTGTTCCGTTCCTTCTCAATCTCCATTGGGTCATCAAGATACTCAGAAGGGTCATCAACCATCTGTGAGAAAATCACGGCGCGCGCCGCCGCCAGCGGCCGCCGTGCCCACCAGAGATGTAGCGTAGAAGGGTGGCCGTGCCTGATGCTCTTTTCCCTGGCAGCGGCCTCGTTTATAGCCTCCAACGGCAATGCCACCTCGATCAGTTTCTTACCCATGCTTCACACCCCGTTGGAGCAACTTGCTCAAATCGAAGTTGATGCTCGTGACGCCGAAGCCCGGTTCTTGGTCAAACGGTTCGGTCACGTAGTAAACATCGCAATCACCGGCCGTGGCGTAGGTCACGCGGCTGTCCCGCGCACTCCAGGCATCCTCGCTTCCGAGTTCCTCAGAGTCGGGTACCAGCACAATGCCCAGGATGAACGCCTCCGGCTTATTGAAAGACGCCAGAATCTCGTTGCGCGTCACAGTGACCGTCGTCGCCGCCGCCACGCGCCCCTTGACCTCGATGAAGCGCAGGTGACCGGTCTTGCCATCCTTGGACTCGATGTCCCAGCCCAAGTTCTGGTCGGAAACATCACGCGGCTCATGCCCCAAATCGCGCTCGACCTTCATGACGGCCTGCATGCCGAGCATCTCGACCCGTTTCTTTTCGTGCGCGAAAAGCCCGGCCTCCTGCTGGCGGTCGCCTTTGAGCCGGGCAAGCAATCCCGCCGGTACGACCAAGGCGCCGCCCATCACCACCGGGGAGAGCGCCGCGATCTGCCTTTCCTTCTGAAGCTCATCCATCCGCCGGTGCAGCCGCGTCTCCAGTTCGTCGGCGCGCTGGCGCGCCTTCCCCGAATTGAGCCGGGCGTTCACCTTGCCCGCCTGTTCCTGCAATTTCAGATCCTCGGCCCGGTGATCCCAGTAGTTGATTTCAATGGTCAGCCGGTCTTTCACCGCCGCCATCGTCTTGAGAACGCGCGATTCATTTCGTCCCTTGACCTCCGCCAGATGCTCGGGCACCAGATGGGCCACGGCGAACCCGGTCGCCTGCTGCTCCAGCCGCGAGCCGGACCCGAACCGCTCGACCACCCCGGCGAGCAGCCCGCGCTCCGCGTCGGTCAGCGGCCGGTAGTCGAGATACGGCGCATATCCTGCGTTCACCGCGGTGCCGTCCGTCCGGATTTCTGTGAACTGGAGGCGCTTGGAAATCGTCCGCCAGTTGCCGGCGGCGTCCGTCCGCGCATCCCGAATCCCGTGCTCGATGTAAAACAACGCGCGCGGCTCTTCGGTCGGGTCGTTCGGATCGATCAGAACGGCCCCCTGGCGCATGAGGTGACGGTGCCGCTCAAGCATCAGGTCGAGGACCGCGTTCAGCAGGGGGTGCCCCGGACACACGAATTCGGCCATGGGCTGTCCGGCAACATGGATCAGCTCTTTCTCGAAAGTGATTCGCTCGTACTTGGGCAGCACAACATCACGGGTGCCGATCTGCCGGTCGCGGGACCGAATCACCGCTGGCACGTGTTTGATCTCGAATCGCTTGCTCTCCCGCTCCCGGATCGTGCCGCCCAGCCGCTCAAAGGCTTCGATGAAGAAGGACTGGATGAAGTGGGGCTGCAGGCGCTTCGCCTCGTTCCGCTCCATGTCCTCCCGGATGCGTTGCAGCTTCCGGTCGTCCATCACATCGTGCACCAGCGCGCGCTCGTCAATGAGATCCCGCAGATGCTCATGGTCGAACGCCTGGTCGACCACCTGCGTCAACCGGACCCGGACTTCGGGCCGGTCGCCATACCGCACCGCCTCAAGCAACAGCTCGCGAAGGCTCCGCTCCCCGAAGGCCTTGCCCAGAACGTCGAAGACCTGCCCGTGCAGAGCGTCCGATTCCGCCGCGATCTTCTCGCAAAGCCGCTGAAGCACCTGACCTTCCCGCGTCTCTCCGGCCACCACATTCCACAGGTGGCAGACTTCCGTCTGGCCGATGCGGTGAATGCGCCCGAACCGCTGTTCCAGCCGGTTCGGATTCCACGGCAGATCGTAGTTCACCATCAGGTGCGCGCGCTGCAGGTTGATGCCTTCGCCGGCCGCGTCTGTCGCCACGAGGATATGGACATCCGGGTCCTGCGTGAACCGTGCCGCCGCCTCGCGCCGCTTTTCCCGCGCCAAGCCGCCGTGGATACAGACGATGCTGGCCGGCGCGCCGGTCAGCGTTCCGATACGCCGGATCAGGTAGTTGAGCGTGTCGCGGTGCTCGGAGAACAGCACCAGCTTCCGGCGTACGCCGCCGGGCGCGAACATCTCCGGGTTGTCCTGCAGCAGGGCGGAAAGCTCCTCCCACTTCCGGTCACGCCCGCTGCGCAGCACCGCTTCGGCATCCCTCTCCAGATCCTTGAGGCTGGCGATCTCCGCTTTCAGCTCTTCGATCGTCTGCGCCGCCGTCGCCCGGTCGATAATCCGCTCTTCGGCCTCCTCGATCTCGGCATCGGGGGCGTCTTCAAGGTCTTCCAGGTCCTCAAGCGTCAGATCGGCGATCTCGTCGGCATCCTGCGGCTTCACGAGCGCCCCGCGCCGCAGCAGCTCCTGCTCCTGCAGCCGCTTCTCCAGCCGCTTCCGCCGGCGGCAGAGCGACTGATAGATCGCCTCGGGAGACGACGCCAGCCGGCGTTGCAGGATCGTGAGCGCGAAGCCGACGGTTCCCTTGCGCCCCTCGTTCTCGAGGGCGTCCGCCCGGTTGAACTCCTCGCGCACGTAATCCGTGACGCGTGCGTACAGCGCCGCTTCGGCATCCGAAAGCCGGTAACTCACCGTGTACGCCTTGCGTTCCGGGAAGAGGGGCGTGCCGTCGAACTTGACCAGCTTCTCCTTGATCATGCGCCGCATCAAATCCCCGACATCCACCTGGTGCACGCCGTCCCTGTACTTCCCCTCAAACCGGTCGCTGTCCAGCAGCGACATGAAAAGCTGAAAGTCAGTCTCTTTCCCGTTGTGCGGCGTTGCCGTCATCAGCAGGAAATGCCGGCAAAGCTCCCCGAGCGTCTGCCCGAGGCGATAGCGCTTCGTGTACTTGACCTCGTTCCCGAAGTACGAGGCCGACATCTTGTGCGCCTCGTCGCAGATGATCAGGTCCCAGTGAGACTGGCGCAGCTTGTCCTGAAGCTCCTCGTTGCGGCCCACATGATCCAGCCGGGCGATCACAAGGTTCAGCTCGAGAAAGGGGTTTCCGGAGGGGGACGACTCGACCTTGTCCCGCGTCAGCAGGTCGAACCGGAGGTTGAACTTCTCGTACAGCTCATCCTGCCACTGTTCAGCCAGGCTGCCCGGGCAGACGATCAGGCACCGCTCAAGGTCGCCCCGTATGATCAGTTCCCGGATCAGAAGCCCGGCCATGATGGTCTTGCCGGCACCGGGGTCATCCGCCAGAAGGAACCGGAGCGGGTGCCGCTGCAGCATCTCGCCATACACGGCCGTAATCTGATGGGGGAGCGGCTGGATCAGCGACGAGTGGACCGCCATATAGGGGTCGAACAGGTACGCGAGGCGGATGCGGTGCGCCTCGGAAACGAGCCGCAGGCTGTTTCCATCGGCGTCGAAAGTCCACTGCTGCCCTTCGCTTTCGACCTCAAGCTCGGGCTCCCGGTCGCGGTAGATCAACTCCGACCCCGTCCGGCCGTCATCCGCCCGGTAGAACAGCTCGACCGCGGAATCGCCAAACCACTTGGCGTCGACCACCGAGACCTTCTGTCCCGGCAGCACCCCGCGTATCACCGCACCTTTTTTGAGTTCCTCTAGCCGCACGCCCTAATCCTTAATGAAATTCGATTCCCCGTGGCCAGATCGCCCCGTTCGCCGGCCTCTGACATCCGCAATCGCCACCGCTTACGCCATGGAAAACAGGCCCCCGGCTGCCACTTCAGCGGGCAACCGCGACCGGGCTTTCCGCTCAACGCTCCGCGCCCCCCTCCAGGCAGATTCACCGCCCCATTCTCACAGCGTCAAATCGATCATGGTCTGGCCTTGCAAACCGTTACAAATAATTGCATATTCATCTCGAAACGACAAGGCAAGAGGAGCAGTTCATGGAGCTCAAATGCACAATAGCGATCATGCAGGCCTCGGCCGACGACGTAAACTCGCAAACCGGGGTCCGCTTTCATAAAAAGAAACCGTGCCGACGCGCTCACACCGTAGCCGAGAAAACCAATGGCCAATAATCTTCCTAAACCACTTAAGAAGCAGGGACGAATAGGGGTCGTATTTGTACATTATACATAACGGGGTTGAAACGGACGGTCGGGATGTGGTAAAGTGAAACTATGTCAAGGCGACCGAGGCAATCATGGCGCGGGTGGGCGGCAC
>Ga0172375_10009062_pt1 | contig 13208 bp, 12 predicted proteins | sample LakKiv1m_FD_114537 | JGI IMG/M metagenome (GOLD analysis project Ga0172375, IMG submission 114537) | Freshwater microbial communities from Kabuno Bay, South-Kivu, Congo - kab_092012_11.1m | ecosystem: Environmental > Aquatic > Freshwater > Lake | place: Democratic Republic of the Congo...
GAATCGAAGGTCGGAGCATGTTTTCGTGAGCACACGAAAACGGCGAGACTGTGCCTAGCCCGAGGACGAGCGACGGCGAGTCCGAGAGGCGAAGGAGGTTCATACTCGGGGCACAAAAAATGCTGGTATACTAACTATCTATGGACCCGGACACACAAGAGATAAAAGCGCTTCTTCAAAAAAATCTCGAGTTTTCACAGGAGACCAATCATATGGTCCACGCGATGCGTCGTAACGCGCGTTTCGCGAATCTTGTCCGCGTTGTGTACTGGCTCGCGATAATTGGCGTTATCGGCGCTTCGTATTACTTCTATGTCGCGCCCTACATTACGAAGATTGAATCAGCATTACAGCAGACGCAAATGTCGACGTCCCAGGCTCAGTCGACTATACAAAATTTCGGTCAGTCGCTCCAAAAACTGCTTTCGGTGCCGCAAGCTCCGACGACCTCGGGCAGGTAGAATCGGCACCGCGGGCGTGATATGATGTTTTTTGACCATGCTTGGGTAGCCCCGACGCGCAGGGCGGTCGGGGTCCCGACAGAATCGTCGGGACTCAGGTTGGACAACAAAATAATGCTTGGGTAGCTCAGTTGGTAGAGCATCTCCCTGAAGAGGAGGGGGTCGCCGGTTCGAGCCCGGCCCCAAGCACAACGAACGAAGTGAGAGCGTGTTTGGGGAGAGGTGCGCCTGCGCGCACCTCAACCGGGCTCGAAAGACGGAGCGATGTTTTGCCTACGGCAAAACCGCGAGTCCGGGGAGGAAGTTCTTAGCGAATCGGAGTGCGAAGCACGAACGATGAGCTTAGAAACTTGACCCCGAGTCCGGCCCCAAGCACAAAAAAGTCGCCGAGAGGCGGCTCGCACGGTATCAAAACTAATTTGACCGCACCTTGAGTTTTGCCTGTCGGCCTTTGTCCATTTTCGGAAGGCGAATGATGAGAAGTCCGTGTTTTTCCATTGCCTCCGCTTCCTCAATTTCGACTTCCTGAGGAAGCATTATCGTCCTTGAGAATGAACCCCAATACAGCTCCTGAAAGAAAAAGTCGCCGGATGCTCCTTCGGTGTGGCGCTCGCGCTTGCCGCGGATAGTCACCATATCGCGCGTTATCGAAACATCAAGATCTTCCGGCCTCACGCCCGCTATCATCGCTTTTATGATGATATGGGTCGGGGTCTGGTGGACATCAACCGCAAGCTCTCCATCAGGCTCAGTTTCGCTGGCGCCCATTGCGGCAGGAGCAGATACCGCAACCGGGCCTCGTTTATTCTCGGCCCCATTTCCCGAACGAGAATAGGCGGTGCCGCTTTCAAGGTCGTCAAAAGAATAATCGTCTCCGCCGTTTGATCCGGTGAGCCATTCAAAGAGAGATTTTTTATCGCGTGCCATATCGCTGTATATCTGAACTGTCTTTACTATACCCTATAACCTGCAGCCTATGCCCTGCGCTGTTAACAATAGTCCCGTGCCGGCGTTTTCACGCGCTCAATAAAGAATAACACGGCCACAATACCGGCCCAGAGGGCAAGAAAAACAAAAAACGTCGTTTCGTTGCCGGCTGATTGAAGTATAAAAAAATTGAAAAGGGTGTGCAAGACAATTGCGAGGATAAGTCCGAACGTTGTCGCGTCATACCGCGCCAGCTTGCCGCGATAAAAGGCATACGCCATGCACAAACCAATGGTCGCCGAAGAAAGTATGTGGAGAAGCGTCGCCCCAAGAAACCGCATATCGCCCTGAATGATGCTGTCCGCGACGCCGCCATCTCTCATCGACTGATAGAGGAATAGAGCGTTTTCGGCCGCCGCGAATCCCAAGGCCGCAGTGGATAAGTAAATGATGGCGTCTAAGGGTTCGTCATAGAAGGAGCTCCAGAGGCCGAATGCGGCCGCGGCTACGAGCTTCAAGGTTTCTTCGACCGCCGCCCATATGAGCAAAAGCGTGGTCCCGGAGGCGTAGGGCATTGCTTGCTGTTCGATAAACAAGGCTATGGGGACCGCGGCCATTCCCGAAATAAACGTGAGCACGATGCGCAGTTTTGGTTCCGGCTCGCACCGATCTTCGATAAGCCAAAATCCAAGCCAGATGAGTGACGGAACAATTCCGCCTATAAAAGCAATCGCAAACTCCCCAGGCCCTACCATATGTTTGTATTGTACCCCGGATTACAAGCTACGCGGGCCACGTTTCAACCATGAGAAGATTCGTGCCGGTATTTCCCGGCAGTTCCTGCCATATCGCTTCGGTAACGAACGGCATGAACGGGTGGAGCAGTTTGAGCGAAATAACAAGAATCTCGTAAAGCATGCGCTGTTTTGAGTTCTTGACTGCCTCGTCTCCACTGCGCATTTTTGTCTTAGCCTCTTCGAGAATGTTTGCCGCAAACTGGTCCCATACATAGTGATACACAGAGTCAGCGGCAAGATCGAGTCGGAAATCATGTATGTGTTTCGAGACCTTTTTTGCAATATCGTTTGCTTCTGCTATTGATACGACATCTTCAGATACCAGCTCATTGGAGAGGGAATCCGCGCTTGAGTTTTCCAACACGAACCGCGAGATGTTCCAAATCTTGTTCGCGAAATGCTTGTACCCGCGCACGCGATCCTCGGAAAGCTTTAAGTCATTTCCTGGCTGTACGCCGACCACGAGCGAAAGCCGCGTGGCGTCGGCGCCGTATTTTTCGATCATCGTGAGAGGGTCGATGATGTTGCCGATCGACTTCGACATTTTCCGCCCTTTTTCATCGCGCACGAGGCCGTGAAGATACACGTCGCGGAATGGCACCTGTCCAAGATGAAATCCGGACATCAGTATCATGCGCGCAACCCAAAAGAATAGGATGTCGTAGCCCGTTTCGAGCACACTCGTTGGGTGGTAGGTTTTCAGATCGGCAGTTTCTTTGGGCCAGCCAAGGGTCGAAAAGGTCCAGAGTCCGGACGAGAACCACGTATCAAGTGTGTCGGAGTCTTGAACCCAATCTGGCCCCGGCGATTCGACAGAGACCTTAAAATCAGTCGCCTGTGCGGTATTCGCAGAAATATTTTTTGGGAGCCATGCTGGAACCCGATGCCCGAACCAAATCTGACGTGAGATGCACCAGTCGCGGAGATTGTCTATCCAATGAAAATATATTTTTCCAAAATGCTCGGGCAGGATTTTCACCGCGCCGCCCTCTACGGCCGCGCGCATCATTTTCTTGAGCGTCGTTTTCGAGCCCGATGGTATGCCCGGGATTTCTGAGCGTGGAATCACAAACTCGCGGTCGACGCCAACGAACCACTGGCGTTTTATCTGCGGCTCAATCGTGCCGCCACCGCGGCTATTCAAAGCAATATTGTGGACATAATTTTCATCCACTTTTTCGGCTAACCCTTTCGCTTTTAATTTTTCGACAATAAGTGGACGAGCCTTCTTAATGTGCTGACCTGCAAATTCGCCCGCGATAGGCAGGAGAATGCCGCGCTCATCGATGACCGGCTCGATATCGAGCCCGTGGCGCTGGGCAATCTCAAAATCGATACTTGAATGGGCGGGCGTGATGGTCATGACGCCGGAGCCCATTTCCATATCTGCCGCCTCATCTTTAATAACGGTCGCCTCAATTGGGCCGTTTATCCACTCAACCGTCATTTTTTGACCGTCCTTGTACTCTGCGTAACGCGCGTCCGCGGGATGCATTACCACATACTTGTCGCCGAATTTTGTCTCCGGTCGCACGGTGCCGATAACGAACGGCCCATATTTGAAGTAAAAGAAGGGATCCTTCTGTTCCTTATGCTCTATTTCGTCATCGGATACGGTGGTCTGTAACTTCGGGTCCCAGTTCACGATCCTGTTGCCGCGATAAATAACGCCGGCATCGTACATCCGCACAAACGCTTCCATCACTGCCGCGTAGCGCTCCGTATCCATCGTGTAGGCGTACCGGCTCCAATCGAGTGATGAGCCCATCCGCTTCACCTGGTCGATAATAGTCGTCTTGCTCTCCTCGACGAATGTATCGATACGCTTCAAGAGTTCTTCGCGGCCGATATCGTGCCGCGTCTTTTTTTCTTTCTTATAGAGTTCGGTCTCGACTTTCGCCTGGGTCGCGATGGCGGCCGAGTCGGTGCCGGGAAGCCACAGCGTTTTATAGCCCTTCATGCGGTTGTAGCGAATGAGAATATCCTCGATGGCAAGCATCGCCGCGTGGCCCATATGGAGGGTGCCCGTTACATTGGGCGGGGGCAGCACAATGGAGAAAGACTCGGCATCGGCCGAGGTCACGCCTTTTTCAACACACACATCTGGATTGAAAAAGCCGCTCTCTTCCCACTTTTTGTATATCGTGGGCTCGGTGTCGGCAGAGTTATAGGGCTTTAGGAATTTCTCCGGAATCATTCATACATTCTAGCGTATTGACGCATGATGCGAAAGCATTGCAAAACATTTTTCTATGACGTACAGTAGGAGCCGATTTCAACTGTTCTTCGAGGAGGACATTATGCAAAGTGCTGTTGTCGAAAACTTGTTAGAGCATCACGCGATACTCAAGCTGCTGCTGCCCGGCGGTCATTTCAGGATGATCCAGGTGTTGCGAAGCGCCATCAAGGATGGCAGGCTCGATAGTAAAGCCGAAATTGAGCACCTGTTCCCCGCGGGCGACGAAAAAGCCCTCGAACAGTATACGGTGTGCGTGACACCCGAATTTGTCGCTCGTGTGGCCGAAATGGCCAAGCTCGAAAAGAAAAGATAGCCAAAGCGGACACTGGGTATGCGAAAGGCGCCAGAACGGCGCCTTTTTCTTTTGGCCGATGCGCTTGACAGCGAATCTGACCGGTTGTATTCGTATTTCAGATGTTAACGGGCAATGCTGCCCATTTTCAACGGCCGAGAGGCCATTTCTGGAGACGGAAATTATGGATACAGCGAGAATCGCTGCGCTTGTTTATGGCCACAGCGAGATTACACGGATGAGACGTGAAATTAATTCCATCATCGGAATAGTCGTTGGCCTCGTTGAGCGCGACCTCTGGAAGTTGAATGAGAAATCGGAGTTCAAGCTTCATTCCGGAGAATTCATCTGGGCCATCGACATCGGGCCATGGCACGGTGACTTTTCTCCCGTTGTAACAGTAGTTTGCTACCGAAGCAAAACGCGTCTTTTCAGCATCTGTCGGGCGGGAACAAAATCACAGCCTGACGGGCCGCAGCTCAGTGAAGTACGGGAAGTGCACGACCAACTTGATCTATTCGTCGAATGCATGATACGGGAGTTTCCGCAGTTGAAAGAGCAGCTTAAGCCGATTCTCACCGCGGCGAAACGCGAGGAATAGAGATTTCGAAACACCAAAGGCGCCTCACGAGGCGCCTTTTTCTTTACACTGATTCTTCGAGCGAAAGCGTGCCGGCAGCGCGGATGTTTTCGTGCGGTTTATCAAGATGCCAATTGCCGGATAGAAGGTGGGCAAGCGCCGTTTCCGCTATCATCACGGCGTTGTCGCCGGTTAGGGCGGCGTCGGGAAGACGGGTTTCAACCTCGGGAAATTCCTTCGCGAGCATGGTGGTAAGTGCCGACCGTAAATGAGCATTTGCCGCGACGCCGCCACCCAACACGAATGTTCGTGCGCCGGTTTCATTCATCGCGCGGCGCGTTTTTGCGACGAAGGTTTCTGCGATACTATCCTCAAATTCGCGCGCGAACGCGGCTTTTTCTTCTGCGGATAATTTCGCGGCTCCGCCCATATCGCGAAGCGCGTAGAGCGCCGCTGTTTTGAGTCCGGAGAAGGAAACATCGCAATTGCCGCTCTGGAGCATCGGACGCGGAAGCGTTGCTCGCGAAGCGGGTATGTTCGCCTCGCGCGCTTCTGCCGCGAGTCGTGAGATTTCTGGACCTCCAGGATATGAGAGCCCGAGCATGCGGGCTACTTTATCAAACGCCTCGCCGACCGCGTCATCGAGTGTCTCGCCGATGATTTTGTATTTGAACCAGTCGTCCATGCGTACGAATTCGCTGTGGCCGCCCGAAACCAGAAGTCCGAGCGCGGGAAATGAGACATTTTCAAGTTTTCCGCCGACCGTCATCGACGACAAGAAATGTCCCTCCATGTGATTGATCGAGAAAAGCGGGAGTTTCCATTCTCGTGACAATTTCTGCGCGAACACAATGCCGGTCCAAAGCGCCGGCTCAAGGCCGGGACCCGATGTCACGGCAATTACATCAATGCCGGTAGGTGGCGCGGTCATCTCGGCCTCTTTGAGTGCTGTCTCGAGCAGAACAGGCAAGTTTTTTTGATGTTCGCGCTTGGCGAGCGTCGGGTACACGCCGCCGTACTCACGGTGGAGCGGTGCTTGGGACAAAAGGGCCTGGCCAAGCACCATGAACGAATATCCCGTTGCCGTTTTTGAACCTTCGAGAATAGCCACCCCGGTTTCATCGCAGGATGTTTCAATCGCTAAAACCTTCATATCCTTACCGTAACGCAAAAAATCACGATGTGCTATGGTTGAAGATATGACCGATAAAGCGCCCGCAAAGAGGCCGGGTATTGTTGTTATTACTCGTGAATACTGGAGTCATGTGCGGAATTATCCGGTAGCTCTTGGCCTGGTCATTTTTGGCGCGGCGGCTATGCAAGTTGCCGATCTCGCCGCGCTCCTCTACCTTAAGAAGCTCTATAATCTCGTCGCGTCGCACGCGCCCGACGCGGCGACGGAAACGCAACTCTTTTCGCTTGTGGGAATGGTCGCCCTTTTATGGCTCGCGAGCTGGGCGGCGAACCGAATCCAGAACTTCAGCAATATGTATCTGGAGGCGCGCGTGATGACCGATCTGTCGCGCCGCGCGTTTTCATATCTCATCGACCATTCGTACGGATTTTTTGTGTCGCGTTTTTCGGGGTCGCTGACGCATAAAGTCAATAAATTTTCCCGGGCATTTGAAAGCCTCTTCGACAGCGTTATCACGCGTTTTTTCCCGACTGCTTTGTTTGTCGTCGGCGCCGTCGTCGTGTTGTACGCGCGTAACCACACGCTTGGGTTTATTCTCGGCGCGTGGTCCGTCTGCTTCGTCGCGTTTCAGGTATATGCCGCGGGGCGGCGCCAGCCCATCGTCCGCGCGCGGTCTGAAGCGGACACGCGGGTTACCGCGACACTCGCCGACGCCATTTCGAATCATGCGACCATCTCTCTTTTTTCGGGCGGCGATCACGAACGCGCGATATTCAAAACGGTTGTCGAAAAGTGGCGCGCCGCGACGATGCGCGCGTGGAACGCGTACGCGTGGATCTGGACCGGGCTTGGTCTTCTAATAATCCTCATCGAGACAGGGCTTCTCTATGGCGCAATCGTATTCTGGCGGCAAGGGCTTCTTACGGTCGGTGATTTCGTGCTCATTCAAGTTTATCTGTTCGCCATATTCGATCGATTGACCAATATCAACGCGGACCTACGGCGGTTTTATGACGCGTTTGCCGATGCCGGAGAAATGATGGAAATTCTTGAAAAGCCTCATTCGGTGCGGGACGTGTCCGGCGCTCGTCCGCTTGCCGTGCCGAAGGGCGAAATTGAATTTCGAAACGCGGTCTTCTATTTCCAAAAAGATAACCAGCTACTTAAGGATTTCAATCTGGTTATTTCCAGCAGGCAAAAGGTCGCGCTTGTGGGCCCGTCCGGCGCGGGAAAAACGACCATTACGAAACTGCTTCTGCGACTGCACGACGTGCGCGGAGGCGCCATTCTGATAGACGGGCAGAATATCGCGGAGGTGGCGCAGGAAAGCCTCCGCAATTCCATCGCTTTCGTGCCGCAGGAACCGGTCCTGTTCCACCGCTCGCTCATGGAAAATATTCGTTACGGGCGCCGGAGTGCGACGGACGCGGAAGTGTACGAAGCGGCTCAAAAAGCCCACTGCCACGAATTTATTTCGGCGTTGCCTGAAGGATACGCGACCTTGGTCGGGGAAAGGGGAGTCAAACTCTCAGGCGGAGAGCGCCAGCGCGTTGCTATGGCCCGCGCCATCTTAAAGAACGCGCCGATACTTGTGCTCGATGAGGCGACATCGAGTTTAGATTCCGAATCGGAGTCGCTTATCCAGGACGCACTCGCCACTTTGATGCAAGGCAAAACGGTTATCGTCATCGCGCACCGGCTCTCAACCATCATGAAAATGGACAGAATAATCGTGTTGGAAGGTGGGACAATCGTCGCGGACGGGGCGCATGAACAGCTCGTCGAACAGGGTGGCTTGTACGCGAAATTGTGGAGCATACAGGCAGGCGGCTTTTTGAAAGACGCAACGGAAGACGATGAAGAGGGTGTCGCGGAAAACGAGGGAGATGATGAGACGGGGGAGGATAAAGAACAGGAGGCAAAATAGTCGCGAAAACAAAAATCCGAGCGGAGCCGGATTTTTGTTTCAAAATTGTGCGCGCGGTATAGGAATCTCTCCCGCGCCTCTCGCTTTGCCGTCGCAAAGCTCGGGCTGGGCACCGCCTCGCGGTTTTACGTGCTCGCAAAACATCGCTCCGGCGTTCGAGTCCTAATGCGAGGCACGCAGGCGCCTCGCGTACCGCGCCATATAGAAAATACCCAGCATAAGCTGGGTATTTTTATACTAGTGCGCGGTATAGGACTCGAACCTATAACATTCACAACGTCAATGTGACGCTCTACCAATTGAGCTAACCGCGCGTGTTGACTGAACAGAACCAATATAGCAAAGGTGGCCCGCGATGTCATTGTTGTCGTTACGTGTTGAACAGTGGGGATGTGCACAGTGTTCGCGGGTCTCGTTTCTGCAAGCTGTAGTAGAATATAAAAAGAAGCAAAACCATTATAGGGTAATCACTTTTTACGTATGTCAACGAAAGAAAAATGGGTCGTGTATATAATTGTTATCGCGGTTATTGCTGGTCTTGCCTGGTGGTATATGTCACCACGGACTGAACAATGGGATGAAACTATCCCTGCGAACCAGGAACCTTCCACGGCGGCAGAACCGTCCTTGCTGCCGACATCCGCCGCCGACGTGTCAGATACGGCTATCACGCAGGATACCGCGGCTATTGACGCGGGAATGGCTAATCTTTCCATTCAATCCGCGGACATGGAGGCCGCAGTCGCCGGGAGCCAAGCGCCGGCCCCGGACCTCACGCAGTAGTATTCCGAATCTGAAGTATTACTATAATCTGAAATACTATGAAAAATATCACCAGTACAAAACTTTTTCTGGCCAGCATAGCCGTCGCCATAATGCTCTCGATTGCCGGAGGCGCGACTGCGGCGTTCGCCCAAGGGGACACCGACGCGACGGACGCGGCAGTGACATCCACGACGGCAAAACCTTCCATCAAGGCTGCGGAACAGGAATCGCGGGCAACGGCCCGCGCTGCCGCGGAGACAAAGACTTTGCAAAAGCTCAAGGACCGTGCAACTAAAGAAATCGAGAAGCGAATCGAAACACTCCAGAAACTTGCCGCGCGCATGCAGACGTTCAAAAGCCTGACGTCGGACGATGTTGCGGTTATTGAAGGCCCTATCCAGAGCCAAATTCAGGAACTAACCACGCTTAAAACAACCGTCGGCGCCGCTACCAGCACGGCGGTGCTCAAAGCCGATATTGAGCTGATTAACAAATCGTATCGGACATACGCGCTTGTGGTGCCGCAGGCAACCATTTTCGCGTCTATCGACAGCGTGGCGACGCTCGTCAGTCAGATGATTCAGGTACAGACAAAACTCGCGACGCGCCTCGGACAGATAGCGAGCACGACGGCGGATATTTCCGCGGCGCAGGTCGCGCTCGATGACTTTAACGCGAAAATCGCCGACGCGCAGAAACAAATAACGAACGCGAAGAGTCTTCTTACCGGACTCAAGCCGGATAACGGAGATAAGACAATCACGCGCTCCAATACCAAGATGCTTCAGGACGCGCGTACCGCGGTGCAGGCCGCTCGCAAGGACCTTGAAACATCACGCAAGAACATCGCGACGATACAGCGGACTATAAACAAAATCACTCCGTCAACGCGAGACGAAGAGAAACGCGGCAACGCGACATCGACGCGAAATCAGTAATCAAATGCCGGTGCATCAAAAAAGCCCCGCATGGGGCTTTTTTGATGCACGCGATTTCAAACTATCTTAAATATTTTTGAATGTTTTGTTGCTGGCCGGCATACGTCGCCGAACAATGTATTTGACCGGCCGAATCGTGCAGATAGTACAAACAGTCTGTCTTGGAAGGGAACAGCGCGGCCTTGATGGCGTCGAGGCCCGGGTTGCAGATTGGTGTTGGGGGAAGTCCCGCGTGAAGATAGGTATTGTACGGTGAGTCTGTTTGCCGAATAGCTGATGCTCTGAGGGGCGCCCACCAATCGACGGCCGCCGCGCTGCTCTTATAGAGGGCGCTGTCGCGCGCGTACTGAACCGTCGCGTCAATGTCGAGCGGCATACTTCCAAGCAGGCGGTTCCAGATAATCCCCGATATAAGCGGCATGTCAGAGGCCCCGTGTGCCTCACGCTGGATAATGGAAGCGATCTTGATGAGCGTCGTCCATTTGATATTTTGTCGCGTCACCTCCTGCGCGTACGGGGCGTATTCCTGCGCGAATTGCACTTGGAGGCGCCGAGCCGTTGTTGTCGGCGCTTCGCCCACAGGTAGGAGATATGTTTCAGGGAAATAGACGCCCTCGGAATAACCCTGGTCAACGGGCGCACTCACCGCGGTCCAATTTCGCGTGCTGTCGGTTGATATCCACTTTGTTTTTTCGGCGCTGGTCCATTGCAGTTTTGCGGCAAGAAGTTCGGCTATCTCTTCTTTGCGCAAACCTTCGGGAATGACGACCCAGACGCCGGATGCCACGTCTGAGAGCACGCTGGTTATCTGCCAAACGTTCATGCTTTTCGAAATCGTGTAGGCACCCGGTTCTGTCATTCCATTGAGCCCCCGCAATTTCAGTACGAATTCGAACACCATAGGGTGCCGCACGAATCCTTGTGTTCCCAGCAAGTTTGCAATCTTATCCGGCGTAGCATTAAGCGGGACGACGAACGGCTCCTCGGGCGCGATAATCCGCGGCGCGCTCATGGTGAAAAAATACGTGCCGCCGAAAATAACAACGAGCGCGCCGATGATAAGCGACAAGATTCTGATGCGGCGGCTGGCCTTCCGCTCCAGCGCGAAATCCTCAAACGACTGGTTTTTATCTGCGCTGTCCATCTGCGGAGACGGGAGGATTTGAACCTCCGATAAGGTTTCCCCTATGCCTGATTTCGAGTCAGGTGCCTTCAACCACTCAGCCACGTCTCCGTCGCAATAAAATAGCACTTTTTTGCGTTTTCGGCAAAAAATCGGTACTATGTGAATGTTCACAAGGCCTCATCGTCTAACGGTTAGGACGGCGCCCTTTCACGGCGTAAATCCGGGTTCGATTCCCGGTGAGGTCACAAAAAGAAACTTCCGACAATTCGAGTTCGGAGGTCGCGCTCCCGCAACGCGGGCGCGACTGCATTTGCGCGCGCAAGCGCGCGACATTTTCAGACGGCGGGAGTGCATTGAAATGCATGGATTTGCTTTCAATACTGGGGTTCGTTCCGACTTTGCGAACGAAATCGGAGATTTCGTGCAAGTTGTCGGACGAACCCAAAACCATGGCCTGTTTCGTGTCCTGTACCCACTCCCGCAGGGGTTCGATCCAATTCTTTCGTCCGCGCTCAAAATCTTTCTTTTTCTCCTGCAAAGCGGCGAGAGAGCGCATGAGCGCGTCTTTCTTGGCGAGATATATTGCTTTCGGAATATCGCCATCGAGATAGATTGAAACGAGTTTGTCCATGCGTTCCTCGCCCGCTTTGATCTTCGCAGAAAGATTTTGCATCTCGCTTCCCGATGCCGTCGTTTCCTCACGCTCCCACTCGTTCATCCTGTTGAGCATCCAGCCGGTGTATCTGTCGGGAAGCGAGATAGTTTGAAGCCGTTCCTTGATTTGGTTTGCGAGCAGGTCTTCGCGCAGATATTTCGCGCCGCAATGGCCTTTCTTTTTCGAACAACGGTAATAGCGGTAGTGGCCGCCCGATTTCCCGGTCGTCCATTGCGCGGTGAACATGCTCCCGCACTCGGCGCAACGAAAAAGATTGGCGAAGGGAAAATCGTGCGTGCCGCGTACCTTGCGCTTGTGTTCTCTGTTCGCAAGGATTTTCTGTACGGCTTCAAACTGACGCGGCGAAAGAATTGGAGCAAAGCTTCCGGGGAAATACTCGTCGTGATGTTTGGTGAAGCCGAGATAGGCGCGATTCGTGAGAATGCGCTTCACGGAAGCTTTGCCAAGTGGCGTTCCGGCCTTCGTCGTTATGCCGAGATCGGAGAGAAACTGCGCCAGCGAGATGAGCGTGTGGCTCCCTTTGGCGTATTCCTCGAACGCGCGAACGATAATCCTAGAGTTGGTCGGATGCGGCTCGATATTGCGGGTGCGCGGGTTATTCACGTAGCCAAAGGGAGCCTTCGTGAGCCACTCGCCGCGTCGCAGTTTCTGGCGCATACCACGGCGCGTATTCTCGGCGAGATTGTCGGAATAATATTTGCTTTGGCCGAACGCCACTTGCAACATAAAGAGCCCCTGCGGAGTGGGTTCAAACCAAAATGTCGGAAAGCGCAAAGCAATAATCCGCGAAGTGTCCACGGCGTATATGACGCGCCCGCCGTCAATCGAGTTGCGAGCGAGACGGTCAGGGTGCCACGCGATGATGCTATTCGCCTCGCCGCGCTCAAGGCGCGTCATCATGGCGCCGAACACTTCGCGCCCCGGTGTCTTTGCGCTTTTCGACTCTTGAAATTCCTCAAGAATTTCAAGATTTTCTCTGCTCGCAAATTCTCGCAATTCAACGAGCTGTGCGGGAATACTCATCACCTGCTTGTCGTCAGGCTCGGTGCTTTTGCGAGCATAGAGAAAATATTTTGGTTTTGCCATAGTCGCTTCCGTTAATGATAGCAAAGAAGCGGCTATGTTGGATACGAAACAGGTGCAAATCCATGCATTTCAATGCATCCCCGCCGTCTGAAAATCTGGCGCGCTTGCGCGCGCAAATGCAGTCGCGCCCCCGCTGCGGGGGCGCGACCTCCGAACTCGAATCGTGGGAAGTTTCTTTTTGTGAGGATATTCTAACCTACGCGCGAACCCATTTCGAACACCAACCCTAATCACTCGGTCACGCATAATTTTCTGCTGA
>Ga0172375_10009063_pt1 | contig 13207 bp, 11 predicted proteins | sample LakKiv1m_FD_114537 | JGI IMG/M metagenome (GOLD analysis project Ga0172375, IMG submission 114537) | Freshwater microbial communities from Kabuno Bay, South-Kivu, Congo - kab_092012_11.1m | ecosystem: Environmental > Aquatic > Freshwater > Lake | place: Democratic Republic of the Congo...
CTCCAAGGCTCATTTGATACATTCTGATCTTCCTTTTGCTTTTTTTGATTCCACAACAGGAATTTAGCTAAAATCAGACCGCTACAAAAGAGGTTTTGCGAAGGATTCTTTTAATAATTTCACAACAAAATGAATGTTTAAAGAGATACTATATTATTGAAAGGAAAAAAATGCGGAAAATATTGATAATCGGGACATTTGTCTTAGTAATTATTACGAATATTCCGACTGCACACGGCCAGTCCGGCAAACTTGCGAATTTCAGCACCAGTCCATATTTCGCCGAGCAAATCCGCAGTTTCAAATATCCGTCGGATGTCACGATCACCATCAATGCCCCTTGTGCCGATTCGATGCGAGCCGATCGCCTGACCAGTATAATTTTATACGCGCTCCCGAATGGTAATTCCACCGCCTGGACGATCGGAAAAGAGGCTGGTCCGACGGATGATTGGCATTATGAAATCCAGCATATCGGTGCTCAGACCCGCTTCCTGCGGCAACTCGTTCATGACCGGAATATTGTCACTGTATATCTGGAAGCCTCCGGACAGAGTTGGCCGACCTGGAGCGGTACACATGCCAGTGATAAATACACCCTGATTTATGCAATCGTCGATTCTATTAGAGGCATCTTTGCGGACTATCCACACGAAGTAGTTATTAACGGACATAGCGGCGGGGGAAGTTTTGTTTTTAATTTTATTAATGCTGCCAGTACTATCCCGGATTTTGTTAAACGAATTGCTTTCCTGGATAGTGAATACAATTATTCAGATGTTTTAGGACATGGCAGTAAACTGGCTCAATGGTTAAATGCTTCGGAAGATAATTATCTTTGTGTTCTCGCTTATAATGACAGCGTTGCCCTATACCAGGGTGAACCGATTGTGAGCGCCACGGGCGGTACCTGGTACCGCAGTAAGATGATGCAACGGAAATTGGCCGAATATTTTATTTTTAATTATACTGAGAACTCCGATTTTTTAAAATGGTCCGCTCTGAACGGCAGGGTTCAGTTCTGGCTAAAAACTAATCCGACCCGTGCAATTCTGCATACCGTTCAGGTCGAGAAAAACGGCTTTATTCATTCGATTGTATCCGGAACCGTCAACGATCAGAATAGCTATATTTATTATGGTGATCATGCCTATGACCAATATGTACAAAAACTACCGCCGGAAGATATTGGCTCTCTGGTTATTACCAAAGAAAGTAATGGTCAATTGCGTTTTACTTTTAACAGCGTCGAACATGGCGATATTTATCGGATTTTCTGGAGTAAAGACGGAAAAATATTTCGCGATTCCGTTGATATTACCAGTTCATCCTATATGACTTCCGGTTTACCGGCCGATTCGCTCTATTTTTTCCGGGTTCAGGGCACCAGTAGCTGGGGTCAATCAGCCAAATCCGAAGTCATCGCCGGTACGGTTGGAACCAAACAACCGGATGTGCTGATCATTAACGCCTATGACGACACCGACGCGGCTACCAATACTCATGATTTCGTTCGACAACATGCACATTCATTCGCGCAAAACGGATTATCGGTCATTTCTGCGAGCAACGACGCCTTAACATCCGGATTAGTTAATGCGGCTAATTATCCGATAGTCGATTTCCTGATTGGCGCCGATCTATATTTGGATGAGTCAGTCAGTCCGGATGAACAGACTTTACTGAAAGCATATTTACAAGGTGGCGGAAACTTATTGATTTCCGGTAATGATTTGGCCTTTGATCTGGATGAAAAAGGTAAAACCGACGATAATGATTTTTGTTATAATTATTTAAAAATGAGATATTTTACACGTTCACCGCTCAATTTAACCTCTACCTATTACCAAATTGAATTCAATACAGCCTGGACGGATCAAACCGGTATTTTTTCATTTGACAATGGTACCCATGGAACTTATAATGTTAAAAGACCGGACGCCATAAAACCGACTAACGGCTCAAAACCCTATATCCATTTCACTGGTATCGATACCACAAATGGTTTGGCCGGTGTCGCTTACAGTGGATTGTTCCCGGACGGCACAGCTCCTGGAAAAGTACTGGTTACCACCGTTCCAATTGAAACAATCTATCCGGACTCCGCCCGAGATGAATTTATTAAGACCATTCTGACCTTCTTTAATAGCGAAGATAAAATCCAACCGGTAAGTAATATTATGCCGGTAAAATTCGCGCTCGAACCGAATTATCCAAATCCCTTCAATGGTTCTACTCATATAGCATTTTCACTGCCCCAAGAAAGCCGGGCGAAGATAACCGTATATAATTCATTAGGACAGGTTGTTTCAAATTTAACTGATTCGGTTTATAACGCCGGAAGACACGAAATAATCTGGAGAACTCAAAATATTTCTACGGGTATTTATTTCTACCGGATCGATACACCGGAGCATAGTGCCGTCAGAAAGATGATTTTACTAAAATAATCTGTCTTTAAACAAACTAGAATTTCTCGTCGTATTTCGTCCAGAGTTCATCGCCGAGCTTCCAGGCCCGGATAACAACTTTATTACCCCAATCGCTGCTGTATTTTGTCAGGTATTCACGGGCTGAGGCTGGATTTTTCCGGAGCAATTCCTGCGCTTTTTTTTCAACTTCAGTCTGCCGGGCAAACATCTCCGCTTGCCAGGGACGCCAAACCGCCGTGACGTCTTTGCGCATGTCGCCCCAGCGCTGGGCTGCTAAAGTTCCCAGGCGATTGAACGCCCACCAGGCCGATTCACGGGTGTAGCCCTGCGGTCGCCCATCGACTTTATACGACGCCGCCATATCAGTCGTGCTGCAATAAACCGGAATGTATATCGAACTGGCGACGTTATCGAGCGCCAGCCACGTTACACCGCCGATCTCGTCCGGGAGCCAGTTGCGCGATTGGGTAATCGTGGCGTACATCGTATACCAGCGCGCAATCGGCCGCTCACCGCGCCAGCCCCAGCCGCCATTGATTTTGAAAAGACAATTCATGTCGTAGGGCATGAACGGATTGGCAAGTGGTGAAATTTCGTATTTGCCTTCCGGATTGATCCAGGTGATGTTCTTGACCATGTTGAAATCGGTGCCCTCGAAATAATCCTGGAATATAAACACCATTTTGGCCAGATCGACCAACGTATCGGGCTTGACCGAAAATGGAAAATTCTCGGCGTCCGGATGCAATTTCGACGCCGGCGCGACTAAATCGAAAACCCGCCATTCGCGGCGCCGCGTGGAGAAAGATTCGCGGCTGTCAGGTGAATAAGCATACACGAATTCAAAAGGACCGTTAGCCGGATTCCACCAGCCGCTGTCCTGCGCTACCTGAAAAACATTTTCAGAAGCCATGAAATAGTCCGGGTTTTTCAGGTCGATCTGACGGATACGGGCACCGTTGGCATTGACGGAAATGTGGTCGTCCGGAACGCGCTGCGCCACCCAGATTGAACCCAGATTGCCTTGGCCGGGGCCGAGAATTTCAAGCGCCCAGACTTCGTTCTTATCGGCAATCGTCAGACATTCGCCTTCGTCAATCCAGCCATATTTCTTAGTTAGTTCACCAGCCATTTTTATCGCCTCACGGGCGGTTGTGCAGCGTTCCACCATCAGGCGCACTAACTGCTGGCAATCGATCAGGCCTTTATCGGAATGCAGGCTCTCCCGACCACCGAAGGTGGATTCGCCGATTGCTAACTGCTTTTCATTCATGCACGGATAAGCCGTATTGATGAATCCGTATGTGCTGACAACCTGCGGAATCTCACCTACCGGTAAATATTGATAGGTCGGCATCGCGAACGAATCACATTCCGCGCGTTTCAGCATCGTGACCGTTTCACCTTTTTTGAATTTCATAGGCGACACGATATCGATTGACGAACGGGTGCGGTGACTGTCGCAGGTGTGGCTGGTCATCACCGAACCGTCGCGCGAAGCTTTTTTACCGACCATAATAGAGGTGCAACCATCCGGGTAACGGCCTTCCCAGTCGGCCTTATCGCCCGCCAGGGCCGGATTGATTTCAACCCAAGTGATTACTAATGATACAATGATTCCTATCGTCACTCGTTGCATAATCGTCTCCACGTATTCAAATTATATTATATCAGCGCCGTAGTCTTTTGCCGGTTTTATACTCGGCACGCACTACCAATTCATCGGAAATTTTCTGCTGGTCGCGGATCAAGGTCATTTCATCTAGCGTTGTTAAATGTTTATTGTCAACAACGATCTGGCCGTTGACGATTACATAATCGACTGGCGAAAGTAAGGCGCAGAATATCAAAGCCGCCAGCGGGTCATGCTGGGCTCCGGCCAGTTCTAACCGGTCGATGGAAATTAAAGCCAGGTCGGCGCATTTTCCGACGGCTAATTGGCCGATGTCATCGCGCCCCAGCGCGGCGGCGCCGCCGCGCGTTGCTATCCACAGAATTTCATCGGCGGTCAGCCAGTTTCCCTTCTCCCGCAGGCGCGAAAGCAACATTGCATTGCGTAATTCCAGCAGCATGTTCGAGGAATCGTTGGAAGCCGAGCCATCGACGCCCAGACTGACATTGACTCCGGCGGACAGCATTTCACGGATGCGGGCGATGCCTGAACCGAGGCGCATATTCGAAGATGGACAATGCGTCATGCCGCAACCAGCTGCGCCCATCTCGGCAATTTCCGCATCATTCAGGTAAATCGAGTGGGCAAACCAGGCATTCGGCCGAATCCAACCCAGGCTTTCCAGTAAAGCGAACGGGCGCAAACCATATTTTTCAATGCAGAACTGCTCCTCATCCTGTGTTTCGGCCAGGTGAGTATGAATCTGCAGATTGTATTCGTCGGCTAATTTCACGGCCATGCCCATCAGGTCGGCTGTCACCGAAAACGGTGAACAGGGCGCCAAGGCGATCCGTGTCATCGCGCCCGCGGAGTCGTCGTGGTACATTTTTACGACGCGCCGAATGTCAGCGACGATGTCGTCTTCCTTTTGAATGACGCAATCCGGCGGCAAACCACCACCCGAACGGCCCAGCGACATCGAACCACGCGTCGGCTGAAAACGCATCCCCATTTCACGGGCGGCGAAAATCGCCTGATCGAGCAAGTCAGTCGAAGCCGTTTCGGGATAAAGATAAAGGTGGTCGGTCGTCGTCGTGCAACCAGTCTTCAGCAATTCGGCAATCGCAACCTTGGTGCTGACCTGGACGGCTTCATCGGTCAGACCTTCCCAGATTTCATAATTAGTCGTCAGCCAATCGAACAACGGGGCACTTTCGGTCGCGAAAATGTTGCGCGTCAGGGTTTGATAGAAATGGTGATGGGTGTTGACCAATCCCGGTAAAACGACCATGCGTGAGGCGTCGATCACCCGCTCAGCTGTGCCGGTATATTCTCCAGGGCTAATCGACTTGATTTTTTCATTTTCGATTAAAATGTGTCCGCCGGAAAACGTATCGATTTCCCGATTGACCGGTCGGTCGCCTGTCATAGTAGCGCAGAGCAGGGGATTTTTTATCAGGATAGCATTGTTCATATACACCTCATATTCATGCAGTCGGAATGTAACGAAAATAATTAATGCCGCCAAGAGTTCGAGTATATTGTATCCTTGCCCGGTTTTGCTTAAATTTGACCGCTTTTTTATGGCGGTGTAGCTCAGTGGTTAGAGCAGCGGCTTCATAAGCCGTGTGTCGTAGGTTCAAGTCCCACCACCGCTACTTTCTTCTAAAGTTGCGAGTTCCTCTAGTTCCGGGTTACGAGTTGCGGATTGCAAGTTCGCAGTTTTGAGTTAATAGTTACCCGTTGCGGGTTCGCATCACGATTTCCACCTTACGTTTTACGTCGTTACCCGTTACCCGTCACCGGTCACTTTTTACAAGTCTATTGCTGTTAAAATATTTTATCCATAGATTCCGACGTTTATTTTGAGCTTTAGTACTTAATTATAAACGAAGCGTTGGCACGGCGAGAAAATTATTATCGAAAAAATCATATTCGAAAAATGACGAGGTCAAAACATGCCTGATAAGTACATTTTAGCCCATGATATGGGCACCAGTTCCAACAAAGCCATGCTGGTTACAGTCTATGGAGATATTGTTGGTTCCACTAAAAAAGAATATCCGCTCAATGTTCCCCAACCCGGCTTTGCCGAGCAGGAACCATTCGACTGGTGGAATGCAGTCGCCGAAACTTCCTCAGAAGTTATCCGGAAAACCGGTGTTAATCCCGCCGATATCGTTGGTGTAACTTTTTCTTCCCAAATGCAGGGGTTGGTACTGGTTGATAAAGCCGGGAAACCGCTTCGCCCGGCGATGTCTTGGGTAGATACCCGCGCCGGAGATATTATGCGCGACCGCATCTGGACTCAGCCACGGATAATGGGTTACAACATTTTCCGCCTTATAAAATTTCTGATCATCACCGGCGGAACTCCCGGATTGGCCGGAAAAGACATCATCGGCAAGATTCTCTGGCTGAAAAAATACGAACCGGAGGTCATCGCTAAAACTTTCAAATACCTCGATCCCAAGGATTTTGTCATTTTCCAACTGACCGGAAACTACATCAAATCCGTCGATCTGGCCGTCGTTTGGTGGCTGATGGACACGCGTCATCGCCGCAATAAATGGAACAAACGGCTCTGCAAAATGGCAGGCATTGAAATTGACAAACTGCCGGAGGTGCGGGAAAGCGCGGCGATTGCCGGTACGGTCACCGCAGAAGCAGCCAAACTTACCGGTCTTCTGCCTGGCACACCCGTCATCACGGGAGCCGGCGATATTTCGGCATCCGCGCTCGGTTCCGGGGCCATTACCGACGGCAAACTGCACGTGCGCATCGGCACCAGCGGCGGGGTCGCCGGTCATTTTACCAAACGCAAAATCGACCTGGCTCATTATGCCGGTTGCGTCGGCAGCGCTTATCCGCAAAAATATTACCTCGGGATCGGCACCCAGGACACCATGGGCATTTGTCTCGAATGGGTCAAGAATAAAGTCCTTTACCACGGCGAGAAGTTACGACAGGAATACAACGTCGAAAAACTTTACCAGGTTCTTGATGTTTTAGTGCAAAAGGTCAAACCCGGCGCCGACGGTCTGATATTCACGCCCTGGATGGCCGGTGAACGCTGTCCGTTGAATGACGATACTTTACGCGGCGGACTTTACAATCTCGGCTTGAGTCAGCCCCGCAATCACGTCATTCGGGCAGTTTTTGAAGGCGTCGCCATGAATGCCCGCTGGGCCATGGAAACCATGGAAAACCTCTATAAGCCCGTCAAAGAATTGAATTTTGTAGGCGGCGGAGCCTGCAGTGAAGTCTGGTGCCAGATTCTGGCCGATGTCATGAACCGCCAGATCAACCAGGTCGCCGACCCGCAACAAGCCGCCGGCAAAGGCATTGCCCTGCTGGCCAGCTGGTCGCTCGGTTATATTAAATGCTTCGACGACATTGCCAATTACATAAAAATCCGAAAATCATTCTATCCCAATCCGGAAAATCGCCTGCTCTACGACCGACAGTTCAAAGCCTTCAAGATGCTCTACAAGCAGAACCGGAAATGGCATGCGATGATGAATAGCAAAAACAAGTAACTGACACTTGAAAACGGAAGATTTTTCGGAATATTGCGCCGCATCGGTCACTACTCATGTGCGTCAGGTACAGGTCAATGACAATGTCAGCCTCAGGGTAATTACCTTCCAACCAAATTCGCCGTCAAATAATCCAACCGTGGTTTTTGTTCCGGGTTGGATATCGCTCATCTCAACCTGGAAAAGCGTCCTGCAGTACCTGAGCCGTGACTTTACGATTCACTACGTCGAAACCCGTGAGAAAAAGACTGCCATCGTGCGCGGCCGGGTAAAATATCGGGTCGAGGATTGCGCCCGCGATCTGGCAACTATCGTCGAGCAGCTTGATTTGACTGACAATAATTACATTTTATGCGGCAGCTCGCTGGGCGCCACAGCGATCGCGGACGGGTTTCGCTTCCTGAAACATCGCCCGCTTTGCCTGGCGCTGATCGGCATTAACGCCGAATTCTATATTCCGCGCGGCTGGATCGGCTTCGTGCGCTGTTTTCCGCCGACTCTCTATCTGGCTTTCAAACCGGTCATCAAGTGGTATCTGCGCAATTTCCGGCTGGATGTCGAGAAAGACCACGCCCAGTATAAAAAATATTGCGACAATATTGATAACGCCGACCCTTTTAGATTGAAAAAAGCCGCTCTGGCGTTAGCCAAATATAAAATCTGGGAACGCTTGCCGGAAATTCAGACGCCGGTGCTGCTTTTCAGCGCCTCACTCGACGCCCTGCACGACCTGGAAAATATTAAGCGGATTCATGAACTGCTGCCCGACAGTCGCTATGTCGATCTCGAAACCAACTTCCGTACCCACAGCCCGGAAATGGTCACGGCTCTGCGGGAATACCTTATTTCAGTAATCCCCGCTTCTCGAGTTTTAGAATCATGCGCCCGAAGTTAGCTTCACTGTCGATCATGACCGGCAAACGCAGAGAATCGGCGCTGAGATAAATCGTCATCCTGGTTTGATTTTTAAATAATTTGCCGTCCTCGGTATACGGTTCCAGCACAAAGCACTTGAAATCGCCGGCGGGAACCGCTACTGATTCCACTTTCCGGACAATGACGTTGAATAAGCGAACTTTATCGTTATCGAAATTGTTCAGCCGGATGATCCGGCCGGGAGCCAGATGTTCCGCCCGCATACAATAAATCACCGAAAGCGCGTCATGCAATTTCCCGGTGATTTCCAGGGTGTCGCGCGACGTATACGCCTTTTTCCCGGCATAATCGAAATAGGCCCGGTAATCCTTCTTATATTTACCTTCCCGCAGATGCTTTTCATAGCGGCGTGAAAATAAACCGCCCAGGTCAATCCAGGAGTTCACCCGATCGTTGACTTTATAAATCCGGTCGAAAACCGGCCCGGTTTCGGTTACCGATTCTACATGGTAAACCGGAAATCCGTCCAGCAATTCGATGGCTTTAATCGTCGTAGTCGAGTAACCGACTTTCAGAAAATTATACCAGGCCGAATAAGTCAGTTCTTCGCCAACGGCAAAACGGTTAGTCAGCCGGGTTTGCGCCGATAAGTGGGCTGTCAGAAACAGAAAAGCCGTGAATATTGTAAGCCTGGATAATTTATTATTCACTTTTTCCGGATTTATTAGATTTTTTCGGTTTATGCATTGCCTTAATCCGACGTTTGATCTTACGGCGGCTGAGGGCGGTTTGTAAAGCGATCCGGTTCGGTGCAAATTCTTTTTCAGCATAACATTTGAGAAATAAAATCCAGCGGCAGCCGGAATGTTCCCGTCCAAGATTGCAATCGCACAGATTTAATTTGGCAATATCGTACATTTTCAACGACCTTCTAATGAAAACTCTGTTTTCCAGCCGGTTCAAATCCACGATAATAATGTTTTGCGGATCGTTATTATTAACCAGAAAATTGCCGGGGGTAAGATCATGGTGTACCATCGAAGCCTGGTGGATTTTCCGGATCATATCAGCAATTCCGGCGACGATCAGTTCCTTGCGCTTCTCCGGTTCATCCGGATCGCGTAAAAGACGGCGCGCCAGGGTATAATTTTCGACCTTTTCGGTCAGCAGAAAATTGCGTTGGATAAATCCAAAGCGACGCCGCGTGTAAACCGTGATCGGTTCCGGAACTTTAACGCCGCATTTCAACAAACTGTAAGATGCATCCCAGGATTTTTTAGCCCGCGAACGCATGACCGGGCTCAGCCAGCGCGAAATGCGATTGCGCCAGCCAAACCATTTAATCACGACCGGTTGTTCCACTCCGTCAATAGTAACCGTGAGTTCGGCCAGGATGTTGACCTTGTCTTTGTAAATATGACACGCGTTGGCTCGAATCCAGTCCGGATCGCTGAAGTACGCGATCTGCTCCGGCGTGAGTTTTTTGCCAATTAACGCCCGGTAAAGCATTTAAAACCAAACCCCGAACTGGCGTCGCGCTTTGTATTTTCGGTACAAATTCAGAGGTTTCTTTTTCAGTTTCCGGTTATCGCTATTGGAGAGAAATTCAGCGACCGCCGTTAAAACCCGCCGGCTGCTGCCGGTATCGTAATAGGGATGAATCTGCGCCAGCGTTCGTTTCCGATTACCAGAAAACTCCGCCGGATTTTGCAGCAAACGATCGACCGCCGCCCGCAATGCCGCGACTGATTCGATGTTGATGGCCTTGTCCTGCCGAACCTTAGCGCCGATCGTCACAACCGGCTTATCTAAAAGCATGAATTCATACACGATTGACGAGGTGTCGGAAACCAGGACATCGGCTACCTGCAACACCGGCGTATTGTCGTGTCCGGGATAAATCCGGAAATATTCACCGGGCAAATTCTGAAAACGCTGCCGGTCTGCGGCGGCCATCAGATCATGAAATTTGATAATCCACTGTTCGCCCGGCCGTGGTAATTTGTGCAAAGCTTTGATGATTTCAGCCGAAGATTTGAATTTCGGACTGAAAGTCGGAGCGTAAAGGACGATCTTCCGGTTCGGGTCGAGGTTCAGGCGCTGACAGAGTTCATTGCGATCGAACGGACTTAGCAGGCCATCGATTTTCGGCCAACCGGTTTCAGTCACCCGAAAATACCGATAGCGCGCGGCTAATTTCTGAAAATTGGCGGTAATCAACGGCCCGCAGGTGCAGTAGAGGTCGAAGAATCCGGTAATCTTGTAATGTCCGCCCTTCTCCTCGCACAAACCATGGAAAATCTGTACTTTTAATCCCGGAATCTTATCGTGCACAAAATTGCCCGGCACGAAAACGACATCCGGCTGAAAATCGATAGCCGTTTGAATCGAATCGGTGACTGGCGCGGCGAAATCGATCAGCGCTTTAACCTTAGTCGTCGCAAAGATCAGGCCCTCGCCCCGCTTTCCGTGTAAAATCTCTTCATAAAGCGGTCGAATGACACTGATCGAATATGGCTTTGTTATAAAAAACAAATAGCGCATCAATTTATCTTCAGTCGTTTCTTCAGATCGGCAACCACCCGTTCCGAAGCCTGGCCGTCGACATTGCCCAGAAACAGGTCGCGTTTTTGAGCCAGGAGTGGCTTTTGTTGTTCGTTATCGCCTAAAGCCGTTTTTAATACTTGCTCGAAATCCTGCGGCTGATTGAGATGATAGGCAAAATCAAGTTTTTCAATGATGGTTGAATCGAGACGCTGTCTTTCAAATTGCTTGCGGAAGAGCCGGTGCTTCCAGCGCAAATGAACAAAATCGGCAATGATTACCGGTTTCCCGGTCGCCAGAAATTCAAAGGCGGTTGACGAGGCTTCCGTCAGCAAGACATCACTGCCAGCTAAAAACGGAACGACACTGTACTCTTCAATCGGAACCAGCCGGACATGTTTATATTTTTGTTCTAATGTCTGCCAGAGTTTGTACTGATGCCGGTATTTCTTCATCAGCCAGGAAAAGTGATGCAGTTTAACGACCAGATTGCAGTCGCGGGTTTGCTCGGCTAAGGTTTCGCCGAATACTTCAATCGAGCTCGGGTAAAAGGTCGGAGCGTACAGAATCGTGGGCTTGCCGTTTTCCAACCGGTATTTTGCGAGATATTGATCCTTATCGGCATTATTTATCAGAGGATCCAATTTCGGAAAGCCGGTCACCACCAGTTCGGTCGGAATCTTCCGGCGTTTTAATTCATTGAAACGGTATTGGCTTTCGACATAACGTACGTCAATGCGCGGATTATAGTCACGATAATAACAGGCTTTCACTCCGATACCGTGATATAATAAAACCGCCAGCGCCGACGGATGACAATATTTCTCCGCGCCACTGCTCTTGCCGAAAACGACGACATCGAAATCTTGCTTCAGGATTTTCCCGATGCGTTCTTTTTCATTCGCGGCAGTGATGAAATTTCCGCCCATTTCATCAATGATCTTGTGCGTCCATTCATAATCATTACGGCGCGCATCGATTACCGTCGTGTAAAATACTGCGAAATCGCCGTCACGTTCCATCGCCTGCGCGACCGGCAGAAATTGCGGCAGATAATATAGATGATGCAGATGGAAAAGAACGGTTGCCATTTTAAATGCAAATTGCAAATCGCAAATCGCAAATCGCAAATTTTAAATCTGAAATCTGAAATCCGAAATCTGAAATGGGTTTACTCATCAACGCTGACGATTTTCGGATAAACCTGTTTGCGGGCGCGTTCGAGGTCTTCCGGAAAATCGATCTCAATGACCGGAATTTTACTGATATCGATCGAATACATGGCGTGCTTGGCGAGAATACGGTCAACCGCGACCTCGAAGAATGACATCTGCAAACCCTCATCAATTACGGCTTTCAGAGCCGCGGCAAAATCGTATGTCAGTGAAGCCCCGAATTTAGCGATCCCAACAAACTCGCCGAGACATTCAGCCGGATCGAGTTTCTTGCCGATCCGCAGTATCCGTCCCTGATTGTCCACGATTACCTTGACCTCTTCCTCGCCGCACGGTTTAACTTCAACCCCCAGTGCTGTTTCGCACGGTGCGTCCAGAAGCTTTCCAATCAGGCTGTAATGAAATAACACATCGGCGTTGAAATAGAAGAAATCCTGGCCGGCGAAATATTCACGCGCCAGCCAGAGTGAATAAACCGTATTCGTGGTGGCGTAATTCGGATTTTCGATGTAGGAAATACTCATCGTTTTATATTGATTGCCGATTGTCTGCATGATTTGTTCTTTGAGGTAACCGACCACGATCAAAGCCTCATCGATGCCGTAGCGTTGCAGGGCGTCCAACTGATTTTCCAGTAAGGATTTATATCCTATTTTAATTAGACATTTCGGGATCGAATCAGTCAAAGGTGCCAGACGACGCGCGGCTCCCGCGGCCAGAATTACGGCTCTCATGAATTTTCCTTCTTATCCAATATATAAACGAAACTGAATGTTTAAATAACTTCCTAATTTAGATAATTTGGAATAAAATTGCTTACTTTTTAGATGTTAATAGATGGGATCGAATTTATTGTACAGTTGCATTCCATTAAAGTATTCTATAATGTAAAAGAAATTAACCTCAAGATAAAGTCCGTAAATTTCTGTAAAAAATGGTTGTAAAAGAAATGAGAGTCATCGATTTTCCAATGAATAAAAACAAAACAAGAGAAAGGAAAAAAGATGACTCGAGAAGATTGTACGGAAA